>Ga0209191_1000710_pt1 | contig 24392 bp, 35 predicted proteins | sample S_130626_EF_Meta_FD_187320 | JGI IMG/M metagenome (GOLD analysis project Ga0209191, IMG submission 187320) | Freshwater microbial communities from Lake Simoncouche, Canada to study carbon cycling - S_130626_EF_MetaG (SPAdes) (version 2) | ecosystem: Environmental > Aquatic > Freshwater > Lake ...
CTGTGTGCCAGACCTCGCCGATTAGGTTCGCATATTCGTCAGAGTCCTTCGCTGCCTGTCCGCCGTGGAACCGGTTGATGTGCCAGCCTTCCTCCGCCATCTGGCAGACGAACCCAGTGCCGAGGCCATCAGCATCGCCGAAGATCTGACCCGGCTTTAGTCCGTGTTCCTCGAAGAGTCTGATGAACTGTCGAGCCGCTTGGACCGTGTCACGTTCCTGCCATGCCTTGACGATCTTCGCCGAGTTGCCTTTGCGGATCGCCAGCACGTCCTCATCTCGACCGGCTGCGAAGTCGCAGAACGCCACGACCTCGCCTGACTCGTCTTTCTTAGGCTGGTTGTCGAGTGCCGCGGTGAGCCTAGCTGGGGAGAGAACCATGAACTCGTCGTCCGCGGTGAACTCGGCGAGATGCTTCGATCGGTAGAGCGGATGATCCTCGCCATAGCGCTTGCGGTCGAGATCCCGGCGCTCCTCCGGGATGTGCGGACATTCGATCGACGGAACGCGCCTCGTCCAGTAGAGTGGAGCATCCTTGTGATGGCTGTCGAAGAACTGACCGCGAGGCGCACCGGGTGAGCTGACCCATAGCTGGAACTCGCGAGTGCAGCGATCGAACGCTTCGAAGATCTGGTCAGGAACGGTCTTCGCCTCGTCCACGATAATCATGAGCGGAGCATCTGGCTCGCCGTGCCAGCCTTCTGCCTTGCCTGCGTCGTCGGTCGAGAAGCCGAGAGCGAATCCTCCTTCGGGTGTTCTCAGCTCCTCGGCCATGAAGTTCCAGTTCGGGAACTTGTCGCGGTGCTTTCGGATCGCAGGCCAGAGCTGGTTCGATAGCTGCCGGAAGGATCCAGATGTGAAGACAACCTTGCCCTTCGGATATTGGTCGAGGTGCCAGAGGATGAGCGGTGCCACTAGCCGGTCAGTCTTGCCGCTGCCGTTCGCTGCGACGACGCTAGTCGGCTGCTTCATCGCGACCGACTCAAGGCTCTCGATCTGCCAGAGATACGGCACGATGCCTAGTCGTTTGACGCAGAACTCGGTGGGTGTCATGGTATCCGTTTGACTCGTTCTCTTGCGTCCTCGATGACCCGCTTGAGCGCGTCCTCCTGATCGGCTGGCAGATTGACGACGACCGCCTTCTGCGAGTTGTCGATGTTGACCTCGACCTCAGCCGGTGGCTTCCATCCAGCCCGGCACTTGAGCCAGAAGATGCAGGCGGTGAGCGAATCCTTGCCGTCGCTGTTGGCTATGTCGAAGAGACGCTTCGCCATCCGGCTGTTCGCCTTGGCGTGTCCCATGTCGATCTCCGCCCGGTAGTGCTTCGAGAGCGTCTTGCGGTCGATCCCAGCCAGCGTGCATATCTGCTCCAGCGGCACGCCGATGCCAGAGAGAAGCTCGACCTGCTTCCTCCAATACTCAGTCGGCTCGTATTGCGGACGACCGACTGCCTTCTTATTCGCTGGTGACTTCTTCGCGCTCATGGTTTTATTTCTTGCAGTTCGGTTTTGTTATCCTATTCGTCAATACATGGTTACAAAACTCTCTCAACTGATGGTTATGATCGAGGCAGGCGATTGGCTCGCTGCGATTAAGTTTGCTGCCAAGTTTCCAGACCTCGGCTCCGAGCGAGACTCCATTCTGCGTGCCAAAGATGCGATTCATAACCCTGATTTCTATCGCCAGATCAAGAGAGATCCAGAGAGCTTGATTGAGGCTGGGAAAGATGCTCTGCGTCGTCGCTACCCTCTGCGCTGATCTCGCCAAAGTCGCATTCTCCGCAGGCTGCGGTCGCCTTCTTGCCGTCGCCCTTGACGAACACTAGGACGTTCTGGTGCGTCTTGCCGAGCTTGCGACCGCTGGAGAACTGCTTGCCAGCGCGGATCGGCAGTGAGCCGACGCAAGTAACAAGAATTGCCTCGTTGTAGAAGTGCAGCCCGGCAGCGCGGAAAGCCTCGACCGTGTCGCCAACGAAGTTGTAGTAGTTGCCTTTTTTATCACGGACGTCGCCGACCACAAAACAGGCGAAGCGATCCTCTTTCAAGCGGCTGCACGCCTTGGCGATGATCTCGAAGTAGACGGCGCGAAAGTCCTCATAGCTCATTGTCGAGAGGTCGGCAGGGTCATCCGAGTAGACCTCTAAATCGGCGTATGGAGGGCAGGAGAAAATAAAATCCGCGTCGACATCGGCGCATACCTTGTCGATTGTTAAGCTGTCGCCGCAATGCCAGACCGGCTGCGGATCGCGGGCGACGTCTGCTTGCGCTCTGTTCGCCTCGATCTGCTCGGCTCGTAAGTCCATGCCGATGTATTGCCGACCACAATGGCTGGCAACGATCCCGCGCACGCTGCCACCGGCGAATGGGTCAAGCACGACGCCACCTGCCGGGCTGAACCAGCGATAGGCAAGCTCGCAAAGGACAGGATCGAAGATCGAGGTGCCGCTGGTGTAGCTGTCCGGACCTTCATAGTAATCGCGCTGAAACTCCTCAGTCGTCAACTCGCGGCCTAGCTTTTTCTCTGCCGCCTGCTTCTTGAAGTAGTATGCTGGGTCGTTGCCACTGTCCGAGGTCATCAAAACACCTCCGACGTGTTGCTCGGCTTTTGCCTTGACCTTCTTGCCGCCTCCGCCGGGTCGTGTCGATACCTTACTCATGCTCTTCCCCCCCCACTATGTGTTCTTTTTTCATTAGATCCTGTCCGAAGCATCGTGCTTTACCTTTCATTTGTTTATGTTTTTGAGTCCTATGAGCCTTTGTCCGTCCTTAGAATATCCCGATACCATCACCGAGCCGCCGGGCGCTGCATGGTGGGAGCCCTCGCCGCGTCCTAGCTCGGAGCGGATGCCTATCGCGAGCCACGCTCGCTTTCTGTCTTGCCACCAGCCCTCGCGTGCGTTCAGCACCGAGAACGGAGGGATGCCGAACTTAGCCGATAGTGAGCCAGCTCCGACTTCGCTTCCCTTTGCTGCTTCTTCTGCTGGATCAGCCATTAGTTCTCCAAGCTCTGCCTCATCGAATCCTAGCAGCCCGAGATCGAAGTCTGCCTCCCGTAAGTCCGACAACTCCAGCCCCAGCATCTCCTCATCCCAGCCTGCGTTCAGCGCGAGCTTGTTGTCGGCGATGATGTAGGCGCGTCGCTGCGTGTCGGTCAGGTGGCCGAGGCGGATGCATGGCACCTTGTCGAGTCCGAGCTTCTGCGCGGCCATGACTCGACCGTGACCGGCGATGATCCCGTTCTCGGCGTCGATCAGGATCGGGTTGGTGAATCCGAACTCGCGGATCGACCCGGCGATCTGTGCGACTTGTGCCTCTGAGTGTGTCCTCGTGTTCCGTGCGTAGGGAATGAGGGTTGTCGTTTGTAGTGTTTCAATTTTCATATCGGGGAAAAATATCTGATTTGATCCTTGGTCATCTTGGCTCCGCAGTCAATGCAGACCCATCTGTCGCTGAACTCCACCGGCGTTCCGTATCGGCAGAACGGACAGTCAGGCATGTCGGCAAACGATCGCGGAGCGTGGAAGGGTTGACCGGCTGGGCTGTGGACGTCCTTGACCGTCGGGGTTGATTCTAGTCCTTTTTGCATGTTATTTCTGGCTGCGGAGTCTGCGGAATGTTTCAAGCGTGAGCTTGCCATCTGGTGAGAGCGCACCCGGACCGAGGCGCGCGGTGATCGTGTCGATCGCCTGCTTGCGGATCTCAGGCGTGACTTCATCGACGGTCGCCTCGACGCCTGCGTTGAAGCGGGTCTTCGGTGAGATGCCCCATGGAGTGAGGTCGAGCGGTTCGACTATCTCGCCCTTGCGGACAAGTCCAAGTTGCTCGGCCTCGGCTCGGCTGACTGGATCCGTTGTCATGAATGAGTTAAATCCCCACGGTCCCCAAGGCACTTGAAACCCTCCGATGTCGGCTGCATTCTGCCTGAGCCAGAAGATGAAGTCGTTGTAGCGTCGGACTTGTCCCTGAGCTTCGACGTGGCGGAGTCGCGGCTCGATCGCCCCGGGACTGCGGACGAACCGAGCGGCTGGGAACATGTTGATCCGCACCGGATCGGTCACGCGCATCTCGTAGGCAGCGAACTCCTGAGCCTGCTGGGTGTTCGTGTTGAAGATGAGCTTTAGCCGGGACATCGAGGCGATGTTCTGGATCCGGTTATCCTTGAAGTCAGACGGCTCGGCCAGTCCTTCGCTGATGAGCAGTTGACCGGCTTTCTCGCGGAAGTCGGCGAGACCGCTGACCTTGTAGGCTCTGCTCGGGATGCCTGATGGACTGACGACATCCTCGGTCGCACCGGCCTGCCAGTCGAGGAGCATGTTTCTGAATCGGTTCAAGACCTTCGCCGACTCGACGTTCGCTGAGAAGAACGAACGCTGCCGGATCGCTGGGCCGACCGATTGCCAGTCGGCAGAGTTGAACGATGCCGGGAACGCTTTGCGGCGCAGTAGTGCTTTCAGTCCTTCGAGGTAGGCTTGCATGGTTTGTTGATTTGTTTCTTGGTCACTGGGTCGATCCGATTGCCCTTGAGGTCGAAGCATCGCATTCCCTTTCGGGCGAAGTAGCGGTCGCAGGCGGCTGAGACGATCTGAGAATTGCGGAGCATCTTGCGCAGACTGTCGTCGCTCTCTTGTTCTTGTTCCTCGTCTTCATCCATGGCTCAAGGTTTGATTGGTGGATAGTTTCGGATTTCTTCGACATATCGCTCGTGCAGCCACTTCGGAGGCGTGCGCCTGCCTGATCGCCAGTCATAGGCGGTCGGCAGGCTGCACCCGATCGCGGCGGCGATGTGCTTCGCTGGGTAGCTGGCAACTCGGGAGCTGAATGATTTAGCTGTTAGCTTTGCTATCATTGCTTGCATCTTAGTTATTCTCCTCGGCTTTGGCAATGTCTAATTCTGCGCGAAGCTCGGCGAGTTCGGCTTTCATAGCTGCATAGTTTTCGATGAGCCAGTCGAGCGCCTCTCCGATCTCTTTCGAGGTTGGCTTTTCAATGACATCATCGCTCCTGCGCCATGCGTTGAAGCGTTGGAGGATCTGGATGTGGTTAATCATTGTTTTGGTCCTTTCGTGATGTTGATCCGCTCGACGATAAGATCGGTGGCGGCTGTGTGTCTGGATGCGTGCTTGAGCGCTCCTCGGCGAGTTGGTGCGGCGACCATGTAAGGTTCGCCACCAGTTGTCACGAACGCGACCGCGTGCCATTGCAGGCGGCTCTGTGCGTGGTAGATGCCGGTGGGTTCTGGTTTGAGTTTTGTTTTCATATTGTGTCTATTCCGTGGTCTTCGTCGGTGAGGTTGTCGGCGGCTTCTTTGAGGATGTCGCGGATCTCGTCGATGGTGTGGTGGTGGTTGTATGGATTCGGCGCCCAGTTCTCGACGTGTCGGAGGATCTGGGAGAGGAGGTATGTCGGCTCTTCGGGCGGGGTGTCTGGTGGCGCTGTGTAGCGCGTGAGGTCTTCTGATTCTGGCATAGTGTTTTGTTGTTTGTGGTTAATCGAGAGAGGAGAGGGGTCTAGGGGTTCTAGGGGTTAATTGTTGAGTTTGTGAGTTTTTGTTGGTTATCTGTCTGGGTAATTCTCTTATATATGTACTTTATTTAAACTTAGAACTATAAAACAGACCCCTAATACCCCTATTAAGGAGATTGAGGCGAAACTTTAAAGGAGGAAACTTGACCCCTAGACCCCTGCCATCTTGTCTCAAACAGTCGTTTGATTCCTCACTTCTCGCCTTCTCAGGGAGTGGCACCCGGTCGATGTGGCTGCCTTCGCCGACTCCATAGCGGAACTCCTCGATCATATTCCCGACTTCAGGAAAATGATCGTTGTCTTGTTTATCGGTCATAAGTGGGTGGTTTCGTGTGGTTTGTAGGTCGTTATCGCATACGCATCCATCGTGTCCGCAGTGTCTGCATTGTCCGCTCATGGTTCGTTCGTGGTTAGGGATTGGAGTGCTTCGTCTGCGATCTTTACCGCATTTGCTACGGGAGCTGGATATTCTGGTTGCGGAACTCCAAGCTCATTTTTAATGCTCCGCATTGCCTCAGCCAGCCTGTCCCGCTGCTCGGTGACGGCGGTTAGTTCGCGTTCTAGTTCTTGTGAGCAATCGCGCAAAACAAAGCTCCATTGTCCGTCTGATTGTAATACTGCTTGATTCGTTCTCGGTGTTTCTGTGTTCATAGTTCGTTCGGGTTGGTTGTCTTCATCCGCTCGATTTCGCGGTTGATATACCAAGCGGCCTTCTTCAAGTCTTGAATCTCGCTGTTCTTTTCTCCGGCTCTCCAGATGTATTTGATGGCGTTGCCACGGTTGAAGTTGAAATGCTCGGTGATCCGGATGCACTCGATGCCGCTGGGGTGGCTCTTGTAATGAGGTGGTTGATTGACTAGATCCATTTTTTTTTCGTGTTTGGTGTTATCTGCTGATTGCGTATCTGAGAGCCTTGCCGACCGGTGCGCGGTCGCTGAGTGAGACGTATTGACTGCCGCTGCGTGCGAGCTTGGCAAGTGCCGATCCGCAGGCGCCGTGCCACGTTCCGCATAGTTGGCGTGCCTGCTCGCGGACTGGAGAGTTGAGTTCGACAAGTCGCGCCTCGACCTCGGATGCGGTCATGTCGCGTGGCAGATCGTGCCAGATGCTGTAATCAGCGAACGCTGCTTCGAGGAGTGCTTCGAGGCGCTTGCTCGGACTGTGTGCGTCAACTGACTCGCTGAGTTCTGGATCGCGCCATGCAATAACCCCTGAGCGGCTGTCTTTGATTTCGTCGGGTGTCACCCAGTCGATGAGTTGCTGCGCGAATGCAGGCAGCTCGGAGCGGATGAGAGATTGCAGAGCCGTTTTACCATCGGGTGTCGAGGTGTCGATCGGGAGCTTGACGCCGATGACATGCAGGAGCGCGATCTTATCAGCGAGGTCAGCGTCGAGCGGTGGGATGATCTGCAAGGACTCCGGTGTGGAGTTGCAGCAGACCATCACGCACCAAACTGGGCGGACTGAGATTGAGGAGTGGTTGCGTTTGCGGAGCTGCACCGAGTGAGGATAGACCGACTCCTTGAACGATGCACCGAACGCTCTGCGGTTGCGGATGTCAGTCGAGGCGACGCAGTCATCGACGAGGAGTAGTTCTGATCCGACGAGGTCGTCGTTCCAGAGCATCCCGCCTGACCATGCTGAGTAGGGATTTGCTGTGCGACCGCCGAGGGTCTGGGCAACGATCCAAGCGAGGAGGCTCTTGCCTGAGTTGATCTCACCGGCGAGAACGAGCATCGGAGATGGGATATGGCAATGCGCTCGCACCGATTTATATCGGCCGGAGAGCCAGCTCATGAAGACGGTCGTCGCCATCGGGTCAGCGAACGCTCCACCGACGATCTCGGAGATGGTCGGTGCGTCGCCTGCCATCGGTTCTGGGATCTTTGCCTCGGATGTGATGAGGATCGGAAGGTCGTTCGTGTCCTTGCTAAGTCCCTGAGCATGTCCGGCAATGCTGCCGTGCCATTGAACTCCTCCGTCGAGTTCGCGGTTTTTTACGCTCTCTCGGACTGCCTGCATAAGATCCTTCGGCTCGTCGTATTGATCGCTGAGGTGGCGCGAGACGCCGGTGATGACCGGGGAGAGCTTCGAGTAGGTCATGAACGACTTGCCGACGCGGACGAGATATTTGTTCGCCGGTCCGTCGTAGAATAGATCTTCTGGATCGAATGACTGCGCGGTCGATGGTGCGCGTCTGGCTGCGGCCACGGTAGCGGCGTCGCGCCAGTCATCGTCTGCTGATGGCATCTCGGATGAATAGACCGTGCGGACCGCGTCGATGACCTCGGTGGGTTGATAGGAGCGGCGGAGCGTGCCGTCGTAGGCTTGGAGCTTGGCGACTGCGTCGGACTCACTCAGCTCGGCGAACCGGCACCACCAAGCGGCCTCCATGAGCCAAGTGTGGATTCCCTCGCGAGGTGGAGATGGAAATGCTGTCTTGCCGACCTTGAGCTTGATGCCTGACTTCTTATCGGATTTCGCTGCCTTCGGTAGTTCTGGATCCGCAGCTTCGACCGGCTCGAACATCGAGGATCGGTTCAGGTCGATCCATGCGCCGGGATCGTGCGAGACGAACATCAGGCGGACTGGATCCTTGCATGCCTCGTCCATTGTCAGGTTGTGAGCGCGGAAGTGATTGCGAGCTGCGACGAACGCAGCGACGTGTTGTTCCTTGGTCTTGCATACTGGAATTCGGGCAATGCCTTTAACTCCGGCACCAGAAGGAGAGACGAAGGCTGCGACGATGCGCGGCTCGGCTTGGAGTATCTCGACGATCTCCTCGACCGTCCAGCCGACATTATCAGCGGCGTCGAAGTCAAGTTGAAGGAAGCCAGAGTGGATGAATCGTCCCTCCTCGATCGCCTTCGCCCGGCGGCCTTCGCAAGTGCCGGAGATGCTGACCGCTTGCAGGTCTTTCTTGGCGACTGCATATCCGTCGTCGTCACCGGCTGCGAGCGTGCTACGGAGCCGGGTAATCTTGGCGGAGAACTCATCGGAGCGGATCGCCTCAATGAGATCTTCCAGCGTGGTGGTCGCCATCGCGCTTGGCGAGGTCGCTGATGAGTAGTAGTCGATGGCGGTCGGTTTGTTTTGTGTCATTGTCATAGTGTTTCGTTTGGAGATTAGTTAATTCATGCGCTGGAGAGCGCGGACAGCCAAGAGCATTCCGCTTTGAGTTTCTGATTTATCGCGGAGTGCTTCAGCGACCGCGTCATCCACCGTCCCTGAGCAGATGATACGATAGATCAGAGTCTCTGCCGTTTGTCCAGTGCGAATGAGTCGGGCGTTGGTTTGGACGTAGGTTTCGTGCGAGTAGGTGAGGCTGACCCAGATTGCAATCCGGCAGGAGACTTGCAGCCCGTCGATCCCGTGGCTGAGTGATCGCGCATCGGCGACCCAGACTGGGATATTGCCTGCCTTCCAGTCATCGAGGTCAGCTTCGTTGAACATCTTGGATCCGCGGACCGCGGCGATGACCCGGGCACTCTCGTGCTTGAACGCGCAAAGAACGAGGATCGGCTCGCCCTTGTGCCGAGCGATGATCGCCTTGAGCGTGGAGATCTTAGCGGTGTGAACTGGAAGGATGTTGCGGTCTTCATCATAGACGGCTCCTGATGTAAGCTGGAGGAGCTTATTGACCAGCACGCCAGCTGATGGTGCGGTGATCTCTCCATCCTCGATCTCGGCGAGCATCTCTTTTTCGAGAGTCTTGTATTGCTTGCGAGCTTCGGCAGGCATGACCGCAGCGACATCGACCACGCTGGATGCTGGCAGGTCAGACTCCTCGCCGATCAGGACTAGAGCGAGGTCTGAGAGCTTGGCGTCGATCGCCTCCTTTGATCCTGTGACCAGTTTGTAGGTGTAGCCCATGTAATCGGCCGGGTAGAAATAGGCGTCGCGGTAGCCGGTGAACGTGCGACCGAGGCGGCTGCCATCGTCGAGCATCTTGATCTGCATGAATAGGTCAAGGTAGTTGTTCGGGATCGGTGTTCCGGTCAGACCCCAGCGGCGCTCGATCGCGGCGAGGTGCTTGTGCAGAGCCTTGAAGCGTTTGGAGGCTGGGTTCTTAGCAAGGCTGAGTTCGTCAATGACCAGCGTGTCCACCGGGATCTCGAAGGTCTTGCTCTTCGGGAACATCTTCGGCAGGCGGCTCGGTAGCAGCTCGGAGTTGATGAGGTAGATGTCAGCGGCTTGCTCGTGCCATGCCTTGAGTCCTGCTGCGGTCCGCAGGTGTGCGACTCTCATCCAGCGGGTGTGCGCCCATCGCTCGACCTGAGCTGGCCATGTGATCGAGCAGACGCGGAGTGGTGCGACGATCAGCGCAGCCTTGAACTTGCCGACCGTTGCCAGCGCGTCGATCGCGGTCAGAGTGACCACGGTCTTGCCCTTGCCGGGTGAGACGAAGAGCGCGGCCCGATCGTTGTCGAGCAGGTGGTCGATCATCGGGAGCTGGTAGGCGAACGGCTGGAAGTTTTGGCTCATGAGAAGATGATGTCGATAAGTTGCTTGCCGCGATCAATGTCGTCGCAATACGCGACCGACATGCCCTGAGATTGAAGGTCAGAGAGCCATTTTAGTTGCAGCGCGGTCGGATGCTTGCCCGGAGCTTTGAACTCGACGAACAAGCACCGACCGGAGCGGATGAACAATCGGTCCGGCTGTCCGCGCTGGTTCTGTCCAGCGAGCTTGACGATCAAGCATCCTTTGAGCTTGGCGTAAGCACAGACGGCCTTCTCGATTGTTGATTCTCTCATCGGCTGCTGACGATTGGTTTTTTGAATGCGCGGATGCCGAAGGTTGCGGCGAGTGCCTCGACTTGATAGCCGTGTTCTTCCATGTCCTTGAGTTCGGCAAGGATCTCTGCTCGACGTGGTTCGATCCTGACCAGCGCTGGCTCCTTTTCTGCGAGCTTGTGCAAGTCGATGACCTCGAAGTCCCATGCGAAGCGGATGCCCTCGGCGAGTCTGGTCGCTGCGAGATCAGCTGAGGCTTCGAGCTTCTCAGCGGTTGCCTTCTTAGCTGCGAGAACGGCAGCGATCCCACCTTCCTCAGCAGCTTCCCGGGCGGCTCTAGCTGCCTCGAACGCAACACGCTCGGCGGCTTCCTTCTCGGCTTTTATCCGCATCACTTCCTCGGCGTGCGCGTTGATGAGTTGCTTGATGCGTCCTTCCTCGGCATTGATCTCGATCATGAAGGCAGCGGCGGCCACGTCGATCATCTTGCCGATGCGGTTGACCGGCTCCTTGACCAGCTTCCGGCTCTTCTCGACCTCGATGCGCATTGCGGCGAGTGACCGGGTGTGGCGCTGCGCTCGTGCGCTGTCGTCGTTGCTGAAGACGGTTGTGATCGCTGATGACTTCTCAATGATTGATGCCTTGCGAGCTTCGGCCTCGGCTGAGATGGTGAGTTGGTATCCATCCCCAGCGAGGATGAGCGGCATTAGTTCGTTTGTTTCGTTTGTAGTGTTCATTTTGTTTTATTGGTCGGAGCAAGCGGAGCAGTTGAGTTTTTCGATTGTTGATTCGCCAAATCCAAATGCTAGGAGTGCAGGCACAATAATTTCATCCCATATCTCGTAGATATTGAGATCGTCATGATTTACACTCACCTCGACTGAGTTGCTATATTTTGGCTCGGAATGCGTTGTTTCTAATTTAATTTTCATAGTGTTTTATTGTTTGGAGAATGGTCTAGGTGGTGAGAGGTCAATGTGACCAGTGCAGGCGCAGCAGTCAATTAGAAGAGCGCGGTAGTGTTTGTGGAAGCAGGTCGGGCAGTGGTTCGGTGGGCAGACTCGCGCTCTGGCTTTGTGAGCGCGTTCGGCGAGCGCTTCGCGGATGCTCAGAACGGCTCGCGGTCGGTCGGCTTGTGCGGTTGATCCCAGAGCGTCCACGGGAGCCGGTGGATGAGGATAGGTGGCATTCCGGCGCGGTATGATTTGACCGCCAGCCAAGCCACTTCCGAATCCGTGGGATCGCGCATCAAGCAAAGCTCTGTCTCGAATGCGTTGAGTGCTGCGTGCCATGTTATCTCCTCTGGATCCGCGTTGATCGGCACCATCGGGATTGCCTCGCCTTTCGTCTGGCCCAGGCTGCGTTCTTCCGCGTGTGCTGCCTTCTCCGCGATCTCTGCCTTCGGCAGTGGAGTCTTGGAGCTGATGACTAGCCCCGCTCGGCGCTTTCCCGGCGGGTCGATGCGGTCGATGGCTGCTTCGAGTTCGAGATCGTCAGCGGTTGGCATCGGTGGAGCCGGTGATGGCTTCGGTTGTGAGGCGGCTGCTGCTTTCTTGGCGGCGATGATTTCGGCGATGGTTGGCATTGGTCAGTTGGTTAGTAGTTTTGCCCAGAAAACCCCATCCCGCGTCGCGCAGGATGAGGTGAGTCTATTAGGCTCTATTAGGTTCTAATAGTCGTCGCCACCGAGGATGTCAGCCAGCTCAGTCAGTGCAGCGGCCAGCGGTGCATCCTCTGCCTTGCCATCAGCTTTTGCTTTAGGCAGCCACTTCTCGATGAGAGTTGCCACGCCTGCCTCGTCAACTTCGCCGAGGAGCTTGCCCTTGTATTTGCCGATGTGGACCATGACCTTCTCCCAGCCGGACTCTTCGGCCTTCGCCTCTGAATTGCCTTCGCCACCTTCGACGTCGCGGTCGCGGATTCGGGTGTATTTGCCGCTCGGCTTCAGTGCCTTGTCTTTGTCCGGTGCCATGAACGAGATGTTCGCATAGGTGCGGTCGTCCTTGGTCTCGTGCTGGATGATGAGTTTGACGCCGTGACCGATGAGAGCTTCGAGATCGAACTCGCCAAGCTCTGCGGCTGTGAGTTCGCGTCCCATCAATTTCTTGAGGTCTTTGCGGAGTGCTGCCTTCTCGTTGAGGCTCGGCGTGTATCCACGCGACCAGATGCAGAATCGACGGTCGTTCTCTTCGTCCATGACCTCAGTCTCGAAGACGAGCCGGAACTCATCCTTCTCGCCGTATTGTGTCACTCGTTTCTTCAAATCCGTGATGTCCACAAGAACGGCCTTGATCGGGCCGTCGGTTTCTGGATGTGGGGTGAAGTTGCTGTTCTTTTTTTCGCTTAGTTTCATTTGTTCTATTTGTTTTGGTTTGTTGTTACTTGGGGAGAGTTATGGGAGGAGTCCGAGGAAATGTGCCGCGATGACTCCGATTGCAAAGCCGATCAATGCGGCTGAGATGACGACCGCTGCCATTGATGGATCGCGGCGGTAGTTGGGTGACTTCGTTTCATTGAGGGTGAGTTTGCTCAGATCGTCAATGTGGAGGCGCAGAAACTTGTCTGTGCCGAGCTGGATGTTTTGGTCGTTGTTCATGATGTTGGTGTTGTTATTGGTGTTAAACCCCCGCGCCCTCCTCGGTCAACCGACCAAGGAAACACGCGAGGAGGGTGGGAGATTAGTTGGAGATCGGGATTGTGATTTCAGTCGGAGTCTTGCATCCGTAGATTGTCGCGACCGTTCCTTCTGGAACGTCGTATTGATTCACCAATTCTTGCGCAGCTTCGTCAGAATAATCTGCGGATGCTCCGAGAAGATATAAGTTGCCTGCAAAGCATTGATAGACGTTGCGCATGCGGCGATGGCGAATAGTGATTTTACCCTTTGGAAGTTGCAGTTTCATGTTGGTCGGTTGGTTAGTGAGGAGGGTGGGAGATTAGGCAGGCACTTCGCGGACTTGTGCATCGCTGGACGTAGCCCAGAGAAAGATGGAAAGAATGCGGCGAGCTTCCTCAATGGATTTTGCTTCGCAGGTGGCGATAGAGATGTAGTCTCCTGACTTGGTTTTGGCGATTGCCTCGTAGTTTTTCATATTGGTAATTTTGTTATTGGTTAAGTCGCGTTGGCGATGTGAGAAAACTAGGCATTGCCTATGGAAAAGAAAAGCTCTTTTTTTGCATGTCGTGTAAATAGATGCAGAATCCTTTATTCTATAAAGGATTGCGGCTGAAAAATAGTTTCAGAGGAACCGATAAAAATTGCACTGCTTGCCATCTTTGACCGATTTTCTTCTCGAAATGACTCCCTCATCGGTCAGATTTCTCATGTTCCTGCTGGCAACTGTCATGCTGATCTTGATGCCCTGATCTTTCATCTTGTCGATGTAGTCATAGATCGTGAACTCGTCCGGTTGGATCGGTTGTAATTCGGCTGCCTGCTCTTTGATATAAGCATCGAGCGCGCTCAGATGATTCCTTGTGGCGAGATCCAAGCCTCGCCCTCTTTTGTTACATGCCATATTTTTGTGTCCCCTGTTTTGGTGTTGATGATTCCGTAAGCGAAACCTTGCCGCCATCCGAGTTTAGCTGTGTATCTGTCAGCGTATTCCATCTGCTCGATGTCGCCGATGCAGCCGATCGAGAACGCTTCTCCGCCGTCGATGTGACGCCCGGTGTATTGGTTCGGCGTGTGGACGTGTCCATGCACGCACGGGCCGTATCGCTCGAAGTGCATCTTCGCCGGGTTCACTCCGCTGTGGAACCCATGAATGAACTTCGGCCCGCCTTCTGGCAAGCGCAGGTAGTTTCCGACCTTGTAGGCAATCCACTTGATCTTGCGCTTTGTGAACTGTCGCTGCGCGGATTCGACGAGTCCTTGGCAATGCTCGCGCAAGACGCCGTTGGTCGTGGTGTGAGCCATCTGCCAGATCCGATCGTCGTGATTCCCTAGCGTGAGGAAGTTGGGTTGAAAAGCATCGAGGAAAGCGATCCCAGCGGAGAAGTCCTCCGACAATCCACCGGCCTTCTCATCTGGACTGGCGCCTCCTCGAAGTGGAGCGAAGTCGAAGTTGTCGCCGAGGTGGATCGTGTAATGCGGCTTCCAGTCGGCTTTGAATTTGAGAAGTATCTTCAATGACTCCTGATGAACCATGCTCCCGTGATTGTCGGCAGCGACGATGAATTTCTTAAAGCTCATGTTTTAGATTTTAAGTTTATCCCAAGCTGGGAAGAAGATTTCTTCCATGCACCGCACCACCGATTCCTGATCGTAATTCTGCATCCAGCCGACTCCTGACAGAAGCAGGGAGGCTTCCATCATCTCGTGGCGCAGAGTCTCTTTTTTCGCCTTGTCGTTTTTTATTAGATCAGAGATCCAAATGGTTTTTGAGTCGTGTTCGTATTGACCGTAAGCGTTCTCAAGTTTGCCGACGCGGATCTTCACGTTCTGACCCGCGATTTTGATTTGTTTGGGTAGGGTCATCGGTGTCTTGGTTGTCGATCTCAAACGTTAGTTCTGCGTGCAAAGTGCCATCGGCAAGTCTCCATGCCGCAGCCTTGAGACAATCGTAGCACTTCAGCCTTGAGCGAGTCGATCTGCGTCTCCTGCATGGCTAGAATCCTGTCCTGCGCTTCGAGGCGGCTTTTCATGAACTGGTAGAACGTCGTGGCGAGCGTCCCGACTGTTGCGCAAAGAACGCCGAACCCAGAGAGGATCCAAGAGATAGGGATTTCGATGATGCCTGTGGCAAGAGTTTCCATATTTAGATTGTGGCTTGAAAGTGCATTGCGTCGCGGCCCCATGCGGATCCAGCGCAGCTCCATCCCTCGGCGGCGAAGATCTCTATGACCTCGATCGGCATAGTGGCTGAGACCGGCCATGCTTGGCGGTTGCGGTTGGTCGATGGGTCGAGGTCGATCGCGGCTCCGCGGGCGTGGAGCGATGGGAGTGATCCACCGCGCATCGGTCGGTCGTTATAGACTCCTGCATATTGCTTGAGCGCGTAGCGTCCCTGCGGGATCTCTGAGAGCTTGGAGATGATCCGTTCGAGTGAGTCGGCGACCTTGTGATGGCACCTGATCGTCTTAACCGGCTTGCCATCGTAGCGCACGCCGTAGCTGCTGACATCTATGTTGACGAGTTGCTCCTCGTCCCCGGGCGATCCGTAGAAACCCTGAAGGGCGACTTGGCTTGTCGATGGCCAGATGGTTGTCGCGGGTCTGAGCTTTCTCAGATACTCCTGACAAGCAGCGATCGACCGAGCGCCCCAGAACCCGTCTGGAGTCGCGCCGATCTTCTCTTGCAGTGCTTTGATCTCTTGGAGATTCATCTGCCTGCGTCGCGTGCTTTGATTAGACCGATGCCTGCGGTGACTGCTGCGAAGGCGCCGACAAGGTCAGCAGATTCGCCGTTGATGAGCTGGATGGCTACATTCGCCAAGGTGGCGAGAACTGTGAGGATTCCGAGTGCTGTTGTTTTCATGATTCGATTTCTGGTTCTGGTTCTGGAGCGGGTTCTGGTTCTGGAGGTGCGACGAAGATGACTGTGCCGTCTGGTTGAGGCTGGAACATGATGAAGTCAGGCAAAGCGAGTCCATCGGCTTGACCTAGTGCTGAGATTGCCGAGTAGAACGTAGCATAGACCGTGAGAGCGTTGTCTGCGTTCGTGCCGAACACGTCCATGATTGCTTGCTGCTCGCCAGCGGTGTTCGCCTTGGCGAAAGCGTTCGACATCATGGATTTGATGAAACTGATCGCCTCGGTATTGATCGCGTCGATCTCGTTGGCTAGTTTCTCTGCTGGTGATTTTTGGATGAGTGACATGATGTTTTAAGCAATTTTGCGAATGATCAAATAAGACCCCTGCCCGACTGTTGTTGTTGTTGCTGAGGATGTATTTTGTGCCGCAGTGAGTTGATAGGTATTAGTTCCACTTGTGACAACTAAGATTCCACCGCGTTCGTGGTTATCAGCGTTGGCTGTCGCACCCCAAGGTCCACCACCAGCTGGTGCAGTATTAACACCTGCAATGCGCGATGGTGATGAGCCGTTGCCATATTGTCCTCGATACCCGCTTATTACAGGAGCGGCTCCTTCAAGGATTGATGGGGTGACTTTTGAATTTGCTGAGTTTGCCGTGAATCTAACAAACGCATCTATCGAATAAGTGCCTATCGGCAGAGCCACAGATAAAATAACGGTACCTGTTGCATCATTCGTGTAAGATACGCTGCTTGCAAGAATCCTGTAATAAAGCTGACCTCCATATCGAGTATCAGCAAGAGCGCGAGTCATCGCGCTTGTGTCGTTCGTAGCTGCCTGACCTGTGAGTTCAGTCTGACCGCTGAAGGTCTTATTCCCTGCGATGGTCTGTGCGCCTGTGAGCGCGACGTAGAGCGTATCGAAATACGTTTTGAGAAATGCCTTGAGATTAGTGAATGTGACCTTCTTCAGTCCGAAAGATGCTGCGCTGTCGGTGATCGGGATCTCGTCTGCGTCAACTGGTGTTGTCTTCGATGTGGCGGCTGTGATGAGTGAGGCGATCCGTGCGCCTGTCTCGTCGCCAGTGTTCGTGCCGCTATTCGTGCCAGTGATGTCAGAAGTTAATGCGACTGTGCCTGCATTGTTTGGAAATGCAATCGCTCGGTTTGCTGTCGGGGAGTGGGAGAGCGTGGTTGTATAAGTGCCGTTGAAAAGTTTAAATGTTGAGCGGGATCTGATGTAGGCGTTAGTTCCTTGGGTCTCAATAACAGCGTCACTTCCGCTTGTATAGATGTGTGCAAAGTTGCCAGATGTGGAGATGGTTGCACTACCTCCGTTTGTAGAAATGCTACCATCATAATTAATAGATCCGACAAAGCCTTCGTCAGCACTATCGAACTGCATAAAACTGCCTTCAAACGAATATAACTTACATGCTACTCCAGAACCTGTTTGGAAATTACCACCATTTCCTGTATCACTTGATCCATACACTCCGTCTCCAGAATCACTGTCTCCACGCACTCCAGTTCCCGAAGTGCTATTTCCTTGAATACCAGTGCCGCTAGGAGCGATTCCAGTAACAGCATTAAAAGCTCCAGATGGAGATGTAACGCTTAACTGTCCAGTAAATACAGGATCTTCAATCGGAGCTGCACCAATATCAGCAGGAGTAAGAGGGTCACTTCCACCGATTGCGTGAGTCTGTGCGTGCAGCGGAAGGGTCTGGCTCGTTCCGAATAGTAGCTGATGATTGTTTGCAAAACCAGTCGTTCCAATTCCTCCAGAATCGACAAGAGTTATTGGGAATGTAAAATATGCGTTAGCTGTCCCGCCTCCAGTCAATGTTGGTGTTCCAGATATCAACCATAATTGGAAATTTTCTGATATGTCACGATCTTGCAGGAACAGTTGCTGACCTTCTTGAATGAATCCTAAGAAGAATTCAATGTCGTCAGCATCTTGATTCTTGTGCGACACGTTAATGCTAGTTGCACTGATCTGAGTAGCATTGTTCCAAATAACATGACCATCGGTTGGATTGCCAGTAGTTATCGTGGTCTTGGCTCTATAATGCCAAGCGGTTGTCGAAGATCCAGATGCTCCAGTTGCTCCAGTTGCTCCAGTAGCACCCGTAGCACCCGTAGCACCCGTAGCTCCGGCTGGGCCGGTTGGTCCTTGGTTGAGATTAATGATTGAGATTCCGTCGCCAGTTGATCCGACCTCGACGACTGCGACCGGCTGACCGTTCGATTCGACTTGAACGGTTGAGACCGCTCCGCTACTCGATTGCACTTCGACGATTGCGATGCTCATGATTAGACGCGGGTGACAAGATCCCGGAACTTGATCGTTCCGCCGGTGATGAAGATCGTTCCTGCGCTGCTCGGCAGGTCAAGGACTAAGTCCCAGTAGTAAATCCCTGCCGTGATGCCTGTCGTTGCGACGTTGATCCGGATGATCCCGTTCGCTGGCGTCGGGATGGTCGGTGCTAAGTTCAGCAGGACGGTGCGTGATGTCGGCGTGGTGCGCACTTGTGCGCGTGCTGTGTAGCCGGTCAGATTGACTGCGGCTCCCGCAGAATTGAGGCATGTGAAGCTCGCAGTGAAAGTCTCGCCTGCGTGGGTGTCGAAGTTCGTTCCGGCCATTGATCTGCCCTTGCCATGATTTCTGAGGATGGCAAGACTATTTCCATAGAAACGCGCCTTCGCTAAATTGCGTGACGTTGCCTAGTCCGTCCGAGTAGGAGATCGGGATGATTTTGACGCCTGAGGTGTTAGCTGGAAGCGTCGGAGCTGAGAACGGACCAGTGACGCCAGTGATAGATCCGGAGGTCACTGCTGCCTTGAGATAGGTGTAAAGCGCAAGCGGTGGCGTGACGACCATGTTGATAGCTATTGAGAAGTCCACGCCGTTGTTGTAGGTGTTGCGCCCGTAAGCTGTTGAGTCATAAGATCCGGTCGGGTCGAGGTATTGCTCGGCCCCGGCGACCGTTGGGCGGATCGCGATGACTTGAGAATGGTCTGAGATCGTCGCGACTCCGGCACTGCTAATATCGCATCTGAATTGGTTTCCTGTTTCGACCCAATGAGTGACAGTACTCTGTGTAAATGGAAATGTCCCACCTAGTGCCACAGAAGTCATCTCGATCTCTGTTTCTACTTCTTTTCCTTCATACATGACCGAACGTGTGAAAGCTGTTCCGCCATTAAGTGAATTTCCGTAAGCTGTCGAGGTTGCCGTGAAAGTATTTCTTCCTGTTGCTGATGGAGTGTATGGAGGTGCTGCACCGCCCGGACATGAAAGGTTCAATGTCCATGCTGTTCCTGTGAATGGTGCCGTGACGCGAACGATGCAGAACGAAGGGGAGGCGGTTGACTTTGTGAAAGATGCTGTGCCTGCACCCGGACCAGCAACCACGACTGCCACGCCGTCGTAAGTTCCGCTGACTCCTCGATAGCCGGTATTGATGACCTCTGTGCCGTTATACTCGACTGTAAAGATGTCTGGCACTGTGTAAGCGTCAAAAGTCAATGTGACGAGACCGGTTGCACTGCCAAGATCAACGATATATTCGCTATTTCCCGGTCCTCCATCTGTGACTATTGCTGTGCAAATTATCCTCTCATCCAGAGGGATGGATCCAGCCGGAGCTGTCATGATGACATCGGTATCATCCGACCATTCCAAACTTCCGTTTGAGTTGACTAATACATTGAACCGAGGATCTTCGCATGCCCATTCATATTTTTTAATCTGCTTAAACCATCCGCTAGGGATGTCGTCGTTGGTTGCTGTCTCGATGAGCATGTTTCGACTTGATCCACCGGCGAAGCGAGGCTGCGCTCTGTTTGATGGAAAATTGCCAGTGATTAGAGGTTGCATCGGAACGGCTTGTCCTCCGTTTGTCCGTGCAGTGTTGAAGATGCTAGTTGTGGCAGCGGTCAGATCAATGACAACTCCTGCCTCGATGCTCATGTCTCCGATGTTTGAACGAGTGGTTGTAAATTGGCTCATATGTAGCTGATGTTATCTTGTGAGGTCTTGCGGATCTTATCGACGAGAGTGCGGTAATCGTTGCGCGGTGGCGCTCCTAGTTGGATCGTAGTCCTGCCGCTCTCGATCTCGATCGTCTCGCCTGAGACGAGTGCGCCCATGGTTGAGAAAGCTGCCAGAGAGTTTGTGATATTGACCTTGGTTCCGACGTAGCGCGTTGCACCGACATCCTCCTGTTCCAGAACGATCTCGCCTGCGTAGGGTAGCCAGTTCTGCGTCAGTCGTAGGAAGTCAGCGAGTCCTGCCGGTGGGTTGATGAATGAATAGTCGGCTGCTTTGTAAAGTGTGCTTGATCCCGCTGAATCTGGAGTTGCGAATCCTGAGAAGCTAAATGTTTTGAAATAGACTCCTCCATAGGTTCCATAGGTAGGACTGCTGTATCCGGTTGCATAAAGCGTTAAACCAGCCGGAGCGAGATATTTTGCCTCTCCGATATATTTATCGTTCAGGTCATAGTAAGAATCGAAAAGACTCATGGTGCCGCTGACTGTGCATTCGACATAAGGGATTTCTGTCCAGTCGGCAGGTTGTCCAGATGTGAGGATGCTGTAACCGATCAACTCTTTTCCGCTCTTGTCGGTTATTTTTGGAGCTGGCCATCTGATATTTGCAGTAGGCCATGAGTAATCATTGGTAGGCCAATCATCAGACGAACTCCACAAGACGTAAGAACTGGGACCAACACTAATTGGGATTCTAGTTATTCCTGCTGCAAGTGCCGCAGCCACGCAAGCGCTGTCTGAATCGTGAGCAAGGGTCAAGATGTTCGTGCTTTTCACGATCGTCTGCGTCTCGAAAAGGTCGTTGGGAAGGAAGGTGTCAAGCTCTGGTCCTGCTATCGTGATGACCTGACGCTTGGTGATGTCCTTACCTGTCGGAGCTGTTCCTGATGTCTGATTATTGAAGACCGTTCTTCCTGTTACGTTGCGAGTGACTGCCGGAAGCGTGACTTGGCTGACTTCAAGCTCGATGACTGGGTTGATGTCGATCGAGGTGATCGGTGCTGTGTCTTCGTTGAATGTAGTCGTGGTGCAGGTCGGACGGCGGACGACTCGCATCGCAGCTGGTTTTACCGAATAGTCAAAAAAGACCATCGCATCTGGAACGAGTCGGATGAGTTCGGCAAGTGCCTGCCCGCAGGTTGATTGATTGAGCGTGATGCGTGGGTATTCTTGCATCGCGGTGACTGTCGATCCTCCAGCGATGTTTGCGATCGGACATCCGAGAGCATTAGACCGATTGATGACTGACTCGATGCTCGTCTTGAGATCTTGACCAAGTGATGCGCTGCCGAAGACGAACGAGATTCGTTCGGCTGATATGCCGGTGCCATCTTCGATCTGTGAAGTGAATGGAACCTTCTCAAGAAACCACCACGGCCCTGAGACCGTGACCTGATGCTCCTGCGAGTCGCCTCGAATAAAGCTGCGGACGTTTGTGACGTTGCCGTGGAAGAAACGAACGCCATCTCGATAAAGTGCCATCTCCTGCCTGAGTGATGGAAGGCTTGAATCTGGAGAAGGGATGTTCGATGGATTCGGTGGCTGTGCAACTTCGTATTTGATAACCACTATCCCGGATGATCCGTTTGCACCGATACCAAGATCTTTTGATTTAAATAAACCCGCTCCTCCTCTGCCAGTATTAGGCACGACTGAGACGTCGGGTGTCAGTGAACCACCCCCACCGACCGCGTAGGTCGTTGCTGTCCCTGTGATCGAGTTGGAGAGACCAGCACCGCCATCGGCGATAGCTGATGAACGATTTGTTCCGGCGGCTCCAGCTCCTCCTCCTGTGCCGAAGTTTGTTGATGAGCTGGATCCACCGATGTTGCCTTGACCGACAACTCGCGTTCCTCCTGCACCTCCAGAAGTGCCACCGCCACCAGATCCACCATTGCGGCCTGCGACTGCGGTTGTGCCTGAGACGCTCGCACCGGCTCCTCCTCCTGTGGTCACGACTGTCGAGCCGATTGATGAGGCTCCGCCGTCAGATGCTGCTGTTTGCGTCAACTGTGCCATGCCACCGGCTCCGACTGTGATTGCGTAAGTTCCAGCCGAGAGCGTTGTCGAGCCGGTCAGATAGCCACCTGCACCGCCACCACCGCCTGATCGGTTCGAGGAGTTCGCACCGCCTGATCCACCGCCACCGACGACGAGATACTCGACCGTGCCGCCATTTGTGACGACAAACGATCCGCTTGTTCTGAAGATGTGCGTGCGGTAGTTGCCTGAGTCGGTTATATCTCCTCCTGTGGCGACGACTTTCTGCAAGACGTATTGTGCGACTTTCGTGTCGCTAGTCAGGATGCCCGGTGCGGTCGCTCTAACTTTGAGCGTCGATGGGTTGGCGATCGTGAGCGTGCCACCGTTGGCGACCGTCGGACTGGATCCGGTCGGGTTGCTGCCGTCGGTCGTGTATCTGATAGTCGCACCAGCAGTTGCGCATGCAACGACGACGTTGACCGTGGAGCCTGTTCTGATTGATGAGTCGGGTGTGACTGTCGGCGTGGCGGTAAAGACCTGAGAAGAGGCATCCTCGACGACGATTGAGATGTTCAACTCGTCGGCTTCGAGGCTGCGGAAGTTGACGTTCGCAGCAGTGATTTTGCGATACTCAAGAGAGCGAGCTGTCTCGTCCCATCCTTGACCAGTTTCTCCTTCGATTGTCCAGTTGGTCTGCATGATTATCTTGCCGAGGTAGCTCCGGGCGTTCTACCTTTTAACGCGTTTATCTGATTCTGCAAGGAAGCATTTTGAGCTTTGAACTCCTGCATGATCGTCGTGAGCTGAGTGACCTTCTGGCTGTTATCAGTAATCGCTGTGCGAATAAGTGGTCCGAGTTGCGCAAGCGCTCCAGAGTTTGAACTGATCTCGTTCATTGTCACTTTGCCATCTTCAAGATTCTTCTTGATGGTATTAAGTGCCTCCTGCTCCTTCGGTGTTGATGCAGCTAGATCATCTGTGATGCGTTTAGTCTCGCTTGCAATTAACTTGCTGCGCTCTTCGATCTGGGCTGCTGCTGCTCCGATTTCTTCAGTAGATGCTGCCTGAGTGATAGTTGTGACTGCCGCCTGAACATTCTCTCTGGTCATCCGCAGATTCTCTTCGACCGTGCTTAACTCACCCCATGATGCGTCAATAGCTGCGGTGCTTTTTGACATGTTGTCTTTGAGTTGACTGATTTTGCTGCGTAAAGATTCGAGTTCCGCATCAATTCTTCCTGAATCAAGAGTTGATTGAGCTGCCTCAGATCTTTGAATCGACTCGGGACTCTTGCGAGCAGTAAGCCCACCTTCTCCGATTTGATAGGGACTTATGAAATTTCCTATCCTGTTCAATAAATTAGTTTGTGAGGCCAGCTTCCTTGTCGCTTCAAGTCGAGCTTCGGTGGCTCTTAGGAGTTTTAAAGTGGCTCCTAGTTCATTAAATGAGTTTTGCTTTTGCTCCTGACTCTTATCTACTGTTTCAGATGCAATCAAAACAGCATCCTCAGCAAGTTTGATTTTGAGTTGCTCTGCTGCAATCGCCTGATTTACCTCCTCTTGCCTGCGCCTTGCATCTTCGGCAGCTTGCTCAGATTGGCTCTTGAATGCGTCGGTCGATTCTCCGCGCATTTCCATGAGTATCTTCTCCGCATCATAGAGAGCGTTGTATGAGTCACTGACTGACTTATTGAGTTTCAGTTGATTCTCCGCAGTATTGTTTAACTGCTGTGCAAATCTTTGAGCTTCTGTCGCTGCGTCTTCAATCTTCTTTTTTCCGAAGTCATATTTCCGATCAACTGCTTTGGCTGCTGCCTCTCCTGCTTCCTTTAATCCATCTGCAAGGAGTTTAGTCTTATCGGCTGCGCTCATTGCATCTCCCTGCATTCCCAAAAAAACCTTGGTGGCGATCGCACCGATCGCGACAACTGCTCCAGCGATGGCTCCTGCCGGTCCGAATACTCCGAGGAGCTGCGGCGCCTGTTGTGAGAACGCTGTGAGAGCAGAAGTACCTGCACCGACTTGGACTGCAAAGTCTTGAATCTGATAGCCAGCCTGACCGACAAGTTGACCCGCTTTAGATGCTCCCTTACCGACATTCGTCGTGGCGGTGTTCGCGCTATTGGTGGCATTCGTCAGGTTAGTCATCGCAGCAGTTGCCTGCTGTGCGCCCGTCGTGTTGGCGGTCGTATTGATGTTGATCGTGACTTTTCGATTGGCCATAAGTTAAGCTGTGATGCGTCCTGTGACGCCGACTGATAGGTTGACAGTGACGCCGATCTGCGTCGCGGAGATAGATGGAAATGCCTCGTATATCGTCTGGCTGCTGTAATAGGTCGGAGCTACGCCTGCGGTCGTGTTGTCGCTGGTAGCGTCGGCCGTGATCCCGGGGTTGGGTGATCCGTTCGAGATTGCGATGTTCAGGGTTGAGTCGTTCGCCTCTGCCTTGCGTGCTGTGAGTGAGATCGACGTGCCAGATCCGCCGACGTTGTAGTGGCTTGAGATGTCACCGTTCTGGATAAGAGCGGTGCGAACCTTGCCAGCCCAGACTGCTGCGGTGTCGCCTAGCAAGACCGGCACCTGAATCGTGCGCGGTGATGAGTCGAGGATCGCTGAGG
>Ga0209191_1000713_pt1 | contig 24298 bp, 28 predicted proteins | sample S_130626_EF_Meta_FD_187320 | JGI IMG/M metagenome (GOLD analysis project Ga0209191, IMG submission 187320) | Freshwater microbial communities from Lake Simoncouche, Canada to study carbon cycling - S_130626_EF_MetaG (SPAdes) (version 2) | ecosystem: Environmental > Aquatic > Freshwater > Lake ...
GTTGCAAGAGCAGTAGGAATGTGTTATACTCTACTACTGACAGGAGAAAACGATATAGAATTGATTGAGGCTACTGATAAAACGGGCGATGATGTGGTATTAGTCCTGGTTGATAACGCAAAATATATACTTAGTTATTGGCCCGATACGGTACTAAGTAATACACTAAGCGAGTTTACCATCAAACGTCACATAGACGTATCACACATACAATCAAAACTATAACAGGGAACACAATGAATATAAACGTAGTCAAGCGCAACGGCGAGATAGTACCACTAGATATAGCAAAAATACAGAGACAAGTAGCACATGACTGCAAGGGAATAGATAACGTCAGCCCAAGCATGATTGAGATTAAAGCGCAAATTGAACTACATGACGGTATAAGCACTGAGACAATTGATGAACTATTGCTTAAAGCAATGGTAAACTTAATTGATGAAACAGAGAACCCAGACATTAATAATGTCAATTATCAATACGTAGCAGGACGTCAGAAAGTGTCAATGCTACGTAAAGAAGTATATGGAACATATACACCTCCCCCACTTTATGATATTGTCAAAACTAATGTTGACGCTGGTATGTATACTACTGAACTATTAGATTGGTATACAAAAGAAGAATGGGATATCATTGATTTATTCATTGACCATTCTAAGGATGAGGGATATACATATGCCGCTATTGCACAGTTAGCAGAAAAATACTTAGTACAGAATCGTGCTACTGGGCAAATATACGAAAGTCCGCAAGTAAGATATGCAGTTGCAGCCGCCACTGCTTTCCACAATGAACCCAAAGAAAAGAGATTGAAATATGTTAAAGAATATTATGAATGTGCCAGTGATGGTCATTTCACTCTTGCTACGCCCGTTTTGGCAGGTCTTGGTACTACTACTAAACAGTTTAGTAGTTGTGTCCTTATTAGTTCGGATGACACTTTGGACAGTATTTTCGCGGCCGGAGAAATGATGGCAAAGTATGCTAGCAAACGTGCTGGCATAGGATTAGAGATTGGAAGAATCAGACCACTAGGTGCACCTATTCGTAACGGTGAAATTAAACATACCGGTATGATTCCTTTCTTAAAGAAATGGTTTGGTGATCTACGTAGTTGCAGTCAGGGCGGTGTACGTAACGCAAGTTGTACAGTTACATTCCCAGTATGGCACTATCAGTTTGAAGATTTGATTGTATTAAAGAACAATCAAGGTACAGAAGAAACACGTGTACGTCAAATGGATTACAGTGTTGTAGTCAACAAGATGTTCTTTAATCGTTTTGCTAAAAATGAAAACATTACATTGTTTGATCCACATGATGTGCCAGACTTATATGAAGCATACTATAGAGACAGTGAAGAATTTGAAACATTGTACAACATGTACGAACAAAAACGCGGCATCAAAAAGAAAACTTTGCCCGCAGTAGAAATATTTAAAAATGGAATACTAAAAGAACGTACTGATACAGGTCGTATCTATCTAGTATTCATTGATAACGTAATTAATCAGGGTCCGTTTGATACTAAACTTGATCCGATTTATCAGAGTAACCTTTGCCAAGAAATACTATTACCTACAAAGCCTTTTCAACGTATTGAAGACGAGGCAGGTCGCATTGCATTATGTACATTAGGCAGTGTGAACTGGGGTGCGTTTAAGACGCCCCAAGAAATGCGTAAGGCATGTAGAGTATTAGTCAGAAGTTTAAGTAATCTCCTTAGCTATCAAGACTTCCTCAGTGTACAGAGTAAGTTAGCTAACTTAGATTTCGAACCTCTTGGTGTAGGGATTACCAATTTAGCTTACTGGCATGCAAAGCGTAATTTTAAATATGGCGAGCCAGAAGCATTGGCAGAAGTAAAACGTTGGATGGAACATCAAGCATACTATCTAACAGAAACAAGCGTAGAACTAGCACAGGAACGCGGTGCATGTAAACTATCAGCGCAAACATATTATGGCAAGGGTGTATTCCCTTGGGAACGTAGAAGTGAAGGTGTCAATGAGTTGACAGATTTCAGTCCTAGTATGGATTGGGAAAGTCTACGTGAAAAATTATTGAAGTATGGCATTCGCAATGCAACTTTAATGGCCGTGGCACCGGTCGAATCCAGCTCAGTTGTGTTAAACTCCACCAACGGAATTGAAATGCCGATGGAATTGATTTCTGTGAAGGAATCAAAGGCTGGTTCGTTTGTACAAGTCGTGCCAGAGTACAAACGTTTAAAGAATCGTTATCAAATGATGTGGGATCAAAAGGATTGCATAGAGTATTTGAAAACTTCAGCAGTGTTAGCAGTATACATTGACCAAAGTTTAAGTACTAATACATTCTACAACCCTGCATACTTTGCCGAAGGTAAAGTACCCGGAACATTGATTGCTAAGAATCTAATGCTTGCATATAAGTGGGGTATCAAAACTATCTATTATAGTTTGATTAACAAAGTAGGCAGCAAGGCTGCATTACAAGAAGATAATATCATTCCTTTTGTAAAGCAAGATACTAGTGAGGATGAAGAATATTGTGAGAGTTGCGTACTGTGAAAGAATTTCCTTTTGAGTTAACCAATGACGAAAAGCTAAACTTGCTATTCACATATTATAAGATTAAGCCCATACCAATAGATGATGAAGATAAGCCAATGATTATCATGGCATTAAGCAGAGATGATATCATTACCGTTAGTATAGATGACGAAGATGGATTAGTGATAGAATATAAAGAAGAATATAATGAGTAAAGAACAATATAATTTAAGCAAGCAAACCAACTATCTAAAACGTACCATGTTTTTAGATCCAGCGGGTCCTGTAACTGTACAACGATTTGAAGAAGTCAAGTACCCAAGACTAGCTAAGTATGAAGAAACAGCACGTGGTTTCTTTTGGGTGCCAGAAGAAATATCTTTAACTAAAGATAAGATTGACCATAAGGATAGTAGCGATGCAATTAAGCATATCTTTACTAGCAACTTACTAAGACAAACTGCATTAGACTCTATTCAAGGTCGTGCACCGAGTCAAGTATTTTCGCCCGTAATCAGTATTCCAGAACTTGAAGCATTAGTTAGCAATTGGAGTTTCTTTGAAACTAATATTCATAGTAAATCATATTCACATATTATCCGTAATGTCTATGGCGTACCCAAAGAAGAATTCAATAAAATTCACGATACAAAAGAAATTGTAGAAATGTCTAGCAGTGTAGGCAAATACTATGATGAACTACACAGAATAAATTGCCACAAAGAACTAAGCAGTGAAATGACAGGTATGGTTCGTGAAGAAGAACATATCAAAGCAATTTGGTTAGCATTGAATGCTAGTTATGCATTAGAAGCATTACGTTTCATGGTTAGTTTTGCAACAAGTCTTGCTATGGTAGAGAACAAGATTTACATTGGTAACGGAAACATTATCAGTCTAATTCTACAAGACGAATTGTTGCATACAGAATGGACAGCTTGGTTAATCAATAACGTAGTTAAAGATGACCCTAGATTTGTTATTGCTAAACAACAATGTGAACGTGAAGTATATGAGTTGTATATGGATGTTATCCGTGAAGAAAAAGAATGGGCAGATTATCTATTCAGCAAAGGCGTTGTGATTGGATTGAATGCTGAGATTCTTAAAGACTTTGTAGACTATACAGCTTTTAATCGGTTGAAAGATATCGGCATTAAATATAATGAGAATCACCCAAAGAATAGTCCTATTCCGTGGTTCAATAAGCATGTGAACATCAACAAAAAGCAAAGTGCTTTACAAGAAACAGAATCAACTAACTATGTTATTGGCGTTATGTCAGATGTAGTTGAGTATGACGAATTACCAGTATTATAAAAACATTATGAATCAAATCAAATCAAATGCTGAGGTTGTTACCTCAGAAATAATAAAATTTTCAGAAACACGCGGTTACAAACAAGCAGTAGACAATGTAAAAAATGTCATGGCTAAGTTTGACCAGATTGAACAAAAACAAAGATGTTTAAGAGTTAGATTTTTAGATTGGCTAAGTGATAAACTATTGGCATGGTCTAAGAGTGTACATGAAATGTCTGTTAAGATTGATAGCCCGTGTGTTATTAAATTACCAGAAAAGAAATAAGGAAAAGAATATGAAAGCAATCGTTTGGTCTAAGTATCAATGTACATTTTGCGACCAAGCAAAAGCATTGTTAGAGAGTAAGGGTATCCCCTATGAAGAACGTAAAATTGGTGATGGATATACACGTGAAGAATTATTAGAAGCAGTTCCAACTGCTCGTACAGTACCGCAGATTTTCTTAGATGATATCTATGTGGGTGGGTTTCCGGAACTCAAAACAAAATTAACAGAAAGCGTATAATGGAAGTTGGAAAGATTTACACATTTAAATTGAATAGCGGTGAAGAATTAATCGCTAAAGTTGTTGAAAATCCAGGAGATGGGTTGATTACAATCACAGAACCGGTAAGTATTGCACCCAGTCAAAAGGGTATGCAGATGATTCCTAGCATGTTTACCGGCGTTCCTGGTGGAAATGTTACGCTAAATACTAATAGCGTTACTCTTTATAGTCATACTGAGGATAGTATCAAAGACAAGTATATTGAGGCAACAACAGGTATTCAGTTACCTGAGAAGAAGATTATTTTAGGATAATAATGTCAGCATTGAGTCGTAAGGGTGATACAAATCAACCAGGTGGTGCAATAATGAGGGGAGCAGGCACTGTGTTTGCCAACGGTATAGCTGTTGGATTACACGTTAGTCAGATTACCCCTCATGCACCATGGGGAACCCCACATCCTCCACACGATGCTGCCACAACAACAGATGGTTCTCCTACTGTATTTGCAGAGGGATCACCTGTACTCAGAGTAGGATCAGGCAACAGTTGTGGGCACAGTATCGTGCAAGGTAGCCCTGATGTATTTGTCCCATGAGTAACCAAGGTAAACAAAGTCCATTAGCAGTCAATGTCACAAGTGCTTTGTTACAAAGTAGTGGATTGAAGATTAACGGAAATGTTACCGCTTATGCTGGATCTAGTATAGCTATAGGTAATTACACTAAAGGTAGTATTGCTACTGAAACAGGGTTAGGTACAGTAAGTGATATACTTAGATTGGCATTCCCTAAAATAGGAACTACAGTTACCCAAACAACATACGACAGTTTGCTAGCAATGGGTTCATCTATCCCTGCATTAGCAAATAGTAAACCAAGTACATATTCCCCTGCATATACAGCAGAAACTACAAGTTATGGTTTCTTGCGTATGATACCACTTCAAGCAAACAATGAATTTAAATTCAACAACGGAACTTATAGTGATTTTTTGTCATCGTTTTCTATGGCCAATGGCTATAAGTCTATGTTGAATAAACAAATCAATACATTGGTAAACGGGAAAAGTTTCTTAGATGGTACATATAGTAATATGGATGATTTGATATCATCAGATATTACAAATGTGAATTTAGCTACTGTGTATTGGGGTCAAGATTTAATCAATACCGGTAGATGTATTAACTTGGCTATGATAGATAAATTTGGTACACCTTCAGTGTTATTATTATCAATGCGTAACAGCAATGGTTTAACTAAGAGAGTCAATGAAGAATTAGTTAGTGCTGGTTTAGAAGTCAGTATCATTCTTCAACTATTAACTGGTACTTATACTCCTACAACAAGTGAAGAATCAAAAATATATACCGCATTTACTCAAATCGTAGATACAGATTTAAAAGATGTATTGATACCATTGAATGTACAAACTAAAAACATACTATCATTGGCCGATTTACTAAATCCACGTAAGTTATTCCCTAACAGTTATATAAGTCTAACAGTACCAAAATACAATACTACCGGTAGTCCTACAAACAGCAAAATATTTCATTTATTGTATGCAAATAATGGATTAAATGAGCAACTGAAAAAAATGAATTATGGTACACGGTTGATTGGAATGATACCTGATCAAATTGCAATACCAGCAGATGCATTCAGCGCATCCATGATGCAGATTAAAAATATCAAAAATATGAACATTGAGAAATTTTCTCAAGTTGTTACTCATTTAGAATTAGCTACTACCAGCTTAACACAAGTAAACGGTACAGGTGGGACTCCTGCTGACAGTGCGGCAATAACAAGTGCATTAACTTCTATTGCTAAAGGTAACGGAACTAATGGAACGTATAGAACAGTAGATTTCTTTGGGGCAATGAGTGGATTGCCCTATGACTTTAAGAAAATCAGTGATTCAATTAAAGCATTACAATCTACTGCATTGGCAACAACATATAATAGTATGAAAACATTGTTATCATCAGCACCGGTGTCACCGGCAACTACATATGATACAGCATTAACTACATTAATTGGTCAGGCTAATACTGAAATTACAAGAATTTATAATTCAAATGTAACAGGAGCCACAGCATTAAATACTTTATGGTCAGCTATGGGAACACAGTTGAGTATTGAAGTTACGGCAAGAGCAACCGCTCTTACAACAGGTGCAACAACAGGATTGACTGAAATAATGTCATTCGTTGATAGCATCTCAGGAATCGCAATAGATACAGACCCGTCCCAGTCAGCATTGGTTTTGGAAGCTATTTGTGATTTATCAACTAAAGGAGGAACAAATATAATAGCGTTAATGCGAGAAATTCGCAACGCAAAAAGGCTGGGACTAACTGGAGGTGTACTAGATAATGACATACCTGACACACCCATAGCCCCAATTGGAATAAGCACACCAGCGTCCGGTCCATTAAATGGATTAACAAAAATTACCGGAGCCTCAAACACGCCTGGTAGCTTCGGGGGTTCTCCCGAAACTAAACTTATTCCCGCAAATCTTGATATATTCAATATATCTCCAGCAACTTTACCCGCAGTCATAACACCAAAACAAGCAGTTGACCAAGTCATAGCATGTAATTGTGATTGTTGGGATGAATTACTTGGATAATTAAATTCAAATCAAAAGTTGTCTTTAAAGTCAAATAGTGTTATAATACACTAGATGGCAGAAAGGAAAATTATGAAATACCTACCAACCCTATGTAAAACCATACTTGGTAATTTTAAAATATTATTATTCTTCACTTTGGGAATACTCCCAATGGGCTATCTTAATATGAACATAGCAACAGCAAAAGAAATGCACGGCAGAAAACTACCTGCATACGCCATGGACATTAAACAAATAAAATGCATGGCAACAAACATCTTCTTTGAAGCAAGAGGAGAAAGTGAGATTGGCAAGGCAGCAGTCGCCCGTGTTGTACTGAACAGAGTAAAACACGGCTTTGCATCCAATCCTTGTGCGGTTGTATATCAAAAAACAACCAACAAAAATACTGATGTAACAGTGTGTCAATTCTCTTGGGTATGTGAGGGTAAGAAAAACCCTAACATAAAAGACCCGATGTATAAAGAATCAGAGCAGATAGCATATGAAGTAATGGCATTAAACGAACATAAAAATGTCATACCTGCATCTACTCTATTTTTTCATAATACAAGTGTGACTCCGGATATCAACTATAAAAGAAAGATACAAATCGGTAATCACATTTTCTATGAGCATAAAAAGAAAAAAAGACAATGAAACTAGAGTGCGGTCCGTCCCACGATATCAGAACATTGGATATTGAACTTCCCACTGACTATAATCGAATTGGGGTTATGGTTAGTGGAGGAATAGACAGCACTATTCTTTATTATTTGATACTCTCATTAGCTAAAAATACAGACTATTATACAAGAGCCTTTTGTGTTAAACGCAAAGAAGGTTCTGTATACCACGCCAAACCTAGTGTAGAAGAAGTAGGTAGACTATTTAACAGAACTAATGACTTCCCTACGTTTGTGGGCGACAATACATTACCCGAACTACAACAAGTGGAGTCTGGAATAAGAGATGCATATAAATTTGCAAGAATAGAAGTAATGTATGTAGGGGTTATTGCTAACCGTGATGAACACCTTATTGGATATGATAAGACAGTTGTTACTGAATATGACCATATTAAATTTCCCTTTCAATATTTAGAAAAGTCTCATGTGGTCGATTTGTACTATAGATTAGGATTAGAATACCTATTAACATATACTCATAGTTGTGACCATAACGAACACAGGCATTGCTGGAACTGTAACGGTTGTAATGAACGCATTTGGGCATTTGAGCAATTAAATCAAAAGGATCCTAAACGAACATAAATATGTTATATTAAGGAAATAACATGATTAAATTCGTTTTAGGCAAGGCAACATTTACTCCACAACATTCATTGTCATACTTTGTTAACAGTGAAAAACTTTTAGGTATTAGTGAAACCATCGATCCACTAGTGTTTGAATACATTCAATCTTATATGACATTGTTAGAACGTATAGGTGTGCAAATTCCTACTGCTGAGTTAGTTGCTGATGACCCTAATGATGTAGACGCATTTGTTATTCTTCCCTTCACCAATGAAAGTGATTGGAATGATTTTTTAGTGTCACGTGAAATGGCAAAATTTATGAATGCATTAAACAATCTATATCCTCACATTGGTTGGGCATTTAATGGGTTTAAAATTATCAATACGTTCGATCAACCATTAATCAAAACTAGATATGAACTTGAAAAAATATGGAATAGTAACTGATGAAATTCAGAAATGATTTTTGGATAGTATTTCTTCCATTTCATATTCTGGGTTTTATTGGGTTGTTTTATTTTAATTATTGGTTTTTTATATTCTGGTTTTTTATTTGTGTGATAGGCAACGGCGTTGCAGGACATCGTTACTTTGCACATAATCAATTTGAAACATATACCCCTATAAGAATTTTATTGGGTACTTTAACATCGCTGGCTGGTATAGGACCCGCAATGCAATGGCGCATTCAACATCTCGCACATCATGCACGTGCAGACAAATACAGTGATCCTCATAGCCCTATACATAAATCTAAGTTTGAAGTATTCTATGGTTATTTAATCGTTGACCATAAATTTAATTTTATAACTGATAGATTCATGCGTAGGTTGTTAGTTGAAAGTATGCGTGATAAATTTTACAAATTCTTCAATGACCATCATTATAGAATCATATATGCATTCTGTGTTATTCTTATATTGATAGATGTTAATTTGCTATTGATGTATTGCCTAGCATATTGTATTGACTTCTTTAGAATGGGTGCAATAAATTACTGGTGTCACACTAGCGGGTATAGAAATCATACTACTAATGATTTTAGTACAAACAATTTTTGGTTAGGCTATTTGGGTATGGGATTTGGTTGGCACAATAACCATCACGCACATCCAGGTAAGCTTATTCTCACTGAACGTTGGTGGGAAATAGATATTGAAGGCTATATTGGATGGCTACTTTCAAAGGATAAATTTAATGATAACAGTATTAAAACCTGAACATCTAGAATTGTTCATAGAATTAAAACGTGAAGTTCCGGGTTCATGGAAACTTGGTCAAGTATATGACGAGATAGTAAATCCTAAAGATTTTTATCTACACACGTTAATGCATGAGCAATATTATACTGTAGGTAATATTGAAAATGATAAACTAATTAGTATTGCCTCAATGATAGAATTTTCTAATACCCCGGCATGGTGTTTAATGTATTTGGGTGCTATAAATACAGGATTCAAAACTCTAACTGAAACCAAGACACATGAACTAATATCAGAATTGTTTGATGAATCATTGCGTAGAAAATTACCGTCAGGTATTTGTATGGTTCGTGCTAATTTTCCTACGTATAATTATAGTATGTTTAGAAAATGGCGTAAACTTATACCTCAACTAGAATATTATAATTGCTACACTGAAGCAATTATACCGGCAAATACTACTCCTAAATATAGTTACCAAGACTGGTTGATGAGTTACAAGAAATGGCCAGTTGCCCTTAAAATTGATAGTGCAATTTTAAAACAAGAATACAGAGAACAATTTTTATTATGAAATTATTAGATACGTTACATGATATCAACGGTGTAGAAATTCAAATATATTCAGGTGTAGTGGGTTATTCACCTGCATTTAGTTCATTACTACGTGCCTATGCTGATTTAGTAGACAGTAAATTAGCACCAGTGCATTTTGATTTTGATAACGAAGATTTCATGTTATGGGTACAATATACTGATGGTACAATATTGGGTGGTATGTGCTTTAACGTTCATAAAGATTGGAATCTAATAAATCTTAAAATGGGTTGGACTGAAAAAGAATATAGGAGTATGGGAATTAATACTCTGTGTCATAAATGGCTTGCAGAAGAAACAAAGAATAGAAATTTAAAAGGAATTACAAGCGTAGTACATATTAATAATGAAACAAGATTACGGTCTGCCGCCAAAGTAGACTTGCACCCTATGTTTTATATTATGTACAAGAAAGTCATTTAATTTATTTATAAGTTATAACAATTGAATTGTTAATTCTATCCCAAGTTTTTTCTGCCTCAATTAAACTATCCCCGATTATAATACAAAAATATGAGTTTGATGCAACATCAAAATCATTCTTAATTTCACTAATTGTATCTGAAATTTTAGGAAGACGTAGTTCTTTTATATTTTCGTCATTGATATATTCTATGGAATTAACTATTCCTGGTTCAAAGCAAAAATGTCGATGAATAACACTTTTTTGTTTTTTTACAGTAAAATCTACCCTATTTAAGACTTTATTGGCTATGTTATAACAATAATCTGCATTACCCATATAATGCATTAAAAGATAAATTGAAAAAGAAACTCTAGGACTAAAATCAATAAAATAATATTGTTCATCTTTATCGACTATTAAATCTAGCATAAAGGGTGTATCATCTAATTCTATATGGTTTATAAATTTTTCAACATCTCTTTTAACTGAATGCTCTATAAAATCTGCCGACGATGGGAAAGTGTATCCTATTTCAGCACAATATGGAGGTTTTGATGTTTCAATATTCAATATTAAATCAATAGAAACTTTTCCATTAACTACGTTCCCTATAACTTCTACTGTGGTCCCTAAAATATATTCTTGTAAAATATAGGGCTGGTACTTTTTATTGTCTGAGTTGGATAAAAAATTTGATAATTCTTCAGAATCATAGCAAATTTTAATCCCCTCACCGGCTGAACCGAATGACGGTTTGCATATCATTGGAAACTCTACGTGGTCTATGTCTTGATATATTTTTGGTACAGAAATATTAAGTTTTTTTAAAATTTCTCCATATACACTTTTTCCCAGTATGCTTTTTAAAGGTTTTGATTTAAGCCCTTTTAATTTATAATATTCATTTGCATAAGCTAACGCAGGTAAGTCAGAATCCATCCAGCATGGAAAAATATAATCATATTTTGTTTCATGTAAAACTTTTTTATAAAGAGTTAGAATATTTTCTTTGTCCTCTTCTGTTTGTTCATTCCAATAAGGACCATTGTATGTAAATTTGTTTTTACCGTTGCTCACAAATTCTGATTTATCAAAATATCTACATACATCAACTATATCATATGTAATGTTATTATTTTTGAAAGAGTCAATATGATATTTCCAAAGAAAATTCCAAAATATTAATATGTTTTGCCTCATAAATTACCTTTGGGATAATATCCCGGGTTTACCCCGATCGATACTATTCCGTTACTTAGTTTCTTAACAGCATCATGGTACTGGTGATCCGAAGTACCCCAATACATGGGTTGCCAGCTTGTGATTGTCTGACAATCCTCATGTCTAAAAATCTCACTACGAAATATCATTTCGTAACCGGTTCGCTTAGTACGTTGCACTAAATTAAAATTATTCCCATTGTTGAACACATGCACTTTACTACTGTTAGTGCCTAACTTACCAGGGAATCCGTGATTAGCAAGTTTCTCAATAGTTGGATCAACTAAGAATGATAACATCAATTCAGGTGTATAGCTAAGAAAGAACGGTGTACCATACAAGTTATAATCTTTCCAGTATCTGAATTGTGTGTGTATCAATTCTTCCTCATCTAAGTACCACTTGTTGTCTTTGTCATGTAGCTTTAAATGAGGTGGATCGTTACCAGTCATTACAGTACCATTTAATTGACTAGCTAACCACATACTTGCCGGTAATCCAATTGCAGAACAGTTGATATGTTTTGCAATATCCATCATTTTACCTGACTTAACAAAATTATCAAAATCTAAATCAAACACAATGGGCTCAATGTTCTTATTTTTACAAAACTCATATGCATACTTTGATTCGTGAGTATTGTAACTGATACCATCATCCGTATTGAGATTCATAATGACGGGTTGAATGTTCATACCCATGTGTAAGAATACACTGAGTACAAACTCACTGTCTAACCCACCACTGTATGTAACATAGAGTTGACCTTGCTTTTGTGCCCATATCATTTCAGCAGCTATACACGCCTCTTCAAAATATGTTTTAACGGGTCTTGTTGCCGGGTCAATCTCCACTTGCCAGGTGTCACCTGCACCTGAACTACGCATATAATTGTTGTGTAAAAAGTTCATTTTCTTTGTTGTAACCAATATCTATAATGTTTCTTTGCTTCTTCCAAGTATGCTGTATTAGGAAACTTAGTCATTTGTAATGCTTGATTTTTATCTTGGCTCCAAGCTGTTTCCCACATCACACTGTTACCCTCAAATGATTTGTAACTTGTGTCTTTGTTGTAGTATTTCCATACTGCTATCTTGTTGTCCTCAAGACATTCGGTAATAAACACTGAACCTGCTTGCCACTCAATCATTGTATATGGATATACTGCAATCCAACTAGCAATTAACTTACCTTCATTGCTAGACACTTTTTGAATGCTACCCCAATCAAAGTAATCCCATGCTACATTGGCAGGCCCCTCAATACCTAATAAATTGTACACACCTTCATGCACGTGAGGTATATGATCCACATCTAAAAAGATATCCATTGTAATTCTTGGGTCAGCATTGACGATATCAATTCTATGTTGTGCTAATATTAGATTTTTAAATGATATTTCTGGTAATGTTGAGAAATCAAGTTGTTGGTCAAACAACAACCCATCATTGTCAATGATAGTATCCTCAAGTTGTAATGTAGAATTATTCTGTTGTGCAGCCGAACCACTATCTAAACATTTACCCTGATGATCCCATGACCATCCATGATATTGACAACGTAATTCTGTTTGCTTTTTGCAGATGATTCTACTAGATTGATGCGGGCAAACATTGTTACCAATCTTATACTGCCCATTATCTTTGAGTATGAATTTTTTGTTGTCGGTCTGTTCTAATGGTTTTGCTTCACCAGAATCTATATCATTTCTGTGTGCTATAAACATAATTTAATCCCGTGTTTGATGTATTTACTAAATATCTGTACCTAGATAATTATTTATGTACACAAAATTTTGGATACCCGGAACTGACTCTGAATTAGATGATTTGTTTGAAATCCTAAGACAGAAGCATTACAATGATGAAAGCCATCGCTTACATAATAACTACTCACGGGAAGCATTTGTTGAGGTTTCGTTTCTAAGCATTACTTTTGAGAATAGAGAACCAATTATGGTATCTAGTATTCTTCATAGAGATTGTTGGCCCGACCGAGCATATCGTATATGCAATCGTACTTGGAAAGTCAAAGAACATAGACTAGAACAAGCATCAGTATTAGGTCCTAGTCCTGCATTTGCTGAAATGGTTACAAGTCATGTGGATTACATGAGGCAGAATATAGACCATTCATTATTGTTTATAAGTAGACAAACTAATAATTGGCAACGCTTTGGTGCAAGAAGTTTTGAAAAATATAATTTAGATTTTAAGTACGATGAGTATAAGTACCTAACTTGTAACAATGAGAATGACGATGATTGTTGGCAGTATATTATGTATGTCGGAAATGATAGTATATTACCAGAATGGAAACGTAAGCTTACTTAGTTCCAATAATCATATAGCGAGTGAAATGCCAATCAGGATATACAAACTCTAATTCCCCGGTAAAATCAACACTTGTCAAGTCATACTGACTGACAAACTCATCCAAACTATTGATATTTGATGTATGGTCATCATGGTTCATGTTGTTACCTTGAAAGATTACATGAGTTCCTTGGGGTATATTATCATACCAATTCATACTTTCAAAATGCTCGGTGCTGGTATTGATGATAAGGTCAGGATTCCCTCTAACATGTTCATTGCAGTCTAGTGTATATGCTTTGAATTTCCAGTCTTTCCAGACATAGTTTTCATTAATCATATCTGCAATAGGTTCACACATAGGATCAATGTCAAAGCTTTGAATCTGGTTTACAGCAAATTTACCCCTACTGAGTAGAAGAAATCCTAATACTCCATACCATCCACCGTAGATATACGTTAGATCAGAGGTCCAATCTAGTTTCTCTAGTTGTTCGCAGAGCCAAATTTTGCTACCCACTTGTCCACTGCTGAATGCGTCTTTATTGATTTCCATGAAGTATTTAATTTCGTGCAATTGTTCCGAAATATTTGCTTACTGAACAGAAATGATATATACTATCTTTAATCAGGAGACACACATGCCATTTGACAAAGTATCAAATACATTAAAGAATTTAGAAAGCGCACTTGCCGGTGAGTCAATGGCTCATATCAAGTATCGTTATTTCGCTAAGATTGCCCGTGAAGAAGGTCATGAAGAAATTGCAAAGCATTTTGAACATACCGCGGATCAGGAAATCTTACACGCTTGGGGACATTTAGAATTGCTAATGGGTAATCTAACTACAAAGAAATGTTTGGAAAAAGCTATTGAGGGTGAGACATACGAGTTCACTACAATGTATCCAGGCTTTGAAGAAGATGCTAAGGCAGAAAATAACCAAATTGCATTGAATGAGTTTAGAACACAGATTGTTGAAAGTTCTGCACATGCAGAAGAATTCAAAACTTTATTGGCTAAAGCAGAAAAACGATTTGCGGCATTAAAGCGAGTTGAAGAACGTCATGCGTCAGCTTATCAAGACAAACTAAATTCAATTACCTTTCCGGTAATCTAATAGGGAGAATATAATGGAACACGTATGTATTGTTTGTGGACATGTTCACGATGAAGAATTAGAAGGTGTATGGGATGAATTGCCAGAATCACACACTTGCCCCGAATGCGGAGTGGGTAAAGAAGATTACGAAACAATTTGACAAAAAACACACAATAAAGTATAATATTTGAAACCAGGACTAAATAAAAGACTATGATGAATAAAACTTGTAAAACGCTGAAACATATGGGACTATGGTCAAGAGTATCCTTAGCCTCAGTTACACCAGCGTATCCTACAAGCATTCGTGGCTCTTTTGATAGTAATAATGAACAAAGAACCCGGGGAACGGAATAACAAGTTAATTCATAACAAGTTTATCTAACCCCTGGGAAACTCAAAAGTCTCAGGGGTTTTTCTTTATGTAGCGTAAAAACAACAGAAAGGATTTGACAAGAAATGGACAGTAAGATAGAATACAGGAATAGTAACAAAACGGATGAAGGTGTGAAACAGTATCTAACCCAAGAAGAACTCAAGAAATTGATTACTGAAAAGTTAGAAAGACTGAAACATCAGTCCGAAGTTAGTAAGAAATTACTAGCTTAAAAGTGTAGATAGGCAACGAGGGCCGGACAGCATCACTATAAAAATGCAACAAACGGGCGGACAGTATACATGAAATTCATGGCGAAAACGTGAAAAGTAAGACTACTGGGTAGGGTATCAACCCTATCATAGTATCGAAAGATGCTATTCTAAAACACATTTCCGACAGTAGGCGGAACTCAGGATATGTCCATTCGGGTGAATGTGTTTTAGAATAGCAGTAACTAATCTGTAATAGATTTGTCTATAAATAGTATCAAGGGAGTACAACATGGCTGTTTTAGCACTAGATATCTCGGGTGTTCCCCGACAATGGATATCATTCGATGACGCAATCACCTATCATGCAAAGAATTCTATTGCATGGGCACTAGGGGAAGTTGTGGCTAGATATCGCGGTGGTGTTCAAAAAGACGGTGAAATGAGTTACCTAGAAACTACCAGCATCATTGCTGTTAAGGGTCATGGTTTCAATCCACACAAACATGCACATGTTGCACTAAGTAACCGTACATTATTCGGTCGTGACCGTTATGTATGTGCTTACTGTGGTGGACTTTTCCCTAACTATAACAACCTAAGTCGTGACCACATTGTTCCAAAGAGCAAGGGTGGTGAAAACAGTTGGATGAATGTAGTTACCGCCTGTAAAGATTGTAACGCAAAGAAGGGTCACAAACTATTAAAAGAATGTGGTCTTGAATTGTTGTATGTTCCTTATGTGCCAAATCACTATGAAAACATGATTTTACAAAATCGTACTATCATGGCGGATCAAATGGATTACTTGCTTGCAGGTGTTCCAAAGCACAGTAGGATATTGCTGTCTTAATCTATATCATAGCTTGACATAAAACTCAAGCTGTGATATACTACGTTTTTACCCGGCGTTAGTATAATGGATAATACAGCGGTCTTCTACACCGTGAATGTGAGTTCGATTCTTGCACGCCGGACCAAAAAATTGGAGATGTAGGAAAATTGGTAACCCCAGTGGACTGTAAATCCGCCGCCCCTGGCACTGCTGGTTCGACTCCAGCCGTCTCCACCAAAACGTTTGACATTTAGTGAAGTTGATAGTATAATTTGTGTTAGTTAGTTAATTGCCCCGATGGTGGAATTGGTAGACACGCTGGTCTTAGAAGCCAGTGCGAGAGCATCTCGGTTCGAGTCCGAGTTGGGGCACCATATAAAAACATACTGTATTGGCAGAGTAGCGAGGTCTGTCTTAAAGGTAGCTCCTATCAGTGTGTTCTTATATGGGGGATTAGCTCATTTGGGAGAGCGGCTGCTTTGCAAGCAGTAGGTGACCAGTTCGATCCTGGTATCCTCCACCAAGTTTATGTCTAGTTGGAAATGAAAGTTAGTAGTGAAACAATACCTTGAACAAGTATTGCGGAGTGAATACAAGTAGTTGTCCTGACTGTTCGACCCAAGAGGTGTCAAACCCGTAGATTAAGTTCCTACGCTCTCGCTCAAGGGATGTTGCTGTATCACAACAGCACTAGACTCCAAGTTTTGTAAGGACACTGAATGGCTACAGAAAAATGTTGTCAAACCTGCAAATTCCATTCTACTGGTAATGCATTGGACTTTGACGGAAACCCTATACCAAAAGGTAGTAGCGGTGAGTTCTGGACATGGCAAGATTGCGCCAAAGGTTGGGGTAAGCCTACCCCAATCGGTGTTCTTAAAAATATGTGCGGGCTATATCAGCCCAAATAAACTTACAAATTCAACAAACAAAAGTACTACAATTCTGTAGTGAAAATACAACACGAAAAGGTTTACATCAAATACGTTTGGTGCTATACTATGTTTAATGAGTTGAGAGATTGATTCAGGTTGTTTCAAACAGCGAGACACGCTAGCAATAGCAAAAAGTCAAGCAGGAAACATTAAATGAGTTTGTGACTCAGCCTAAACTACTCTGAGACCGCCGAGAAACGGTGGTACCACAAGAGACCCATGTCAACATGGGTCCTCGGAGTATAAAGCAGAGGGAGAAATCCCCGAGGCTGGCAGTTGAAAAATTACTGCCACAGTAATATTTAACCAACGCAGTCGATTGAGACTAGTTGTAATGTTCGTTAAAATTTTAATTTTTCGTATAGCCCTATTAAGTTTAGGGTACTATATGTAAACACATTAGGGTTACCTAGTCCGTTAGGGGTGAACGAAGGTTGATACGAACCGGATACCCATGAAGCAGGAGGGTTCTAGAGTATGATGAGACACCATCGAGTCAAAGGGCAAGAACTATCAAACTCCAGGGAGGCGACGGAACAACTAGGCACGTAATGAGGTCTTGACGCAAGTTGGTGATGAGTATCAAGAACTCCCCTAATGTATTTTCATATAGTATGCTCGGCTCGTCTATCGGTTAGGACACAAGCCTTTCACGTTTGTAAGACGGGTTCGATTCCCGTGCCGAGCTCCAAACATGCACCGCTAGCTCAGTCTGGCCTAAGGCGCCGCCCTGTCACGGCGGAGATCACGGGTTCGAATCCCGTGCGGTGCGCCAAGTTAAGGATAGTTGCCCGAGTGGTTAAGGGAGCGGTTTGCTAAACCGTCGTTGCGAAAGTGGCGCATAGGTTCGAATCCTATACTATCCGCCAAGTTTGAGAGTCATATCGCCTGGATACTTCCCTCGCAAGAGGCACTAGATCCTGCAACTTGTCTCTCTCCCAAACGTTCCGCTTAGTTCGCGGATACTGTGACCCGCAGGATGAGAAGTACAATGACATGTACGGGTGGTAGTCTTTAAACCGAAAGGCCGCTAGCAATGCGATAACGGTCCCTGTCGGGAAGCGGGTGGAGGGTATGTGTGATGACTCCAAAGGTCTGATGTACTATAATTACCGCCGAGGGATGCAGAGCAATTAATTCATGCAACGGTGGCAGAGCGGCCCAATGCACGGGATTGCAAATCCTGAAAACCGCGTGTTCAAATCACGCCCGTTGCTCCAAATTTTTAAACAAAGGATAATTAACATGAATATGTCTAAAACAGCAAAACTAATTCAAGCACTTGAGCGTGGTGAAAAACTCACCTTAGCACAAGTTGGTGCAAGGTTCAAACTAAAGGATCCTGCCGTTGCTATGAGTGACCTGCGTTTGCGTAACGGTTATCCTATCACAAGTGAATACTTTACCGACTCCAAAGGTCGAGTAACACGTAAATGGTTTTTAGGTGCAGTACCTAGAAATGTGGCAGTATTAGGTTACCGCCAAGAATTAAAAATGAAAAGAGGTTATTGACATGAAACGTTCAATGAAACGATAGTGTCATCACTAGATTCCATGTAGGTCTGGGGATGGCACGTAAAAGACAATCTAATACGTACTATCCCTTCAAGATGTTACGGTAGCATACCGGACTCTTAATCCGAGAAGTCACAGTTCGAATCTGTGTGGAGGGACCAATCATGGAAGCATAACTCAATGGCTAGAGTACCCGGCTTTTAACCGGATAGTTGTGGGTTCGAGTCCCACTGCTTCTACCATATAAAAACATACTGGTCTACCGCCACCGAGAGGTAGTTAAAGACAATGACAAGCAACAGCCAGTGTGTTTCTATATGGTAAATTTAACTGGGATTATTGTCAGTCAGGTCAGACGGCTCGCCTTGGAAGTGAGAGGTCGCAAGTTCGAATCTTGCATCCCAGACCAGTTTTAGGATGCGTCCAGCAAATAAAAAAATTAGACTTTTAATCTAAAAATAAGCATCCTGTTTTATTATGATGGCGTGTAGTGTAATGGTAACACCACAGACTTTGACTCTGTTATTCTAGGTTCGAGCCCTAGCACGCCTGCCAAATTTGGGGTTCTCATATAATGGGATTATGCTAGCCTTGCAAGTTAGTCATTGGGGTTCGATTCCCCAGTTCTCCACCAAGTTAAGGATACATACAGCAAAACTATCATAAACGATAGGTAGTTGGTTCGATCCCAACATTTCGCTTCATGCGAGATTAGCTCAATTGGTAGAGCATTCGTCAAGAATGTATCCTGTTTTATTCATATCCTGCTAGTTTATCGGTTAAGAACAGTGGCCTTTCAAGTCGCAGAGACGGGTTCGATTCCCGTGCAGGATGCCAGTTTTAGGATAGCAACAGCAAACAAATCCAATTTCACTTTTAATGAAAAAAAGATGCTATCCTGTTTTATAATGCGACCTTAGCTCAGTTGGATAGAGCACTAGGCTACGAACTTAGGGGTCAGGAGTTCGAATCTCTTAGGTCGCACCAATTAGCTCTTATAGTAAAACGGAATTACACGGCTTTGGTAAAGCCGAGTCCCAAGTTCAATTCTTGGTAAGAGCACCAAGACTAAATACTTTGCCGATTGCAGGAGGGAAACCCCGAGTCGGAGGGGGATTAGCTTAACTGGGAGAGCATCTGTTTCAAGTGATTGAAGTAGAAGGTGATGGTTCAATTCCGTTATCCTCCACCAATTTGTCAATATACGAAATTAATTTTTCAGCAATCAATTGATTGCCCTTTTCAGTTATTGCATTCTTTACTAGGGTATGTTTGCAACTGTGAGTAAATTCATAATTATACAATTCAGTATCAACTATACCACTAGTAAAGTTAAACCAAGTAGGTAATGTTTTAGGCAATGGGCAATGTATAACAGGAATCTTCTTATAGTTTACATACTGGTCAATTTGTGTTAAGGCACCGTAATGTCTATTACGACATAAATCAACTGTATGAAAATACTTTAAGTAATCATAATACTTAGATTTAAATTCTTTATTGGTAATATGATTTTTTTGATTTAAAATACTATTACGTTTGATTTTCCATTCATATGGTGTGATAGGTCTATCTTCAATGACTGATGGATAAGTATTTAACTTTTCCCAAAGAGGATCATCCCAGTAATAATCTTTTTCATTTATTAGTATAAAATCTTTGTCTAATGAGGGTGCAAAAAAGAATTCAGGTAATCCGTAAAAAATTATTGCAACATCAATTTGTTTAATTTTCTTTAAAAAATATAATATGCGTTCTGTACTACAGTATGGATACGTGTAAGCATGGTCGTACTCAGGTACGTTATATTTTTCAAACAAAATATCAACAAATGTGTTAGGCATCGTTTTATTAAAAACAGGTTTTCTCCAAGTGATGCTGTGCCCAAATACGTATAAATTCATAGAACTATTTACTGTTGTAATCGTGCGATAAATAATTTGCCGATTGCAGGAGAGTACATCCCGGGTCGGATGGGGTGTGGTATGAGTGGTTAGTCACTATCACGACATGATAGACGATGTAGGTTCGATTCCTATCGCCCCAACCAAAATTCAACAAATACATATGGTGTAGGTAGCTCAATGGTAGAGTCCAGGATTGTGATTCCTGTCGTTGCGAGTTCGAGTCTCGTCCTTCACCCCAATACAATGCCAAGATAGCTCATCAGGTAGAGCATTAGTTTGAAGCACTAGGTGTGGTTGGTTCGAGTCCAACTCTTGGTACCAAAGAATATAGCCTATTAGCTCAGGGGTAGAGCAATGTCTTGATAAGGCATGGGTCGGTGGTTCGAAGCCACCATAGGCTACCAAATTTCGGGATAGACGTTATGATTGAGTCCCTTGTAATCTAGCACATGGAGGCATGTGTGACACACCAGTAGATTATAAAGGTCGATAAACTCTTGTATACGAGACACGCTAGTTTACAGTACACAGACTAGTTCCTGAAAATCTATAACGGTAATGTAGGACAACGGTAGTCTACCACCCTCATAAGGTGTTTGTTGCAGGTTCGATTCCCGCCATTACCACCAACAATAAATAAACGATGTTATACACGTTCGGTGACAGTTTTATAAAAATGTTTAATACTCCTGATTGGGCGTATACATCATTGATAGCAAAAGAATTTGATACACATGAACTGAGTTTTGGATTGATTTCTTCTAGTTTAGAATATACATTTCATCAGTTTGAAGAACAAAGAAACAATTTTGTAGAAGGTGATATAGTTATTATTGCCCTTTCTCTGCTTGACAAGTCATTCTTTTTTCACGACAGGCCTGCACTATCTCATTTGTGGTCACTTGAAACAGAACACCATACTGTAGAAGAAAAAACTGCTATGGAAATGTATTATAAGCATTTACATAGTTCAACAAATATCAAAACTAACCTACTTAATTTTTTGCATAGCGTACAAGAAGTAACACAAAGAAAACAGTTAAAAACGGTTATATTAAAAACTTTGTTCTTTGATACTGACAACATTGTCAACAAAGAACGTTTTCCTGAATTGTTAATCGCAAATGATTGTTTTTGGGAACTAATGAAATTAGAAATATCACAGGATACATTGCTAAGTTATTTAGACTTGAATAAGTTTACAAAGGATGTAAGAACGTTTCACTTTATGGAACCTAATCATAAAGTAATTGCTGATAGTATTATTTCAGCTATAAAAAATAATACAGAAATAAACCTAAAAGATGCTTTGATAAGAAACATTTTTAATTGGGATTTATATAATCAAAGCCGCCCTTAACTCAGTTGGATAGAGTACTTGGCTTCGAACCAAGAGGTCGTGGGTTCGAATCCTGCAGGGCGGGCCATATAAAAACACATTCGCGGCTCCCGGGGCTAAGGGTACGTTGTACGACTACCCTAGAATGTGTTTCTATATGGAAGTGTGTCTGAGTGGGTTAAGGTACCGCACTTGAAATGCGGCGTGTTGAAAGGCACCGTGGGTTCGAATCCTACCACTTCCGCCATCAAGTCAAATCTGAAAATACGTCATGTGATTCAGACATTGACAACCTAGGTAATCCTTTAGCAATTCTAAAGAATACCAAACTAACACAATATCTGTGTTCAAAATAGTTTGTACTGTTATGCGGTACACCAACTTGTACTATGCTAGGTCTACTTATTGTTTGTGAATGCATGTGCTTTACTTCCCTAGGATCATAGTAAATGTAATCTCTATTACCCAATGTAGTCTCAATAGGTTTGTCAAGTGTAATTGGTTCATACCAATTCATTGTACTGTTTTTACCACCAAACACCCAATTCATTTTTGCAAAATCTCCGTGACCTACGTCAACGTGAATTGGTGCAACATAGTTAGGTACAGAAGAAAATATCTCTATATAGGGCAATAGTATTAGATTACGTTGTTTTAAGAATTTAACTAGTTCAGGATTTACAAATTCTGTAACTGTAAACTTATTGTGATAGTCTTTGATAGATGTTAACTTTATATCGGGTTTAAGTACGGGAATTTCCAAATCAATATCAAAATAGTATTTCATACATTATTTATAATTCTACTTTTTACTGGCATAAATAATATATCAGTGTGCCGAAAGGGCCTGATAAGTATAAATCTTGCTTATAATATAAAGGAGAAAAATATGTCAAAGATTATCGGTATCGACCTAGGTACCACAAACTCATGTGTAGCCGTTATTGAAAACGGAATTCCCAAAGTAATTGAAAACAGCGAAGGTGCTAGAACTACACCCTCAATTGTTGCTTATGCCAACAATGAGATTCTTGTAGGTGCAAGTGCTAAACGTCAAGCAGTTACAAACCCAAAAAATACTATCTATGCTAGCAAGCGATTGATTGGACGTAAGTTCAGTGAACACGCTGTACAGAAAGATATAGACTTAATGCCATACAAAATCATTCAAGCAGATAATGGTGATGCATGGGTACAAGTCAATGAAGATAAATTAGCACCCCCACAAATCAGTGCAGAAGTATTACGCAAAATGAAAAAGACTGCGGAAGACTATTTAGGTCATGAAGTAACACAAGCAGTTATTACTGTTCCGGCTTACTTCAATGACAGTCAACGCCAAGCAACCAAAGATGCTGGCAAGATTGCTGGTCTAGAAGTATTGCGTATTATCAATGAACCAACAGCAGCCGCATTGGCGTATGGTATTGATAAGGCAGATAAAAAAGATAGAAAAATTGCTGTCTATGACTTAGGTGGTGGTACGTTTGACGTTTCAATCATTGAGATTGCTAACGTTGATGGCGACAAGCAAATTGAAGTATTGTCAACAAATGGTGATACATTCTTAGGTGGTGAAGACTTTGACCAACGCATCATGGATTATTTGATTGATGAATTCAAAAAGGATTCAGGAGTCGATTTAAGTAAAGATGTATTGGCACTACAACGTCTAAAAGAAGCCGCAGAAAAGGCTAAAATTGAGTTGAGTAGTACAGCACAAACAGACGTTAACTTACCTTATGTAACAGCAGACGCAAGTGGTCCTAAACATATGAATGTTAAGTTGACACGTGCTAAGTTAGAAAGTTTAGTTGACGAATTAATTCAACGTAGTATCGAACCATGTAAAGTTGCAATGAAAGACGCAGGCGTTACAGCTAGTGATATTGACGAGGTTATTCTTGTTGGTGGTATGACACGCATGCCTAAGGTACAAGAAGCAGTTGAAAAACTATTTGGTAAGACTCCGCGTAAGGATGTTAACCCTGATGAAGCAGTTGCCGCTGGTGCCGCAATTCAGGGCGATGTTTTAGGTGGTGGACGTACTGATGTATTGTTATTAGACGTTACTCCATTAAGTCTTGGTATCGAAACACTA
>Ga0209191_1000714_pt1 | contig 24294 bp, 53 predicted proteins | sample S_130626_EF_Meta_FD_187320 | JGI IMG/M metagenome (GOLD analysis project Ga0209191, IMG submission 187320) | Freshwater microbial communities from Lake Simoncouche, Canada to study carbon cycling - S_130626_EF_MetaG (SPAdes) (version 2) | ecosystem: Environmental > Aquatic > Freshwater > Lake ...
ACACGGTCTTTGAACTCTGTGCCGTCGGGTCGTCTCACTGTGGCTTCAAATAGTTTCATCAGTTGACCTTAAAAGGATTTGGCTTTACAATTTCGAACTTGCGGCCTCGCTTGTCGAAGCCTTTAATGGGTTTCTTAAAGTAGAATGGTTCTGTGTCTCCACTCTTTATATAACTCACTAGGTTGTTACCATCCAGTAGGTATATGTGCGGGGGAAACTCTCCCCCGGTTGTTTCTCTTACCGCTTCCATCAATCCAACCTCGAACCAGCGTAGACCTTGTCCAGACCCAGCTTGGTCTTCAGCACCTCAGCGTAGGCCTCTGCACCTGCTTCCAGGATGCTGATTGACTGTGTTGGGAAGCCGCTGGGGTTCCACAAGCTCAATGCACCTGTGTAGTCTTTGCGGAAGCCTGCGGCCTGCAACCACTTGCCCAGCTTGCTGTTTGAACGAACGCCAAACACGTTGACCCAAGCAAAGCCACAAGCATCTCTGTCGCCGTGTTTAGCGTGGAATGCCTTGGCCGCTGTGCGGGCTTGGATGCCTGCTTCGTTAACTGCGTCTTGAACCAACTGCTCTGTAATCAATGTTGCTACTGCTGTCATATCGCTCTCCTGTTTAGTGTGTGTAAGCCTTAATTATACTGCCTTTTGGTAACCCTGTCAACCGAATGGGTATTACCAAGCTATCTCTTTAGAACCGTAACGTATCTTGCCTTCGTAGTTCAACTGGCTCTGTTCGAACTCTGTAAGCGCATCATCAGCAACGATCTCCCAGCCAATGATAGTCTCACGGAACGCTTGGTTGTCTTGCTCGATCTGACCACGCACACCCATCACGGTCTCTGTGACCTTGTTGACGTTGATCTTCTTAACCACGTAGTCACTGCCACCTTTGGGCTTCCAATACTGCGGGCACTCACCGACTCCGTCCCAATCATGGGCGCCGTAGTTCTCGTAGACCTGGGTTGTGATTAATAGTTTAGCCATTTCGCGCTCCTAGTTGCTGTGTGTATGTGTTAATTATACTGCCGATTGGGCAGAGTGTCAACAGGTATATGTCTGACCTAGTTGGTCTAGAGCTTGTTGTTGTATTTTTGCCACATACTTCTGCACGGCTTCAAGCGCCTTATGCTCTTTCTCATCTACGTCTGGACAACCGTAGTTGGCTCGGAAGTCAACCCATGCACTCAATGTGCCTGCTCGCTCAACCCCAGTGTTGACATAGGTGAATGATTCTAAGTAATCCTTACGGTCACTGTTTAACAGTTTTAATGCTTTTTCTAACTTCATCGCTCGCTCCTTTGTGTGTCTATGTGTTAATTATACTGCCGATTGGCTAGACTGTCAACCGTTCAATTTGGCACGTAGCAGGTCGCCTAGGTTAGTAGCACCGTTAGGCTCTTCCAACCCGGACACACCCTCTACGAACAGCTCTACACTCTCGCTATAGTAGCCGTTTGACTCGCCCAACCAACGAACGTCCACATAGCCCCTGCGGGTAGCGAACTTGTAGAAGGTATAGGTATAGCTCTCATAGTGCTCTTCGTCTGGCTCAGTGGCACCTTTGACTTCTTCAGCTACTAGCAAAGGCTCACCAACCAGGTCCTGGAGGTCACCAACGATGTCGTTGATTCTCACAGTTTCGCAACAATCCTGCTGATGAGCGAACATGAATCGCTCTCCTGTTGCGGTTTCAAACAACATCTCGTCACCATCAACGGAACCAGAAACTCGCACAAAGGTCTTACCCAGCATCTGTGCCATGCCTTTTTGTGTGCCTACTATGTTGGTGTAATCCATTGTGTTCTCCTTGTTGTTTGTTTCCATGTGTTAATTATAGCAAAGATTGGCTAATCAGTCAACCAATTTCACCTGTTTAAAAGTCTGATTGACTAGGTTAACTGAGCGACTGTTCCGACCGCCGATGTGCCAGCGATACAAGTCTGTCGGAGTCTCGTATTCTTTCCAATCATAGATAGTGGCCACAGTGCCGTCTTCAAAGCTCAAAACCCACTCGACTGTGGTCTTGTCTCCACCACCTTCTGGCTCGCCAAACACTTCCACCAGTTGGTGATAGTAGGCTTCAACGTAGCCCTGCAGACTAGTGCCGTTTGCCTCTGTCCATGTGCCTTGTGTAAATTTCATTTCATGCTCCTTGTTGCTGTCTATGTGTCTATTATACTGCCAAAAGCTCAAGCTGTCAATAACCCTACCATTTGGAAGTATTCACTGTGGCTGACATAGAAGTCTGTCTTAGGGTCGTAATACTTGCCCTCTTTGTTGTCATAATACAACACTCTGCCGTTGATGTTGAATGGGCCTTCAAGTCCCTTGCGTGGGCCATAGTTGTCACGCATATTGTCTACGGTGTTAAGAATCTTGTAACCCATGTGCCGCTCCTTTTGTGTCTGTATGTATGTATTATACTGCCAAAAAGAAACCCTGTCAACCATCAGGGCTATTATGGCCTGACGGGAGGGATTCGAACCCCCGACCGACGCCTTAGAAGGGCGTTGCTCTATCCAACTGAGCTACCGTCAGATTCTGGTGGGCCGTGAGTGATTCGAACACTCCACCAATGGATTATGAGTCCACTGCTCTAACCTAATGAGCTAACGGCCCTGTTTGGTATCAGTGGCCGGAATCGAACCGGCACGCCTTGCGGCGAGAGATTTTAAGTCTCTTGTGTCTACCTATTTCACCACACTGACGTTATTCTTTTACGATGACAGCCTCTTCGAACAGTTCACCGTCTTCTTCTTTGTATATTATACACTCAGTAATTAAGTCAGTCAATGATTGTTCAGCTATCTTCCTAGCTTCTTTTAGACTGTTAGTAGTGTCGATTAGTTCTTCGTGGCCGTCTTCTTCGACGCCCCAAACCTCGTATTGAACCCAAATCATGTTTGTGAATGTTTATTATTCAGTAGATCAACGATCTCTTGTGCTGCTTGTTCAGCTTCGTATCTGTTATCTCTAACTATAATGGCAAGGACCCTACCTTTTGGAACGCTTAAGAAGTCACGTATGACCACGCACTCGTCTGATAGATAGTCCTTGCTTAGTGAAACCCCGTATCTCATAATAACTACTTATGCCTGTGTGCTATACAGCGGGGCCTTGGTGATTTAGAATGGAGCGTCTTCTAGAGCTGATGTATCAACCTTGACTGCTTTCTTAGGAGCAGCCTTGGCAACAGCCTTGACTGGTGCAGCCTTAGGTGTTACAATATTGCGATCCAAGTAGTCAGCGATAGCTGATTGAGCTTGCACATCAGCAAACTCGTCCAACAATGCGATAGCCTTAACCGCATCAGTCTTAGTCATCTCAGTCTCCAAGTCATACAAGCGAATGTCTTCGTGTCCATGCTTGGACAAGACTTTGATACGCATTGTATCGTTAGCGAAGCGAACTTTATACTCGCCGTCTAATTTAGAAACACCACACACTGTAAAAAGTTTATCAGTAGCCATTTTAATTTGCCTTTCAATTTGATTTAAAAACAACGCATACCTTATGCGTTAACTCTATTATATGCTCAATGAGCGCCTACGTCAACCAGTTTTAGTGTCTTTTGGTTAACCTTTTTCTGTGGCGTTTTAGCCACAGACCGTGTTCGGACTTTAGGATTATCCTTAGTGCCAAACTCTTTATCCACATAGAACTGGATCAGTTCTCGTTGGATCTGTGTGATCAAGTCACCGTGATCGTCATTAACTACGAATCGCACAGGGCATCGACCCCACGCACCCGACTTGTTAAACTCAGCAAACCATTCGCGATGTTCTTTATTTTGGGCATCGAACACAACCCATGGGCGGCCGTATAGTGCTAGTCTGCTCATTTAAACCAGCTCCTAATAGCATCCTCTAAGGGTTTAAAGTTGTAGAACTTAGCCTTGGGCCTGACCACTTCTTTGTTATCGTGTTCGTTGTTCTTTTCGCGATTTGTTTTCATTTTTGTTGTTCCTGTTCGTTTACTGCACTCACACCGCCATCAAGATCAATGTCGATGTTCTCTTCCTCTGCTTCCCACTCAGCCGCTGACTCGCTAATACCAAATGCTTCGTCTAGTTCTACGGGCAGTTCTTCTGCAATGCCCTTACTGTCTAAGCCACTGTAATCGTAGTAGTCATCGTCGCCGTTATCCCATACGCCAGCAAAGGCCATACCTGGCTCAAAATACATTGCACGGATACGGAAGCCTTGTTCTGTCAACTTCTCGTAGGCACCAATCGGAGGGCTCCATGCTGATTCAAAGCCCAGCATCAATCCGCCTGGGAAGTCCTGTGGAGGATTGCCATCGGCACCAATGTCCCACTTAGTGCCCCACTCGTTGACACAGAAGTCATACCAGTTAGCATAGCCATGTTTCTCAACATTGGCTGCTTGTTGCGCTTCATGCTCGGCTCGCTTGTCCTCACCCATAAAGCCTGATACTGTATCACGCAGAGCCTGTGGCACTGGAATGAACTCATCTAACAAGCGTCCATCATTGAAAGCAGTTCGCACTCGCTCAATCATAGCAGGGTCATCGTGGTAGATCTCTACCGAATTGTTGCACCAGTTTGGCATTATTGTTTCTCCTCGGGTAAGTAGGCTATTAAAGTTTCGTCGGGCAAGTCCAACAGCATCTCATAGATCGCAGTAAAGTCTCCTGCGTCTACATCCTTCTTGATCTGCTCAAGGACCCAGTCCAACAGCAGTTCGCGTTCTGACATCATAGTTGCTCCTTAACCGAACTCATACATATACTGGGCGGTGCTGGGATCCAGCTTGACTAGATCAGTAGCGGCTGCTGTGAGCTTGGTGTAACGAGCACGGACTTGGCTCATAGGCAGTTCACCATCACAGCTCAAGTTCTCTGGACTCAACTCGCAGTCGATGCTCTCTGCCACACGCTTGCGACCAGCCGCAGTCTTGATCTCATACAGGGCTTCTGTGCGCTTGCCCATGAACAAGGACATATACTTGTTCTTGTCCTCTACATACTTTTGCAGTGATTTCATCGTTGCTCCTTTGTGTGTGTAAGTGTTAATTATACTGTCAAATGCGGAACTTGTCAATAACCCTATCAGCTTCCTGGGTATTAACGATCTCGTCCAGGAATGCCAGGACCAACAGCTCTTTAACCAATTCGCACTCGCGACGCTCTGCTCTGGGCAAGGTGGCAATAAACGCATCAACGCCTTCCTTAGAGCTGATGGCCCACATGATGTCTGCCAGTGCCATTTGTTTAGGGCTCATACCTTGGATCTCAATCATTATGCTGTCCTTTGTGTTTGGGTTGACGATTGTAGCGAGTCTTAAGTTCTACACGCTTCTGCTTGAACGGTGTGCCCGCGCAGAACAGCACATAGTGCTCTCTATGCTTCTTTGAGGTTACTTGTTTAGTGTTCATGTGTGTATTATAGCACAATTTGGTAACCCAGTCAACTGGCGGGTCTTTGTGTTGTTTTAATGCCACACCCGCACTCGTCAAAAAAAATCCCCTAACTGGCCGGGAGCGAATCGGACTTACGGGCTAGGGGAGTCAAAAGCCCTTGCGGGCTTTTACTTGTTGCATCTACTCTGGGAGCGAATCAGCTTCGACGCATACAAGATACTTCTGCAACCCTCGTCCAACGATCGGGGAAGCTCTTTTTAAGGTCTGCTAGCTTGAGCACCATACGTAGGCTCAGCTCGCGCAGTTTCTTCTTGTTGTTATCGATAAAGTCCAGGATCTCATCAACGTCCCAAGGCTTGAACTCGTATTCATCTAACATACCGTCTTCAACGATCTGTTTAATGCGCAAGACCTTCTCACGCTCTGTGTCAATAGTCAAGTCCAAGTAGTGGCAGCGACTTTCCAGTGCCTCTAAGTGATCCTTCAGCTTCTTGCTCTTAACGTTTTCAAACTTGATGTTGGTAATAAAGATAGCACCACCCTTGAACTCAAAGCTGTTGGGCACACCTTCTGAGCGTAGCAAACGGCTGTCAGTGTTCCAGTGGATCATACGCTTCTTACCGCTGTCCAGAGCTGCCTTAAGGATGTTCAAGCTCAAGTCGTCCAACAGCACTGAGTCACAGTCATCGAACACTAGGATTGACTTTTTATCCTGGAACTCGTAGAGCTTCTTGTAGAGCCCAATGGCTGACATTGCACCCTTGACCACTTCATACTTCTTCAGCTTCTCGTTCTGTGCTACAGTAGCGAACACATCGTGTTTGGCCAGCACAGTCTCCACACCAAAGCTCTTGCCCACACCCGGGGGTCCAGTGACGATCATAGCTCGCACGTCGCCCTTCTTAACGGCACGTGTCATCTCGTCTAGGATGTCAAAACGCTCACGCAAACGAGTCTTGATCTCGTCATCTGACTCTGTGAGATTCTTTTGCACAGCAGCCTGCTCTAGGCTCAAATGCATTGCGTTGCTAGGCTTCTTGTCCAACATGTTCATAGTTACCATTTTACCCATTTAGTTCGCTCCTAAGTGTTTGTGTCTAAGTGTTAATTATACTGCCAACAGCTGATGCTGTCAACTATTTACTGTATCGAATGGGCTAAAATCTTCTGTGGAATCAGCCACATTCATTGCTTCCAGCGCACCCAATACAATCTCAATTGGACAGTTCAGTTCCTCTGCGATTGCACGGCTATTGAAGCCTTCAATGTAGAGTTCCTGAATGTCGTAGGATAAGTCTTTCATCATGCTCATTATGCTGTCTCCTCTTGTGCAATACGATCTCGCTCGTCTTCAAGTGCCGCATCCAACTCAATGTAGCCGTCACCGTGATCTGCTACAAACCAAACAGCCTTGCCATCTACTTGGCGCAGGATGTATTCGTATTCCTCATACTGGTGGTTGGCAACATAGTCCTCGTAGCTCTTGAACTTCTTAGAGTCTATACCCGTCTCGCCACGATCGCGTCCGTAGAAGGTAGTTGCACCCGCTGCTTGAGCCGCTTCATACAATACTTTCTCAGACTCGTCGCTACCATGTGGGCTGAACGGATGCTTAGTGCCTACAATCTTGCCCAGTGAGCTAATGTCGCCCATGTCAATCAAGTCACGCAAGATGAAAGGGTTGCTGTAGTATTGAAACAAGATCTGTCCGTTGTGTGCCAAATAGCCGTCCCAGTGACAGTAGACCTGCTCGACTGTGCCGTCTGCGAATTCTAATGCAATAGTGCTTCGTGTTCCCATTTAGTGCTCCTAGTGTGTTTGTGTAAGTGTTAATTATACTGTCTTATGCCCAGTCTGTCAACTGGATGTCAGCAAAGACCCTATCCTCATCATGGACATATGTAAGGAATACTTTGGTGCTGTCAGTGCCGCCCTCTACTTGGAACACCGCTTGATAGCAAAGTTGTCCGCCGTTAGTAATGCCTAAGAACTTGCATGACGTGAAGTTAGGACCTTTCCAGCCCGCTTGTTGTGCGGCACGGGTTAGATACTGTGGGCTGTATGAAGTTAGGACTTCAAGGGTTTCTGCTGTGATCATATGGGCTCCTTGTGTATTCTGTAGTCTTAATTATAGCACCAGTCTTGTAGTCTGTCAACACAAACCGCATGCCTGGGCGATACCGTTGTAATTCTACCATAGCCTTGCAGGCCCTGGCCTTGCTGTATTCTTCACCCCAATAGTGTCCAGAATACAGCTTGTCTTTGTAATACATTTGGCAGACATAGTTATACATATCAGCACTCCGGGTCAAAGTCTGCCCACTCCTGTGCTTCGTCGGGCTGTCCGTCTCTCTCGCACTCGTCCTCAAGTTCCTCTGCGGCTGTGAGGAAGTCTTCGCACATTGAGAACAGTTCTTTGAAAGCCCGTTGCTCTGTGCGGTTCAACTCACGCAAGAACTGGGGTCCTTCTTCGCGCATGGCTTCCATCACTTGCCCTAATGCGTTGAGAGTGTTCTCGCACATACAGTAGCTCATGTTTGGGTAGTTTGACATAGGTTCGCTCCTTGTTACTGTTTAAGCCTTAATTATAGCAGAGATGCTGTGGCCTGTCAAATCCAAGCCTTAAATAACCCTACAGCACATGTGGTCATTGCCACAATGTTAACCATCATCTGTGGCTTATTTGCCACACGCACAGCCCATGCTAAGAAGCAGACAGTGCCCACAGTGAATGCCACAATGTTCCACAGATCCTGATGATACTGTGACCCTAGTGTGTTCAGCACGTGACCACAGATGATGGCCACCGCACCCGTCCACTGTAGGGCATCATCTAGTTGCCTATAGCTCAATGTCATGCAAACTCCTCTTCGACCAGAGTTAACATGTTGGCCGGCACACGCCACAGACCTTGTGCTGTCTTCACTGTGACATACTTGATAGCGATCTTCACGACCACACCCGTTACATTCATGCCAGTCTTGCTGGATGTGAAGTTGACATTGTCCCCAACAGCTAACGACGCTTTGGTCAGCTTGGCCAGTGTGGCCCGACGCCACTTAACAGCATCAATTATGCTGGACAGCTCTGTGTTGGTGAGATCGCTGAACATGATAGCGGAATTGATTTCTTGAATGGTTCGCATCTTCGCTCCTTTGTGTGTAAGTGTTAATTATACTGTCAAACCGTTTCAGCGTCAAGTTCCCAGCTGATATCCTGGAACTTCTTATAGAGTCTATAGACATCCTTTTTAGCCGCTGTCAACGCCTGATCAATAAGGTCTTCAGCTGTGCCGTCTGTGAGCACTTCTCTGGCGTCTTTGTATAAGCATCCACCCAAGAACTCCGAGCTGAGTTCGATGTTCTCAACCATGACCCGCACCCGCAACATGAACCAATCCAAGCGGCCGCACTCGATGTCGCTATACATTTCTTTCATGTCAAAGCAGGCGTCATCGAAACAGTCTTTTGGGTCCAGGTCTTCCCAGCTCTTGTCCACAATGACATCAAAGCCATTGCGCTCGTATACAGCCAATTCGTCGTAGTATCTAGTCATTACATGGTCCAATATAGTTCGCTTGAAGGATCACATGCACGTGGTGTGTCATGCGCTATTTGAATGTCCTTGCCCGTCATCAAGTTTCTAACGGTTTTCATCGAAGGCACACACTCAAAGCGGTAGCCGTCTTTGGGCAAGTAGAGCCAATACAGGCTTTCAACTTCACGCTTCATGCCCTCTGCAGTTCGGTCTGTCCAAACAGTGGTGCTAACCAAACGCTCGCCTCGCTTGGTGCGCTTATCCGCTTTCCAAATATACATAGTGTAGTCTTGTTTCATTTCAGCTCCTTTGTGTGTCTATGTCGCTATTATAGCAGAAATCTATAACCCAGTCAACCGTAGGGTTATAGATACTGATCGTTCAGTGTAGGCTGGAACTCTTTGACCAAGTGCCGCTCATACTCGTAGGCTTCTTTGCGGCCACGTATCACAGCAATGACACGGTGGTGCCAAGCCAAGTCCAATCCACCCGACTTCAAGTAGATATACAATGCCCACATACGGTTCTCGTTGCGAGCACGTGATTTATGCTTGCGCCAGCGTTCTGCGACAACCTTGTCAGCATTGGGCAAGCTCTTACGAGTCAAGCCAATGTAGTTCTCACCGCGCTCCGACACCATCTCATAGATAATGTAGTTGCAGTCTTTACGGGCAGTTCGTTTTGTTTTCATCATAGTGTTATTATAGTGCCAAACCCCGCACTCGTCAAGTGGCTTTTAGAACACACACTGATCGTAGGGTCATTGACAGTTTGGGCTTTTGAGCTTATAATAATGACATGTTCGAACATAGTGGGGGTGGACGGCATCCGCGCCTCGTTGATCATCTGTGGATAATGTGTGGATAACTTTTTCTTTGAATTAATGCCGACTTATCCACAGCTTATCTACAGTGGCGCCCCTACAACAGTGAGTTATCCACAGCTTACACACAGGGTTATGCACAGGTTATACACAGCAAACTCAAAGTTATCCACAGCTAGTCCACAGTAAACTTAGATTTACACACAGGTTATCCACAGTTTATCAACAGCTTTGACAGTATATTAGTGAGTGGTTGACTGATCCTGGATAGTATAGTATACAGTGAAGCCCCTATATATACAGTATACACAGAGTATAGCAGTGATCCCATAGTGCTGTTACAGTATAGGCAGTCCCAGGTCAATGCTGTATGCGCTGTGACTATGTGAGAAAGTGTGAGTAGATTCTCTCAGCCACGCTTAGATCGTCATTGAGCGCAGGCAGAGTCCCTGAAAACCCCTGAAAAAGTGTGGAAAAGTGCAATAAAGTGTGACGGTTCTGCGCATATGAGTCATTTGAAGGCCGAGCCATATAGATCTACTGTGGTCCGCAGAGTCTAGAACGGTGGGGCTGAGAGGCTATACTGTAATACTTTTTCAGCTTTTCAATCATTTCTCCCCATCTCTCTACACTAGACAATCATTCTCTACAGTAGTCTCACAGTTCAAAAAGTCACACGCTTATACTTGTTCTTCTACCAATACTCTGTATCCATTCTTCGCCAGCCAATCAGTCAGAGTCTATACTGTGTGCTAGGCTACCAGCAAAGCTAAGATCATGCCCAGACCAAATGCCCACACACTTGCAGTCACAGTGCATACACAATAGTATACGTCATCCATTACCAAGACGTCAAAGAGTTTTTTGTTTAACATTGACTATTTACGCAGACCTAAGAGCTCGCTTGCGCTCTCCTACAGCGGGGCCAACAGTATACTAGCCAACATACACTTGCACACACAGCTTTGATCAAAGAGCTACAGCGGGGCCTTTGCTTATATGTGCTACGTGTATTACACCAAATCGCTTGTGTTATACACTAGGTCTACAGTATACTGACAGCTTACACAGTCTAGCGGCCCATTGAGGATCACAGCAGTTCTGTTTAAAATTTTTGCCGTGTTTGCTATCGCACACACTGTAGTCAGGCTCTAACTAAATACTCCATGAAGATCATTGAGATTATTACAGAAGCGGACACTGTGGCAGCTACACCCGCAGCCCCAGCTAAGAAGTTTCAAAGTTTGGACACGCTGAACAAGGATCCTGAAGCACTGGTTACCACTTGGGCGCCACGATTAGATCAATTGCAAGCTCGTTGTAACGCTATGATGGCACGACTAATCAAGGCAGCTGGACCTAAGTATGCACGACAGTTAGCGGGCTCTACTATTGATGTTCGCAGCTTTGAGCAGTATCTGCAGGCCAATGCACAAACTCGTAAGATCACCATAGATCTTACTGTGTTCTGGGACGCTCCCGATGCTACACTAGCAGTGGCCATAGGACATGAACTTGGGCACATTGCTCTAGCACACGTGGGAGTTCCCACTCCACAACAGTCACGTAAGGATGAGTTTTCAGCTGATGACTTTGGCATACGTTTGGCCAAGGCTTTGGGCTACGACACTGCTGAGTTATTCAATTTCATGCATGACAAAGAACAATACTTTTGGACCAACTTCCAATCCATGCAATCAACCAGCACACATCCCAGCTTTGATCAACGCATAGATCGTGCTAAAAAATCTGGCTTTAAACTATCCAAAGGCGGACAACAACAGATCAATGCACTGCAACAGCATCTAGCCTAACATGGACTTGACCACAGCAATTACCAAAGTCATAGAGCTAGCACCCAGTCGTGCTGGTCGGGTGGTATTTAACTGTGCTATTACCACAGTCAGTGATGCAATAACAGTGCGCTTTACTCCCACAGATCAATGGAGCAGAGCGCAACGACGACTAGATGAACAGTTTACACAGCCCTTTGATCACATGGAACTGTGGCATCAAACTGGCTTGGCTGTGGGCAGTTTGGAACACTTTTTAACTGCCAATGACATACGGTATACAGTCAGTGACATCATTGATCAAGCATACATAGAGGTCAAGGTCAATGTATAACTTCACAGCCTATCAAGAATATCAACACAGTCAACGTAGCTTTCTATGGGAAAGCCCAGTTGATCCCCTAGTGGTGCAGGCCATTACTGGGCGTGTTGAAGAGTTTGTCTCGGCTAATCCCTGGGCTGGCTACAAGATAATAGAAGATGCCAATACCATAGCCGCTTTAGCCCAGGCTGCTGTGTTCAATGATCTCAGCACTCCTCAGCCACGTTATAGTCCGCAACAACGAGCACCTTTATTGGTCACAGTCCACTGCCTAAATGACTATGACACGGGTTGGTTGCACATTGGACGCTTGTATAGTCAGCTGGCCCTGTTGGCACGTGAGCATGGCTTGGCCACTGCTTTTAATAACTGCATGGACTATGCTGTATTGGACAAAGTCTTTGAGACACAGCACCAACACAGCTGGTTATGCATAGGTCTGCCCAGAGATCCCACTCGAGCACACAATTGGAACTATCTCACAGGACGACACTTGGAAAGCCGTAAAAAGCCCCCAGTGCCCTGGATCACTCAGGCTTGAAATTAGCGTTGAAGCTGATGCTGATGCGGTTGGTCATGCTCATATTCTTACGTGTTTCATGCTCTAACCAACTGGGCCAAAGGATCAAATCACCCTGCTGAGCCTGTGCCTTTAAGCGTCGTTCTCTAGGGGGTTGCTCGTGCATTCTCAATCCATTGTTGGGATCCCAGAACTCCAAATCACATCCACAGTCCAGGGGCATGACCACATAGACTGCACCACTGACAGCTGAGTTTGGGTGCCTATGACGCAGTATCTGTTCTCCCTGTGCCAATGTGTTATACCAACTGCCTATGATGTCAACTGGTGCTAGTCCCGCACGTTCACAGTATTCTTCTAGGGCTGATTCTATCTGTGTTCGTAGTTCTGTCAGTTCGGGTTGATCTAAGCAGTTCTGCAGGGTGCCGTAACTGGTTGTGGCCAACTCTAGGTGTGGCACGGGTGTGGTTTTCTGCAAGGCTACAGTAACAGCCTCTGAGTCAAAGGTCAAGGCAGTTTTGCCTATCAATATGGGAAAGATGTTGGCTAAGTTTAACATAACAGTATATATCCTAGCTAAATATCACTATGAAGATAAGTGAACTACTCAACGAACAACAGTTAGATGAAGCCGCGCCCCTGGCTTTTTTAATGCCCTACTTGCCCCAGGGCATGGCTTGGATTGCATCAGCATCAACCATGGCTATAGTAACATGGGTGCTAGCTGGTTGGGGTGGTTATAGTGTGGGTGAATACATACGTGACACTGTGGCCAAAGAAGGTCCAGATCCCCGTAGGTGGAGCGAGGAAACCAAGAGCGATTTAGTCAAGGACATAGTCACTGAAGCCCTATTTGCAGCCTTGCCCGTGGCCGTGTCAACTAAGATTGGACGCAGGGCCATAGCCAGTGTCATTGCTCTGTGGCCCAATGCTGTAACCATGCAGGCCTGGGAAAAGATGCTGCCCCGCATACAAGACAGCATAGCTAAACCCTAAACCCGATAGTGTGGTCAAAAGAAAAGCGGCCCAGGGCCGCTTGTTCTATGCTAGGGTGCTATTAAACGCCCATAGCCAATGCACGGTAACCAGCGGCGATCAACTCGCGGCTTGGATTGCCTAAACGATACTCAGTAACTTCAACGTTGTTACCTGCAACACGCTTGTTAGCGTAGACTGCATAGCCCATTTGACGGATTCTGCTTACTTCGGCTGATGGGTTGCCGATTGAAAAACGCTTTTGGATCTGACTTGGAGTCATGCGCTCGCCAGCTTGAAGTGCTGTGAGTAAACGTTGTGCCTTAGTTTGTGTGATAGTAGTTGCCATTTTTATCTCCTTGTGTTAATAGCATATGAGCTATGTGCTCAGTGTTTAATTATAACGCAGTTGCAATCTAATTGCAATAGTTGTTGGTTAGATTAGTTTGGCTTTTTTGCCAAGTCTTCGGGGACGTAGTATTCAGCGTTGGTTTTCAGTTTGCGCCCGCTGATCATAGCTGACTCTAAGTCTAGACCTTGACCCAGGAAGTCTCCGGTGTCCTTGTCCCAAACGTAGCACAGTTCGCCTATCCATTCTACTCTACATTCTATTAACTGGATTTCGTCATCGTCTTCTTCTTGAATAGCCTTGACTCGAGTCAATAGGTCGATCATAGGATTGGGGTTACGGCTCAGCATGTTGAACATGCGGACGGCATGCCAATACCACCCTACTGCCAGGCCAAAGACAAAGATCACAATAATATCAAGCAAATCCATGCTAATATTTAACCTAACTTTTGCTCAATGCCGTGTTGCTCAATGGCCTGCCGCAGTGCTTCTTCAATCAGCTCATTGAAAGTAATGTCACGGTCGTGTGCCATCTTCATGAATACCAATAGGTCTGCATCGCTCATGTCAATGGGCACAGACACACGGGTATCGTAGTCCTCACCTGCCTTGATAGCCAGTGCTTTTTGGAAAAAATCGTCATCAACATCCAAATCCACATAGCGGACATCGTCCCAAGCCTCGTCTCTGTTAACATCACGACGCTTAGATTCTTTCTTCATTTTCTTTAGGAAGTCTTCGTTGATCATACGATATGCACGATTATGCACATAGTCATGCGCCTGCACTTCATAGACTGTTTGGTCTTTGGTGTCAAAAATCACAGTAAAGCTGTGGCCATCTTGTTCACCATTCCAACTGTCCAGCATATAAGCATTGCCGCCATAACATTGCCAAGTGTAGTCACTACCTTCAGTGATGCGATAGTCGACCAGGTCCATCCATTCTTTCATTGTAATCATCGTATTAACTCCTCATCTCTATGTGTTTTAAATACTGCCTGCCCGCATTTACGGATAGCAGTGGCCAGGGTCTGCGGATGCTCTTTGGAGAACTCCAGCAGTTCTTTCAAGGTTAACTCACTTTCAAATGCCCAAATTTCAGGGAATCTCTGTGGGTTAGCCCGTGCTCTTATTATAGCATATCTGGGTATGGGCATGTCAACTTTAGTGTCGCCTTTCAGCTGAGCCCAGAACTTTTGCTTTTCATAGTCCGTGACGTTGACAATCCATTCAAAGCCCAGTGTGTCCCAATAGGCCATGAAGGCATTGATCTTGGGTTTTTTAGCCATGTTGTTATCCCAACTGTTGTTTAATTGCTTTAACTAGATCGGCCATTAGAGCTTTGGCACGATCCACATCGTGTGTGGTATAAATCGTTCTGTTATAGTTCTTAGTATCTTCAGCAATGCTAATGACCTCTTTGACAATTGACTCAGCAAAGTTCTCTAAAGGTATTAGTATGTTATCCGGTAGTTCATCTAATTGGAAACCGGCTTGTTCAGCAAGTTGTTTTAATCGTTCGTTCATATATTTTCCATATCAATGTAGTTGGGTATACCACCAATGTGCCCAAGCTGCCATTACAACAATAATAACAAATAGTTCTAACATTTCAATTTTATTTCTACGCTTTCGATCTTGCTCATTGAGATTGTCATTGATTGTTTTAGCACACAATTGGATAACTGATTGAGTGTGGGCTTCTTGCACTTTTTCTGCAAATACCTGCAAGGCCTGTTCACTAAAGGTATAGGTAATACCCAGTTTGTCATCCTCTGCTCTGCGGTTGGCCCATATGTTGGCAAGAGATTTAGTCTGTTCGTTCATTCTTTAACGCCTATATCTTGTTTAACCCAGCCATGATTGGCAGCAACATCACAACACATCTGTTCAAACTCTTCAATGGACATATCATTTCGAGCATAATTTACCTGTTGACATACGACTCGTATATTTTTTAAACTATAGCCGTGTCGATTATTGATTCTATCAATAGATGCTTTATTTGGACATCCCTGTTGATAAGTAACTGGCCGTCCAGACGAGGAGCACATTGAATTCTCATTTAAGAATTTTTTCAGCTGGAATAATGTGATGTTGAATGCAAGATCTCGTTTGACTGCTCCACTTCTTAGACTAGAATACATATAGCTGGCAAAAGTATCAAAGTCAGAATTTATACGTTTTTTACGAGATATAACAGCACGTTTGATTGATTTTTTGCCTTCAGCTGAAGACCGCCATTCCGCCATTGCCTCTCTACCTTTTTCGGAAGATTGATATTTTTTGCTGGCTGCATAACCAGTGCGTTTACGATATTTTCGTTGATACTCTAATCGTTCTTGAGTTAGTGCCATAATTATCTCCTTATTTCTGTTTTGAAACTCTAACATGTTGTTCAAACCATAATTTACATTCTCCCCAATTACGGTATATGTGTGCTTGTCCGCCAGCGGCAAGCCATTCTTTACAGTTGCTGGTCCTATCATCGATAAGCACATCAGTTGGATTTTTACAATGTTTCCACTTGTCATAACTGTAGATGCCAAATAATACAGGAATACCTGGAAAACGTTCATTGGCCCACATAACTTTATCGTAACTAGCATGTGGCACAGAGTAATCGTGCGGTAGTGCTGTTAAAAATTGTAGTGTTCCGTTAGTTTCATTTGTAAGTTGTTTACAATATTCTACTAGGTCGTGTGCGCCTGGTTTAATCGGCAAGTCTCTATAGAAACGTGCTTTGGCTTTTACCTTGTCCCAATCACTATCTGGAATACGTTCCCCATATTCCCAATTACGATTGACAATGGCACGTGCCGCCGGCATCCAGTCGGCTACTACGTCGTCCATGTCTAGATAAATGTTCATACTGGCTCCACTTTGAATTCTAAGTATTTCTTCTTCTTAACTACAGTGCCGTGGATAACAATGATATTGTCAACGTCACTGACCAAGAACTTCAGACCGACTCGTTGTGCAGTCTTGCCATTGACAGTCTTTTGTCCCCATGCACCTTGTGTCTTGCTTAGATCAACTAACATGACAAAGCATTTAACAATTCGTCCAGTAACGGGATCTACTTCAAATCGTTTCAGCAGGTGCCAATCGCATTTGCCAAAGCCATTGCCTGTCCATTGTTGACCAGTGCCATTGAATGCATTTTTATCTTCAATTGGATCTGTAACACCTTGTGCATCTGTATAAACATAGTCACTGCCTCTTGTAGTCTTTTCCAAAAAGCTGGGCAATTGACTATTGATTGCACGAAAGAAACAGTTGTTTAACGGAATACTAAAGTTCTTTGAATACTCAACAGATATTTGATCGTGATCCCAAAACTGTCGTTGTTCTGCAACAGTGCGTCCCCATGCTTGCTCAAGAGCTGGCAGTCGAACTTCATTAAAGTCGCCAATAATTGATTTAATTTGGCTTTGGACACTAGCGGCTAACACTTGCATGACGGGCTCCGTTTGTTTGTATATGTATATTATACAGTCAGAGTTCGGCTATGTCAATAGCCAAATGCAACTTTATTCGTCTTCTTCTTCGTCTTCTTCGTCCATCCATTGTCCAGGACAGGCCGCCCATTGGGTTGCTTCACATATGGCAACGCCTTCTAACATTTTGAACGCCATAAAAGCAATAAAGACAATGCCAAACCAAAACTGTAGACTGTGATCACGCATATTATGGTGTATTAAAGTTGTAGCCCACAACTATGCCCGGCTCTTCTTCACCTGCGATCTTGTCTAGGATATCAAAGTTGGCTTCGGCACGTTGGATAGCTTCATAGGCTTTTTGCAGAGCAGGATTACTGCGAACACGGCTTTCTCTAGACAACTCCCTATTCTTAGTTTCTCTTGCCCATTTTAACAACTCTTGTGTTTCGCCTGATATGTCAACATTGACATAGCTCATGCTCAGTTCCTTCCAAGTTACTCCGTCCCAGACTTCTATGTTGTTGGAACTGGTATTAAAACGCATCTGACCTGCACCTTGTGCGCCCGGACTGAAGTAAGGGCTCATAGGATTGCCACCGGTTACTGTGATATAGGGGCTACTACTGGTAATACTTTTAATCATGTTCTTAATCCTTTAATGTCTTTGTATTTTACACGAATGTATTCGTGCCAAGTCTTTGCTATCTTTATAGGTAAATCTAAATGTATAGATACCATAACACCTTCTGTTTCGTTTCGCATGTTATCAGTATAGGCAGTGCCCACATAGGGTATGCCTTGATAAGTGCCTTCAACTCTATCGCCAACCTTATACTTAGGTTTGGGACGATTGGCTTCAAAGTATTCTGCTAATGTCATGAGCTCCACCTTAATAAGAACATAGTTATTTGTTTATCGCTAGCAAATTGAAATGTATCAAAACTAAGACGTTTGCCGCAGTTGCTATCCTGACACCACTTTTGAATTGGATCCATATCAGATTCTTTCAAACCTAATTCAAACTTTCGAACAGTGGGAAGCCATGAGGCTTTGAGTTTATACCCTGGCAATTGATGCCAAATGATCTTAGTAGGCTGGTTCAACATACGCATGAACGCCTGCGCAGACATTGCTCGTTTACTTGCAAATCCGGTCATGACCACCTCAACACAAACCAATCGCGATCCTTTTGATCACGGAACCAAAACTTGGCATTGTTAGCATACCAACGTTGATCAGCAGTCCATACTCCGTCGTGGGCAGTGGGACCAAACGTCTTAACCATCCACTCCATCATGCCCTGCCACTTACCTTCTGCGTTCATAGGAGCCACTGTTTGATATTCTTGTCCGAATACTTTGCCAGTGCCATATTCCAAATAGAAATCAAATACCAAGCCCGAACCAGCTAGCACCATGCGATCAATGTGTTCAGACAGCTCTTCAGATATTTGATTTTTTATATAATCTTCTAAGTTCATAACCATTTTAACTTAAACCAATTAGCTTCTTTTTCATCTTGTATATAGATTTTAAAGTTTCCAAAGTCTGAATGCCAACACCATCGTTCGTTACGAGGCTGATTGAACTTTAACAGATACAACCAATGCTCTCGTTCACAGCTAGGTCCAAAGGTATTCCAGCACCATTCTCTGACAGCAACAAAATCTATAATGCGCTCAGTTCTACGACCAATAGCCTCTTGTTGCACGTCAACAACATATTCAAATATGTCACTGCCAGTATGTCGACGATCTGTTTTCTTAATTGACAGTTTCATGATAGATACTTTAATGCAAACAATGTTGAATACTTATCTTCATAGAATGTAAAGATAGTGTGCAATGGCACCTCGCCAATCATTTCGTCCCAACGACTTTTATTGAACGCAAAGTCAAAATGCACACCTTGTCTCAATCCACTAGCACGTAGTTCTTTAACTATGTCTAGTATATCGTTTACACCTTTATGATCAACTATTACTTCAATCATGACCACCTTAAAACAAACCAATCACGCTGACTTTCTTTGCGAAAACTCCAAAGTGTGTCAGTCATGCGTTTACCGGTGCCCTGTTCAGTGTTGCACCAGTCTTCAATCTCTTGTAGCTGTTCGGGAGTTAATGTTTCGTCCTCGTTGGCACTGACAATAATACCCGGAAGTTTAAACATGCCAACTTCACATTTAGTTAACTTCATTTTAGCAGTTCCTCGACTACCATAGTGCGTTGATGTCCGTTCTTTTGTCCCAACACTACCACTGCAAACAAACTGCCATTGCGTTCGATTAACATGGCTACACACTTGCCGGCGGCATTGGTAGTGCCGGTCTTACTAATCAATATGTTGTCGTAGGTAAACATTGATGGATTAGTATTTCTTAGATTAACTATTATTCTTTTCTTGCCCTTGACTACCTGTGTTTGGTGTGTGCGTTCAGATGCAATAGATCTTATTATTAAGTTGTTTCGCATGTAGAATAGAAAGTTACTTAGGTCATCTACTGTGCTGATGTTCATTGGACTGAGCCCAGTGGGTTCAATAATTTTTGTTTTGGTTAGTCCCATGTTACCAATTTCCCATTGCACATCTCTAATAAACTTAGACATGCCACCTGGATGTGCATAAGCCAATGACTCTGCCGCACGATTGTCACTGCTGATTATCATAGCTCGTATCAACTCAAGCCTAGATACCATCATGCCCGTGGTAAACTTGCTGGTGCTGTGCCCTTGCACCTTGACCAATTCTGTTAAGTTTACATCGCTGTTTAATACAGTTACGGCAGTAAACAGTTTGGTGATACTGGCAATGCTACGAACCTCGTCAACATTATAACTATGTTGCCATTGGTATTCATCCCAGCTCCTGAGTCCATACGCACCAGCACCATTGGCTGGAAAAATAGCAATAGCGGCCGCAACGGGCAGTAACCATTTTACCATCTCTCACCTCTCTTGTATCGAATGATAGCTTCATTCTCCCAATTGGGTAATGTTTTACACGCAGACGGATCTCTGTGACAGACATCATTTATTCTATACTTTGGGTCTTTGTATAGTATATCCATAGAGCCACAACCGGTTAGTTGAGACGCAATTAGTAATGCAAAAAGTTTTTTCATAACCGTTGACTTTAGTTGTCGGAACGTGTATTATACGATATATAGATATTTAGGTCAAGAACTTTGAATGGCAATAACAACCAACCCAGATAGTGGATATTTGTTCAAACCTACTAACATTGTTACACATGATGTTATGATTTTTGACGACCGTGCATATAAGATACACAAGGTAATAGTCCACCAATTTAGAATTGGTGATGTGGAAGACCCGGACCTATATGCCGCCCAACCACTTTGGGAATGGCAGGAAAGTGAAATGGGAGCATGGGTAATGGAACGGGCTGTGGAAGTTCCCGAATGGCACAGAAATATCAACTACATTGGTTATCATTTTGAGTATATTGTTGTGGCCAAACTCAAAGACATTGACTATACCTTTTGGACACTTAAATGGGGCAGTAAATGAAAATACTAGTTACTGGCAGTGATGGGTTCATTGGCAGAAACATGATGGGCTGGCTAGCTTCTGAAGGTTGGGAAGTCACTGGTTGGGAATGGGATGAAGTAGAACGTCCAGATGTTCGTAGCTACGATTGGGTAGTGCATCTAGGTGCCATTGCCGATATGAGTGAAACTGATGTAGACAAAGTGCTCAAACAGAACTTAGAGTTCAGTCAATGGTTGTTTGCCGAATGTCAACGCAATGGTGTTAACCTACAGTATGCCAGCAGTAGCTCGGTCTACGGCAACACTAAGAACTTTGAAGAAAGTGCAGACTGCCAACCGCAAACAGCCTATGCGTGGTCAAAGTATTTGTTTGATCGCTGGGTGTTTCAACAACGACAAACTAACTTTGTGCAAGGATTCCGTTACTTCAATGTCTACGGCAAGTGGATGCACCTAAGAGGTCGACGTGCCAATGCTATTCACAAATGGCGCAATCAAGCACGACAACATGGCTACATAGAAGTTTGGGAAGATGCCGAACATGTCTATAGAGATTGGACCTGGGTAGGCGATGTTTGCCGTCTACACATAGACTTTATCAAACAAGTCAAAGGGTCGGGAATTTGGAATGTTGGGGCAGGATTACCGCACAGCTTTCTGGACATTGCAGAACACATTGCAGAACAAGAAGGTGTTGAGATTAAAACAGTGCCAGTTCCCGAAGAGGAACGTGCAAGGTTTAGAGTAAAGACCTGTGCAGACTTAACACACTTAAAAGAAACCATAGGCAAACGCAAATGGTTAAATGTATATGAATGGTTGGACTTAGAATGAAAACAATATTTGTTAACGGCACCTTTGACATTGTGCATACAGGACATCTTAAAATGCTAAACTATGCCAAGGCCTTAGGTGATCATTTGGTTGTTGCTATAGACAGTGACGAACGTGTAGCACAATTAAAAGGACCCAGTCGTCCAATTAACACAGTAGAAGAACGTAAGTTTCTATTAGAGAATCTACGGGCAGTAGACACCGTCTGTGTATTTTCCACAGACGAAGAATTAAGAAACATAATTAAACAACATAATCCTTACTCTATGGTCAAAGGCAGCGACTACAAAGGCAAGCCAATCATAGGTGATGACCTAGTGCATCACATTGTATTATATCCATTATTAGATGACTACTCAACAACACAAAAAATTAAACATATTACTAATCGGTGATAGCTGTATAGATGAATACCAATATGGACTAATAGAAAGACTTAGTCCAGAAGCACCTGTGCCAGTGTTTCAATTCCTACGCAAAGAAATCAAACCAGGCATGGCTGCTAATGTCAAAGCTAACTTAGAAGCTCTCAGTTGTAATGTTAACTTCCTCACTGGAGAGACTTCTACTAAAACTAGATTGATAGACAGCCGTAGCAAGCAACACATTGTTCGCATTGACAACGATGTTATATCAACTCCATTGGTTATAGACAGTGAGATACCGGGCATCTATGATGCCATTGTGATCAGTGACTACAACAAAGGCACTGTGAGTTATGAGTTAGTGGAAGATATTAGACAGCACTACACTGGGCCTATCTTTATCGATACAAAGAAAACAGACCTAGTAAGGTTTGAAGGATGCTATGTTAAGATCAACAGTCTTGAAAACAGTTTAGCTAAAACAGTTTGCACTGATTTGATTGTTACTGTAGGCAAGCATGGCGCAATATATAACAACATAACATACCCCACACCTAATGTAGAGGTAGCTGATGTTTGCGGTGCTGGAGATACATTTTTAGCCGCACTGGTCTACAGTTTCTTAAATACACAGGACATAGAACAAGCTATAACATTTGCCAATCATGCTGCCGGAAAAACTGTGCAACACAGTGGCGTTTATGCACTAACAGAACAAGACATTGCGGACATTTATGAAAGTATTAATAACAGGGCATAAAGGATTCATTGGCCAGAATCTAGTAAAGTATATCAATCAACACACTGATTGGCAAGTCAATACCTGGGAGTGGGGAGACAGTGAGTATCCCACAGTAGACGGCAACGATTGGGTCATACACTTAGGTGCCATCAGTAGCACTACAGAAACAGATGTAGACAAAGTTCTCAAGCAGAACTTAGAGTTCAGTCAATGGTTGTATCGTGCTTGTAAGATTAGCTATGTAAATCTACAGTATTCCAGCAGTGCCAGTGTCTATGGTCTAGGCAATAACTTTGTTGAAACCGCACCCGTGGATCCAAGAACTCCTTATGCTTGGTCAAAGTATTTGTTTGATCGATGGGCTATGAATGAAACACCTAACACCATAGTGCAAGGCTTCCGTTACTTCAATGTCTATGGCAACCATGAAGAACACAAAGGCGATCAAGCCAGTCCTGTGAGTAAGTTTAAGAAGCAGGCTAAGACTACAGGCTCTATTAAATTATTTGAAAACAGCAACAAATATCTACGTGACTTTATTGCTGTAGAAGATGTCTGTAGAATACATGTAGAGTTTATTAAAAATGTAACAGCGTCGGGTATTTGGAATCTAGGCACAGGCAGCACAGAAAGCTTTCAGCACATTGCAGATTGTATTTCTAAAAAGTATAACTCTGCTATAAACTATACTGCTATGCCTGACAACTTAAAAAACAGTTATCAAGCCTATACTTGCAGCGATAATACACAGTTAGAACGCACACTGGGCCCACAAACGTGGATCAAAGTTTCAGACTGGATTGATCGGCATTTTGATTAAATACAAGATGCGTATTCATGAAATCATACAAGAGTCCGGCAAAACTCCAAAAAAAGTTTGTCTAAGTCCCGTAAGCAACGACGATCTAGGCGCCAGCCAGTTGGCCAGTTGCAAGAGTCAAGGACTGCGCCGTCGTGAAGGTAAAAAGACACACAAATTAGGTAAAAGCCCTGATAGTCGTATCACAGTAGGCGGCAAAAAAATGAAAGGCAAAAAGTATGGCGGCAAGCTGCCAGACTGGGGAACACGCTAAGCCAAGAATACTCGCATGAGTTATCCGGCATACTAAGTATCTTGAAAGTGATAATTTTAAGTAATGACCGATGACCTTATACACCCCGGCAGTCTTTTAATTGCACCTCCTTCCGTTCAAGGAGGAGTATGGCAAAAGAGTGTTATATTAGTAACCGAACACCATGAAAGAGGAAGCCTTGGCTTGATGTTAAACAAGCGAAGTAATCTATCTATCAAAGATTTTTCAACTCAATGTAATGTAGAGTTGGATCTCCCAGGGCATGTTTATATAGGCGGCCCAGTAAACCAAAAGTCATTTTGTATGCTACATTCAAATGATTGGTCATCTTCTAATACCATGCAAGTGGATCAACGTTTCAGCGTTAGCTCAACACCCACAATGTTAGAAGATTTGGCCAACGGATCTCGTCCAATGTTCTACAGACTATTTGTTGGACTATGCGGTTGGGCTCCAGATCAATTAATGAGCGAATACCTAGGCCGCCCTCCGTTCAATCACAACACAAGTTGGTTGACTTTTAAAGCAAAATATGATATAGTGTTTAATTATGATAGTAAAGAACAATGGACCAATTCACTTGAGAAGTGTGGTCAAGAGTTCGCCCAAAGTTTGTT
>Ga0209191_1000718_pt1 | contig 24225 bp, 22 predicted proteins | sample S_130626_EF_Meta_FD_187320 | JGI IMG/M metagenome (GOLD analysis project Ga0209191, IMG submission 187320) | Freshwater microbial communities from Lake Simoncouche, Canada to study carbon cycling - S_130626_EF_MetaG (SPAdes) (version 2) | ecosystem: Environmental > Aquatic > Freshwater > Lake ...
CCCAAAAATAGTATCGTGATGCTTGTGACCAATGACTATTAAATCTGCCGACACCTTTGCCGCGTAACGTGATATTTCTTTTACGGAATTTCCTACCAACAAAGCCCCAACACACTTAAAGCCTTCATTCTGAATCAGATCTACGCCTTTATTTAATTGTTGTTGACTTTTTTCATTCTCAATTTTTTGAGTTTCAGTATCAATGAAAGTGCCTTCGCCAACGGGATAGACGACCACGTCTGGGACTACTGAGATCAGATGTATCTCTGCATCTCCCCACAAAGCCATCTCTTTGCAATTGATCAGAGCTTTCTGACCCTCTTGTGAACCGTCGTATGCCAAAATAATTTTTCCATACATAAAGAAACTCCTTGCTTGGTATTTATTGCAATAGGATCAACTCACTGTTTAGAATTTTTTTGAAGCTCTAATATTGCTCCTTTTAGTAGTTTTAAATTAAGGGGTAAACCCGCGCAGTAAAAGTGAGTTATTGATAAATCAGGTTAACCCTAATATATTTTTTACATAACTTCTTTATCGTTGCTTAGTTGGCAATTTCTCAATTTTCTCATCTTCAGGATTCAATATGAAATTCATCCAAGGCCTATCCGTATCGTTGATTTCTACTTTTATAGCTTCGTCTGCATTTTCTCAAACAGCCCCAGTAGCGCCTCCTGAAGTGAGAATTGGCGTTGTTACCTTCCTATCTGGTCCTGCAGCCTCACCCTTTGGAGTTCCTGCTAGAAATGCGGCTGAGTTGATGATTGAGCAATTTAACGCTGGCACAGCACCTGCACCTTACAACCAAAAAGGTTTTGGTGGGTCAAATATCAAAATGGTTCTAATTGATGAGAATGGCAGCAGTACTAGTGTTGTGACTGAATTTCGTAATCTCATACAGCGTGAAAAAGTTGATATGGTGGTCGGCTATATTTCAAGTGGTAACTGCCTAGCAATAACTCCTGTTGCAGAAGAACTTAAGACAATCACATTATTGTTTGATTGCGGAACACCTAGGATTTTTGAAGAAGGAAAAAAGGACTACGTATTCCGTGCTTCAAATCATGCTACCGCTGATAGTGTTGGAGCTGCTCTCTACTTAAATTCTTTGAAGATTAAAGCCAAAAATTATGGAGGTATCAACCAAAATTATGCTTGGGGTCAAGACTCATGGAAAGACTTTGATGGTTCCATGAAGGTTTTATTTCCAGGCTCAAGCGTTACTACCTCACAAATGCCTAAGCTTTTTGCCGGACAGTACAGTGGTGAAATTTCAGCATTGCTGTCAAGCAAGTCTGAAGTAATTCACACCAGCCTTTGGGGGGGGGATTTAGAGGCATTTATCCTGCAATCTGCACCGCGAGGACTCTACAAATCAAGCTCTGTTATTTTGACAACTGGTGAAACTGCGATGTTCCGCCTAGCCAATAAAATTCCAGATGGCACCATCATAGGGGCTCGTGGTCCTTATGGAGTTTTGGCTCCAAAGTCACCTTTAAATGATTGGTATCGTGCTACTTTTACCGATCGATACAACACAGCACCTAACTACACTTCTTATCAAATGACGCAATCCATCATGTCAGCTAAATTAGCCTGGGAAAAAGCGCAGGCTGCTAACAATGGTGCTCGACCAACAGCTGAACAGGTCGCTGCAGCTATGCGAGGCTCAACTGTTGAGGGCCCAGGCGGTGTTCATAAATTTGCACTTAGCAATGGTCATCAAGCTGTTTCTGAAACGGCTTACGGTCGGAGTAAGCTTGTAAAAGGTGCAATGACTTTAGTTGATGTCAAGCGCTTTACGGCAGATCAAGTTATGCCTCCTGACGGTATTAAAAGTGAAGACTGGATTGCAAAAGGCTTTAAAAAGTAACTCATTTCATATGAAAGATAGTTGATATCTATTCATTTGTAATCCACAGTTAATTTATGGACCAGTTTCTGGTTGTATTTGTAGACGGTATCAATTACGCTGCTTGGCTGTTTTTGTCTGCCGTAGGGCTGACTCTGATCTACGGGGTCATGAAAATTGTCAATGTAGCCCATGGAAGCTTTTATTCTTTAGGGGCATATGTATCAGCCACGGTTGTAGGTCTATGGTTTAGGTATGGTTTTGATCCATACCTGTCATATTTGGCACTTTTTGTAGCTGCTCTTCTTGCCGGCTTTGTAGTTGGCCCGCCTATCGAGCGGTTTTTATTGCGTTACCAATATGACAAAGATGAGGTGGTCATCTTACTGATCACTTATGGATTGTTTTTAATATTAGAAGACGTAATTAAACTGATATGGGGAGTTGATCCGTATTTTGTTTCAGAACCATACGAGTTACTAGGCAACTTTGAGTTTGCATCTATGACTTATCCCAGTTATTACATTCTCATGGTTGTATTGGCTTTGTTGGTTGGTCTTACCCTGATGTTTGTACTTAAAAAGACCCAATTTGGCCGTATGCTCATTAGTGTCATACACGACCGAGAAATAAGTTCCGCTATGGGGATCAATGTTGGGAAAATTTTTATACTTACTTTCGGTGCTGGATGTTCTTTAGCTGCGCTTGCTGGAGCTTTTACTGCTCCAACTATTTCTGTAACTCCCGGTCTAGGTGTTGAAGTAATTGTTTTGTCTTTTGCGGTAGTGGTGACTGGTGGATTAGGAAGTATGGCGGGGGTAGCGTTGGCGTCCATCATCATGGGTCTGGTGAGAGCATTTTGTATTCACTTTGCTCCAGAGCTAGAACTGTTCGTTATTTTTAGCGTAATGGCCTTGGTTTTGTCATTTCGGCCGAGAGGTTTGTTTAGCTTGGCAGAGTCTCGCAAGATATGACTCAACAGATCTCATTGAAAAAGCTGACGCTACTTGCTCTACCCCTTTTGGTAGCAAGTCCGTGGATGCCTCAGTGGATGCTTTTTATGGTGACTATTGCAATGGCTAATGGACTAGTTGGCCTTGGATTGATGCTTTTTTTGCGTGCTGGACTTGTTTCTTTCGGGCAAGCTTTATATTTTTGTGTAGGTGCCTACACAACTGGGCTGATAAGTCACTTTTTTAAATTTAATGAGGTTCTTATCCTTCTTCTTTTAAGTGCACTCGCATCTGGAGTGTTAGCGTTTGCTTTGGGATTCTTGCTAGCTAAATACAGGGCTATCTTTTTTGGATTGTTATCACTTGCATTTTCTATGATCTTGTATGGTTTATTAGCCAAATCAGAGGCTCTGGGATCTACGGATGGCTTTAATATTCCCGCAGTAACTTTAATGGGTTGGTTGCCACCTAGTGATTTGGTACGCGTAAGTATTTTGTGGGTAGCTTTTATAACTGTAGGTATTTGTTTGATCTTTATCAATGGCCTGATAAGAAGCCCACGTGGTCTCTTGTTGACCGCAATAAGAGACAATGAAATAAGAACAGAGTACATGGGCGGATCTGCCCGCAAAACGATCCATTTAATCTATGTAATCGCGGGTGTCCTAGCCGGTCTTGGTGGTGCAATTGCTGCAATTGCAGTGGGACACATAGACCCGACCATGGCATTTTGGACAACCTCTGGAGAATTTATTTTCATCACTATTCTTGGAGGTATTGGCAGCGTACTGGCTCCATTTCTTGGTGCTTTAGTATTTGGAGTTATTCATACATTAGCTTTTTCAAACTCACCCAATACTTGGCAACTTCTTATTGGAAGCACTCTTATTTTTGTGATACTACTTTTGCCAGACGGCTTATGGTCATTAACCAGTAAGTTTAAAAGAGTCAAATAATGAGTAATCCAACCCTGTTAAAAGTCAGTGGGGTAAATAAGACATTCGGTGCTGTAACTGCGGCTTCAGATATAAATGTTTCTGTGCTGAAAGGTGAATGTATTGGTTTAATTGGTACCAATGGTGCAGGAAAAACTACTTTTGTAAATTTGGTGACAGGCTATTTAAAGCCTGACACTGGGGTTATTTTGTATGAAGGCAATGATATTACTTCATTGCCTTCAAGAGAAATTACGCGCTTAGGTATCTGTCGATCGTTTCAAATACCTCAGCTTTACAACACATTAACTGCTCTTGAAAATATAGAAGTCAGTTATGGAATAGTTTCTCTATCAGCTCATAAAGAAAGCCTGTTTACAAAAACCGAATCCATGATTCCTGGGTACGGGAAAAATATTCGTCAATTGGCAGAAGAGTCTCTTGAACGCTTTGGCTTGACTGCGTACCGAGATAAATTAACACGCGTCCTACCAGGGGGAGTCCGTAAATTACTTGATATTGCAATGGCAATGGCGGTTAAACCAAAAATCTTGATGCTTGATGAACCTACTAGCGGTGTATCTACAGAGGAAAAATTTGACATCATGCAAATGGTTATGAATGCTATTCGAAAAGACGGGACAACTGTTTTATTTGTTGAGCATGATATGGAAATTGTTTCTCAGCATGCTGAGCGAGTGCTTGCTTTTTATAATGGGGAAATCATTGCTGATGATGTTCCTGAGGTTGCGCTTAATGACGCAAAAGTTTTGAAATATATAGTGGGTGATAAGCACTCGTCTTCAGTCCCGACTGGAAAACAGCATGCTTAAAGTTTCCAATCTGAACGTTTCTATTCAATCTGTGGCAATTTTGAGAGATTTGTCCCTTGAAATACCAAATTCCACAATGGCTAGTTTAGTTGGACGCAATGGTGCAGGAAAAACCACTTTACTCAAAAGCATCATGGGACTACTCAGCGCTTCTTCAGGAAAAATTGCATTTGATGAACATGACTTGATCGCTCAGCCAACTCATTTGCGGAGTGGTTTAGGAATTGGTTATATGCCAGAAGATAGACGACTAATCCCAGATTTGACTGTAGAAGAAAATATCTTAGTACCAGTTTGGGCTAATAAGAACCCAGCACCTTTGTCACGGTTGGAGTATGTCTATGACCTGATACCTGAGTTAAAAGGCTTTGCAAAAAGACGTGGACAACAACTATCTGGCGGTCAACAGAAACTAGTTGCCTTAGGAAGAGCGTTGATGATAGGGACTAACTTGTTATTGCTAGATGAGCCATTTGAAGGCGTTGCTCCCGCGTTGGCACAACGCTTAGCGGAAGTAATCTCTCAACTTAAGGCTGAGGGCATGTCTGTTCTATTTTCAGAGTCAGATCTTCAATACTCTGAAAAATTAGTTCAGAATATTTTTGTAATTGATCGTGGAATTCTGAGTCACAAAAAATCAAGCTAAAAAGCCTCTAATAATCTAGCATTTTTTAAGGCAATCTTAATTTTAAAAATCTCAGATTCAGATATTTTCATCAAGGGCGGCCTCACTACAGCTCTTGGAATCTTCCCCATGATTACTAGTGCTTCTTTCATCCGGTTATGCATATCAACCCATGGATTAGCGTAGAACACATCTGCTGTGAAAGCAATCCGCTTGTGTAATTCTTTTGCCGAAGACAAGTCGTTTTTTTGAACAGCTTGAAATAATTGAGACTGAAGATCTGCTATCACAGAACCACTTCCAGATAGCAGTCCATTACACCCAAGAACCAATGAGCTTAAGAGCCAAGCACTATGTGTTGATAAAACATTGACCGGTTGTTCACGCGATTGGAGTAGTTCGATGTGTTTGTTGTGGATGTGGGGGTTAGAGATCCAATCTTTGATGGCTCGTACTTGAGGAACTTTATCCAACAGTTCAATCAAGGTTTCTAACGAATAACTTTGGGGAGAAGTGCTCGCATATTGAAAAGCTATCAATGGGAGTTCGCTAGCATTTGCTATTCTTTTGAAATGGTCAATTACCATTTCTGGTCGATGCCCCATAGTAAATGGCCCTGGAGGAAAAACTAGCAAGGCTGATGCACCGCCTTGGGCAGCGGCGGCGGCTAATCGTTCTGCTTCCAAGCTGCCCTCAGCATAAATACCATTAATGATGGGCATCTTTGCACCGACTTCATCTCGAGCAATTGCCAAAATTCTTTGTTGCTCTTCAAAAGTACAAGAGGCAACTTCTGTCGAATGCGCATTAATTGTGATGGCAGAGAGACCTGTCACTGACACTACATCTCTAAGATGCGATCTAAAAGAAATCTCATCTATGGAGAAGTCTTCCTGAAATGGCAAGATAACAGCTGGAATAACACCGTGTGGGATGTACTTAGGATAGGGATTTTTATTCATAAGAAATTCCATAATACGTTAATTGAAAAGAAGCATAAGCAATTTTTTGAACCCAATTTTTTAAAAAATTAAGTTATTTATTTATCTGTGTTAACAGTGGAGCACCGGCTATAAATGCTTCATAATTTTCAATAAATCGAACAACAGATGCGTGAATTGCTTGTGGAGATATACCTCCAACATGAGGAGTCAGAATAGCATTTTCAAATTCAAGCAATGCAGTCGGAGGCGTTGGTTCAAACTCATAAACATCTAAGGCGGCAGCCCATATACGCTTTTCTTTTAAAGCAGTTGCAACTGCGTTTGTATCGACCAAAGTCCCACGAGCAATGTTGACAAGTACGCCTTCAGGCCCAAGAGCATTCAGGACCTGTTCATTCACAATATGATAAGTTTCTTTGCCACCAGGTGCAGCAATAATTAAATAATCGCACCACTGCGCAAGACTTGTTATGTTTTCAAACCATTTATAGCCAATTTGGTAATTACGCGATCGACTGTTGTATCCGATTTCCATATCGAATCCTAGTGCGCGCTTTGCAATTTCTTTTCCTACATCGCCAAGACCAAAAATACCCATTTTTCTACCTGAAACTTGAGGTGGTCGGGGAATGTCATCTCGCCAAAGTCCATGTCGTACTCCATTATTTAAGAACGTTATTCTTCTAATAGCCGCTAGTAAAATGGCCATAGCGTGATCTGCTACAGCCTTATGGTTAGTGCCTGCAGCGTTGCATACAGGAATACCGCGTGACTTAGCGTAGTCAACTGCAACATTTTCAAAGCCAACGCCTAGAGTACATATCAACTTAAGATTAGGCATTCCATCTATTTCAGTTGGAAGCAACCCATTAGTGCCATTTGTTAAAACAAACCTAATATCTCTGCCTCGCAGGTGGATTTGTGTTTGACCGTTAGTTCTGTCAATTCCAAGCCCTTTGTTAGGTGAATAAAGAAGCTCAAAGCGTTCAGAAACAAGAACACGATGCTCTTGTGACAAATAAACCAAAACAAGTAAAGTTGGTTTCATGCAGTTTGCGTATTACTTTTAATTTTCTAAATTTAGTAACACTCAAATTAATTGGCAGTAGCACCTGCCATTTTTATCAAAATCCCCCACTTTTCAATTTCAGAAGACATTATTTTTTTAAATTCTTCTGAAGAGTTCCCAACTGGAATAGAGCCTTGCTCTATAAGTTTATTTCTAAAGGAGGGATCTTGTAATACTGTCTTGAGGGCTGTATTGAGCTTATTTACTATATCGGTAGGTGTAGCTGCAGGTGCAAAAATGCCATTCCATAATTCAATTTCATAGCCAGGTAATTTTTCAGAAACGGTGGGAATATTGGGAAGTCGCGCCGATCGAGTTTTTGTAGTCACTGCTAAAGGACGAAGTTTTCCGTTTTCAAGGAAGCCCAATACTTCAACTAAAGGGGCAAATACTGCCTGAATTTGACCACCCATAAGATCATTGTTGGCGAGTGAGCCCCCTTTGTAAGGTACATGAACCATTTCTCCGCTAGTCATTTTGTTGAAAAGAACACCAGCTAGGTGATTAGATGCACCTGCACCAGAGGATCCATAGTTAATTTGTATTTTTTTATCTTTCACTATCTCAATAAATTTATCTAGTGTTTTAGCTTGGAAATCGCTATTGACCATCAATACATTTGGGATCAAGGCAATTTGTGATACCGGAGTTAAGTCTTTTTGTGGGTTGAAACCCATATCTTTATAGAGTGTTACGTTTGCAGTCATTGTGCTGGTGTTCAACATAATCGTGTAACCATCGGGAGCAGCTCGAGATACATAGGCTCCAGCAATGTTGCCTGCTGCACCTGCTTTATTGTCTACAACCACGCTTTGCCCAAGAACGACTGTTAATTTTTCTGCAAGCATTCTTGCAGTGATATCAGTACTGCCGCCTGTAGCAAATGGGACTACAAGTGTGATCGGTTTTGAAGGCCAATTACCTGTTTGAGCAAAGGCATTAAAAGCTGACAACACAAGACTAAAAATTAAAATGATAAATTTAAACTTCATGGATTCCTCAATTCTTTAAAAATATTTATGCGATAAAAAACTAATGGTGAATTGAAATTTATAAATTCTTTATATTTAACGTTGACCATCACCTATTTTTATTTCGTTAGCGCGCAAACCTCCGAGGCGTTCATGGATACGCGTACCAGTTGACATTACTAGCGTGTAAAACAACTCGTCAGGACGCGGTGCGTCCACGGTCCCAACTTCAATCGTATTGAAGTGACTCCTAACATAGCAAGCTTCTATATGGTGCATGGGGACAAGTAAGCGGGTTCCAGCTGATGCAACTACTTTTGCGGCAGGAACAATGGATTTTGCTTTAGGTAGAAAAGAGCGCATTGGCCAACCACCACCGATGTGCCAAATGGCACCATGTTCTAACTCTCCATTTAAACCTACGATTGCACCTTTTCCGTATGCTTGAATGCTATCTGCTCCACCAAGCGCTTCAATTAATTCAGGAACAAGCTCATTAGCTAATTCACTTGTTGCTTTAACGAAGGGTTGGAGATCTTCTTCGTAGCGACCCGCATACGGATTAGCCAGAACCACTGAAATAGAGCCCATTTTGATAGGGGACACTGTTGCCGGTCCACCTTCGTGATAGATAGTCTCTATGTTGAGTAATTTTTTACGAACTTTGATAAGTGACATCTCGAAATTTCCAAATAAAAAGGGTTGTTAAAAAATAGATTAGTTGATTGGTTTTTTGCCAAATTCAACACCGGCCCATTGCTCGAAATGTCGAATTGGATAAACGTTATCTTTGCTTCCATCACCTTGCGAAATTGCAAAGGCTAGGAACTGTTTAGTTGCTGGATTAACAAACATTGGAACGCTAATTTTCTCGGCTTCATCAATGCACATTTTTATGTCTTTATGTAACAACTCTGTTGTGAAACGTAAAGGGAAGCTACGATCAAGTACGCACTGTGGAATTCGTTCCATTGTTGCGAATGATCTACCGCTAGATACATTGATGACGTCAAGCATCATTTTTGAATCAAGGCCAGCTTTAACACCATAAACTAAGGCTTCACTACTAGCTACCATTGAAGTTGCGTATAAGGTGTTATTGATAATTTTCATTGTTTGACCCAAAGTTGGATCAGTACCCATATAAAAAATATTTTTCCCAATGACATGAAGTAGTGGCTCTATTTCTTTATAGGCATTTGTAGGCCCAGCTGGCATGACAGCGAGCGTACCTTTTTCAGCAGCTACTGTGCCGCCACTAACAGGTGAACTAACTAGTGCAATGTCGTGTAATTCGAGAAATGAAGAGATTTCTTGTGTGATGGATGGTCCGGTGGTTGACAGATCTAAAAGAATTCGAACTTTTTCACCTTCAGCTACTTCTTTTGCAACCTCTAAAACTATGTGTGGCATTGGTAAGCATAGTAAAACTATTTCAACTTTTGAAGCAAGCTCTTTTGTTGAAACACAAGGAATTGCGCCTCTAGTTACTAAACGATCTCTTGCCTCAGTACTCTTGTCATGAACAAATAATTTATGTCCTGCCGCAAGTAACCGTGTTCCAAAGTGAACCCCAATATTTCCTAGTCCAATCAATCCAATGTCCATAGTTCGCTACCTCTTTTTTTTACAACTCGGAATGTGTTGTTGATATCGGTGAACTATACAATTTAGTTTGTTGAATTGGGGGATTCATCAAACTTGGAATAGCTTGGGTTTTAAGTTCTTAATTAATCTGGGGGTTTCTACTTAATTAGAGAGGAATGGTTTGCCAAAAAGTAGATTAGTATTAACGTCAATTAACGCCTTCGATCTCTTTACGATTTGTCAAATTTTTTAATTTTTTTGCGAAATAGCCTAAAAGGTAATCATGAATTCTTCATCTAAACATGAAAATATTTTCAGTAAATGGTTGTTGAAATTTGAGAAAGCTATAGACTCTCCTGAGTTGATTAATTTATCAATGCTACTGGAGACGGATTCAGATTGGCGAGATTTGCTGGCATTTACAGGTACTGTGACAACAGTTAGTAACTCTGATTTTATTTCTCAAAAATTGATACAAAGCGTATCTTCAATCAAAGCTTTTAATTTCGCGATAGATACCAGATTTACTCCACCGATTGAAGTGCTTCGCGCCGGTGAAAAATACATAGAAGGCTTCTTCAAATTTGAAACAACACAAGCTTTTTGTAATGGAGTATTGAGGTTCAAGATAAGCTCAGTTCAAAACAACGAAATTCGTGCTTCAACATTGTTTACTTGCATCGATCAATTAAAAATGCATCCTGAAACTATCAATAAACTTCGACCCCATGGCAATTCTTACTCCCGAGATTTCACTGGCCCCAACTGGCTTGATAACCGTTTAAAGGATGCGGCGTATCTTGATCGTGATCCGGAAGTTCTTATTGTTGGCATGGGTCATGCCGGGTTGTCGACGGCGGCGCGTTTGAATCAAATTGGTATTGATACGCTTGTAATCGATAGACAAAAAAGAGTAGGGGATAACTGGCGAAAGCGCTACCATGCTTTGACCTTACATAATCAAGTACACACTAATCATTTGCCGTACATGCTTTTTCCTCCGAATTGGCCTAAGTACATTCCAAAAGATAAGCTCGGTAATTGGTTTGAAGCGTATGCAGAGTCGATGGAAATAAATCATTGGCTTGAAACTGAGTTAATTCAAGCGAAGTACGATAAAGCGAATTCGGTTTGGAACGTTCAAGTTAAACAATCTGGTGAACGAATTCGTCATATCAATGTGAAGCATATTGTCATGGCAACTAGTGCTAGCGATGTGCCAAATTTACCTGTTATAAATGGACTAGAAAATTTCAAAGGTGATGTTATTCACTCTAGTGAGTACTCGAATCCAGGAATGTGGAAAGGTAAACGCGTAGCGGTATTTGGTACAGGAACCAGCGGGCATGATATTTCTCAAGACCTTTACTCTAACGGTATTTCCGTTTCCTTGATTCAAAGAAGTCCTACCTTGGTTTTGAACATAGAACCAAGTGGGCAGCTGCCGTATGAGTTATATAGCGAAGATCGAACTCTTGAAGAATGTGATCTGGTTGTGACTTCTACGCCTTTGAAATTGCTTGAGAGGGCTCATAAAATTCTCGCGCAACGCGCTCGTGACCTAGATAAAGATTTAATACGAAGATTAGAAGATGTTGGATTTCAAATTAACCATACATACGAAAAGGGCTGGCAATTTCTGTACCTTGAGCGTGGGGGTGGTTATTATTTCAACGTAGGTTGCTCTGAGCTTATTGCTGAAAAGAAAATCCCCGTTTTGTCTTTTAATGAAATTGAATCTTTTTATTCAAAAGGAATTATCCTAAAGAATAAATCGCAACTTGAATTTGATTCAATTGTTTTGGCTACAGGCTATAAAGGTCAAAAATACACAGTAGAAAAATACTTTGGTAAAGAAATATCTGAGAGCATTGGGGAAGTATGGGGATTTGATAAAGAAAGGCAGGAGTTAAACAATATGTGGTGCGAAACAAAACAACCTGGTCTTTGGTTCACCGCTGGTAGCTTTGCTCAATGTCGTATTTATTCTAAGTACCTAGCTATACAAATAAAAAATTCTCTTTCGGGTAAGTCTCTCAACTAATTTGAACTAACCTAACTGAGACTTTTAAAATTTACCTAATTTCAAAAAGATCTTAGAAACTTATGATGACATTTACTTTCGCTTTGTTATGCGTTTAAATATCTGGCTGGCATAGCCAAAACACAATTCATGATCAAGTTAGAAAGTGATGTGCTTGTTATTGGCTCTGGCGGCGCTGGTATGGTAATCCTCCCCTTTCAGTATGCAGGTTTTCGTGCTAACAAAAAAAGTACAGAACCCGAAGCAGCAATCAAAGCTAAAATTGTGAAACCGGTTTTGTAATCACCTGTCATGTCGGCTAAAACGCCGGCAACTAAAGGCCCTGCGATTTGGCCAAATGCAATGATGGCGGCCGACAATCCCAAAATCATGCCAATAGAGTTTCGGCCAAAATAGTCAGCACGTATTGCTTGCATGAACGGTCCACGCAAGCCCCAAGCTACTCCGTGAAAAATAGCGAACGCTGCAATTTCAAGAGGATGGGTTGCATAGGTAAGCATCAAAAGGCCCATGGCATGCAAAAGCATACACATAGCTGCGACTTTGCGCTTCTCAAATGTGTCTCCAATAGCAGCCCCAAGTAAGACACCTCCTAATTGCGCAACTGTCATAAGCAAGATAGCCAGCGAAGCTTGCGCCACACTGTAACCAAGGCCTTCTTTTAAGTGGGTAATAGCATGCACATTGACAGCAGTTACCACCAACAAAGCAAACCCATGCCCCAAGCCTAATAACCAAAATGCGCTAGTTTTCAATGCTTGTCTGGCAGTAAATTCAACTTGGATAAAGCCACTCACGTTGGTATTGTTACTTTCTTGAAGCAAGGGTTTCGGCTCTCCGTCCACCGTAAGCCCCATGTCTGCGGGGCGACTTTTAATGAACCCAGCCAGCGGAATGCCCATCATTAATGCAAGTACACCTGATACCAAAGCAGTGGTTCGCCATCCGAAGTTTTGAATGGATAAAGCAACCAGTGGTACCGCTAAACCTCCTAGGGCAATACCCATACTCATAATAGACAAAGCACGCGCGCGATAACGCTCAAACCATTGAATTAAACAAACGGATAATGGAAAATATCCCGTCATACTAGCCCCAATGGCCATCAGCACAGAACTTATATAAAACCCCAGCAAGGTTTCAATCTGGCTAAATAATAAAAATCCCGAGCCAAAAAATACAACACCTAAGCGAACCATATTTTGCGATCCAAATCGATCAATAATCCAACCGAGGGCAGGGCCAATAATGGCTGCTTCAACGGATTGCATAGCTGCAGCGCCAGAGAGAGCAGTTTTGCTCCATCCTTCTTCATAAGCAAGGATAGCCACATACGCACCAAATGATTGGGTTAGAAAAGCTGAGAGAATAAATTGCAGAGAACAAGCTGCAGCGGCTATGCGCCAACCATAGAAAATTTTCAAATTAAATTATTTTCTGCATAGATGTAAAGCATCTTAATTGAGTAATTATTTATATAGTTATCTAATCAACACGCGCTCCTGAATCGCGTACTAATTTAGACCATTTTCCCAATTCAGCCAGTGAAAATTCGGTAAATTCTTTGCCATTCATTGTTGTAATGATCATGCCTTGACTGATAAATTTTTCTCGATTACTTGGATCATTCATCACCACCATCGAGGCTTGGTATAACTTTTCAACTATTTCACTAGGTATCCCTGCAGGACCACTCAGACCCCACCAAGGACGAAGGTCATAACCAGGAACACTGTCAGCGATAGGCGGAACCTCCGGAGCAATAGGACTTCTATCTTTAGTTGCGACACCTAAAGCACGCAACCTACTGGATTTGACATACTGATAGATAACTGGCACATGGTAAAAAGTCATAGAAACTTCACCAGATAACAAATCATTGAAGCCTTGCGAAATATTTTTGTAAGGTATGTGACGAATGTCTATTCCCGCCATAGTCTTGAGTAGCTCTCCGCACATATGTGGAGATGTTCCTGATCCTGCAGAAATATAAGTCAATTTGCCAGGGTTCGCCTTTGCATATTGAATCAGTTCAGCCATATTTTGCGCAGGAATTTTGGGATTGATTACCAGCATATTGGGCGCAGAAACCAGTAAAGCGATATTGGTGAAATCTTTAATCGGATCAAAAGGTACTTTGCCGTAAAGGGCTGGATTGGTAGCGTGGGTTGCACTGGTCGAAAAAGTTAGCGTATAGCCGTCAGGGGCAGATCTAGCGGTGCTTTCTGCAGAAATGTTTCCACCAGCACCTGTTTTATTCTCGACAATGAAGTTTTGACCAAGCACTTCACCAAGCTTTTGGGTGAAGATTCTTGCGATTACGTCTGTCGCCGTCCCTGCTGAATAAGGCACATAGAACTTAATCGGCTTGTTAGGATAGCTTTGTGCTTGCGATTTAGCTTGTGGAAGAATCGCCATTAAAGCTGTAGCGGCCAAGGTGCTACGTCTTTGTTTTGAAAAAGGGGTGAGAGTTTTCATATTTTTAACAAATCCAATCAGCTTTTAACTACTTTAATCTTGTAGTTGTTTTAACAATTCTCAATCTTTGCCTAAAAAAACAACAAATGAATATAGGAAAACCCTGAATAAGACATTTAAAGATAATTAAACTGGCTTGAATACCCAGTAAATACTCGGAGTTAGTCTATGACCATAACATTCAAAAAGCTTCACCCCACTTTTATGGCAGAAGTCAGCCCTATTGATTTACGTAAAGTTCACGATGCGGCCAGCCTTGCTCAACTACGAGATGGAATGACTGAATTTGGTGTGCTAGTGTTTAAACGGCAAGAGTTTTCTCCGCAAGATCAAATTGATTTTGCACAGCGCTTTGATGGACAACTTCATTCGAAAACGTCTTCATCTGTATTAACTAAAAATCGTTACGGTAATGAGGCGCTTACTGATATTTCTAACGTCGGTCAAGACGGTGAAATCATGGCTGCAGAAGATCGCCGTCGTATGAATGGAATTAGCAACCGTATTTGGCATACCGATGCTTCTTTTGAAGACCCTGCTGGACGTTACTCCATGTTGTACGCGCGAAATATTCCTTCTGTACGAGCTGACACGGAATTTGCAGATATGCGCGCTGCTTATGAAGCCCTAGATGATGAAATGAAATCCGTAATTGCCAACTTACGTGCATATCATTCCATTGTTTATTCGCGTCATACGATGGGCTTCGATTTTTCTGAAGAAGAAAAAGCTAAATTGCCTGGAGCCATACACCCACTGGTGCGAACTATCAAAGGTTCTGCGCGCAAATCACTTTATCTAGCTTCTCATGCGGAACGTGTCGTTGAGTGGCCCGTTCCTGAGGGGCGGTTATTGATAAAAGATTTAATCGAACATGCTACCCATCCGCAATTTTTGCATCAGCATGAATGGGCTGTCGGTGATTTGGTAATTTGGGATAACCGAACAACTATGCACAGAGGCAGGCCTTTTAATGACAAAAAATTTAAGCGCGAACTCATAAGAGTAACAACTTTAGACATTTTCAATGGGTAATAAGCCACTCATGAACCCAAGTCATTCTGGTGAATCAGCCTTAAAGCTTGCGGCCTTAACAGGCATTCGTGTGCTTGACCTTTCTCGCGTTTTGGCTGGTCCTTGGGCGAGTCAAACACTGGGAGATTTGGGTGCAGAAATTATCAAAGTGGAACGACCCCAAACGGGAGACGATACGCGCTCCTGGGGTCCGCCCTACCTAAAAGATGGACAAGGCAAGCCAACTTCGGATGCTGCTTATTACCTTTGTACGAACCGCAATAAGAAATCTATCGCTATTGACATAGCAACGCCTAGCGGCCAGTCGCTCGTTCGAGACTTAGCCAAGCAATGCGATGTAGTGATTGAGAATTTCAAAGTGGGTAGTTTGCAGCAATATGGCCTTGACTATCAGAGCTTGCGAGTAATCAATCCGCGACTCATTTATTGTTCTATCACTGGCTTTGGCCATACAGGCCCCTATGCGCAACGAGCTGGTTATGACTTTCTTATCCAAGGAATGGGTGGACTGATGAGCATCACAGGCCATCCCGAGGGGAGTCCAGGTGCAGGCCCCATCAAAGTGGGCGTTGCTCTGACCGACATTCTGACTGGGCTTTATGCCAGCACCAGCATTTTGGCCGCCATCCAAGCGCGCCACCTTAGCGGAGAAGGTCAACACATCGACTTAGCACTTCTGGATGTGGGGGTGGCATGCTTGGCTAATCAGTCTATGAACTACCTTCATGGTGATCAAATTCCAAAGCGTATGGGGAATGCGCACCCCAATACCGTTCCGTACCAAGACTTTCCAACTGCTGATGGCCATATGATTTTGGCGATAGGTAACGACGGACAGTTTGCACGTTTTTGTAACGCCTGCGGTCACCCAGAGTTAAGCCAAGACGAAAGCTATCGCACCAACACCGCAAGATTGGCAAATCGTATATCTTTGATTGACACAATGCGCAAAATTACCAGCATGCGCACTACAAGTGTGTGGGTAGAGTTGTTAGAGTCTGCGGGAGTGCCTTGCGGCCCTATCAACACCATCGCGGCTGTTTTTGCTGACCCACAAGTCAAATCCCGTGAAATGCAAATTGCTATGGACCATGTGAAGGCTGGGCCAATTGCCTTAGTAGCCAGTCCTATCCGTCTTTCAGAAACACCTGTGCAATACCGCTATGCTCCACCCACATTAGGCCAACATACGCGCGAGATATTGAGAGATTATTTGCAATTAACAGACGAAGTAATGGATGAACTATTTCTGCAAGGAGTACTGGCATGAGTCGGCTCAACTCCCTTGATGCGCAATCGATTCCCGCCGAAGATGAGGCCTTACGTGCAGTTGTACGAAAGTTCTTGGCGGACACTGTAAAAAATATTCCACCTCATATACGTGCGCGATCTTGGGCTGGTTATTCGCCAGAGTTCAGCCGACAACTTGGGCAACAGGGTTGGTTGGGCATCACTTTACCCAAAGCATATGGTGGTGGTGGTCGAAGTGCTTATGCGCGTTATGTATTGGTTGAAGAATTTCTAAATTTTGGTGCTCCGGTTGGGTCACATTGGATTGCCGATCGACAAAGTGGCCCGCTGATTTTGAAATACGGAACCGAGGCGCAAAAAATACGTTATCTGCCTGCGATCTGTCAAGGCAATGCGTTCTTTTGCATTGGTATGAGTGAGCCAAACTCTGGTTCAGACTTGGCTAGTGTTCGAACGCATGCCACACGCAATGAAGATGGCTGGCTTCTCAACGGACAAAAGATCTGGACGACCAATGCGCACCATTGCCATTTTATGATTGCTTTAGTTCGAACCAGCGGTGAAGCTACTGATCGTCAAAAAGGGTTGTCGCAACTGATTGTCGACTTATCTCTTCCGGGGATAACGATCCGACCTATTACTGATCTATCAGGAGACAGCCACTTTTGCGAAGTTTTTTTTGACAACGTTCAACTCTCACCAGATGCATTGATCGGAGCAGAGGGCGATGGGTGGGATCAAGTCATCGCAGAATTAGCCTTTGAACGCAGTGGCCCAGAGCGCTTGTACTCCAGCATCGTCTTATTTGATGAGTGGCTTGCCTATATTCGCACACCGCAGGGACATACGCCCCAAGCGCAACGACTTGCAGGAAAAATTGTCTCTCAACTTGCACCTTTACGCGCCATGTCAATTGCTATCACTGAGCAACTCGTGCGCGGTGAAAGTCCTGTGATTGAGGCGGCTTTAGTAAAAGACTTAGGAACGGGTGTTGAGCAGTACATCCCAAGCGCTATTGCAGATGATTTGTACTCGCGAAATAGTTCTGAGATACCTTTAGAACTTTTGCGAACACTCAATTATGTGACGCAAGTTGCGCCTAGTTATTCTTTACGGGGGGGCACGCGTGACATTTTGCGCGGCATGATCGCTCGCGGTCTAGGTTTGCGCTGAGCAGTATGTACTCGAAGATGGGAAATTTATGAGCAATCTATTTACAGACGCGTTGCGTCAAATCCTCGCTGACCATTGCTCAACGGATGTGGTGCGTCAAATAGAGATACAGCCTGACCCGCATACATTGTGGGACCAACTTGATGAAAGTGGCTTTGCCAATGTGTTGCTTGCAGAATCCAATGGAGGCGCAGGCTTGTCGTTGCGCGAACTCTTTCCATTACTTGAACTTTGTGGCCAATATGCTTTACCGCTTCCCTTTGGAGAGACCATCATGGGGCGAGCCCTACTTAGTGCGGCAAACATCAACTGTCCTAAAGGATTGATCAGTTTGTCGCAAGCTCGGATGGTCAATGGAGTTATGCAATGTAATGCTGTGCGCGGCGGATCAGTCAGCCAACACGTTCTTGTTTGTTTTGATGGTGAGATACGGTTACTCTCTTCATTGCAAGCGCAACGCACGCCAGATATATGGTCAATGGACGCCACATTAATGTGGAGTCACGAGCAATGGAAGCAGGCGCCAATCATTAGTAGTGCTGGAAATTTGCTGGAAATCCAAGCGGCAGTTTGCTCGGCATATATATCTGGCGCTTTGACACATGTACTGGATACAACATTGCAATACGCAGGTGAGCGTCGGCAATTTGGTCAACCTATTGCAAAATTTCAGGCAATACAACACCAACTCAGTGTGATGGCTGAGCATTGTTTTGCTGCGCGTATGGCGGCGCAAATGTGTTTTCAGGTGCAACAACTTCCGCTTGAACCCTTGCGCGTGGCAGTTGCCAAAGCCCGAACTAGCGAGGCCGCATTAGAAGTTGCTTCCCTAAGCCATTCGGTGCATGGCGCTATTGGATTCACGGCCGAATACGATTTGCAAATCTACACACGGCGTTTGCACGCATGGCGCCAAACAGCAGGCTCTGAATCGTATTGGCATGATGTGGCAGGCGCATATGTAACCCATAGCAAGGACACGTCACTCGATATATTGCGTAGCGCTACCGACTTCATAACAACTTAGAAAATATAAAAATCACATGGCCTCATTTTTAAAAACTCAGCGCGATGGCGCTATTCAAATTCTCACGATGAGTCAACCCGAGACGCGTAATGCTTTGACTGGTAATACCGCAGTAGATGAGTTGGTAGCGGCTTGCAATGCTATTCGTCTTGATACATCGATTCGTGTAGTAGTGCTGACGGCAGAAGGTCCTGTGTTTAGTTCGGGTGGAAATGTGAAAGACATGCTGCGCTTTCAGAACCAGAAACTTCTTCCAGAAACAATTCGAGAAGAGTATCGCAATGGTATTCAACGACTGCCGAGAGCCTTATATAACCTAGATGTTCCCGTAATTTGCGCCATAAATGGTCCTGCTATCGGGGCTGGCCTAGACCTTACCTGCATGTGTGACATCCGGATTGCTTCTGAAAAGGCTACTTTTGCTGAAAGTTTTGTCAAAGTAGGAATCGTTCCTGGCGATGGTGGCGCGTGGCTTCTACCTCGTGCGGTAGGCATGTCAAAAGCTGCTGAGATGGCTTTTACGGGTGACTCTTTTGACGCTCAAGAAGCACTTGCATGCGGACTTGTATCAAGAGTAGTAGCGCCAGAAAAATTGATGGAAGAAGCACTAAAGCTTGCAAACAAAATTGCCGCTAATCCAGGAGGCGTCCTGCGAATGACCAAGCGACTTTTACGCGAAGGTGAAAGAAGTACTTTGGATTCACTGTTAGAAATATCCGCTGGATATCAAGCAATTGCGCACATGACGCCTGATCACCACGAGGCAGTCAATGCTTTCATTGAAAAAAGACCGCCTAAGTTTTCATAGCTGACGGTAGCTTTGAAATCGGCGGGGCCCTGCATGGGTTGGGATTGTTATCTGTCAAAACGTCTTTGCACACCAGGTGGAAAGGAAATTACTTCACAGGGGTCTAGTTCAAAAAACTCAATATTCCCATCTAACTCCCAAGAACAGCGCCACCGACCAGAAATCGGCATGAAGGTCTCATTAGTGTCGTGGTTATGCATCATGGGACCATGGCCAGGAAGTGCGTCACAAAAACCTAAGTTGAAACCTTCGTTGATTTTGATGGCAGCATTTTCGGCTGCCTGGGCTCCGACAGGCGAGATTAGAGTCGGATCTCCTTCGGATGGTTGGAAGCCAATAATATTAATGAGTGTGCGGGTTGCACTTGGGTATCGACTGTCGGGCAGTCCGCCGTCAAACCCATTTTGAAGGCAGGTCTTACTAAGTCACCATTGCCCGACGGCAGCGTGTGTGTGACAAATAGTGGTACTTGATTAGAGGAGGGGTTTTGGTTCATCTCTCCCTGGGGCTATTATGTGAGGAAAAGGAGCCAAGACATGAACCCTAGCGCGCTGACATCCCGCTTCACACAAGCCTTGCTGTGCAAACATTGGCGCTTAGCTATTGGCGCCTTGGCTTTATGCGCGGCAGCTCTGACGCAGGCCCAGAGCTTTCCCAATCAGCCTATTACGCTGTTGATTCCTTACCCACCGGGCGGCAGCGCTGACATGTTGGCCAGGCCAATGCTTGCCATGTTGCAAAAGGAGCTTGGGCAGCCCGTTGTGTTGGATTACAAAGCCGGTGCAGGCGGCACCATTGCCACGGGAATGCTGGCCCGAGCCAAACCCGATGGGTACACCATTTTGATGGTGCTGGCCGCACACGCCATCAACTCTAGCCTGTACACCAAACTCCCATACGATGCCCGCAAAGACTTTGCGCCAGTGTCCATGTTGGCCACATTACCTTTGCTATTGGCGGGGCCTCTGACAACGCCATTCAACACCGTGCCTGAACTCATCTCTTATGGTCGGGCCAACCCGGACAAACTCACATTTGCATCAGCGGGTAATGGCAACACCAGCCACTTGGCCGGTGAAATGTTCAAGGCCGCCACAGGTGTCAAAATGCTACATATCCCTTACAAGGGCAGCAGCCCCGCAGTGGTGGCCATGCTGGGTGGTGAGGTATCGATGATGTTTGACAGTATCTCGACCTCCTTGGTACAGGTCAAAGCCGGTAAGCTCAAAGCAATTGCGGTGACCGGCGACAAACGCTCTCCGCTTCTGCCCGATGTGCCTACCGTCAAAGAATCCGGAGTGCCTTCGTTTGTGGTCAATGGTTGGTACGGCATCCTGGCCCCAGCGGGCACGCCGCCTGATGTCGTAGCCAAACTCAATCAAGCCCTGAACAAAACCGTGCGCGACGGTAAAGTGGCAGCACAGTTGACGGAATATGGTTACGACGTGGTTGGTACCAGCCCCGAAGCCTTTGGCCGCCATATTGACGCAGAGCTCTTGCGCTGGAAAGACGCCGTACAAGCTTCGGGGGCCAAGCTGGAATAAGGCCGCCCAATTTCAGCAGATCAAAGCGGGTTTTTAAGTCTTCACGCCAAGTTTAATGTCATCGTAATTAGCAAGGAAGCATCACTAGTGTCCCAACGTTGGGAGACTAGTAAAAACTGTATATGATTTATTTATAGACAGACTGGGGACTGGTGTGTATCGAAGAAGAGCTATTGCTGGGTTATTAACTGGATTGGGTACTTCAAGCTTATGGGGGCAATCTAATCATGCGCATCATGGCGGCGCTTATGAGCGACTCACACAAATTGGGCTGATTGATCGTCCGCCCCTGGCCGATGCGCAAGCTGTATTTGCTAGCCCAGCGCCAAATGCAAAAAATCCGGGACGCTGGGTAGTGAGGCCCGCGTTGCCATTACCTCGGAGTGAAATGGCTTGGGCCACTGAGATGAAAGGTCGCATGCATTTGGTTGGTGGCTATGGCGAACAACGCGTTGATCGAGCGTATCACCATATATTTGATCCTAAACAAAACAATTGGCTTACGGCTAAAGCATTACCGCTGGGTGCTAATCATGTGGGCGTTGCTGCGCTTGATGGCAAATTGTTCGCCATTGGTGGGTTTATTGAACAAAATCGCAAGCCTCACTCGCAATCTTTTATTTACGATGAAGGTAAAGACAGTTGGCAAAGCATTGCTCCTTTGCCACAACCATGTGGGTCGGTTGGATGCGTATTTCTCAACGGTCAATTGCATGCCATTGGGGGGGCAATTGGTGACACGTTTGATACTAAAAAATCAATTGATTGGCATCATGTTTATAACGCTCAGACCGATCGATGGGAGCAACGGGCTCCAATGCCTACCGCACGTGATCACGTGGCAGCCATATCTGTCAATGGTGTGATTCATGTGATCGGAGGTCGTGTAGATAGTTTTCACACCAACTCTAATTTGCATCATGTCTACGATCCCAAAACAGACAAGTGGAGTATGCGTAATCCATTGCCTACTGCGCGGTCAGGCCATGGTGCAGGCGTGCTAGACGGTAAAATTTTTATCATAGGGGGAGAGGGCACCAACCGCGTGTTTGGTCAAAACGAAGCCTACGATTTACAAAAAGATAGTTGGGAGCAATATGCACCCATGATCACGCCCAGACATGGTTTAGGCGCAACAACTTTGGGCTCATGGATTCATGTTGCTGGGGGCGGTGCAGTGATGGGGGGCGGTATTCAAACGTCAATTCATGAGTCATTTACCTTGAATGATTAATATGGTTTGATTGACTAAAGAAGTACCTAATGCTTTTGGTTTTGACAGAGCATATTTCTGTCAAAAATTCGATGCCAGGCTCGGGGCTCGAACCAGTTGGGGCCAAAGTTCGGATCTACATTCGGAAGTCGAACTTGGCTATTTGAGAAGCCTAGGAATTAAAAACCGTGTCATATGTCGTGCGATTGGTTTGTAGTTCGTAGGCTGGTGGGTAACTGAAGTATTTGGGTGTTCAATTGGTCCAAGGTTCAAGTCCTGATGGGCCCAGCATTTAAAAAGCCACTCTTTGAGTGGCTTTTTTTCCTACTATAAGAATTGTTACATCTTCATAACGGCTATTAGCGCGGATGTTGAATAAATAGATCAATAAAGTCGGAATGGAGTTGCAGTCAAGAGTAATCTAGAGCGTTGCGGCTTTTTACTAAGTTAAATGCTCCAGCCCCCAGGAATGTCCCTCTAAGATAGCTCCGTAAAAAATTTTGCTCCTGAGAAAAATTTATTTGGTTTCATAAAAATCGAAATAATCAATGCTCCATTAGGAGCAACTGCTTCATGGATATTTCCTCCCGGACGCCAAACAAAGTCACCAGGCAAGGCCTTGCCTTCATCGTCTTCCAAACTTCCTTCGATTACATAGGTTTGCTCTAAAGCCGTGTGCTCATGAAGTGGAACTACAGCGCCCGGTTCCATTTTTACTAAAAGCGTAGACATACCAGTCGCGTCATCTTGAAATAGTGTTTTAAATTGAATGCCTTCAAAAGGAGAGTCCAACCAAGGCATTTCCTTGGTGTGAAGGAAATTAGACTTTAGATGGGCAGGACGATTTTTATAGTCTGTAATTTCAGCGGGTACAGCAGCGTTCATAGTGTTCTCCATAAATATTAAATTCTTATTCAACAACAATATTTCTTTGCTTGATTACATTGCCAAGTGCGTTTTGGCTTTCTAAAAATTGTGCGCGAAATTCGGCGGAAGTGCTAGGAGCCGGTATGAATCCACGGGATGTCAATTCGGCTTTAACATCTGGGTGATTCACGGCATTACGAAGCAATTCTGAAAATTTGTTTAACACTTCGGGTGGTAGTCCCTTCGGAGCAACAACTCCTTGGTAAGAGTACATATCAAAACCGTCAAAACCTAATTCTTGTAGTGTCGGAATATTTGGCAGCATCGGAACCCGCTCGCGTGTTGATACGAGCAAAGGTTTAAGTTTCCCCGCTTTTACGTGTGGAAGTGCAGAAGCCAAATCTGAAAAATACAAGTCAATTACGCCACCAAGTAAATCTTTGATAGCAGGAGCAGCTCCAAGATACGGTGCGTGAACAGGATTAACGTTCAGTCTTCCCGCAAAGGCTTCCATGGTCAGATGGTTCATGCCACCTTGGCCCCAGCTACCGTAGGTGACCTTTTTATCTTGCGCTTTCATATAAGCAATAACTTCTTGCGCGTTAGAAACAGGAAGGTCTAGTCTTGCAAGCAATACTAGCGGAGTCTTAACAACGGTGCCAATGAAGTCAATGTCTTTTTCAGCTGAGTATTTAAGATTTTTATAAAGCGTTCCATTCGCAGCTATTTGTTCTGCAGTGTGCATGACGGTGTACCCGTCTGCTTTTGACGCCAGTAAATTTTGAGTTCCGATGACCGTATTACCACCAGGCTTGTTATCCACCAAAATGATTTGCGAAGTGGCGGCTGCGACCCTTGGAGACACAATGCGCGCGACAATGTCGCCGCCTCCACCAGGAGGATAAGGAACGATCCAGCGAAGCTGCTTAGAAGGGAAATCTTCTGCGTAAGAAGGTTGTGATGCTGATGAAATTAGAAATACGCAAGAAATTAAAAACTGAATCAATATCAATAAA
>Ga0209191_1000720_pt1 | contig 24221 bp, 23 predicted proteins | sample S_130626_EF_Meta_FD_187320 | JGI IMG/M metagenome (GOLD analysis project Ga0209191, IMG submission 187320) | Freshwater microbial communities from Lake Simoncouche, Canada to study carbon cycling - S_130626_EF_MetaG (SPAdes) (version 2) | ecosystem: Environmental > Aquatic > Freshwater > Lake ...
TTTAAACCAAGTATCAACAGTAAAATTAGATAATGTACCTAAATCATCACCATGTGCAGATTGAGTTAAACCATCATTAAATTTAAAAGATCCATTTGAATATTTTGGTGAATTTATAAGATTGAAGTCATTGTTATTACCACTAGTATCATCCCAAATTGGATTTGTAGCACCGAATTCAATATCAATAATACTTTTATCATTCTGTAGAAAAAGTATGTATAAGAATAAATCATCTGTGGGAACTGAACTAGACGTGTAAAATAAACTATCATTAACATAGTATTTAACTTTTATTCCGTCATAAATAATTGTATAGACAGTGGAAGCTGGAAATGAACCATTAGTTACTACATTAACACTAAAATTACCACCCTCAGTTATTGATAATGCAGATTCACCACCGTATCCATAACCTAAATAAAAACCAAAACTTGATCTTGTATAGGTAGCCTGATTATCTATAGGTGGAGTTTGAGAAACACCACACATAATATCACCGAGAGTGGCGCCTCTTTTAAACTTTAATTTAAATGGGTTACCAAGGGGTATTCTTTCAACAGAAATTCCTCTATCATTCCAACCACCACCAGTTTGTGAGGTCACTGAATCAGAACTAAATGTAACACCAATACTCTCAACTGGATCAAAACTAAATGACTTTCCATAAAAATTATAATTTAGTGAATCTAAATTTAGCAATAAATTTAGTTGTGGACCACCTCCACCTGAAAAAAAACTACCTAACGGTCCTACAAAATTGGATAACCTACTTATCATAGATTATATATTAAATAAAACAACTTATTAAATCGTTGCGAATGTACTTAATTGACCAAAAACTTTTGACCAAGTAGCACCTATTCTCATAAAACTAAATCCAACAATATCTGTTTGATTTGCATTTCCTGATGGAAGTGAACCATTAGTCCAAGAAATTGGAATAATATCTCCATTTATAACCACAGTGTTAGGTACATAAGCTGATGCAGTTTGTGTAATTATTATTGTGGTTGATATAATCCTATTATCTGTAACAGGTACATTTAAATAGTTAGCAACAAAATTATCACCTTCTGGCTCTATATAAAAAATAGAACCATCATCAAAATTCAAGTTGAATGTAGAGGGAGATGCCGCCATAATAGAAGTTGCAGTTATTAAAGTCTCAATTACTTGTTGAATATTAGTGGGACCAGTAACAGTTAATTCAGTGAATGAGGCGATACCACCATCACTAGCAACCCACGCATTACCATTGTAAGTCCAATTTGTTGAACCAAAAGTATAAGTTTGACTTGCGGTTGGATTTGAAGGGAAATTTATATTTGGCATATTTCGTATTTTTATTTTAACTTACTAGAGTGTATCCGTAATATATTATTTGAGTTGAAACACTGTTATTTGTTATACCAAATGTAAAGGTATTTGAATTTGAAATCGGTGGTGATGCTGTACTGATACTTCCCGGACTTCCAATTATCTGACTTGGTATTGATGTTAAAACCAAAGCATTTCCTGCAATATAATACCACCCATACTGTACACCTATCGCGGGTACGTTTGTGTTTGATAGTGTGACTGTCGCATTCCAATTAACAATACCATTTGGGATATTCCCATTTACCCACATAACATATGATTGGCCCGGAGTAACTGTAAAGCTAACAGTATTTCCACCTGCAACTACACTCCAACTTCCCACAATGGGTGATATCGAAGGACCCTGTAGACCTTGGAAACCTTGAGGACCAGTTGAACCCTGAAATCCTTGATTACCTTGAGGACCTTGTAGACCTTGATTACCTTGAGGACCAGTCAATCCCTGCAATCCTTGATTTCCTTGAGGACCCTGAAATCCTTGATTACCTTGAAAACCTTGTGGACCTGTATCACCTTGACTACCAGTACCACCACCAGCACCCCCTTGAACTCCTTGGAAACCTTGGAAACCTTGTGGTCCATTACTCCCACCAACTAATATAGTGCCTGTAGAACTCGTTGCGAAAAATACATCAAATGATGATGTAGATGTATGTATAATAGAATCCGGTATGAAAAAACTGCCAGTATCGTCTAGTATCTGAATCAATGGATAAGCACCACTATTATGTGATACACTATAACTTCCAACTGATGAGAAGGAAATATTTAAAGTTGGTGTACCACCACCAAGACCTCCTTGAGCTCCTTCTAAACCTTGTGGACCATAAAAACCTTGAAATCCTTGTGGACCAGTATCTCCCTGACTACCGGTACCACCACCAAGACCTCCTTGAACTCCTTGAAAACCTTGTGGACCAGTATTTCCTTGATTACCAGTACCACCCCCAGCACCCCCCTGAGATCCTTGGAAACCTTGTGGTCCTCGCGCACCTGCTTTAGTTGGTGATATCCATTGTGAACTATCCCCATCATTTATATAAACATATTCTAAACCAGCTGTTAAGTCATACCATCTATCACCAGAAGTTGGACCAGTTGGTGCAGTTGCTGAAATAACATAATTACCAGAACCACCAGGTCCTTGTGGACCAGTAGCACCACCAGTACCCGCACCTGATGTATATCCTTGTCTACCAGATATATTTATTGTCCAGTTACTAGCAGTTCTACCAAGACCGATCGGTCTTTCTACATATAATCCCAAAACACCTGATGATTCATTGTAAGAGTCTACAATTGAAAACATAACAGCAGCAGTAGCATCATCATAATAATCATCATCTACATAGAAATCCTCCAAACCATTACTAACAATAAGAGTGATACCTCTTTCGAAAGAAAGGTATTTTTGAGTTGTCAATTCATAATAATATCCCTCATCTAAAACAGTCAGTAAATTATCAGATGTTCCTGTGAGTCTTGTTGAAAATTTCAACCCACCTATGAAAAGACTTTTCCCCTCTGGTAGATATATGTTATCATCAACAAAAATATCATTTACATACAGAGACGACCACATCGAATCAGTAGCACCCAGATTTCTTGTTTTATTACTATCAGGTAAAACATTAGTAGATATACTTTCCAAATCAATAAGTGATTGAGTTTTCGAATTGTAAATAACATAAGAAATACTCAAATCTGTTTTGTTATAATCAGTAAGTTCGTGATCTAAGACTTTTGTTTCTATACCCCAATATCCATAAGTTCCAGGATAATAATTGATTTCCTCAATCTGTACTACAGCTTCATAAATACCTTTAAGTCTTAAAATATTTTTATGTAAGTCAGTATTTGTATATAATATAGGCCAAAAATAGTCGTCTCTTATTACATTGTTATGATCATAACTATTGAAGTAAAAACTATTGGTTGAACCAACACTCATAGTTGGCGACCCATAGAACTGTACAGAAAATTTATTTATATCTTCTGGCAATTGAACTGTATCTGGATAGAGGCTCCAGGTGAATGAATCATTAACAGTTCTATAAAGAGCAAAAATTTGATCTGGGCTTACTGGAACTTCAAATGTTGATCCAGTTTCGCCAAAATTTGTTACTTGGGTAACTAAAAGTTGCCCTCCTTCAGTTGAGGATAGTTTTGTACCCCCCAAATATAAAGATTGTGAAGCAACTAAAGCATCTCTTACATAAATATTATTCCACCTTTTTGTAGGAGAGCCTAGGTTATAAGTATAATCTAATATAGGAATAATATCACCTACCATTGAAAGAGTACCAAGGATAGTTGGTGTTGTTATCTTATTTTCAAGGTCTAAAACCCAATTCTGTATTTGTTTATCAATGAAATTGGGAACTACATCTTTTGTTAGTTCTTTTATTCTTTCTTGAAGAATTGGTAAAGCATCTAATGCATAATTACTATTTAAAAAATCTAATAAAATGGTTCTACCACTTTTTACACTTATGGTTATAACATTTCCTCTTACTTGAGTATTAAGTACCGAAAAAGGATTTATTGTATAAACCAATTCTCCAGTATCATTAAAAATTAATAAATTTTTATCTCCTGTGTTTAATGGTTTTAGAAATGTATTATAATTATATGCCATTTTATTAAATTATTTATTTAAGCTGTAATTGTTAAATTTAATATAACCCCAGTTAGATTATTACCAGCAATATCTGTTAAATCAAAAGTAAGTGAATATGTACCCTCACCACCAATTTCATTAACAGTTGTGCCTGATGTACCAGTTAAAATAATTGATTGTGTTGATAATGTGATTATCCCATCTCTTTCGTCATCAACTATGTTGACTAAGATATCAATTAAAGTTGATTTAGATATCTGTGAGTTAGTTCCATAGGAGCCAAGAGATATTGTAGTTGAAAAAGTATTACCATATGTAGTTCCATAAGGAACACTATCAGTAGCACCATTAAAATCAATATAAGCTGTTGATGAAGAAGCTCCAACAGTACTTAGAAAATAAACAACTGGCGGTTCTTCATCTGCTAATGGAATCAAGGTATTAATGTTTATGTTAGGATTCTCCAAAACATAATTCAATAATGAGTTAGCTTGTTTAGCATCACTAACAGTCTTAAAATGTAAGAATATTTTCCCTAAAGCAGAATCATCTATTGTTAATATTTGTCCACTTATTTCTATTGTTTCTATATTATTTAATATGATATAAATAAGTGGTTTAGAATTTGAGTCAACAATAACAATAGACTCACCTTGAACATAAGTTTCAATACTAGCTAGTTCAAGATTAACAAAAGAAGTACCAGATTGGTTTATAACATCATTGAAGAAGTTATATGTGTCGTCAATATTAGCAACAATAACATCTAATATAACTGGGTATGTAGCATTTGGATTTGTTAAATATAATTGTTTAACTCTATTACTAGAGTTTCCAGTAAGCATCATATACTGAGCCATTGGATGAACATTAGTCAAATCATCATAGAAAGACCAAAGAACATAATTATCTTCTTCTATTGTTGATTTTGCATCATACTTTGCAGATATCGATACTAAAGTTGCATTATCACCAAGTCCTAAATGATTTAATAGGTAATTAACTTGTCCTGGCTTAAGTATAACTCTACCCTTTAATAATTGCTTATAAGGAAATCTAAGAGAACCCAATAGTTGTCTTTCAACTGTATTTGGACCTTCAACTGCAATTAAATCACTGCCTTGAAACTTTAAATAATTATTGTCTTGTGTTCCAAACAATGTACTTTGACCAATTGCACAACCCATTTTTAGATATTTATTTTTGATTATATATTAATTTTATATAATCAATAATCAATATCAACTAGACAATTCGATCTTCTCAACAAAATATCTCTGTGAAACTTCCGAAAAATTAGAAGAAGAAATTCTAGTTATTCTATATTTTATACCTTTATTTAATTTAAAATATGGAATATTCGACAATAAATAGTTGTCTGTAGTATTGAAAGTAAATGGTAGACTTTGACTAGCGCCATAATTTATTATTGTATCATTTGAATTTACATCTAAATAAATATATGAATTTGTGGCACCAACACTATCAATCTTATATTGACCAGACAAATCTGTTACACTGGCAGTACCAACAGTAAAATCAGACATAACTAAAGTATCCCCTTTCTTTAAAGCATTTTTCACAATAGATACATTTGAATCTATTGGAACATTTAAAATACCACCAGTGTTTAGAACTATATCTTTTGCAACATCTATTCTGAAATTAAATCTATCAGATGTAACAGCACTATTTGGTAATTGAGTGGATGTATTGTAATAAACTGGTAAATCAATTGTTTCTAATATTTGAGTTTCTACTGGATTTTGAGATTCTCCATACTTATATTTTATAAAAACTTCTAATTTTTTATTTTGGATAGATGTAGAATTTGCATCCACGATTAAATCAAAATATTGTTTATATGATAAATCTTTATCTAAAACTATAGTCAATTTATCATTATTTGGTAGAGTAAAGTCATTTAGATCATCATTCTCAACATAAATTAAAAAACTCTTGTTAGTAGGTATTGTTACATCATATGGAATAGCACCATTTATATTATACAATTCAGATGTTTTAACAGAAAATATACTATCATAACTTGGATCAACATTGTTGAATTTTATAAGTGGTGGCCTTGATGTGTTATCTAATTCTACAGTTATACTATCAGAGTCAACCATTTGATTCGTTGAATATAATCTAAGAAGAGTTTCTAGGTTAGCAATCTTTTTATTTATAGTAGCAAAATCTGTTTGACTATAAAGTAATTGCTTCATATTTAAAATATCAGTCTGTAATTGATTCTGTGTCACTATAATATTCAAGAAAGAATCATTAACAGCAGACAACCTTCTCATAGCCTCATTGTAAATATTAAAGCTAAATAAAGAATTTATAGCTTCTGGATTGTAAGTATCTTGGGGGTTCTCAGCAATAATATTGAAATTTAAATTGAGTGAGAAGGCATATGAAACACCATCTTGTGTACTATTAGCTGCTAATTTTCTAAATGCCGGAACTCTAAATCCAGCTTCGATTGGAATTGGGTTATTATCTGGATTATCAACAAAAGAAATACCGTATAAGTTATTTTCTTTATTACCATTTAAATCCTCAACAGTATAATACCAAAGAATAGCATTGAATTCAAAATCTTCTGGTGGAGCATTATTTATCTCCATTGCATTAAATTGGTCAAAGTTTGTTATTTCTTTACCAATTATATTCATCTTAACATAGTGAGCTGGGTCAAAATCAACAGAAACACCATCAATCATATAAGTATCAACAGTTGGAGTATTTAAATTTCCACTTATACCAAAATAATCACCACTTCTTCTTAGATTATCACCACTAGAAGTTTCATAAGTAAAATCTTCTGTATCAAATTGGCCATAATAACTTCCTGGATAATTATCCGGATTACTCACTATTGGACTACTGAAAACCTCAGCGCCCATAATTTCTGGTTGATATTGACTAGGTAGAATTGGGAAAGTCATATTTGGCTTGTAATTCTTATCAACCTTGGTTCTAAAAAGAACATCCGGTGTTTTACCAGTTGAATCTGGTATATGCGCATAAACCTCTGTATAAGACCTATTAGCCTGTTGAACATTGTTAATACCATTTACTTCACCAATATATTGAACTAATCTATGGTACACTAGTGTTGCCATTCCATCAGCTGTGATTATTGCACCACCAGAGAATGGAAAATCAGTCAAAATCTTTTGACCAGATGTTCCAGAAGCAGGTTCAATTCGAACAACCCTGGCTCTATCTCCATTAGCAACTATATTATTCAAATCACTATCAGTTATATTTGAAAATTCAATTACATCTCCTATTTGAAATTTAGTTGTACCAGTGAATTCAATTTCAAGTTTGCTAGCGTTAAAAGATATAAAAGTTATTATATCATAATCAATACTCTCTCTTTCCCTCCAAAGAACTTCTGGGAAATACTCAGCATCATTAGCACTATTAGATTGAAATTCAACTAAATTACCAAAGTATTCATCACCATCATTAGCAACCTCTAAACTAATTAGACCTAACTTTTTACACCATTTCCAAAATATTTTTTCTGTTGGTGTACTTAGTATTGTATTGTCATAATAATACTCTGTGTTATTAATTCTAGATTCCTTTATAACTACTTCTTGGTTAGCAACATAATTCCTCAAAGATTCCACTAATTGATCTTGATAATCAGCAGGTTGTGTATAACTTATAGATTCTTGGAATCCAAGTCCAAGTTCAGCAGTATTGTTGAAATCCCAATAAACAGGATTGGTATCAACACCATCAGTGCCAGGAGTCAATGCTTGTTTAGGGAAATTCAATAAAACATATTTTGAAAAATACATTTTATAATTTTGATTCTGGTATGCTGCTGATATATCCTCAGCTGCGCCTGGGAATGCATAAAATGAAGTGCCGTTGCTTTTAAGTTTCTTATAAAGTGGAGTCATAATTTATTACCTAATTATTGTAATTTTGAATATATATTAAAATTTTGATTTTCATAAGCAATCAAAATTTTTAAAACTTATATTTTTTAAATTATAAAAAGGATATGTTTGGTCACATTTATTATTTTTTTGGTTTAATTTTATTTTTATTAAATCTTGGACATTTAATGAAGTTTTCAAAAATACAGAAAACTAAAAGTTGGATAGATTCTTTTTTCAAAGTAACACAAAGAAAACCAAATAAGGATGAGATAAGAAAGTATGACTACCAGCAATTAAATTCTTTTCAACAAATTTTTGCTATCAATTTCCTTTGGATTTTCTTTGGATTGATAACAAAAAGTTGGAAATTTTTCCTTCTTCTTTTATTAATAAATTTTATATTGAATTATTTAGTACAATGGACTAAAGACTATAAAAAAATAAATTTCGGAATTGAATTTATTAAATTTTTTATAACTACTTTTTCTGTGGGGTTTATAGTGATAAATCATTTCCACTTACATATTGATGTTTTTCAATACTTTTTGGGGAAATGATTATTTATTTAACTTATTAAGAACTTCCCTTATCGCCTTTTTAGTACCAACTATGATATAATCATATAAACTAAAGGAATCCATATCAGATGGTTTCTCACCATAGAATTTAATTTCTGATAAAATTTCATCAATATTGTTTCTATATTTTAAATAAAACTCATAAATATCAGAATCATTTATTAAACCTTCTATTTGGGTTTTTTCTGGGTCTCTGAGGTAAGCATCTATAAAATCTTCTGAAGTTTTTTGATCTGAAGTTTTTAATGACTTCTCAATCATTTCTTTTAAATCATTTTGCAAATCTGTGTACATAGAAGGTTCCTTTACTTCTGATTCCTCAGCCTGTTCAAAAACAAATTGATTAAAATATTTTAATTTCATAGTATATATATTATTTTAATTACCCCAATTTCCATCAAATATACCATTGTACCATATACCGGCATCAAATTGATTTCCATCAAATATACCATTAGTCCACAAACCACTCTTCCAGGTAACGTCTTTAAAATAACTAACCACTCTAAGTCCTAAATCTTTCGATGAATAAGGTGTTGATGCATAAGGCTCCTGAACACCCAATAGTGATAAGTTATAATTTAGATAAATTTCGGTTTGTTCATTCTCAGAATCTTCAATAATTTGATTTATCCTATATTTCATTGGTCTATCATTATTGCCGAGAGGAGAAAATGCAGTATTTCTATCATCGTCGATCATCCATATTTCATCACCTGGATTGAATTTAAATATACCATTAACATATATTTTATTTTTACTGGTTTCATATGGTATTATAGAATCTATCCCAATTACTTGTATCTCTTCCAATATACCACCATGCCAAATACCACCTCTAAAATCTATATTAAAGGCAATGCCACCGTACCAATTACCATTATTCCAAATACCAGTTCTCCAAATTGAGTATTTATGTATTTCTGAAACTATAGGCAATCCAGTGTTTCTATCGATATTTAGACTAGAATGGAATTCACCATCAATCCATTTACCACCATGCCAAGTAGCTGTTCTACTATTAGAAGCTTTAGTTCCAAATCTACTTAAAACTTTAATATCATTACCAAATTGACCATTATACCAAATACCATTTTCAAAATCACCCGATATAAACTTACCATAAATCCAATAAGCTGGCTTGCTATTACAATTGAATATACCACTATCCCAAGTTCCATCTACCCAAATACCACCATTGAAATTACCACCAAACCAGTAACCATCATTCCATATACCATTAAACCATGTTCCTAATTTCCAATCACCAGCATATCTTCTACCATTATACCAGATACCATTATTCCATGTTCCATCAAACCATCTACCATTATACCACTTAGATAGTTTTTCATCTGTATATGATGTATCCACTTTTGCTGAAATTACATTATTTATAACAGTGAAAGCATTCCATGTACCAGCATACCAATCACCAGATAACCATTTACCAGAATTCCAAGTACCACCAAACCATCTACCACATCTCCAAGTACCAGAATACCAGACAATTCCATTTTCATCCTTTCCAATCAATGCATTTGAAACTTCAGCCTCTAAAATCCAATGGTAAAAACGAAAAACTTCCTCTAAAGATAACCCATCTATTAATTCAATCTTGAATTTATTTAAATCTAAATTTATTAGACTATAAGTTTTAACATCTAATTTAACATTCTTTGGTAAAATTTCTACAGACCTTGTTACTTTTTTATCAGAACCAGCTCTAAAAACATCAACTGGTTGATAATTAAAAAATGGGTCTTTCTTTATGAGTTTTAAAGTTCCCCCACTTATAAATTGATCGGCGAAATAATCCTTTGAGGTTATTATTGTATTTGAGTTTGTAAAGATAACTGTTTGGTATCCAGCCATTGGTGAATCGAGTATATTGTCAATTTCTATAAAAACTAAATCACCAACTTTTATTTCGTCGTTAGCTCCGATAGCTTGGAATAACATTTTTCCATCAGGATTACGTGGTGTAATCTGATTTATTTGATAAGTTACTTCCCTTTCAACATTCAATACATTCATAGAAACTTGAAATTCACTATCATTGTAAAGAATGGCTGTTATGCTTTGTTTTATATCATAATCAGAAACAAAAGCCTTTAAATATGATTCTGTTGAGAATTTGGTTTTTATTGAACTTTCATAGTTAGTAAAAGTTTTTGCATTTTGAACTGTTTTTTCGAGAGTACTTCTTTGTATATTGTTCAATAATTGTAAATCAATACTTATTTCAGATAAATTATTTCTAGTTTTTATATCAAAAGATTTAGCACCAACTAATTTTGGTAAATTTATTCTCTTATTAAACTTAATATAGTATGCATCTGTTAATGTATCATAATATTTTTCTGTTATTAAAAATTGTTCAGATATATAATCTGTAGTGTTCGTTTTTATAACAATATCAACAAATGTGTTAATCAATAAGGATCTCCATTCAAAATAATAGTTAGTACCAAACCTAAGAACATTACTTTGAATAACCGGGTCAATATAAATATTATTATCTGTTGCTGAGTTTAAATTGTTACCATTCATACCAAAGTGTTTTGGTAAGATTTTAAATTCTTTTGTACTTAAAAATATCTCTGGGTTAATTTTATTAAGGAAGGTTGAAATATTATAAGTTGGAGTAAATCCAAAATCCAAGAAACTTTCTTTGTAAAGTAGATTTCTTATCTCATCATTGACTTTAACTTCTGATTGTAAATTATAATAAGCAGTCTTTTCATTAAACAATCCTTTTATACTTATCGAATCTGTATTATTAGTCAATTTATAACCAATACCCAATGGATGGGAATTGAAATTAGTAACTAAATCATCTTGATCCTTGTATCTATTTAGATTTTTTAAAACGATAGGCTTTGTGCTCTTTTTTAGATTATTTATAATATTCTCATTAAAATTAGAATAAACATAAAGGTAAGTATCGAGTCTACCAACACCAGAAGTAGTTGTTGGTTTACTTTGTGTCAGAAACCCATCACCATTTGTACTAGAAGATGCATAATAAAGTACTTTATTAACTACTAGATTAGCATCAACAATATCAGATGTTAAATTAATAACATCACCAACTTTAGTTTTATCAGAATAATTATCATAATCAGATGTGCCTGTATAATAAGACCTTTTAATTATAGCTAGATTTTTATACAGTAATATATCATAGTCTTTTATGAATCGATCAACTATAGAACCAGAAGAACCTATAAATTCTGATTTTGTTACACCCATAAAGTGAGGAGCTAAACTACCATCACCATATTTGAAATCTTCTAATTTATTTCCAATACTAGATGCTGTAAATGATGTTACATATGGGTCATATGAAAACTCATTAGAAAATTTAACAACTGATGAATCCTCAATTGAGGAATTATAAGCAAATGTTTTCTCACTATCTGAATAATAATCTATCCAATTTTTCTCATCATAAAAAGACTGTATTGAAAAAGTAGTACCAGAAACTGTAAAATAATTTGAGTCAATGGATATGGAATCTGGCAGTCTATAATTTCTATCATCATCAAAAAAGTTTAATTTAGAGCCTATATCATAATCCAAAACCAAGAATTTAGATTTAATCCTATCATTAAATGTTGGATCTAAATCAGAAAATGAATTACTATAAGTACCAACCTTTGTTAAGGATGCATTACCAGCTAACCAAATTCTATCACTTTCTGTATAAATTTTATTAGCAAAATTATCATCAATTAGTGTTAATTCTCCCTTGGCCAAATTGGTTGAAGGATCTAAAATGTTAAAAAAATCACCTAATTTGAAATTATAAATTTTATCACCACCAAGGTAAACCTCATTTACACCATCTCTTTTAGATATAGTTATACCATCAGAGAATGATTGGCTAAATGATAGGTATACAAAATCATTATTAATAGTGTTTATAACTTTATCAATATCATAACATAAAACAGTTTCATTATTTCCAGATATTAATAGTAAATTACCATTTTTTGCCTGTGTTTCAAAAGATGTGAATGATTGTGTGTATGATAAATATGGGTCATATGGGTTAGTGATATTATAATCATGTCTAACATCAAAACTAAAACTATAAGTACCCCCATAAATATCACCAGATGGGCTAATAGGTAAGCTAAATGTTAAACTAAGTATAGTAAAGAGGGTGCTAAAATCATAAGAAATTGGTATTTCACTTTTACCGAATTCTGAGTTTACATATCCACCACCTTCAGCATAACTAAAAGAACAAAAAATCCTTAATTGTGATTTACTCAAAAATGAATTTGAATTTAAAATGGGACTTTCTATGGAAACTTCCAATTCATTATTGGGAGTTAATTTAGTTTTATAGACAATTGAATTTTCCAAACTACTAACTGTAGATGGATTTGAATATGTGAATTGTTTTATATTAGTAAAATTAGTTGGATACATATCTGTAATGTCTTCAACTAAAATGTACTCATCAATAGTATTTAACTGTTTAGCAACTTTCCTTTTATAAGCAAGCCAAGTATCATTGGAATAAATCATTTCAATAAAAATACCTGCTTCTCCACCAATATAAACTTGATTAGCACTAAAATGAACTACTTTATTATAAGAGTATTTTTCAAATTCATCATATTGAACTTTTGTCCATTTATACCCACCATCTCTAGTAAAATAAATAGTATTGAATTTTCCAACAACCATTCCATATAAGTCATTGAAAAAAGACATTGAAGTCAAATTCAAATCTTCACCAAGATCTACCTGTTCAATTGTGAAGTCTATTTTAGAAATTCTCAATAGCACACCTTCATCACCACAAACCCAATAATATTCGTTAGTACCATCAATTGATTTTATATTTACCTTATACTTATTACTTATTATATTTGAAATGCTATATGTGGAGCTTATTGAATATTTATCTTGATTATTCAAGATAACTCCAAATTCACCAACAGCAATAGTTCTTTCTGGTATAGAATAAGTTTTAGAATTTACTTTATCAAATATTTGTTGAGGTGCGAAATTCTTAATATCATAATAGCTTAGATCATAAATATTATTATAATCCACCCTGTTTCTTAAAACCCAACTTTGTTGTTCTTTAAACTCGGTAGAATCACCATTTATTGGAAAATATCCATTCTTTAATCTCTGAAGGTGGAACTGCTTATCAGCATTTGTTTCCCCAAGTTTTACAGATAAGACCAATTTATATGATTTATTATATTCTGATAAATCACCTTCTTTTGTTATATTAAATCCATCATATTTATAAACACCATTTAGATTATTATAATACTCATAAGTTATTGAAGTTACATTGTTACTAGATACTATATAACTAGATACTGGTAAAGTATTGGTGAAGTAGTCATCTGGGTCTACACTTGAGGATAGTGTTATTATTGTCTTTTGATCTTTAACCAATACTCTGTGGCCAGATATTAATTGAACACCATCAACTGTGATATTTCTGCTAGCAGAAAATGTAAATGCGCCATTGGTGGCAACATCAACATAAGTTGAATTTTTACCTTGGTCATCTAAAAGTTTTTCAGGAGTGAATAAATTTTTAAGAGTAAAAGCATCTTCTTTAAGATACTTATCATAAAACTCATCACTGTTACTATCAGTTATTTTTATTTTGGGACCATTAAATGGTGGATAAAAACCATTATAGAATCCTATCTTTTCTTGATCCAATTGTGGATATAAATTATCGAAATCATTAATTGTTAGATACGTGGCACCACTTAAACATTTAGAATAAAGTTTAACTCTATCTAAGTCAACCTTTAAATTATCATAACTTTCTTTAGAAAGAGTATCAGATTGTTTTATCCATTTACCTGTATCAATATTTCTAGTCCACATACTTTTATTTTTTAACTTTTAAATTCCAAATAACATTTTCTGTTTCTAAGTCAATTTTCTCCTTGATTACCGAAACTTTTGATTTTCTAAGCACATTTTTAATATCCTCAATAAACTTATCATATTTATAAATATCTTCGATGTATTCAGAGATATTAATGATATAGTCTAAGTTTTCTGAAAATATCAAATCATAAATCAAGTCCTCCTTATTCTTCATACTCAAAGAGATTAAAAATTTAACTTATATATTAAAAAAATGAAACCTGAACAATAAAAGGTATGATATATAAATAAAAAAGGTAGTATATGGCAAATCCTAAATCTAGACAAAAAACAAAAAAAGAGATATTTGTAGAATCTGAAGAGTTTATCGAGCAAAGAAAAATGAATTCTTCAAGAAGGGGTAAGTTCACAAGATCTGAACTCGAAAGGTCTGGTATAGTATTGAACGAAAAACAATCAGAACTTTATAAAGGAATAAGGAATAATATATTAACAATCTGCCAAGGCCCAGCTGGAACTTCCAAGACCTTCACAGCATGTTACACATCATTAGCATTGTTAGCCGATCAAAAAATTGATAAAATTATACTAACTAAACCTATACAAGAATCTGGTGAAAACTTAGGGTTTTTACCAGGTACGATACAGGAAAAAACTGATCCATTCATGAAGTCCTACTTCTCTAATTTTGAAAAAATTATTGGTAAATCTTCATTGGATTGGATGATTGCTGTAGGGGAAATTTCGGTTGAACCTTTAGCTTATATGAGGGGAACCACTTATGATAATTCCATTATGTTAATGGACGAAGCCCAGAATTCAACAATGACACAATTAATGCTATGGGTAACAAGACTAGGTAATAACTCCAAAGCAGTTATGATGGGTGATGTATCTCAATATGACATAAAGAGAAACGATTCAAAATTCCTAAATTTCATAAATTTATATAAGAATGATGATGATATTTTCAATTTCCAATTTAACTCAAAAGATATTGTTAGAAACAAATTCTTAATAAACATTGTTGAGAAATACGAAAAGTGGAAAGATGAAAATGAAAATCTAGCATCACAAGAACAATTTAGAAGGAAATAAATTACCAATCATTATTCTCTTCCTCATCATCTTCTGATTGCCGCTCTGGCTCTAACCCACCAGTTGCTTGGATTAATTTGTAATCCCAATTGAAATTATATTCATCATTGGATATAACACCATTTCCATAATTGAAATATGGGAAGGTATCCAAATATGGGTAGTAACTCAATTTAGAAGCATCTAAGTCAATTTGACACTTCACTTTTACAGGTTGGTTTTTAATGTCAAAGAATAGGTGTGACTTAGCATTTTGTTCCCACTTTGGGATATAACCATTTTCATCAGCCCATTTTTTAAAAAGGGTTACATCAGAATCATGAGTTGAATAAATCCTATCCATTACATTGATAGTATCAGGCATTGGTTCTTCTGAATAAGATTTTACAACAGAAACGTTATCCCAAAGCAGTGAACGAGATCTAACTACTTGTCTATTATCTTGGTCAACAATCATAACCAACATTTTACAGTTTGGATTTTTAGAGTACATATCTAAGAATCTCAACCTATTCTTATATCTCATACAAGATTTCCAAAGTGTACCATATTGCATACCATTCACAGTCGCATAGTTCTCTTCATCATACCACTTTTTAATTTCATCACCTTCTACTACTTTTAAAGTATATGAAACCGGTTCAAACCAAGATTTATACGAATTAACAAAATCTTCAACTTGGTGATTCTTAATACCAAGTCTATCAAACAATTTCTCTGGTATTAATTTTTTGATAAATCTACCAACTTTCATTGTCGTTCTGCCAGATTTTTTATTCCAAGGATCGAACCCCTCTTCATCTTTAAACTTATTCATTGGTAAGAAAGAGATATCGTCTCCTTTTTCACCTGACATAACATAACCAATTTCAGGATTGGTATCCACATTTAATAGGATATTAGTTATCATATGATGACCATGATTGGAAAAAAAATTAAACAAAGAATGATCTACTGTGAGATACTTACTAAGGCGAACAGGTTTCAACATTGTTATTTAATATATATTATTATGAAATTTATTTTAGAATACAAAAATTATTACAAAGAGGGTGATATTGTTCTGATTGAATATTGGTACAACCATATGATAACACCCGTTAAAATAATAGAGAAACAAAAAAGTAAATTTTTAGTCTCTCATAATATTTCGGATTCAAAGATACAAAATGCTCCCGAGGAAACAATAAAAAGTTCAGAAATAATTTCTCCACATAGAGGTTAGAATGGGAAGTCTTTATCAAAACCAGATAAATTCTCATGAAGATCTTTGTGTTCATCATTTGATGAATCAAAGTATTGTTCTGAAATCTTTGTAATTTCCTCATTAGTAAACTTATCATCTAAAAGATTCTGCTTCAATGACTCATAATAGTTTTTCTGAACAGGATTTCTATTTTCAATCTCAGTATCTAAATCATCAAAGTAAGATTTGCCACTTGGTACGCAATGATCATCATCTTCAAAATAGTAATCATCGTAGTACCCGTGAGTCTTTTGATATTTCTTTCTCTTAGCTCTAGCGGCATTTGATGGAGATTTATCCCAACCAGACCAAGAGTCATAAACACTACCACCAGATTTTTCATATTTACCATACTCATAGTCATACGAACTATATCCTTTACTATTATAAGTTCCATAAGAATAAGTCTTATACTCAACTTCTTTTGGATTACGTTTTACCGGAAGTGACTCCCAATCAATCTTAACTGAAGCAAGACATATTTTAATCAAGTGGTCAATATCTTGGTTTTCCAAGTGAGTATGTTCTTTATAATAACCAACTGAAATGTTAGTACATTCTGGTATCACACCAGTGAACTCAGCAGAGTCAGTATAAACACCAGTATTATCTGGTCCCATACTTAGAGAGTTTTTATTGAACTCATTGGAAAGTGCTTGAGCAAAATCATCTGAGCAACATCTTTTAGAAGATTGGAAGGTGATTACTGATTTTGTACCACGTCTATCAAATGAAATCATTCTATCATAGTTTGTAAACCATTCATCATCAGAAGCTTTACCAGAACCAATGCACCCAACCTCCTCACCTATGAAGAAGCAATAAAGGCCTGGAATTCTTTTGTGAATCATATAAAGGAGTACAGTCATACCTGCTTTGTCATCAGCACCGAGGATTGATTTACCATCAGTGGAGATTATATTTTTATCAAACTTATGAATTACATTTACTTGTGTTTTACAAGCTGTGTCAAGGTGACAAGCAAAAGCTGTTTTTGAAGTTCCAATTTGGTAGTAATAGTTTCCGTGTATGTCTTTAAAATATCCAGATGGAAGATATGAGATAAGTTGGTCCTCAAATCCATATGGGTAAGTTTTTCTAGTAAGTTTCAAAAAAGTTTTTTTAATATTCATTCAATGTTGGTTTTGGATTAACACTTTATTTCTTAATACAAAGGTAAGCCTTTATTTTACAAATACCAAGAAAAGTTTACTTTTTTAAAAAAACCTTACATGGGATTAAACTTTTTATTTGTAAAATTTTATGTGTTGGAATTTTTAATATATACTCTTATGATAAAAGGGTGGACAAGATTTAACCAATCTTCTGGTGATTTTACCCATGAGATGGCCCAAGAAATAATATACTATTTCACTGAGAGTAGTGAACCAAGTAAAGATATCGAAAAGATGTTTTGGGAACACCCAGAATTGGAAGGCGATACCGATGATTTTGTATCTTATGAGTCAGGTCGAGACGACTATGAAAACATGATAAAAAAACTTATTGGATTTGCTAATACAAAAAGTCTAACCTTCAAAGATGATATGATAAACCTTTATCATAAGATAAGAGAACAGAGGAGTGCTTTTCCTGAAATTTGTGAGATAGAAGATATGTTCTTGGATTTGATAGAAAATAGTCGATTTAACTTCCTTCTTGATACGAAAGACTATTTTTATAAAATTAGACTTAATAAAGATAATTGTAGTTTATCCGAATTTATTAAATATTGTCAATATTTAGATAAACTAATAAAAGGATTGGAGAGTCCAACAGTAACTCCACTATTAGAAATGTGTGAAAGACAGGATTCGGGTCAATATGGAACCCATGCCTGGTTCAAAATCCTTTTAAAGAAAAAACATTGAAATTACAGATTAGCAAACTGCCTTAACTTCATTAACATCATTTCAGTAACAACATCAGAAGGTATCATAGAATTGATATATTTCATATCAACTTTAGCAGTTTGACTCATTTTCTCCAATAAACTACCATCACCTCTTATAGCAATCTCATGATAATCGTTTTCAGTTAATGGTATGATAACTGGATAGAATTTATTAGCACATCCTTTCATATAAAAAAGTGGTTTATCAAATTCAAATGTATATCCATCTCTTAAAACAATACCTGCTTCTTCTTGTAATTCTCTATAAAGAGCTTCTTCTGGGGTTTCACCCTTTTCTATACCACCACCAACACAAACTAAATGTTGTTGTTGACCTTCTTTGTATTTAAATGCTGGCACATATTCTTGTCTTATTACAAACTTATTAAGTTCTATCAAATATGGAATACAAATAACACAATCTTTATCATTAATAACAGACCAATCTTCATACTTAACAACTTTCATTGATCCATCCTTAAATAGAACTTCATCTTTTTTGGTTGAATCTCCCTCTGGTCTCAATGTTGAAAATCTTTTCATTGAAAAAACTAATTTTCTTTATATATTAAAATATAATATATAACATATGAAAAATAAGAAGGTTTTTAAATTCAATGAACTTATGGACCCAGAAATGGGTATTGCATTAGGACTACATAACTTTCAGAGGGACTTGAAGGATGATGATTATTTCTTCGATCTAAAAGAAGTCAACAAACTTTGGGATGAAGATGTTGTTAAAGTTTTTATTTATAATGTTAGATTTGATAGCGATTCTCTTATTTTCAAATCAAAAATTACTATCTATGGTGAAGATTTTGATATCTATATTTTGGTAGACTTTGATCAAAATGTTGAGTTTGGTTCAGAACAAGGTCAAGAGTATGTTGAGTTGTTCGAAAGTGCAATTGAGGATGAACTAGAGTATTTCCAAGATATGTTTTCGGATATCTATGATGAAATAATACCAGATGATTTTTGGGATGTTAAGAGTAAAGTTAATTAATATTTGTAGTTTTTTGTAGCCTTCCTAACTTTAATCTGACTTTTTGTGTTATTATTCTCAGTAGATCCAACTTCAAGTTTTGCTAATTTCCTTTTCAATACTAATCCTTCAACCATATCAATTCCCACCAAACTATTATATAGGTTCTCAAAATCAGAATAGTAGGATTTGATCCTAAAAACATTTTGAGAGATTGAACTTATATAATTTTCTGGTTTTCCATAAAATCCATCCAATAGTTCGATCCTTTCTTGGAAAGTTTTACCTATTAGATAATTACCATCATATACAAGAATGTCAAAAATACAAAACTTATGATTGAAAGTTTCACCAAATTCATTCTTTTTAGACTTATTGAGGTATTCACAATTCAAAACCATCCAACCCTTACCTTTATATAGATTGGATATTTCTTTCAAATCAATATCAAAATTAGACATCCTTTGCCCATGTCTATTATAAGCATAAAAATTCTGACCATTCATATAGATAGTACAGTTTGAACCATTCAATTTTGGTTGAGCGACCATCATATCATTGTCCCACATACCAATATCTTTTATTTGAATTGGATTCTTGGGTCTTGGTGGAAAAATGTATTGGAAACTTTCATACTTAATCATAATACAAATATAGGGAAAATATTTGATGAAAAAAATAGGATTTTGTATAATAGTTAAGAACGAATCTCATGTCATTAAAAGATGTTTGGATTCGGTAAAAAGATTAATTGATTATGTTTTAATAGTTGATACTGGTTCGGATGATAACACCATTGAGGTTATAAATGAATGGTTATCTGACAATTCTATGTCAGGTGAAGTCATATCCGAGCCTTGGCAGAACTTTGCTTATAATAGAAGTTTTGCACTCACTAAATTAAGAGAGAAAGAGTTTATTGATTATGCTTTAATGATTGATGCTGATGAAGTTTTACATTTTGAAGAAGGATTTGATGTTGATAACTTCAAATCAAATCTAACATTTGATGTTTATAATATCAAGACAAATATGTGGGGAAATTATTATGAAAGACCACAGATTACTACCAATAAAAGAGTATGTGAGTATTTAGGTGTTGTACATGAATTCTTGAGTTTGGGGGCTCTTTCTGTTTCATCAGCTTTTGGTTTTGAAAACAGACCAATTCAAGATAGTGATAGAAATAAATCTGGAAATAAATTCTTAAAAGATATTGAGTTATTAGAAGAAGCAATATCAAAAGAAGAAGAAGGTAGTTGGTTAAAATCTAGATATACATTTTATTTAGCCCAATCATATAGAGACTCTGGAAACTCACAGAAAGCTTTGGAAAACTATTCGAAGAGAGCTGATATGGGTTATTGGGCTGAGGAGATTTATATAAGTCTACACCAATCTGGAAATATTATGAGAGATTTATCCTATCCTAAAGAACAAGTCCTCCAAACATATATTAGAGCTCAAGAAGTAAATCCAAAAAGGGGAGAGGCTTTATATGGGTATTTATATTATTGTAGAATGAATGCCTTCCACCAACAAGGTTATATTATTGGAAAACATGCGATTGGATTGGAAATGCCAAGTGGTTGTTTATTTACAGAAGGTTGGGTATATGATTATGGGATTTTAGATGAATTTTCTATAATTGCTTTTTGGTCTGGGAATTATAAAGAATCCAAAGATGCCTGTGAAAGAATATTGAATAAAAATAATATACCAGAACATATAAGGAATAGAGTACAACAAAATTTACAATATTCTATTGATAGAATAGGTTAAAATAAAAACCCCTTTATTTGAGGGGTTTTTATAAATATATATTTTGTGAGGTATTTAATCATATTTTTTATTTTTCAAATAAATTTTCTATTTGGACAAAGGGTGTATCCAAAAACAGCAATCATTAGATTGGAAAATTTTAGTACAATCAATAATGATGGGTTGTTGACATTTGAAATAGATGTTAGAATGGCAGACTGCCTTTCAGAAATAGAAATGAATGATATGGATAAAAAGAAAAAGAAGAAGAGTATATGGAATAGAATACATGATTGGTGGTGGTTTAAAATAAGAAGGATACATGATTTTGAGTCATCAAAAACTTACACCAAACAATTAAAAGAAGATAATTATTATCTCATAGATGATGAAAAAGAACATATTTCTATGAAATGTGACCTAATTCAATTGAAATCTGTTTTTCCAGGAAAAGCCATAAAGAAGAAAATAGAAATAAACCTTTATTCGAAAAGTGGAAAAAGGGTTTATTCTAAAATATTTATCTTGGATAAAAATAAACTATTAGAAAAAATGGAGGTCCGTCTTGGAGTTGAACCAAGCTAAAAGGATTTGCAGTCCTTCACATGACCGCTCTGACAACGGACCTTATTTAAGTATTTCTTCTATTTTTTCATCACGCATAAGTTGAAGAACCTCTTCATAGTTATTGTAAAGAATGTAATCATAATACATTTTACCTATATCATTATAGTACTCAAGTGCAATATGTTGGGACTCTTGTAGATAATCGAGGTATTGTTCGGAATTCATAATACAAAGGTAACAAAAAGTTTTACTCTGGCCAAATATCTTTTAAAGTTTCCTTACCTATACCAAATAACTCATTTATCTTTTCTTCTCTGGTTCTTTGTAAATCATTTTGATAATCATACCAAAAATTCCAAGAACGGGCTGATAAATAATCATCATCATGACAATCATACCAAAGTTTTATATCATTATGACTATAATTTCCTTCAAGCCAAATCAAATCATCTCGCATTTCTTTTAGATGTTGAATCCAAAGTATTTGAGGTTTGTTTGGTGTGAGAGCCATAATACTATTTATTAAAATGAAAAGGAACTCTGTTGAGAGTTCCTTTGTAGTTCCGATAGGATTCGAACCTATGACCTACTCATTAGAAGTGAGTTGCTGCTATCCGGGCTGAGCTACGGAACCATATAATTTATATCAAAGACTTTCAAAAAAGTTTTTTAGTTTAATCCTTTCATCCCTATAATCATCCCAAGTGCTAGTTTTACCCAAATCAACTATGTGTTTTTCTTTCTTATGGCAAACATAATACTTTTCATTTTCAAACCCAAGTTCAAAGTCAGAACTTTCCCAATATTCATCAATCAATTTATTGATCATTCTTTGAATAGATTCTTCTGTTGTAACTTTAATATGGAATGGATCAATATAAAAAGGGAAATCCTCTAACTCATCTTCATCAAACATCTTATCTCCCTCTTTATCACGGGATTTTTTCATTTTTCCTTGAAGAACTTTAATCCTTTCTAGGATTTCAATTTTTTCGTCAATACAATCAACTTCAATTTTTATCATGATAATAAATCGTCTAATTTTTCATTCCTATTTTGTTGAATAAACCAAGGGTCAGTTTTCATAAAACTTTCAATCCTTTCTCTAAGAGCTCTTGATAATGATTTATATTTATGTTTATAGATTTGTAATCTTTCATTTGGGTATTTGAAATGATAGGTTTGTAGGAATTCTTGTTCAGAACCTTCCCATATACCAAGGTATTCCACTGTGGTATTAGACCACATTCTAGTAGAACCTTTGAAGACATATTTACCATACAAACCAATCATTTCACTAACAATCATTTCACCCTAATATCTAGGATTTCTAATTCCATTTTTCCAATAGGCACCTCAGCAATTACCTTATCTCCTACTATTTTACCCATCAGAGCACTTCCAATAGGACTTAGATGTGAGATTTTACCAGATTTAATATCAATTTCATTTTCTGGGACAATTCTATATTCAATCTCAACACCACTCTTAGTGTTTTTAAATTTAACCCAAGTAAGTAGTTGTACTGTCCCATCATCTACAATACCCTCAATGATTTCAGCATTCGCTAGTCTTTGTGAAAGATTATTAATTTTTCTATTTAAATCATCAATAGCTGTTTTAGCCATATCATATTCAGCATTCTCTGATAAATCTCCTTTATCCTTTGCTTCTGCTAAATTTTGGATGTGTTCCCTTAATTGGGGGCCACGCATATCTTTTAGTTCTTGTTCTAGTTTTTGAAACCCCTCACGGGTCATAGGTATTTTTGCCATATTTTAATCTTATTTTGAATTTCAGTTATATTTATCTAAATCTAAAAGTTGGTTTATTTTTCATCTGTTCGTATCTGATTCGTGGTGGTCAATAAATTTAACATTAATCTTATCCATAATTTTTATAATCTCATTAATATGATAAGGTCTGAACTCTGGGTGAGTATCAACACCAACATCCATTGACTTACCAAGACCTTTAAGACTTCCGTGACTGTGACCAAAGAGGTGTATCACACCTTTGTGACTTCCTGGCCAGACTTGGTGAGAGTAGTGGGATAGGTGGAAATAGTTTTTGCCAATTTTTTCTGTTTTGACATCTTGGACCGAAGAAAAGAGATCAATGGGATTAAAAGAAGTATCATGAAATTTAATGTCTTTGTTTGTGATGTGTTGGTCGTGGTTGCCCAACATTAAGTGGATATTTTTACAGATAAGTGATTTTCTAAAGTAGTAGATGTTGTGGACACCACCAAAGCTCCAATCACCTAGGTGATAAAGGATATCATCCTCACCA
>Ga0209191_1000724_pt1 | contig 24118 bp, 22 predicted proteins | sample S_130626_EF_Meta_FD_187320 | JGI IMG/M metagenome (GOLD analysis project Ga0209191, IMG submission 187320) | Freshwater microbial communities from Lake Simoncouche, Canada to study carbon cycling - S_130626_EF_MetaG (SPAdes) (version 2) | ecosystem: Environmental > Aquatic > Freshwater > Lake ...
GTAGCAGTACCTGAAGATAATCCTGATGAGGTCACACTCACAACAGCACCAGCGATAGGCTTCTCATTTTGATCACCGACAGTAATTGTCGCTGCGAAATAACCGGTAGTGTAGGTACTCTTAACCCAAGCCACTGAAACGGATAATACATTAACTGCCTTCACTGCAGAAACTGCCTTAACGGTGATTGGTGAGGTTGACACAGAACCAGAAGCGTTCGAGTTGTCCGTTACAAGTAGCGTTGCAGTATAACTTCCTGCAGTGCTGTATACGTGCGTTGGATTGGCTAAGGTAGAGCTAGTTCCGTCACCAAAGTTCCAGAGGTAGTTGGTGATAATGCCCTTGAGTGAATAGGAGCTTGAACCCACAAACTTAACCGTGGAAGGAGCCATACCGCCCAGTTGCACAGTTCCTGTAGTGAGGGCAACGGGTGGAATATTATCAGGAGTACCCCAACCGGTAGTTTTTAATGTATAACGACCAATCGAAGCATAATCGGTGAAGGCAGCATATTTAGGTGCTGTCGTGGCGTCGGTTAGAGGGTCATAAGAACTATCGGCAGGATTAGCAGTGGTTTCGTTATAGAAGCTTGCGGCGTCTTCGTCCCAATAGGCGCCAACCCCGTCGATTTCGATATAGTAGGTGCCAGCAGGTAAAGCATAGTGGTGAAAGGAAGTATTCATACCACTTTCCTCTTCGTAAGGCATGCCGTACGGGTCTGTATTAACAACCTCCACCTTGTTCGTATCGTAAACTTTGATTTGAATATTCAGATTAGCCTGAGGATCCGCAGCTACAGCTTCGGCGTAAAACTCACCCTCGCCGACCTCGATTTTAAATACATCCTTGTCAGTGCGGTTATTAATTAAACCAGTCGATGTCGATGTGTGTAAATAAACTGGCAGTAAACTTCTGGCGGTTGATTTAACCTTGGATGTAGTTAAAACTGTCGGTGAATTAATATTACCGTGATCGTCTGCAACATACGGGACGTAAGTAGCAATAATAGCCAATTCGTCTTCGTTGTTAGTAGCGTTGGCATCATAATCACCTTTCGTCCATTGAGCCACACTCTTGCCCGTAGTGTCGCCCATGTAAGGCGCCCAATCATTGTGACCTGGATAGTACTCAACCTGGTTCGTATTATCATCAGTTGTGGAGTGGGTTAAATTAAAGGCGTGACCCAGTTCGTGAACAGTGGTGTCAGCAATATCTTTAGCACTACCACGCTGATAGAGCATATCTGAGAAAACGAGCACGGGGGCATCATTAGCATAAGCAACTTGGGATACGGGCTGCTTATTAAAACAACCAATTTCAGGGGTAATACCAAAGAGATCATCTGCGTCCGTTACAATCTCTTGCCAATTGGGGAGGTATGAAACTTTACCACCCAAACAGACGCGAACACCATAATTATTATCAGTCGTTGCGTTTAATCTGCGAATATTTTCAACACCGGGGTCTTGGGTGGTCACATCAACATCAAAGGCAGCGTAGGCATCAGAAACTTCTTTCCAAATTTTTTGAATGATTGCGTGTTCTGCATAATTAAATGTGGCAGGCTTACCATCAATATCAAAAGGAGGCGTGATAATCGATGTGCCTCTACGGTCTGTATTCCAATAAGAACCTTTTGTAGTGTGTCCGTTGAAGTCTAAATAAATGACCTTGGTTGAACCAGGACGCGAGTGGAGTAAAAATGTCTTGGTAAAAGGAAACAGTGTTGCGTTAGTAAAAGACTCCGGATCCGAAGGATTAGCAACTTTGGCGGTATTGCGACGACAAGCGTAAAAGGCCGCGCCACTGTTACTACTGATGCGCATATCTTTATCGCGTTTTGCAGCGGCTTTTAATTTAGCGGCATCAACACCAGCCGACTTCGCCGCCTTGGTGATTTCGGCATTAGTAGCGGTCGACGCTTGCTTGCTCGTAGCGGTGTCAGCTGCACTTACAGCCAAGACAGAGGCGAATGCAAAAAGGGTTAATAACAGAGACTTAAGGGGCTTCATTACCTAAGTACAAAACCCTAGTTTTTTCAAAATTTCAACCCTACATACGAAATAGTTTGTGACGAGGTCGTCACCTAAATCTTCGTTAAATCGAGGAAACTTGAAAAACTAGCCTCGGGTGTCTAATTGCGGAGCAATCGGACGGCCCTGAGACTTGCCGTGAATGCAATAGGGACAGGACTTTTCCACCACGTAGTCCGGGTGCTGCTGATCGACTAAAGACAGAGGCATCTGACAGTTAAAACAGAGTATCGAGGGCGTCTCTTGAAGATCAGGTCCCACACCCACCCTCTCATCAAAAACGAAACACTCGCCGTCATAATGCGCACCACCGACTTCCTCAAAATATTTCAAAATTCCACCATCGAGTTGCATGATGTTAGTGTACCCTTCCATCTCCATAAACGGTCCAGCTTTTTCACAGCGAATTCCTCCCGTGCAAAACATTATAACGGGCTGATCCTTTAATTGCTCAGGAAGTTTTTTTACCGCATCAGGAAATTCTCGAAACGTCATCACGCCCGCAGGCACCGCACCTTTAAACGTACCCATGCGCACTTCATAATCATTACGTGTGTCTAATAAAGTGATCGGACGACCTTCATCCAACATCTTCTTCAACTCTTGAGCTGAAATCTTAGGCGCCGGCTTACGTGCCGGATTTACACCCTCAATACCGAAAGCGATAATCTCCTTTTTAATCTTAACCAACATGCGTTTAAACGGCTGCTCGCCGCTGGGACTTTCCTTGGGCTGAATATCCGACAAACCAGGGATCTCACGGATGGCCTTTAAAACATTGTCCAATTGTGCATTCGTGCCCGCGATAAAGAAATTAATTCCTTCCGTGGCTAAAAGAATAGTACCCTTAACTTTCTGTTCTAAACAAAGTGCAAGCAATTGTGCCTTGCGACCCTCCAAGTCGTCGAGCGGCGCAAATTTATAACAAGAAAGATTGATGATTTTACTCAATGTATGCCGACCATACAGAGAAATTTAATTTTAGGCAAGCCGATGAAAAGAGTAAACGCCTCTTGTCAGTTAACCTCTGCTAGTATTAATAAAAACAAGTGAGCGACGAACTAACCATCAAACCCATCGGCTTTATCCGTAACGGTAAATCGCTCAAATTTAATGCCCGACATCAGCCCGATGAATCGCAGCCGGAAACAAATATTTTAGAACTCATCAAGGGTGATAAATATCAGAAGGCTTTACTCGATCTCGAAGGCTTTGACCGCATTTGGCTGATTTGGTGGTTCCACCGTAATAAAGATTGGCGGCCTCAAGTCCTCCCGCCTCGCGGACCGGCCAAACGTCGCGGTGTCTTTTCCACGCGCTCCCCGCACCGCCCCAACCCACTCGGCATCACGCCCGTTCAACTGATAGGTATCAAAAAAAATCAGCTGATTCTCGGGCCATGCGACTTAGTCGAAGGCACTCCTATTTTTGATATTAAACCTTACATCCCCGCTTACGATTCATTTCCCGATTCCAAAGCGGGTTGGCTCCAAGAAATCGACAACGCACAAAGTTCTCCTCCGGTATATCAAATTATTTATACTGATCTTGCACAGGAACATCTGTCGTGGTTACGAAAAACCTGGAGCATTGATTTTACCGAACGACTCCAAGAAATTCTCTCGCGCGATCCTTCACCGCACCGCACACGTCGCATTCGTAGTCGCCATGGCAACCTCTTCGATATCGGCTGCGGTGCTTGGTACGCCGTGTTCGAAATTAAAGATAAAGTCATCACCATTTTATCGATTAAACCCTCATTTCCATTGAAGTTTCTGACTGATCCCGAGCGCCCCGAAATACCCGATAAAGAAGCCCAAATGTCTTTCCGTAGCCTCTGGCCTCAGTGCGTCGACTAGACGATTAATCGCGAACTAATAATCGCGCCCCGATCCAATTCACGAGGGCAACGAAACAATAGCCGACAATACAAGCGACGACGGCGACAGCAAAAACTGCCGCGGTATCTGTCCGACTCCAATAAATTTGCAGAAGGTAACCTAAGCCACTTTCAGCGGGATTCGTTCCAACCATATATTCACCACTCACTGCACCGACGGTGGCTAAGGTCGCCGCAATTTTCACACCGGTAATGACACTCGGAAGTGCACCCGGCACCCAGAGTTTCCAAAATGTCTGTGCGCGGGTCGCCTTCATAACCTTAAATAAATCCGCATAGTTTGGGTCGACCTGCGACATGCCCGACGACGCCGAAGCTGCGATGGGGAAAAAGGATATTAGAAATGTAATCGCGACGATACTCGCCAAACCCGATCCCAACCAAATCGCAATCAACGGCACCAAGACGATCACCGGAGTCATTTGCAAAATTAAAACCCAAGGAAGAAAACTTCGACGAATGGTGACAAACATCGTGAAGAAGCTGGCCACAATCAACCCACCCGCAATCGCACTCAACAGTCCCAGCGCAGCGGCGATGGCCGTTCGACCCGCAGCCGGCATTAGGAATTGGGCCTCCTTGACGATGGTGTGGTAAACCAAACTAGGACGCGGCAATAGATAATCTTTAATCCCTAGAATAGGCGGTAATACCTGCCAAATAATCAGGATAACGAATGCCGTTAAAACAGGAGGTAAGATTCGTGATAGCCGCACAAAGGTGGTAATGCTTATTTTTGGCCCTAAGGCAAACCCCTGCTTGTATTGAGAGTTAAATTAGCAATATTTTCTGTTGCACCGCCCCCCTTGACACACACCCCTTGACAGCAGTGGCACTCATCTCACGCAGATCCATCGACGACTTAAGACAACGAGCTGATATTGTAGCTCTGGCAGGCGACTACACGCAAATGAAACAACGCGGTCGTGATTGGTGGGGACTAAGCCCTTTTAAATCCGAAAAGAGTCCGTCGTTTAAAGTAAATCCTGAAACGGGTTTGTGGTACTGCTTTAGTACTCAACAAGGCGGCGATGTTTTTAAATTAGTCACCGCTCGCGAAGGTCTAGATTTTCCCGAAGCGGTTGAGCGCGTGGCCATGCGCTTCGGCGTCGAACTTGAATACGAACAATCCTCACAAACGACCGAAGGTCGCTCACTGCGTAGTCAACTATTAGAAATCCACCAACTGATTGCCGATTACTGGCATCGTTGTTTCCTGGAAGACGCTCAACATAGCGAGTGGATGAAAAATTACTGGATTGAAAAAAGAAAGTTCTCGCTGTCCGTCGCTGAAGATTTCGGAATCGGCTTTGCGCCGATTGATGACTCTAAATTAATCCCAGGATTATTAAAAAAGAATTTCACCAAAGAAGCGATTGCCGGAACAGGTTTATTTTTCGGCGTTGATAAACAGCCCGATCCGATTCGTTGGCGCTGTCGTTTTCGCGGACGCCTCGTCATTCCCATTCGAGATATTCAAGGCCGAGTTATCGCTTTCACCGCACGTACACTGGATATTACACCTCAGGATGACCCCTCACGCGAAGCAAAATATGTGAATTCACCCGAGACGGATTTATTCAAAAAATCACGTACGGTATTTAATTTGGACCGTGCTCGCGCCAATCGCAAAGACGATGAACCTTTCGTACTCGTTGAAGGTCAACTCGACGCTATCCGCTGTCACACCGTCGGGATTCACGGGGTCATCGCCGCTCAAGGCACCGCCGTCACCGAAGAACACCTCGCCCAGTTACGTCGATTCACCAAACAGCTAGTCGTTTTCTTAGACTCGGATGCGGCCGGACAAAAAGCCGCCCTTCGTCTCCTCCCCATCGGCCTTCGTGAAGGTCTCGACATTCGCTTCCTCTCGCTCCCTGGCGGCAAAGATCCGGATGAGTATTTTTCTACACACAGTATCGAGTCTTGGCCTGACCTCTTAAAAACTGCCCGTACTGCGATGCGCTTCTGCGTTCAGTCGATTATCCCTGAAGGGAGCACGACTAGCCCTCTCGCCCAAAGGCTCTCCCTGCTCGAAAGCCTTTTCCCAATTGTAGAGCAAGCTGGTGCGGAAGAGATTGTCCGCGAGGCACTCAATGAGGCTGCGCGACACGCGGGCATCGGTATCCGCGAAATGCACATGGCCTATGAGCGACATTTGGCCAATTCGGCATCGCGCCGACCAGCCGCCCAGTTAGCCCCCGCCCAACCGGTCGAAATCCCCGTTGTCAAGGGGGGGGGCTTGACAACTCCGGAAGAAGACTTAATACATGTCTTATTGAGGCATGAACAGTACTTTATCCCCGTCTCCGAAGCCCTACCCCTTGAGTGGATTGATGTTAATTATCGAGGAGGCAGTTTATTGTTAGCCCTACTGAACGAAGCGGTGAACGGACATTTTAAAGGAATCCGTGAAGCCGTTAACGTACTCGACCCAGAACTCCAAACCGAAGCCGCTAAATTAACTTCCCACCTCACCCAAGATCAGGACCAAGAAGGAGAATTAAAAAGTAGAATCAACAGCATCCTCAAAGCCTTCCACCAACGACGCATCCAATTTCAGAACCGACAAATCGACGCTCAAATCGCCTCAACGGCTTCCACCGAAGTCGATAAACTTAATTCCTTATTAGCCGAAAAGATTAAACTACGCAAAGAAAGCCAAACTCCACCGTCTCTCCCTAAGTCAGAAAACTAAAATAAGTCTAGTTTAGCTCAAAATTCCGCCCTCGCAGTTTTCCCCACTCAACCAGCCCCTAGTGTATAGAGACTAACTTAAAACAAATCACTTTCCACACATGCCCGAATCCAAAAATAACAAAAAAGCTCACTCCAAAAAACCTGCTAAACCTCCGGTTAAGCCAGTCGCGACAAAAGCAGTTGCGAAACCCGTAGCCAAGGCACCGGCGAAGCCCGTCGCCAAGCCAGTAAGCAAACCAGTTGTCGTGAACACCAAAGTGGCACCCGCTAAGGCAGCACCCGCCAAGGTAGCACCCACAAAAGTGGCGCCAGTCGTATCCAAGCCCGTCGCCGCCAAACCGGTGATAGATCAGAAAATTTTAGCGAAAATCGCACCTAAGCCTATTCCCTTTGGTAAAGACAAAGCAGTCAGTGTTCCGATTGTGCCCAAGGATGTTAACGCCAAGGTCCAGATTCTCGTCGGACTCTCCAAAAAGAACGGCTACGTCACCGTTCAAAATATTAACGAGGTCATCCCCGATAGCGCGACCGATGCTGAATTAATCGAAAGCATCATGAACATTCTCGATAATTTAGAGATCAAATTACTCGATGAAGAAGAAGTTGAAATGTATCAGAAGAAAATTGACGAGTCTGAAGAAGAAGCGGCTCGCACCGTTCCGGCGGATGCGCCTTACGATCCGTTCAATGTTTATTTAAAGCAAATGGGCCACAAGCCCTTACTCACCCGCGAGCAAGAAGTCGAAATCTCCAAACGCATCGAAGACACCGAATTACGCGCTCAAGAATTCCTTTTCTCCTGCTGGCTGACTCTGCCCTACCAACTCGATCTCGCCCAAAAGGTTTTCAAAAAGGAAGAACGTTTTGATAAAGTCGTTATCGATAAAAAAGTAGAATCACGTGATACTTATTACAAGAACTTACCCAAAGCGATCGATGAATGTATCAAGCTCGAAGAACGTCTCGAAAAGGCTTGGAAAAAATATAACGAAGAAAAAGACGAAGCTAAGAAAGCGAAAGCACGTGAAGCTTATCGTAAAATCGAATTAACTAGCAAAGAAGGCTGTAAAGACATCCTCCGTAAATTCTTCTTCAAGATGAAGCTCTTCGAAGATTGGTTGGAATTACCTGAATTAAAGGCCGACCTCGAAGATTGTCGTGTTTTAGCAAATCCAGCTCCGATTATGCGCGGACCTGTGCGTGCTAAACTCGCTCGCCGCCCTGAAGTCTCCTCCACCCGCGCCCAAGAGATTGAGCGTCGCTGGCGCATGTCTCCAAGCGAATTGCTGCACTGCGTGCGTTCCGTGCGTAAACATTTAGACGAAGCTCAAAAAGCGAAAACTGAAATGGTTGAGCACAACTTGCGCTTAGTGATTTCCATCGCCAAGAAATATCAAAATCGCGGACTGCTCTTCACCGATCTTATCCAAGAAGGTAACATGGGCTTGGTTAAAGCGGTTGAAAAATTCGAGTATCGTCGTGGTTACAAATTCTCAACCTACGCCACCTGGTGGATTCGCCAAGCAATCACCCGTTCCATCGCTGACCAAGCACGTACCATTCGTATCCCGGTTCACATGATTGAAACCTTGAATAAGGTGATGCAGGTTCAAAAACAATTAACTCAGGAATTAGGCCACGAACCGACCGCCGAAGAAGTCGCCAACGAGATGAACATGGCTATCGACCGCGTTCAACAAATCATGAAGATGGCACAGCAGCCTATCTCCTTACAATCACCGGTGGGTGATGGTGAAGACACTTCCTTGGGTGATTTCATTGAAGATAAATCAGCGGAAAACCCAAGCGATACGGCCTCTACTCGCCTCTTACGTGAGAAGATTGATTTCGTTCTGCACTCCTTAGCTGAACGCGAAAAAGAAGTTTTAATTCTCCGTTTCGGTTTACTCGATGGCGTTCAACGCACACTTGAAGAAGTCGGTCGTCACTTCAAAGTGACCCGTGAACGTATTCGCCAAATTGAAGCCAAAGCTCTCCGCAAGATGCGTCACCCCACCCGTATGCGTAAACTCCAAGGCATGTTCGAAGGTGAACTCGATACTTCTGGTCCTGGATTTGATAACTTCGTGGATCCTGAAACCGATCCAGATAAATTAAGCGAAATCGACAAGCCCAGCGCGACCCTTGAAGCGTTCCGTCAGAAGAACAACGACTTCATCGCAGCGCACCGTCAACAGCAGCAACAAAATCAGCAGCTCTAAGTGATTTCACGTCTCTGTTGCGTCGTTCTAGCATTACTCATCACGGGTTGTGCGACGACGCCAACAGAGACTGAAGTCGTTGAGCCTGCTTCGCCGTTCAGTAAACCCATCGGTAGTTCCACGAACTATCGAGTTGGGTTTATCGGGCGTGCCCCTGAATCCGCCGGTCTGGTTGCCGTTCATTTAGTAAGAGAAGTCCCAGAATTTAATTTAAGAGAAAATGATGTCGTGGTCGCACGTGACAACGACTTGAAGCCGACCGCATTACTGGGTGTGCAGTCGATTAAGGGTCGGGCCTGCTTAGCCAAACTGCTGAAAGGGCGTGTATTGCCGGACCAAGAGGTCGTTCTTCCCAACAGCAAAACCCGCGAAGAAGCGGAGAGTTTACCGTTGTTCACTTCCGGCTCTTGACCTTCGGGGCAAGGAAGCACAGGTTGCAAACTCTATGTTACAGGCAGGCATCGTCGGACTACCCAACGTCGGTAAGTCTACTCTCTTCAACGCGCTCACCCGCTCTCGCAAAGCCGAGGCAGCGAACTATCCGTTCTGCACCATCGAGCCAAATGTTGGCGTCGTTGAAGTTCCCGATGAACGTCTCTTCGAACTTCAAAAAATTGCTGGCACCAAAGTCGTTATTCCCGCTGCCATCGAATTCGTAGATATCGCAGGATTAGTTGCCGGCGCATCCAAAGGAGAGGGTTTAGGAAATAAATTCTTAGCTAACATTCGTGAAGTCGATGCTGTTGTCCACGTCGTGCGTTGTTTCGATAACGATGACATCGTACACAATATGGGTAAAGTGGACCCCATCCGCGACATCGGTGTGATTGAAACAGAACTGATTTTAGCCGACATTCAATCGGCCGAACAACAACTCGATAAGAATCAAAAGAAAATTAAGAGTCAGGACAAGGACGCGATTGCCAACGTCGAACTACTCACCCGCCTCATTAAACATTTAAATGACGGCAAACCTGCTTCCAGTTTATCGGTGAACGATGAAGAAAGAATCCGAATCAAAAGCTACGCTCTGTTATCATCGAAATCTGTTCTCTACGCATGCAATGTTGCTGAAGAACATCTAGCGGATCCTTCCAAGAATCCTTACGTCGAAGCTGTCCGTAAACATATTGCTGAACAATCGGGCTGTGAAGCGGTCGTGATCTGTGCTCAAGTCGAAGCCGAACTCTGCGACTTACCTCCGAACGAAGCCAAAGATTACCTTAGTGCTCTCGGCGTAACCGACTCAGGTGTCTCTGGATTAATCCGTGGCGCTTATAAATTACTCGGACTGGCGACCTATTTTACCGCCGGTGAAAAAGAAGTACGTGCGTGGACATTTCGCCATGGCATGACCGCTCCACAATGTGCGGGTGTCATTCATACCGATTTTGAAAAAGGTTTTATTAAAGCGGAAATTGTGGCCTACACCGACCTCGTAAAGCTTGGCTCCGTTGCCGCTGCCCGCGACGCTGGAAAATATCGCCTCGAAGGTAAAGAGTACCTATTTAAGGATGGAGACGTCACCGTCTTCCGTTTTGCCAACTAAAAGCACTCCCTAAGGGTCTGTTTGGGAATAGTCCCTATTAGATTAGTTGATATTACTGCCTTTTGGTTGCCAACAAGGGGGCGACTTATTGTCTAAATTATGATGAGACATTGGTTAATCATTCTACCTTTAATCCTCTGTGCATGTAAGCCTGAGCCAAAGATTTCGACCTACGAAGTTAAGTCAGAAAGCGTTGCCGTTTCAACAAAAGCAAAAGCTGAGCCTGCCACCGCACCCAGAGCCATGGTCGGCGATGCTAACATGCAAGCTGAAGTGGCGACTTTTGGTGAACCTAAGTGGGGACCTATTCCCAAAACCTGGATCACCTCGCCGCCTAACCCCATGCGCAAAGGTAGTTGGATTATCACACAACCCGGTGGTACTAAGGCGGAAATCGCTATCACTGTTTTCCCTGGAGACGTGGGTGGCGACACCGCGAACGTCAATCGCTGGCGTGGTCAAATCGGATTAGAAAAAGTAAGTGATGAAAAAATCAAATCTGACCAAAGTCCTATCAGCGTTGGTAATCTAACGGGTCGAGTTTATCAGTTACTATCGACCGATGGAAATAACTCCACCACGGCTGTTATTCTTCCAAAAAATAATGCTACTTGGTTTTTTAAACTCACGGGTGATACCGCCGTGGTAAATGCCGAGAAGGAATCGTTCCTAAAAATGGTAACCCAAACTCAACTACCATGAGTTCAACCACTCCTACCGTGGTAAATCGAATCTACCGATTCGCAGCGTCACTTAAACTAACGGTGTGGCTCATGGGATTGTCGATGATCCTGATTTTACTGGGTACACTTGAACAAGTTCATTGGGGCATCTGGCATGTCCAAAAAGAATATTTCAGTTCTTGGTTTTGTGCTTATCCGCTCAATTCGTCTGCCCCGATTCACCTTCCCTTACCCGGTGGTTTTTTGTTGGGACTGTTATTGGTGATTAACTTAATCTGTGCTCACTTCCAAAAGTTTCAGGACAAAAAGGGTTACAAGCATTGGGGTATTAAGATGATTCACATTGGATTACTGCTCCTTTTAATCGGCGGATTTGTTACCGCCGTCTACCAAGATGAATCCGCTATGGTCATACCGGAAAAAGAACAACGAAACTTCACCGAAGCGTTTCGTAGTTATGAAGTAGTCGTGATTGAACATACACCCAGTGGAACTGATAAAGTAATCTCCATACCCGAGGAACTCCTTCAGCAAGGTACACTCAGCCTACCCAATACTTCCTTCACCGCTAAAGTTTTAAAATATTACCCTAATTCTATTTTAAGATCTAAAACGCAATTTCCCCAAGGCGAAGTGGCACAAGTCACGCAAGGTGTTGGTGCTCGCACACCGTTAAGCTATAAACCAATCCCCGAGAGTTTTGATGACAATAATCCCAACAACCCACTCGCCATTATCGAACTCAGTTCTGGAAAAGTCAGTCTGGGTTCCTGGATTCTTAATGCTCAATTGGGTGAGTCGCTTCCTGCCCAAACTTTTGTCCACGAAGGAAGAAACTATGAAATCGCTCTAAGAAAACTTCGTTACTATCTACCCTTCTCCATTACCCTTAACCAATTTACGCACGAGAAATATCCAGGGACCGAAATCCCCAAGCGCTTCGTGAGTGATGTATTAGTCGCCGGCGAAACCAGTAAGTTCCCCTACACGATCTCCATGAATCAACCGATGCGTCACGGTGGCATGACATTTTTCCAGTCGAGTTTCGGTGCTACCTCGGAAGGTAAAAATATTTCCGTTCTTCAAGTGGTGCGAAATCCCGGCTGGTTAATTCCGTACATCTCCGTCAGCCTGATGTCATTAGGATTGCTGTGGCATTTCTGTCTATCGCTCGGACAGTTCTTGAACCGTCGGGCTACCTCCACCGCTTTAAGTATTCTCGCGCTGGCTATTTTCCCATTAACTGCTGAATCAGCAGAAAAAAAATGGGATACAAGAGAGTTTGGCAATATACCCGTGCAAACGGGTGGTCGTGTCATACCGATTGAAACTTTAGCCAGCTCTTCACTGCTACAAATGCGGGCCCGACGTGAAATCGCGCTGACTGATATTGAAGCCATTGCCTTCGGCAAAAAACCTTCCACTTGGACCGCTGAAGAATCCGCGTTAATCGCCAAAGAATTACCCGACTTAGATGCAGTCGCCAAAACCGCACTCGAGTCTCGCAGCGTAAACCTCAAAGGAAAATCGATCAGTGCCTTAGACTGGTTCATTGAAGTTTCCTTCCGTGGACATGTTGCGAAATTCCTGCCTACCTTCCGCGTCGATCATCCCGTCGTACTTAAGATGATGGGACGTGATCCGGAAAAAACTAAATTTCTGAGTTGGAATGATGTCATTAAGAATGCGGAAAGCTTAACTAAAGCGGCCGAAAAATCTCGTACCCTTGCTCAAGCTAATCGTGAAGCTGAAGACCGAGCGCTGATACAATTAGAAAACGCTGCACGACAGTACGCTAATCTGGCGATGGCATTTATTCCTGGTGATTTACCAGCCGAGATTCCCCCTCAACAAGAGTACCAAACTTGGCTCGGCGCACTTAATCGTGCCGCCGCCCAAATTTCTGAGAAGAAAAGCACGGATGGAAGTGCCCCTAAGTTTGATAAAGAGCTTCAAGATAATTTAAAATTCTTGGTCGAGCGTTATCAAAACTTCAGTCGCGAATGCAGTATACGCATTGTACCTCCGCTCCCTACTCAGGTGAATCAAGAGTGGGACAACTTGGGCATCGCCCTACTTTCCGTAATCAGCGAACGTAATTTACATCGTCCTGCCTTAGCGATGGACGGCACCCTCACCCGCTACGCCAATTTCTGCACCGCATGGCGGGAAGGTCGCGATGATGATTGCGCATTGCAAATCCGTGCACTCTACGCCGCCCAAACGGGACCGTGGACTATACGAACAGACGCCGAAACGACTTTTAGTCGACTCCAAGCGTTCTATTGGATGCTGATCGCTTACTCTATCTTAATTTTATTCGTACTCTGGGCCTGGGTCGCAGAAAAAAATCGAACCTACTTCAATTGGGCTTTTGCCGCACTCGTTTCTATCTTTGTCCTACATACACTTGCGCTTGGTTTTCGCATGTGGCTGCACGAACGTCCACCCGTCACGAATTTATATTCCTCAGGTATATTTGTGGCGTGGGGCGCAGTTCTACTCTGTATCATTTTAGAAAAACTTTGGCGGAATGGGATTGGATCAGTGGCCGCGGGCGTAAGTGGATTTGTTTCTTTAATTGTCGCCCACAATCTCGCCTTATCTGGTGAAGATAATTTAGAAAGCGTACGCGCCGTCTTAGATTCAAATTTCTGGCTCTCCACCCACGTGACCACCGTGACCATTGGATACTCCGCCACCTACGTCGCTGGTCTCGTCGCTGCTATTCACTTATGGTTACGAGCATTTAAAAAGGGCTACCGCGAAGGCGAATCAGTGGCCCGCGCTGCCTACGGCATTCTCGCTTTTGCCCTCCTCGCAAGTTTCGTTGGGACGATGCTTGGTGGAATTTGGGCCGATCAAAGCTGGGGAAGATTCTGGGGCTGGGATCCCAAAGAGAACGGCGCCCTGCTGATTGTGCTTTGGTGCGCGATTTGCCTACACGCTCGCTGGGGTGGACTAGTTAAACGCGAAGAGCTGATGCAAATGCTGGTCTTCGGAAATATCGTCACCAGCTGGTCGTGGTTTGGTACAAACTTGTTGGGCGTGGGATTACACAGTTACGGATTCACCGAATCAGGTTTCTTCTGGCTCTGTGCTTTTGCCGTTTCCCAACTCATCGTCATTGCCCTTGGCTGGCTTCCCGCACGCGATGAAGTTCCGGCCGCATGAGTGACTCAACCGAAAATTTCTGGTTCTGTTTAAAATCTAAACCCCGACAAGAGGCCGTGGCGGTTCGTAATTTAAGAGCTGTCGGTGAAATAGAAATTTTCTTTCCACGGATTCGTCGGACCCGACGAGGACACGAGAAAAATAAAGAGGTCATTGAACCTCTTTTTCCAGGATATATTTTTGTTAAATTTAATCCTGAAGATTCTCAAGGTACCATTAAAAGCACTCGCGGCGTACTTCATTTAGTCAGTAAAGGCGGCAAGGCTGTTGATGTTGATAATAAAGTGATCGATGAATTAAAAGCACTCGGCCCGGAAGGCATTTTATCGATGTTAGATGAAGAATTAAAAGTCGGCGCAAAAATTAAAGTGATTCGCGGAATCTTCGCGGGGTCGGAAGGTGAAGTTTTAAAACTCGCCACTCCACAAAAGCGAATCGCTGTCCTACTCACGCTACTCGGCGCACAACAATCCGTTGAAATGCCGATGGATGATGTTACTCAAAACGAAGACGAGGTTTCCTAATATGATTCAAGACCTACTCATTCACTCTGAAAGAATTGAAAAATTACATCCCTATTTTCCGCAGGCATTTCAGTGGCTTAAATCTTTTAATCCCAATACACCCGATGGAAAATATGAAATTGTCGGACAGGATTGTGTAGCGGGCGTCCAACGTTATCAGACCAAACCTGCCACCGAAAAGAAGTGGGAAGCACACCAAGTGTTTGGCGATATTCAAGTCATCTTTGCCGGCGAAGAATACTGCGGACATCATGATGTCGCCTTACTTAAAACCCTCGAGTCGTATTCAACAGAAAAAGACGTCGCTAAGTTTGTGGCCCCGACGACGTCCTCCACGCTTCTCCATCTCTACCCTTCGCAGTTTACTATTTTCTACCCATCCGATGCCCATCAACCTGGGGTACAAATTTCAAAATCCTGCGAAGTTCTCAAAGTGGTCATTAAATTTAAATTAAAGGTATAATTTAACTCTCGCAGATTAGTATTTTAAGACCTAAAAGTGAGTTATGGGAAATCCCTGCCGTCTAATTATCGCTCTAGATGTTGAGAGCAAAGAAGAGGCACTGTTGTTGGTTCGTCCATTAATCGGAAAAGTTTCGTGGGTGAAATTAGGTCTTCAACTTTTTGTTAAATACGGACCCAGCATCGTCGATGAATTTCACGCACTAGGATTCAAAGTCTTTCTCGATTTAAAATTACACGATATTCCCAACACCGTCAGCTCGGCTATCAAAAGCCTCAAAGGTCGCCCCTGCTCCTTGCTTACTCTTCATGCCAGTGGTGGACCCGATATGCTTGCCCGTGCTGTTGAAGCAGCAAAGCAGAACGTTCCTGACTGCCAATTACTCGCTGTGACCGTGCTGACCTCCATGGATCAGGCTCAGCTCAATGCGGTCGGCATAAAGTCCAGTCCCGAAGAACAAGTTAAACTACTCGCTAAAATGGCTATTCAGTCAGGTGTTCATGGATGCGTCTGTTCTCCCTTAGAATTACCCTTACTCCGAAATGAATTAGGACCTAAACCCGTTTTAGTTACGCCAGGTATTCGTTATCCCGATGGCAAATCCGATGACCAGAATCGCGTCATGACTCCCATTCAAGCAGCACAAGCGGGTGCGAGCTTCATCGTGGTCGGACGCCCGATTTTAAAAGCAACAGATCCCGTTGCTGAAACGATTAAAATTTGCCGAGAAATCGGAGAGACCCAATGAGTAAACCTGGTGACATACTCGTATTGCTCGCCGCAGGCTTTGCCCGACGGATGCAGAAAGTCGTGGACGATAAAATCACCGCCAACCTTCTCGACAAGCCGGTCTTTTTTTATTCCTTAAACGCCTTTTACGCTACCGGGAAAATTGAGAAAGTTGTTATCACTTACCGCGACCCCGAACAGTTGGAGAAAATCCAAAAAGCGTATGCGACTTTCAGTTTTCCTAATTGGAAAGTTGAATATGTTCTAGGGGGTGAGAGTCGCCAAGCATCCGTGCTCGCCGCATTGGAAAGCTGCGCCGACCATCAAGGATTAGTGCACATTCATGATGGGGCTCGTCCACTGATTACACCGGCCGCAATTAACCTAGTTCGCGCTCAAGCATTTAAATCAGGAGCCGCCATTCTCGCAGGAAGAGCCGCCGATACCATTAAGATTGCCCAAAAGAGCGGCAATGCCGTCGAGACATCACCCGATCGCTCACTCGTCTGGACCGCAGAAACTCCTCAAGTATTTCGCACCTCCGTCATCTTGAAAGCCTATCGTAAAGTAAATGCGACGGGAGAAAAAGTTACCGATGACAGTTCCGCCGTAGCTACGATGGGACAGGAAATATCGTTAGTAGAAAATACAGATGTAAATATAAAGCTCACTCGTCCGAGTGACTTTACGATTGCTGAGGCGATATTAAAATCGCGCGCTTAGAATCCTGACTGACGTAAAGCCGCGTCCAACTTTTGCTGGAAGTCCATGATATCATTTTGGGTCGGACGATATCCCTGCGTACGTGGTACAAGTCCCGGTCTGCCTTCCATATCTAAATACCAATCGGCCTTTTGACTGTCGGAGAAAGTAACATTACCGCTGACCATCGTTCCTGGACGGCAAATGGTATCCACTTCCACTCTCACGCCCGCGGCGACACCCGCGGCAGCAGCTTCAGCTGGCAAAGCCTCATCAGTCGCCGCCACAACTTCTTCAGGCTTCTTGGGTTCTTCCTTTTCTTGGAGAGTGAGATTTAAGTCATCGACCAAGAAGCGGACGTCTAAAAACGTCATCGCAATACCCAGCTCGGTTGAAATTTTTCCTTGGATGACAGAAAGTGACGCCCCTTCGGCAACCCATTGAGAAATCTTCGAAATTTGTTCCTTCGTTAATTCACGCATACCTAAAATTGGATGGGTTAGAGCAAATTTTCAAGCGTCCCCTCTCTTATTCATTGGAAATTATCCTTTAACCCCTCACTGTAGGCCTATGCAACCCACACTAAAGTGGATAAAACACGGTAACTATACCGATATTATTTACGAAAAAGCCGAAGGTATCGCTCGCGTGACGATTAATCGAACCGATCGACGTAACGCGTTCACACCCGACACGGTCGCGGAAATGATTAAAGCATTCAACGATGCCCGTGATGATGAAACCATCGGCGTTGTTCTGCTTCGCGGAGCCAACCCTCAGACCGATGGCAAATTTGCTTTCTGTGCTGGCGGAGATCAAAAAATTCGTGGCAGCCAAGCCGGTGGCTACGTGGGCAAAGACGGCGTACCTCGTCTCAACGTTTTAGATTTACAGCGGCTCATCCGATCGATGCCGAAAGTAGTCATCGCCCTCGTGGCGGGTTATGCCATCGGCGGTGGACATGTACTTCACGTCATTTGCGATTTAACCATTGCGGCTGATAATGCCGTCTTCGGACAAACCGGCCCGACCGTAGGAAGTTTCGATGGTGGCTTCGGTGCTTCTTATCTCGCACGTCATGTCGGACAAAAGAAAGCGCGTGAGATTTGGTTTCTCTGCCGTCAGTACAATGCCACCCAAGCTCTCGAGATGGGTCTCATCAACACCGTCGTTCCTTACGAACAATTAGACGACGAAGGCATCAAGTGGGCTCAAGAGATCATGACGAAGAGTCCGTTAGCGATTCGCTGCCTGAAATCAGCCTTTAATGCCGAGCTCGACGGCCAGGCCGGCATTCAAGAACTCTCAGGAAACGCCACCTTACTTTACTATTTATCGGAAGAAGGCGATGAAGGCAGGAAAGCGTGGAACGAAAAACGTCCGCCAAACTTTGGAAAATTCCCTTGGCTACCGTAATCCCCATTCGCGTCACTGAACGCGCCCAAGCTCTGGCCAGTGAAGTTTTAAACCTCGGTGACATTGCTATCGATGCCACCGCTGGAAAAGGTCGCGACACTGCTTTCTTAGCACAAACCGTGGGCACCACGGGCTGGGTGCATTCTTTCGACATTCAACCTGACGCGATTAACTCCACACGAAATCTACTCGAAGTTTCTGGTCTCATTAATCGTGTGACCCTCCATGAGCGTTCGCATGCTGAATTAGTGGAAGCACTCCCCGAGTCACATCGTGGTAAAATAGCGGTCGCACTTTTTAACTTAGGATACCTTCCTGGCAGTGATCAAAAAATTATCACGAAACCAGAAAGCACCGCCATCGCTCTACAATCTGCATTAACAGAATTAAAAAGCGGTGGGCGTCTTATCTGCGTAGCATACACGGGTCATCCAGGCGGAAAAGAAGAGTCCGCGGTGGTTGAAGAATTTGCAGAATCGGCAGAAAATGCAGGCAATACTGTCGAAAAGATTGGCTACGCCCCGCATCAACCGAAGCCCTGGATATTAGTCGTGACGAGACGTTGATTATTACTCGTGAGTAGGTAATATTTTAATATGAAAATAACGTATTCCGTTACAGGCATGCATTGCGAAGGTTGCGTTAAAAAAATCGAATCTCAAATTCAACCACACGTTGAACAAATCCGAGTAACACTCAATCCGCCGCGGGCCGTTATCACGACTAGGTCAGTCTTGAGCCTTGATCATCTCAACAAGGAATTAAGTAAAATCGGAGAATATCGCTTTAGCGAAAAAACTGAATCACTCGACGAACCGAACACTGAAATTAAATCATGGTTCAAAACCTATCAGCCACTTTTCGTAATCGTTTTGATGATTACTTTAGTCTCAGTGCAAAGTTGGCCAGACCGCGAAGCCTGCATGTTCAATTTTATGGCTGGATTTTTCATCGTCTTCGGTTCGTTCAAACTTTTTGACTTGGCTGGATTTAGATCAGCATTTTCGACTTACGATTTGCTTGCGCAAAAATGGTCGTCCTATGGCTTAGTTTATCCGTTTCTTGAATTACTCCTCGGATTCGCGTTTCTTTTTAAGTACCAACTCAACTATGCGCTCTGGAGTTCAATTGTATTGATGGGCTTCGGCAGCTTGGGGGTAATTAATGCTTTGCGTCAAAATAAACAAATTCGCTGCGCCTGCTTGGGAACGAGCCTAAATTTACCCATGTCGACCATCACTCTCATTGAAGATTTAGTAATGGTAATCATGTCCATAATGATGTTATTGAAATAATTATTGTGACTACTTCCACCCCTCGAGTTATTTTAACCGGTGCGCACGGCCTCGTCGGACAAGCCGTGAGTGGTACTTTAATTCAAAATGGCTTCTCGGTATTTCCTTTAAAGTCACGCCAATCGGGTCCGATGTCGATGGACACCGCATCGGGTTGGATCGATAAAGATTTTTTAGAAAATGCACATGCTATTGTTCACCTTGCGGGTGAGCCCATTGCGCAACGTTGGACAGAGGCGAGTAAGAATCGAATTCTTCTGAGCCGAACCGAAAGCACCGCATTACTGGCCACGACTTTGGCTCAATTAAAAAATCCTCCGAAAGTATTTATTTCTATTTCTGGTATAAATCGTTACGGCTTCAATCGACCGAATGAAATCCTCACCGAACAATCTCCAGTCGCCCGCGAAGGTTTTTTAGGCGAAGTCACTGAGGCTTGGGAGGCCGCCACCGCACCCGCCAAGGAAGCTGGAATTAGAACCGTACACTTAAGAACCGGTATCGTGCTCGCAGCCTCGGGCGGCGCTCTTAAAACCATGCTGCCGGCGTTCATGGCAGGCTTGGGTGGCAGAATTGGACCTGGCACACAGCATATGAGTTGGATCCGACTGGGAGATTTGGCCGACCTCATCTCATGGACCATTAAAAATGAGAAAATCGAGGGGGCGGTTAATGCCGTAGCACCTAATCCCGTAACCCAAATCACCTTTGCCCAAGAATTAGGGCGGGTTCTCAATCGTCCCGCGTCCATCCCCATGCCCACTTGGCTCGTGTCCACTTTATTTGGTCAAATGGGCTCGGAAACACTCTTGGCCGACTTGGCTGTCATGCCCGAGGTCGCTTTAAAATCAGGCTTCCAATTTAACACGCCCGAACTCAAAGCCGCCCTAGTAAAAGCGTTGAAGGAATGATTTTAGATTGAGTTTAAAATAGTACATTGAAATGTTAACTCAGTATGTCTCGTAAACATTCAAATACTTTATCGTTAGTTTTAGTGACGACAGTTCTCTTGGTTGTGGGTTGTGATGATAATAAGGACTCTGGTGCGAGAACCTTCGAACTCGATGATCCAGAATTTCGTCAAGGTCTCACCTACGAAAAACAACACGAATCCCGCCGCGCCCTCGAATGTTTCTTGCGTGTCATCGACTCACGCAAGGGCGCAGCGGAGTCACACCTCGAAGCCGGCCGCATGTATATCGATCTAAAAGACCCCCTGCCCGCCATTTACCATTTTAACGAGTACATTCGTCTGAAACCCACCTCGGATCAAAGTAAAATTGTTCGGCAGATGATTAAAACCGCCGAGAAACTTTATCTCGAACAAGTCCCCGGCCGCCCACTTGAACCTGATGCCGTGGGTGCGACTGATCAATATGCTCAGCTTCAAAAATTAAAGTCAGAGAACGAAAAATTAAAACGCGAAGTCGCCGAACTTTCTCGAATCAATAAGGTAAACGAAGTACCCGTCTCTAATTCAACCTCCATCACCAGCACCAAAACAGTTTCAACCGGGCCAAAGAATACTACCACTTATGTTATTAAAGCGAACGACACGCTTTCATCCATCTCCAGAAAGTTTTACGGTACCGATTCAAGAAAGACTGAAATTTTTAACGCCAATAAAAATAAGATCAAAAATCCCTCTAAATTAGTGGTGGGCGTGACGATTGAGATTCCGCAGTAATTATGCGCATTACCCGCATTCGCACGGTAGATTTCAGGAACTTAGTTTTTGCGGATGTAAACACGGACCATACCCACATTTTCCTCACGGGTGATAACGGCCAAGGAAAAACTAATTTACTAGAAGCAGCCGGTCTAGTTTCAACCTTCCGCTCCTTTCGTACAAACGAAATTACACCGCTCATTCGTAAGGACTGCAAGGAGGCACGTATCCGACTGGATATCATGGACGGTTCGGGCGAACAGGTTGTCGAAATTCAATTGGCCAAAGGTTCACGTAAGGCGGTCGTGAATAATACTCCTGTTCGTTCAGTATCACAGCACTTAGGACAATTTCCGACAGTAGTTTTTTGTTCAGACGATTTAAGATTAATCCGCGGACAACCTTCTAATCGTCGCCGCTGGCTGGATGCAGCGATTGGCAGCACCGATGCCGTTTATCTAAATGCCGTCCGCGATTACCAACGTGCTCTCGAAGGTAGAAATGCGTTGTTAAAGATGGAGAGACCTTCCGATGACGAATTGCGTGCGTTCGAAAAAATTATGTACGCTGCCGCGGTCACCATAAATCAAACTCGCGTTGCAGTGGTTCCTGAACTCGCTGAGACCTTGCGTGCAACCTGCACTCGCTCGGGCTTTCCCAACAAAGGTGCCGATCTTATTTTCCAAGCCGATAGTCCCATCGAGTCGCTCGCAGAGCTCTGGGAAAAAAATCGTCCCGCTGAAAAAATCACAGGGACTACCTTACGTGGACCACAGAAAGATGATTTTAATGTTCTCTTCGAAAACCAAGACGCCGCTGATTTCGCGTCTGAAGGTCAGCAAAGACTTCTCGTTTTAGCCCTTTGTTTGGGTCGATTAAAACGCGACGAACTGCGTACCCCCACCCCTCCCGTTATTCTGGCGGACGATGTTCTGGGGGAACTGGACGACACCCGTAGACGCGCATTTTGGCAGGAAGTAGGCGATTCCCATCAAGTAATTGCTACGGGAACCATTCCACCCCCGTCCGGAAATTGGCTTACTTATAAAGTCAGCGAAGGAACCTATACCCGGGCTTGATTTTGGCGTTGTTTTATGGGCATGAGAACCCTTGGATAGGGGCATGACCGACTTTCTGCTCTACGCCGCCGTTGTCTTCTTATTTTTAGTCAGCATCCTTGTTGTGCTCATCATCCTCATGCAGCGCCCAAGCGCCAACGCAGGAATGGGAGCCGCTCTCGGTGGTGGTGCCGCAGAAAGTGTTTTCGGTGGTGAATCCGCAAACGTGCTCACAAAAATGACGACCACCTTAACGGTGATTTTATTTGTTTTAAGTTTTGGTTTATACCTCGGTTTCGTAGCTCGCGAAAACAAAGGCCCCAAAGCCCTCGCGCCCGCACCCACCGTGACCGCTCCCGCTAAACCTGAACCTGTCAAAACTCCCGTGAGTGCGACTCCTTTGAGCCCAGCAACGGCACCTGCCACCCCCGTGGCCTCACCTTCGGCTCCAGCAACTAATTCCGTTAGCACACCCGTTGCCCCTACTGCACCTGTTAAGTCTGAACCTGTCCCAGCTGCACCCACAGCCACGGGCGCTAAACAGTAATCAACAGTGCCACGACTCTTACTCAGCTTGCTGATCTGCTGGGTGACTTTGTCATGCCCCTCTCAAAGCTTTGCCCAAGGCAACTTTGATGATGACGGTTTTGCCCAATTAAATAGCGAGCAAAGCGATCAAGTTTTACAACTCTTCCGACAATCACGAATCCCTGGTAATTTTTTTCTTAAATTTAATATAATTCATAAACCACGCCTAGGTGAAAATAAAAAGCCCGTCGAAGGCGCCCTCTGGGCTGGCTGGGCAGACTTCGGACCGCAAGTACGTGGCGAGATTTTTGATAATGATGGTCAAACCCAGCTGTCGTTCATTGCCGTTAAAAACTTTAAACAATCATCGCTCTGGATTTCTAATAATTTGAAACCCGCTCTGGCTGGAAATTCCCACGAAACGAGTGAACCCATCGTACCTGGACTGATTCTTAGTCCCTTCGATATCAACCTGCCCTTCACGCACTGGAAAGAAACCAAATACACAGCAACGTTAAGATCACGTGGTCGCGGCGTGCACTTCTTTGAAGCCATCAATCCAACCCCTAGCGAACCCGCCAAAGTTGTTTATGGAATTGATCGTGCGTACGGCGCCCTCACCGAAGCAACTTATTATAGTCAGACCGGGAAAATTACCCGGACCTTAAAAATTGAAGACTTCGCCAAAGTCGACGGGCAATGGATTGTCAGCACCTGTAGCATTCGCGATGAAGCAACACGCGACATCGATGTACTAAAAATCACGGATGCGGCCGTAAGAATTAATTTACTCGAAAAAACTTTTACCCCTGAAACCTTAGTTGAAAAGGCTAAATTCCCCACCCCCGCCGAATTGAAAAATCTCTAATCATGAGCGCATCCGCTTTAAAAATTACCCAGTTCTGTAATCTGGTGACGAATAATAAGAAAATTAAGGATTTTACTGGAGCGAATAATGGCCTGCAATTTCGCGGTAATAATAAAGTGCGTAAAGTAGGTGCCGCCGTCGATGCCGGCGCCAAAGTTTTTGAACAAGCCGCTCAACATGGCGTCGATTATTTAATTGTTCACCACGGGATACATTGGTCGACCGTGTCTCCTAAAAACGAAGTTAAAAAACTCCGCCAAGCAGCACTCAAGAAAAGTAAACTGTCACTTTATTCAAGCCACCTCCCACTCGATGCTCATCCGGCAATTGGGAACAATGCTCTCATCGCACAAGACCTTGGACTGAAAGTAGTTCGCTGGTTTGTCGATTTCGAAGGCCTGCCCATTGCCTGCATCTGTCGCGGCATCAGTCGCAAAAAATTAAGTCAGCGCCTCAAGAAATCCTACCCTAAAACTTTTAAAGCGATTGAATTCGGATCCAAAAATCCCAAGTGGATTGCGATTCTAAGCGGTAGTGGACGCAGTGCTCTTCCCTATTTAAAGTCTGAGAATTGTGATACCTTAATCACCGGTGAACTGCGCGAA
>Ga0209191_1000725_pt1 | contig 24116 bp, 21 predicted proteins | sample S_130626_EF_Meta_FD_187320 | JGI IMG/M metagenome (GOLD analysis project Ga0209191, IMG submission 187320) | Freshwater microbial communities from Lake Simoncouche, Canada to study carbon cycling - S_130626_EF_MetaG (SPAdes) (version 2) | ecosystem: Environmental > Aquatic > Freshwater > Lake ...
TCGATTCGATTTCAGCTTCACTTAAAACGGGACGGGTGTCGGATCGTCCGGTCGGGTCACCGATACGGGTTGTATAATCTCCGATGATCAGAACCGCTTGGTGTCCGAGATCTTGAAATTGACGGAGTTTATTAAGTACGACCATGTGGCCGAAAGTCAGGTCGGGACGTGTTGGGTCTACACCCAGTTTAACGCGTAAGGTTTTACCAGCGGATAGGCGCTTAATAATTTCCTGCTCACCGATGAATTTTTCGGTGCGGGCTTTCATTAATTGGATTTGTTCCGCGGCGGACATGTTTAATGTTTGTGTAGATATCTTTGGGAAAAGTCAAAAAGCGACCGCCGATTGAGGGCTGTGTCTTGCACTTATTCAACAATCTGCCCTAATGGGCTCATGGATTTCATCCGCGAATTGATTGAGTACGTCAAACACCCCAGCGTTTCGACCGATTCCGCCTTCAATGAAGGAATGAATGGGGCGCGTGAGCATATTTGTGGATTACTCAAGCAGGCTGGCCTTGAGGTGGAAGTCATTCCCACTCCCTTGCATCCGATTGTTTTAGGTCGTCGCCGTGGTCCCAGCGAATGGCCGCATATTGTAATTTACGGACACTACGATGTTCAGCCGGCTGACCCCTTAAATCTTTGGACGAGTCCAGCTTTTGACCCTGTCGTACGAGATGGGAAAATTTGGGGTCGTGGTACGGCTGATAATAAAGGTCCTCACCTCACAGCGGTAGTTGCTATCGCACAACTTTTAAAACGTCGCCCCGATCTTCCGTTGCGCATCACTTTTTTAATTGAAGGCGAAGAAGAAATTGGCTCACCCAGTTTCCCGGAATTTTTAGACAAACATAAAAAAGAATTATCGGAAGCCGACTGCGTATTGCTCTCGGATACTGCTAGTCCGTCGTCCGATCAAATTGTAATTACCACGGGTCTACGCGGAATTATCGGACTCGAAGTTGGACTCACTGGGCCACGTTCTGATTTACATTCAGGCCTCCACGGTGGTGCTGTTTATAATCCTATCCAAGCTTTGAGCGAACTTTGCGCATCCTTGCATGATGCAGATAATGCCGTCGTTATTGATGGTTTCTACGATGGCGTCGAACAGCCGGTGCGCTGGGAAAGAGAAGAATTAAGAAAACTTCCCATGACCGAAGATGAGTATCGTCGATTCTTAGCGGTCGATGAACTACATCCTGCTCCAGGATTAGATGCACTCGAAGCGGTACGTTTTGCGCCGACATTAGAATTCAATGGCATTGGTGGCGGCTACCAAGGAAAAGGATCCAAGACAGTGATTCCCTCCAAAGTATTTGCGAAAATTACTTGTCGATTAGTTCCTGGTCAGGATCCGATTGATATTCATCGCAAAGTTTCTGAAGCGATTCGTGCGCGTTCGCCTAAGGGTGTGCGGGTGGAAATTAAAGAGATGCAGGGCAACGCAGCGTATTATGTTTGTCCGCCCGATCGTTCAAATACTCCGAAAGATCAGAACCCGATTTTAGCGCGTGCATTCCGTGAAGCCGAGAAGGCCATCACTGAAACTTTTGGAAAAGCTCCGCTCTATTTAAGAGAGGGAGGAAGCGTTCCCATTATCGGAGACATTCGTCGAGAGACTGGACTCGATTCTGTAATGATTGGTTTATTTACACCCGATTCCAATTTGCACGCCCCTGATGAAAATTTTGAAATCAAAATGGCCGAGCGGGCAGTGAAGGCCTACGAGCTGATTTTGGAGCGCTTGGCGGGTAGTCCTCGGACTTAAGTAAAATTAACACAAAAAGGGCTATTTTTAGCGTTTTTAGGCATTTTAGGGCATTATTTACCCTTTCGCTTTGGTGGATTCCCCGCCAACCTTGAGCATTCAAATCATGGCTGTCTTTCGTAAACGTACCCACACACCTACTCCTAAAAAGAGAGATATTCCAGCAGGCTTGTGGACTAAGTGCCCACAGTCGGGCGAAATGGTTTACTCCAAAGACCTTGAGGCCAATTGGAATGTTTTCCCTGTCAGCGGCTACCACGAGAGATTATCCACACGTCGACGCATTGAACTTTTAATTGATGAGGGTACCTGGAAAGAAACAGATCATAAATTAACTTCGAAAGATCCCTTAAAATTTACCGCAGGTGGTTCGTATCCTGAGCGTGTTGCTCAACACCAGAAAAAGTCCGGCCTCAAAGATTCTGTAATTTGCGGCCACGGATTAATGGACGGCTTGCCCGTTTCACTCGCCATCATGGATTTTTCTTTCATGGGTGCTTCGATGGGTTCGGTCGCTGGCGAAAAAGTCACCCGTGCGATTGAGCGTGCGATCAAAATGAAATGTCCATGCGTTGTCGTTTGTGCCTCGGGTGGCGCGCGCATGCAGGAAGGAATTTTATCTTTAATGCAAATGGCTAAGACCAGTGCAGCCTTAGCAAAATTACGTACGGCCGGTTTACCATATATCGCTGTTTTAACTAATCCTACGATGGCGGGTGTGATGGCGAGTTATGCTACCTTGGGTGATGTGATCGTCGCTGAGCCCGGTGCGTTGATTGGTTTTGCGGGAGCTCGGGTGATCAAAGAAACCACCAACCAAGATTTACCAGAAGGATTTCAAACTTCAGAATTCCTTTTAAAGCGCGGCTTAATCGACATGATCATTCACCGTAAGGAAATGAAATCAAAGTTAGCCAGCTTGTTACGCGCTCTGGCTCATCGTAAAACTAAGCCGGCTAAACGCCGCTCTGCTTAATTAAAGTAGGCCGATATGAACGCGGCCACTACGCTTCACTGGTTAACGAACTTAAGAAACTTAGGTTCGGCACTGGGTTTGGAACGGACGCAACTTCTATTAGAGCGTTTGGATAATCCCCAAAATTTCTGTCCCTATTTTCACATCGCTGGGACGAATGGTAAAGGTTCGACGAGTGTGATGATTGAATCCATTCAGCGTGCTCATGGTCGTCGTACGGGTCTATATACCAGTCCGCACTTAATCGAACTCGGGGAGCGTATCCAAATTAACCGCCAACCTATTTCGGAAAATCGACTCATCGATTTAGTTGAGCAATTACGTGTGCATTACGACTTTCTGCACCAGACTCGCCCCGAATTAGATGCTACCTTTTTTGAACTGATGACAGCGATAGCATGGATTGAATTTCGAGAGTCGAAAGTGGATCTCGCTATCATCGAGACAGGACTAGGTGGACGTTTAGATGCAACCAATGTTGGCCGCCCTGCGGTTTGTGTCATCACTTCGATTGGAATGGACCATCAAGAATATTTAGGGAATTCCATCGCTGAAATCGCCACAGAGAAGGCGGGAATTTTAAAATCAGGTGTTCCCTGTGTGGTTGGTTTTGTGCCACTCGAAGCTGAAGTAGTTATTATAAAACGAGCCAAGGAAGTAGGAGCTCCGCTATATTTTGTAAGAGATCGCTTTAAGGATGAACTCCCGTTGACGAATTTAAAAGGTCAGTACCAACGTCAAAACGCCGGGGCTGCCCTATTGGCCTGTGAGCTAGCTAATATCTTTCCCGTTAACAGTGATATGGCACAGACTGCTTTACAGAATATCGAATGGCCTGCGCGTTGGCAGGAGATAAAATTACAGGATAACCGTTCCCTCATTGTTGATGGCTCGCATAATGAAGAGGGGATTAACTCAACATCTACTTTACTACGTGAGTTAAAATCTCCCACGGTCATTTTAGGTTCTCTCAGTTTAACCCGCGCTGAAGCTTTAATTAAAATCGTAGCACAGTGCGCTGGAGAAATCATTTTAGTATCTATTAATCACGAACGAGCGATTACTCCCGAAGAATTAAAAAAGTTAGTCCCTGGAACTTTTTCAGGAAAAATAAGCCTATCTACGGTTAAGGAATTATTCCCAACTTCTAATCAATGTTTGGTAACCGGAAATACGGTAGTGGTTATTGGCTCACTTTATTTAGCGGGTGAGGTTTTAGCGCGCTACTATGGCAAAAAATTAAATCCACATATGCAGGACAGATTAATTAATCGCCCATGAGTGGACCCGACCCCATTGGCCCAGGATTAAACGCACCCAAGGTAAATCCTAATGATTTACCGAAGTGGTTGATTGCGGAGGACGACGATTTTTTAGTTTTCGATAAACCAGGCTGGTTGGTCTGTCATCCATCCAAAGATGGTCCATGGTCTTCGCTGGTGGGTGCAGTGCGTGAATGGCGCGGACTAGAAACCATGCATTTGGTGAGTCGATTGGATCGCGAGACCAGCGGAATTATTTTAATCGCAAAAAATGCCACCGCGGCATCGCTCGCACAAACGGCGATGGAAAGACGATGGGTAACTAAAACCTATTACACGCTACTACGCGGCGAATTACCCAACCCCGTGCAAGTCGATCAACCACTTGGTCCTGATGAAACCAGTAAGGTGGTGGTTAAAACAGCCGTGCGAGAAGGCCCGGGAACATTGCCGGCTGCTACTTTTTTTGAGCCAATCATAAAAGCAGGAGGTTACACTTTGGCACGTGTTCAGCCGCATACTGGACGTAAGCATCAAATTCGTGCGCACGCGCTTTGGTTGGGCTATCCTGTTCTGGGTGATAAAATTTACGGAGGAGACGACTCACTTTATCTTGAATTTATTGAGCATGGTTGGACTGAACGACTGGCCAAGAATTGTGGATTTACCCGCCAAGCACTTCACGCCTCACGCCTCGAATTTAAAGCTCCTCAATTCACTCGAACTTTTTCAGCTCCACTGGCTAAAGACATGGAGGAATTCATTTTAAATGAAATGAAAGTTTCTCGTGCGGTTTTAGATTCAGTTTTAACCGTGAGCTAGGGCGAGGGCGTCGATGTTTTTAATTCCTGCTTTTCGTAAAACTTGAGCACAGCCATGTAGGGTAGCGCCTGTGGTGAGGACGTCATCGACGACCACGTACCGAGCTTGGAGATTTAATTTTATATTAGGGTTAAGGGCAAATGCCTTGGCGACATTGGTTCGTCTTTCGCTTCGCCCTAATTTTGTCTGAGAAACCGTAGGTAGTATTTTAATGAGAGTGTTCAGGTAAATGCATCCCGGGGTCTGCTTTACGAGAGTCTGAGCTATGCGTTCCGCCTGATTGTAATGTCGCTCGCGTTTTTTCTGATAATGCATGGGCACGGGCACGAGAATAGACCCTGCACAGTGCCGGCGAAATTGTGGGTCATCTAAGGCAGCAGTTACGAGGTCTTCAATCAGCCAGGGGCTTTGTTGATATTTTATTTTATGAATAATACTGCGTGCAAATCCGCGGGCTCGGAATGCACACAGTGCGCGATTGTACGCCGGCTTGATTTGTAGACAGTGTGGGCAGGTTCGTTCGCCCTCAATCCAGCCGTCATACGGATGCCCGCAAACCGTGCACCGCGGGTCGCGAATCCATTCTAAACGATCCAGTCCCGCCTGTGACAAATAGCGGAGCCGTTCATTTTCCATAGGCCTTTGCGTGACAAGGCAGTCACGCGGGAAAAGGACATCCACTAGGCCGATATCTATATTTTCCAGAAATGACATTCTTAGAAATTGCGTTTGCCCCTTACGCTATTCAATCCAAGGTTATACCTAGTATGGCTTTCAATTTTGATAGTTGTCCAGACCGCGCTGGAACCGACAGCACCAAGTGGCATAAATATGCGCAACGCGATATCATTCCTAGTTGGATTGCGGATATGGATTTTACTTCACCGCCCGCAGTCGTCGAAGCCTTACAAGCGCGAGCAGCTCACGGCGTCTATGGTTATCCCGCACAACGCGACCAAGTTTTTGATTCGATTGTAAAGTACATGCGTCGCCGTCACGGCTGGGAAATCCAGCCCGAGTGGATTACGTTCATGACATCCCTGGTTCCAGGAATCCATGGAGCCATCCGTTGCATAACTAATCCTGGTGAGACGGTGGTGACGAGCACTCCGGCTTACCCACCTTTTTTAACCGCCCCCACTATTTCTGAACGCACCTCTATAAAGTTGGAGATGGTTTTGGTCGATGGATATTGGACTTTTGATTGGGAAAAGTTGGAAGCAGCTTGTTCACAGTCCGCCTCAAAAATTTTATTACTCTGCAATCCGTATAATCCCTTGGCGCGTGTGTTTAGTCGCGCTGAGTTAGAGCGCATTGCTACGATTGTTAAAAAATATAATCTCGTTGTTTGTTCGGATGAGATTCACTGCGACCTTATTTTAGATCCCGCGGTAAAACATACCGTCTTTGCTTCTTTAAATGAAGATACTGCGGCACGTACCGTGACATTGATGGCGGCGAGTAAAACCTATAATATTGCCGGGCTTACCTGTGGTTTTGCGATTATTGCCGATGCTGGTCTTCGCACGAAGTTCCGCCGTATTTTACAGGGTCTTTCTCTTGACCAAAATGTATTTGGTCTGGCTGCGACGCAGGCTGCCTTTGATCACGGCGAAGAATGGCGTGTCGCGTGCATTGAATATTTACGAGGCAATCTGGATTTAATCGAAAAAGAGTTAAAACAGATGCCAGGAGTGTTTTTACGTCAACGTCCTCAGTCTAGTTTCCTCGCTTGGTTGGATGTTTCTGCCTTAGGCTTCGAAAACGCCCACGCGGAATTTGAAAAAGGGGGAGTCGGTTTAAGTAATGGATTAGATTTTGGCGGATCAAATCATGTCCGTATTAATTTTGGTTGTCCACGCTCCCGCCTCCAAGAAATGCTTAACTGCATGAAGGCGGTAGTGGCACGTGCTCCGTCGAATCAGAAATAATGAATCGTTTCTTTTCGGTTTTAAATTCTAGGAATTTATGGGCCGTCGACTTCCCTTTATTCACGTTTTTAGCGATGGAGGCTCTTGATCCAGGTATTGTTATTCATACTGCCTCCAGCCGTGGTTATTTTCTAATCGGGGCAGTTGATTTAAGTTTATTATGGTTGGCTCGGGTGTTCTTACTGACTTTTCAAAAGAAAATCTTCGCTGGTTTTTTTGAGTCGGGTTGGCCCGCGGTGCTGGTATCCATATTCTTTTTATTACCTAATATTATTTGGCATCATGGACCTCTCACATTGGGTGAATTTTTACCATTGGCGTTTTTATTTACCTCAGCGTACGTCGTTATTGAGCGCCCAGGTGATCCCCGAATTTACTGGCGCTTAGTGCCGATGACGGCGACAGCCTTGGGTTTTGTTTTAGCTTATTTAAGGCCTGAGAACATTAACCCTATTCCTGTCACTGCATGCCTTCTCGGCGGTGCTTCGCATTGGTTTATTAGTAAATACAAAACATATGACTCAATCGTCACCACGTTGAGAGTTTATTTTATTACCGTCGTAGCTCTATTAACTGCCCGACTTATTTATTGCAACTAGGGCTTGGGTAATCACGACGCAGGCTAGGGCAGCATTTTCCGCACGTAAAACATTAGGTCCGAGTGTCACCGCGATAAATCCGCAGGCAATCGCCTGATCAACTTCTTCGGAAGTGAAATCGCCTTCAGGTCCTATCAGCCACGTTATTTTTTGGGCTTTTTGAAGGTTTAGATTTCCTACTGGCTCCGCACCGATTTGTAGTGAGCCTAGTAATCTTAGTTCATCTTTCTCTTGGGCTGGGAGTTTTTCTAACCAGTTTTTAATCGCTTGGGGTGCATGAATATCAGTGCACCACGGATTACTCGACTGTTTGCAGGCTTCGACCGCTTGTTGATGCCAGCGAAGCATGCGTGTTCTCGCGCGGTCGGCGTCGAGTTTAACTTCACAGCGTGCCGACTCGAGTGGGATAATTCCGGAAGCACCGGCTTCGCAAATATTGCGAACCAGGTCATCCATCGTGCCGCCCTTAGGCATACTTTGTGCCACAATAATTTCTGGTGTCGGTTTAGGGGTTTGTCGAAAACGGAGAACCTCAACGATGCTACAGGTGCTATCTGCTGACTCAATTTTTCCATCGATCACCAGACCTTCACCATTGATGAGGATGAGTGCGTCACCGCGACGATAGCGCAGGCTGCGCACGATGTGTGTGCTTTCTTGTTCGGAAAGTTTAAGACGCATGCCATTGGCACAGTCTTTCGTTTGGGTTGAATCAATCCAGGCGCGTTGCGGACTCATGGGTGGGCGGCGGTGGATTGGTCATAAGTGATATCCCAATCTTTCCAAACAGTTTCATATCCCTTGGATTTAAGCATTTCAGCCAATTCAGCCGGTGTGCGTGTGTCCTCAATGGCGAACTGCTCTAAGGAGGCTTCTTTACCCTCAGCATAGCCTCCCGGGTTGGTACGAGATCCGGCACTCATCGAAGTGACACCCAATTTGAAAGCGTGATCACGGAAGACCTTACTTTCACGCGTGCTTAGGGTTAATTCTAGCTCGCCGTTAAAAAGTCGAAAAGCGCAGATGGCTTGGACGAGTTGGCGATCGGTCATTTCGACCTTCGGTTGCAAGTCTCCTTCGTGTGGACGCAGGCGAGGGAAGGAGATGCTGAAGCGACTCTTCCAATGTTTCCGTTCGAGCCACTGTAAATGAAGTGCGGTGAAGAAACATTCAGCGCGCCAATCCTCTAAGCCAAATAATGCACCGAGCCCGATTTTATTGATACCTGCTTCGCCGATTCGATCGGGCGCATCGAGTCGATATTGGAAATCCGACTTTCTGCCCTTGGGGTGATGAATATTATAAGTTTCGCGGTGGTAAGTTTCTTGATAAACAAAAACTGAATTTAATCCGTGGGCGCGGAGTTTTTGATAATCTTCCACGTCGAGAGGTTGCACCTCCATCGAGAGAGACGAGAAATGTGGGCGCAGACAATCGAGAGCTGAAACAAAGTAGGGTACGCCTACATGAGTAGATTCACCGGTTAAAATAAGGATATGATTAAAACCTAGTTTTTTAAGGGCGCCGCCTTCTTTTAGTATTTCACCGGGAGTAAGAGTACGTCGGGCAACTTTATTTCCGGCAGAAAATCCACAATAGGTACAAATGTTTTGGCATTCGTTAGATAAATAGACTGGAGCGAACATTTGGATGGTTCGACCAAAACGTTGCACGGTGCGCTCATGGCTGAGACGCGCTAAATTTTCCAAGTAGGGTTCGGCGGCGGGAGAGACAAAATTTTTGAAATCTTCTAAATCACAAAGTCCATTTTCTGCTCGGGCCAGAGACTTCAAAACATCCGCCGAAGTACGTTTTTGGATAGAAGACAAAACTTCATCCCAGGAAAAGGTAGCATGGACTTCCGCAAAAGACATCAGTCGGTTGGTTCTAGGACTAAAGTAGTGATTGGTAGCTTGAACTATCGAGAAGTTTATCCAACTCGGCTGGGCTCCTAAGTTTCATCTTAATCATCCAGGCTTTTTCGTATGGCTCGCGGTTTACTAAGTCAGGCGTATCATTGAGACTGCTATTAATCGCAATGACTTCGCCGCTGACGGGACTGTAAAGATCGGACGCAGCTTTGACGGATTCAACCGTTCCAAAGACATCGGCCGCTTCGAGTTGTTTACCGACTTTAGGGAGATCGATGAATGTAACGTCACCTAGGGCGGCTTGGGCGTAATCGGTAATGCCAATGGTGACCGTACCATCGCTCTCTACCTTCACCCACTCGTGGTCCTTGGTGTAGCGTAAATTGGATGGGACATTGCTCATGAGCGAAGAGGGTTGGTTATTTAAAGAATGGGGTTGGTGTAATTTGCAAAGGTAAACGTGTACCACGAATATCCACGGTTAAAGTATCAGGGTTACTTCCACTGGCAACCAAAGCGGTACCAATAGGTTTATTTAGTACTGGGGAGAGTGTGCCCGAAAGAATTTCTCCCACCGCTTGGTCGCCGGAAAACACCGTAGTTCCAGGGCGTGCGATCCGTCGATCATTCAAGGAATACATCACAACTTTTGAGGTCACGCCTTTTTCTGTTTGGTTTAATAAGGAAGCGCGACCAATGAACTCGGGCTTCGAGAATTTAACAGTCCAGGAAAGTCCGGCCTGAATGGGCGAAATTTTTTCGGATAGTTCATGTCCGTACAACGGATAACCGGCTTCGAGTCGTAGCGAGTCACGCGCACCGAGACCAATAGGCAGGAGTCCATCGGGCTTACCTTTTTCTAAAATAGCTCGAGCGACCGCCGAGCCTTGTGATGCGGGGACATAGATTTCAAATCCTGGTGAGCCGGTATAGCCGGTGCGTGCGACGATACAGTTTGGTGCTCCTGCCACCTCTCCGATTAAAAAAGCAAATCGCTTTAAGGTGTCTAATTTTAGATGAGTTAACCTTGAAAGAATTTTTTCAGCTAGGGGTCCTTGTAGAGCGAGTTGAGCCCACTGCGAACACTCATCGATAATTTGTACGTCCCACTTTCCGACTTGGGAATTCATCCAGGCAATATCTTTGGCGGCGTTGGAAGCGTTGAGACAAATTAAAAATTCCTCTTTGGATATTCGATAAATAATTAAATCATCCACGCATCCGCCATCGGGATAACACATGATGGTGTAGCGCGCGTGATGGGGTTGCAGGGACGAAAACTCATTCGTCATGATGGCATCTAAAAAAGGGGCGGCGTCTTTACCGCGAACCCGTGCTTCCCCCATGTGTGAGACGTCGAAGAGTCCGGCTTTATTACGTACGGCTAAATGTTCTTCGATGATGCCAGAGTATTGCACGGGCATTTCCCATCCTGCAAAAGGAACCATGCGCGCTCCCAGTTCTACATGTAAATCATAGAGCGGAGTGCGGCTTAATTCAACGGACATAAGACTAGGTTGTCTACGTTTGGCGCAGTTCCAATAAAAAAGCCCAGTGATTAGCTGGGCTTTCTGTGTTCAATAACTTTGTTTATTATTGGCCTAACTCTTTACGTAACTCGGCGATCTTGGCTTTGAACTGAGCTTCGGTGAGCTCTTTGTTGCGATAGCGATTTTCGACGAGAGCGTAACGGGTGTTGAATTCTGCGTAGATTCTCTTTTGGGATTCAGCATTAGCACTGGCAGCCTTGGCGGTGGCTTCGTTTAATTGCTTATTCAATTCAGCAACAGCACTGGCAGCAGCAGCCTTCTGGTCTTCGAGCGCCTTCTGAATTTCTTCAAGCTGTTTAGCAGCCTCTGCTTTAGCGACAGCCTTTTGTTCTTCGAGTGCCTTTTGTGCATCTTCTAATTGTTTAGCAGCTTCAGCTTTGGTTAAGACGTCAGCACCGCCGTTGAGTGCGATGAGGCGTTGATTTCTTTCCGATAAGATGCGGAGTACTTCAGCCGTTTCTTGATTCGCTTTTTTGTTGGCTTCTTGTTGAGCGGCTAATTCGGCTTCAACAGCTGCAACACGTTCGTTGATTGGCTTACCACCCGTGGCGGCTTCGCGATCGGCTTTAGCTTTTTCTAAATTAGCAAGGGCTTTGGCCACAACGGCGTCGGACTCAGCAAGAGCTTTAACTACTTGAGCTTTATTTTGCTCAATCTTTACAGCTAATTCTTCGGCGTTTTTAGCGTCGATACGTGCTTCGAGTGAAGCCTGTTTAGCTTGTAGGGCAGCCAGGGTATCTTTGGCTTCGTTGCCTGCTGAATTATTACGATTATCGAGCGCGGCACGTAAGGCGGCTTCTGCTTCGTTAACTTTAGCTTCAGCTGCGACGTCGGCAGATTTTAAATCAGGTGATTTTGTGTCTGCGAGAACTTTAGAAATCGCCGCGATTTTGGAGTTATAAGCTGCATCGCGTGTGGCGATTCCGGCCTTAATTTTTTCGATCGAAGCTTTAACTTCTTCGACGTCTTTCTTCATGTCGGCGACGGAGTCACCACTGCGAGGAGCGAGGCCTGCGTTATTAGCCTTTTGAACTAATGATTTAAATTCTGCTTCATCACCTTCGGGAACGGTAACGTCGTCAGCTCCAGGTAATTTAGAAAGCGTGACGTTAATCTTTTCAGGGAATCCGTAATCCATGGCGCCCGTGGCGCTGGTACGAAGGGTGGGCTTGAGGTAAGCTGACTCGGGAGCATAGCCACCTTTACCAATGGCCAAGTCGTAATTAGTATTACGCTCTAACGTGATCGTGGTTGGTGTACGACCTACGGCTTTGCCGTTAATACGAACTGCAGCATTCGGGGGAACCGAGGTGATTGAGACCTCTTGAGTGATTGAGGAATCGGTGTCGGTTGTGCAACCTGTGATAGCCGCACAAAGTACAAGAAGGGAGACGGGGATACGCATAATAAGCTAAATTAAGTAGGGTACTTTTTTGTCTTAAAATTAGTGGGGGGGTTCAATCCCTAAAATACATTTGTAGCGTGATTGACAGAAGGGGGTGAAATAAAAGAGTAAAACCTCATTGGATTGCCAGCATAGCTCAGTTGGTAGAGCAGCCGCCTTGTAAGCGGCAGGTCGTCGGTTCGAGTCCGTCTGCTGGCTCCAGTTTTTAAAATATCATTCAGCCCAAGTTTGGCCCCGGCGCAAAGCGTCGGCCATCTGGATGACTTTTCTTAACCGAGAAAAATCATGGGCGCGAATCATGTGGCAGCCTTGGGCGATGGCCCAGGTAGCCGTCACCTCATTTCCTTCTTCGCGATGCAATGAATTTTTTTCGTTCAGCACTAAACCCAGAGTCGATTTACGACTCGCCCCGAGCATGACAGGAAATCCGAGTGCGGTAATTTTTTCTAAGTTTCGCACGAGCATTAAATTTTGTTGAGGAGTTTTTCCAAAGCCAAATCCTGGATCCAACCAAAGTTGTTCAGGCGCCACTCCTGCATCTAAACATAAGTGAACAGACGATTTTAAGTCACTCAGTATTTCAGGCCAAAAGTCCTTATAATCCCCATCTTTTCTGCGATGCATCAAAATAAGCGGACAGTTTAATTGCGCGGCAACTTTGGCCATCGCAGAAGAATTTTCTGTCACTTCCCAGCGCGCTCCTTCGACGTCGTTAATAATATCAGCTCCGCTCGCGATTGCCATTTTGGCGACAGAAGATTTATATGTATCAACCGAAAGGGGCAGTTGCGGAAATTTTTTTCGGAGTGCTTGGATGATAGGTAGTAAGCGAGCGAGTTCGATTTCTTCTGAAATAGTGTGAGCGCCCGGACGGGTTGACTCGGCACCGAGATCGAGAATGTCGGCACCTTGATTGATTAGAATCTGAGCTTTATTGATGGCCGATAGAGCGTCAGTCACCTCGCCCCCGTCTGAAAAAGAATCAGGGGTAATATTTATAATACCCATCATTAAGGTGCGCTGCCGCCAGTCGGGCAGGGGGGTACCATGTGGACTCTTCCAGGACATAGTTTAAGGGGGTAAACTCCTAAACCTAGGGAGCAACCCACAATAAATTAATGGGTAGTAGCCCATAGACCCTACTCTATTAGTGTAGATGATTTAACCAAAAAACTCATAAGTATATTACAAACAAAGACTTAAGTATTAATTGTGGGCAATGTTTTGGACCTGCTGGTGATGTATAAATTGAGATAGGTGGGCGGTGCTTGCAAATTAGCCATTTTTTATGAACTTTTGCACAGTCCGAAATTCGTATTCCAATGTTTTCACGCATTTTTAACAAGGTCCACCTTTTCACCATTTCCATTTTGGCAATTTTGGTGAGCGCCTGTTCGCGCGACGACTTAAATGTTCGTCAGTCGACCCTCGATCCTAAAGGCCCCGTGGCGAAGATGCAATTCGATGTCTTCATGGACACCGTTTGGTTGGTGGTCGTTCTCTTTGCACTCGTCGGTGGATTGTTAGTTTACGCTGTGATCAAGTTCCGTGCGCGTGCAGGTCAAGACCCGCGTCCGCAAATTGAAGAAGGTCACGGCAATCCCTTAATCGAAATTGGTTTAATCACTGCATCGATTGGCGCCTTAGTTTTCATCGCGATTCCCACCCTCAGTGCAATCTGGTATACCGACGACGTTCCTGCGGAAGCGATTCCTACTTCAAAACTTTCTGCTTGGTATCAGCACCTCGATGAAAATGGAAAAGAAAATTATCCGAAAGAACTCGCCGGAGATGTTTTAGAAATCGACGTCATTGGTAAGCAGTGGTGGTTCCGTTTTGAATATCCCCAACTGGGATTAACTTCGGATGCCAAACATACCGTGCCCAACGAAATTGTGATCCCGCGCGGCAAAGCTGTACGTTTAAATTTACGCTCTGAAGATGTGATTCACTCTTTCTGGTTACCAAAGATTGCTGGCAAAGTGGACTTAATGCCTGGACGTAAAAATAAGATGTGGATTCAGGGCGATCAAGTGGGCCACTACTACGGACAGTGCGCTGAATTCTGTGGTGATTCTCACGCCTACATGCTTTTCCGCTGCAATGTGGTTGAGCCCGAAGAATTTGCTAAATGGGTTAAGGAACAAAAGAAAGAAGCAGCTCCCGTGGAGCCGAATTCTAAAGCTGAAAAAGGAAAAGCTTTATTCGCCGCGAAGACTTGTGCGATGTGCCACAATATTTCCGGACATTTTGGTGCCGGTAATTTTGGTCCGGACTTAACACACGTTGCCTCTCGCCGCTCACTCGCGGGTGCCTGGCTCGATAATCGCGAGCGCAAAGCTCAGCTGGCTTTAGAAACTCAAACGAAGAACACTGAATCAACGACGCCTGTTGATCCTGCTGTGCTGAAGGCTAACTTAATTAAGTGGATCGGCTCCTCGGGTACTTCGCACGGTATCGACGGTAAGCCTTCGAAGGACGTCAAACCTGGTAACCGCATGCACTATTATAAAATGTTCAACGTGGTGGGACTCAATGAAAGCCAACAAAAATTTACTGCTGAAGAATTAGATTGTTTAGCGGAATATCTCTTAACTCTAAAATAATTTAAATCCAATGTCACACGACACTCATCACGCTCCCGTAGCTTCTAAATTGGAACTCGCTCCCGAACGCAGCGATCTCGGCTTAATCCGCCCTGATCGTTCAACCGGTTGGGCCGATTGGCTCACCACGGTCGACCACAAAAAAATTGGTATTATGTATGGCGCCTTTGCCATGTTGTTCTTCTTGGTCGGTGGTGTTGAAGCCTTGGCTATTCGTACACAGTTAGCGCGTCCCGATAATGATTTCGTGACCGCTCGTATGTATAATCAGCTCTTCACGATGCATGGTACCACCATGATTTTCTTAGGAGTCATGCCCTTGTCGGCAGCCTTCTTTAATTTCCTAGTGCCTTTGCAAATTGGTGCACGTGACGTCGCCTTCCCTCGACTCAATGCATTCTCGCTTTGGACATTCGTGGCGGGTGCTCTCGTTTTAAACAGCAGCTGGTTGTTTGAGTTCGGCCACCTCTCTGGTTGGTTTAATAATTTCGATTGGTATAAGAGTTTAGTTTATACCGACTTCGCTCCCGCAAACGGTTGGTTTAGTTACGCTCCACTCTCGGGAACATTTGGTCAGGCTAATGCTGCCCTTCATGCACCTCGTTTTACGGGCGTGGGTACGGACTTCTGGATTATTGGTCTCCAAATTCTTGGCGTCGCCTCCCTGGCCGCTTCGTTTAACTTTATTTGTACCATCATCAACATGCGCGCGAAGGGTATGACGATGATGCGTCTCCCAGTGTTTACTTGGATGACTTTAGTGACATCGATTTTAATTATCTTAGCTTTCCCTGCAATCACCGTCGCGCTCATTGAATTGATGTTCGACCGTCAGTTCGGTGCGAACTTCTTTAATCCTTCCGCCGGTGGTCAGCCTATTCTCTGGCAACACTTGTTCTGGATTTTCGGTCACCCAGAAGTTTATATTTTAGTATTACCCGCGATGGGAATTGTTTCCGAAGTATTGCCTACCTTCTCAGGTAAATCTCTCTTTGGTTATCCGATCATCGTTTTCTCTGGTGCTGTCATTGGCTTCCTCGGCTTCGCGGTTTGGAGTCACCACATGTTCACGACTGGTCTCGGTGCCGTACCTACCGCCGCCTTCGCTTTATTAACCATGGCGATTGCCGTTCCCACCGGTGTTAAAATCTTTAACTGGTTGGGTACACTGTGGGGTGGTCGTATCCGCTTTACTCCTCCGATGGTACTCTCGTTAGGATTTATCTGGATGTTTATGTGCGGCGGATTTTCTGGCGTGATGCACTCAGCGGCTCCAGCTGATGCGCAACAACAAGACAGTTATTTCGTGATCGCGCACTTCCACTACGTTTTACTCGGTGGCGTTCTTCTCGGATTAATGTCCGGACTCTATTTCTGGTTCCCAAAAATCTTTGGACGTATGCCCAACGCGAGCATTGCATATATCGCTTCGGGTCTCGTGATTCTCGGATTCAATTTAGCCTTTGGTCCGATGCACTACTTAGGTTTAGCGGGTCAACCGCGTCGTACTCACACCTACCATGCTGGTAATGGCTGGGAGACGTGGAATTATGTAGCGACTATTGGCGCCTTTATTTTAGGCATCGGTATTTTCTTGGCCTTCGCTAACTTAGTATGGACGGTCTTCAAGGGCGAAAAATGTTCCAACGATCCTTGGGATGGCCGCACACTCGAGTGGTCACTACCATCACCAGTGCCTGAATATAATTTCGCTCGTAGTCCTATTATCGCCACACGCGATGCTCACTTCGAAGACAAACACGGCGGTAAGAAAATTGGATTTGAAAACGACGGCGGCGACGCTGGCGTACACATGCCTTCACAGTCGTGGATGCCTCTCGTGGCAGGTTTCGGTTTCTTGATGATTGGTATTGGTATGCCACTCTTATCGATGGGCGTTCCTCGTGCAGGCTGGGTTGTGATTTCTGGCCTTGGCGTGATGTTCTTAGGCATCTGGCTCTGGGCGCTCGAAGGTCCTGGCGGCTACATGCTCAAAACTCCAACGAAGACCTCGCCAACTCCTGTTACGGCCAACACTTCATCTTACTAATTTAAATCATCATGTCTCAAGTAGCTGAATCTTCTCACGCCTCCACTTCCACGGGGATAGACCACAAGAAGCTCATCATGTGGCTCTTCTTGGCCTCGGATTGCATGTTCTTCGGAACGCTTATTTCGACGCACTTGCTTTATCGTAAACTCTATCCAACAGGTTTTACGGATGCAGAAGGTCATCAACGTTTCATTCAAAATCTATTCAACATCGAGCTAACGTCGTTCTCAACATTCATCCTGTTAATGTCCTCATTCCTGATGGCCTTAGCCGTATCAGCGATGCACAAGGGACAGATTAAATCATTTCGTCGTAATGTTCTCGGCGTAATTTTTTTCGGGTTAATCTTCTTAGGCTGTCAGGTTTATGAGTTTACTCACTTCTTCCACCAAGGTCTCACGATCCAGAATAGCGTCTTTGGTTCGACCTTCTATGTTCTCACCGGTACGCACGGAACTCACGTAGCGATTGGTGTCTTATGGTTAATCCTTCTGTACTTTTACAGCTTCACCGGAAAACTATTTGGTCATATGGGTGCGCTTGATGTAGAAGTCGCCGGACTTTACTGGCACTTCGTGGATATCGTTTGGATTATTATATTTACCGCCGTCTATCTCGTTGAATATCTCGGGCCATCGGGCTTCTGGGGTACGGGACTTCCTATAACCAAATAATTTCTTTCCCATGTCACACGCTGCTACCGATCATAATTTAGTCACCGAAGAGATTCGTCGTTATCACCACTTCATCACGCTCGCACTTTGGTTGGCGGCGATTACCGGCGTAGAAATCGTTCTCATTTTCTTACCGGTTTCCTTATCGATTATTCTCACGGTGCTTTGCGCTCTCTCGGCGATTAAATTCTTCGCGGTAATCCTTTGGTTCATGCATTTGATTTATGACCATCGCTTACTCTTTTGGATTTTCGTCGCTGGCATGGGTTTAGCTTTTGCTACATTTACTGCTGTGTTGGCTCTGTTCGCGGTCGATCGGATTGACACTAAGTGGTTTAGTTAATCGCTCCACCGAGCGATGGGTCGGACGGGTTGTCGTTAAAATCCAATAAATGAACATTCCTCTCCACTGGCACACCGAGCCACTCTTGCTACTCTTAATTGTCGGTGTTCTTTGGGGTTACACTTTAATTTGCGGACCGTATCGGGAAAGTTTCGCCCCGACGCTTACCCGTTACCCGATTAAAAGTAGTACTTCTTTCTATTTTGGAGTCTTCTTTGCTTATATTGCGGTGGGCTCTCCGCTGGATCAAATCGGCGAGAGCTTTTTATTTTCCGCCCACATGTTGCAGCATATGTTGCTCATTTATATCTCGGCTCCGCTGATTGTCCTAGGTCTACCTCCCGAAATCACAGATCCCTTTTTACTAAAAAATCCGCGTCTGAAAAAGATTCTAGGATTTTTAGTGCATCCACTGTCCGCTGGCATTCTTTTTAACGTTTGTTTTTCTTTTTGGCATTTTCCCGAACTGTATGAAGCCGCATTAAGCAATCGAACTATCCACATCGTGGAGCACTGGATGATGTTCTTGCCGGCTTTAATCATGGTGTGGCCTCTGGTCTCTCGTTCCAAAGTTTTACCACGACTCGGTGGAGGCGGTGCGATGTTCTATTCGTTTGCACTGATGATTGCCGACTTACCCATTTGGGCCGCACTCATTTTTGCCGAGCACCCCATTTACGAAACCTATTTACTAGCTCCGCGCATTTGTTGGCTGAGTGCGAGTCAGGACATGATTATGGGCGCCGTAATTATGAAGGGCTTTAACGAAATCTTCGCCCTCACCAACATGGGCGTTGCTTTCTATGCCTGGTATCAGCGCGATCGATAAGTTAGATAATATACAGTTGGGCGATTTTTATAAGAATTTTATTCTCTCGGCCATTTTTCAAAAGATGACTGACTAAAAAAAGAACCCCGCGTCTGCGGGGTTCGAAAAAGATAGGTGCGGTTTATTAAGCCTGTTTATGTGAGCCGTCACAGAGTGAACCGTTTTTACTCTTTCGACATCCACAGAAATAAACAGTGCCGTTTGCTTTCGCGGTGTAGGGTGTCGGCGCAAAGGCACTCCCTTTGTGTGAACCATCGCAAAAGGGCTGAGTCTTGCTTTGGCCGCAAGCGCACCAGTAATAGGTTTTGTCAGCCTCAACGAGGATAGGGTAGGGACTATTTTGAGATGATTTCGGGGAGTTCATGGTAGAGTTTATACTATTGTTCTTGGATGTTTTCGCACAGCAATGGAATTACGACTCAACAGTTGACTAGAGCCGTTGGTATTCGTTTTCGGTCTTATTTAGTTGGTTTTTCTGATTAAGTGGACGGCTATCGCGAGTACGATTATATTAGGTACCCAGACTAAAATATCAGGACGCAGGGAAGGTGATTTCACCCAGACGGCGGCTGAACTGAGAACATAATAACTTAGGCAAATCCCTAAGGCGATGGCGGCGTTAATAAAAGTTTCAGATCGGCCCACGCGCATTGCCAGCGGAATAGCTAACAGGGCGAGTGCAAAGATTGAGAAGGCAGAGGCGAGGTGGGCCATGAGTTGTTTGCGGGCCTCCATCTTACTTTGGATAATTTCTGCCGGGGTGGACTGAGCGGTCACTTGCCAACCTTTATCCATGGCCTCAAGGAGTTCGCTTGTAGTTAACCAACGAAGTTTTCTCTCCACGGTTCCGCTGTCTTTGAAAATCGCATCCGCCGGGAATTCCATGACGGAGTCATTGGCTGCGGCAAATGAAGAAGGTTTAGCAAAACTGAGTTTTTCATCAACCCGACTTTCCATGCGCGCCTCTTTAAGTTTTACGCGGAGAAAAATTGAGCCATCGGGTTTATCGACGCGTTCGAGTCGCGCTTCCTTGGCCTGAATGGACTGAACTAATTTACCATTATTATCTAAGCGCCAGAGCCAGAAATCTTTTAGTACATCCTCATCGCGCGAGCCCGCTCGAATAACGAGGCCTTTAAATTGGCGATTGAGTTCGCCGGGTGTGATAATCGATGCGGGATTTTCTCGGGCTGATCCCATCAATAAGCGTTTATATTCGGTATTGGCGCGGGGTGCTATTTCCAAATTAAGCCAAGCAGCGAGCAGAGCAAAACTCGCGGCTAAAATGAGGGCGGGTTGTGCAATACGTAATAATTTTATGCCCCCCGCTTTCATGGCAGTGATTTCGTTTTGCGAACTCATGCGACCAAATGCAATGAGGAATCCAGTGAGAACACCCATCGGTAAGGCATAGGGAATCACTCCGGGAAAAAGTAGCCCCACTAATTCTATTCCTTGCCAGGTGTTCACTCGTCCGGTGGCGACTGCCCCTACCACTTTTTGTAAGACATTTCCGCCAACCAAAATAAAAACAAATGCGCTCGTAGCTACGATAGAGGTAATCGCAGTTTCAATGAGTACGTGGCGATCGAGAATGCGCACAGGCACATCAAACCCGAGAGGACCCCTAACTCCAAGTCCAAAGGATTAAGATTAATTAAACTAACAGGAACCGAGGGACTTCTGAATGGCCGCTTTCACAAAGGCGGCAAAGAGGGGATGCGCTTTATGGGGCTTGGACTTAAATTCAGGGTGATACTGTACGCCAATCATAAAGGGGTGATCTTTGACTTCGACTATTTCGACGAGCCCCGTTTGTGGATTGGCACCACCGACTAATAATCCTGCTGCTTCTAATTTAGCACGATAGTCGTTATTGTATTCGAAGCGATGGCGGTGACGTTCCTGAATGAGCGGCGTGCCGTAGGCTTTGAGCGAGCGACTTCCCGGACTGAGTTGGCAGTCGTAAACACCGAGTCGCATAGTGCCACCTTTGGTGGAAACATCTTTTTGCGATTCCATGAGGTGAATAACCGGATCGGGCGTCGCTGGAGAAAATTCAGTAGAGTGTGCTTTCTTTAAGCCTAAAATATTACGCGCAAATTCAATGACCGTGACCTGCATACCCAGACAAAGTCCGTAGAAAGGAATTTTTCTTTCCCGCGCGAATTGTACGGCGAGGATTTTTCCTTCGATGCCGCGATTACCAAAGCCGCCGGGGACAAGGATGCCATCAAGTCCTTCAAGTGAAGCAGTTCCTTGAGTTTCTAAATTTTCAGCGTCAATGCGGACAATTTCAACATGTGCTTCGTTCGCAATGCCACCGTGTACGATGGATTCGTAAACGGATTTGTAGGCGTCTTGGAGTTCGATATATTTTCCGACCACACCGATGCGGACCTTATACTTAGGTTCTTTAATGCGACGAATAATTTCGCGCCATGGTGAGATGTCTATCGGGCCACACTGAATTCCCAAGCGTTTAACGAGTACTTCATCAATACGTTGTTCGGCTAACATTACGGGCAGTTCGTAAATAGAGTCGGTAACGTCGCGACATTCAAAAACAGATTCAATGCCGACATTACAATAGAGAGAAAGTTTTTGGCGGTTTTCTTCTCCAATCGGACGATCGGTGCGGCAGACTAAAATATCGGGCTGAATACCAATCTCACGAAGCTTTGCGACCGACTGTTGAGAAGGTTTAGTTTTTAATTCACCTGCAGCTTTGATAAAGGGAACGAGGGTGCAGTGAAGGAAGACGACATTTTCGCGTCCAGCGTCGTGTTGGAATTGACGAAGTGCTTCTAAGAAGGGCAGGCCTTCGATGTCGCCCGTCGTTCCGCCGATTTCAGTGATTAAGACATCAACGCCTGCTCCGCCTTTTAAAATGCGGTCTTTAATTTCGTTGGTGATGTGAGGAATCACTTGAACAGTTTTACCGAGGTAATCTCCGCGACGTTCTTTTTGGATGACCGTTTCGTAGATTTGTCCGGAAGATAAACTATTAAGTTTCGATAATTCGCCCGATGTAAAACGTTCGTAGTGCCCTAAATCTAGATCTGTTTCTGCACCGTCATTGAGAACGTAAACCTCACCGTGTTGGTAGGGGCTCATCGTTCCGGGATCCACATTGAGGTATGGGTCGAATTTTTGAATCCGAACTTTTAATCCCCGACATTCAAGAAGCGCACCAATCGCCGCCGCCGTCAGTCCCTTCCCGAGGGAGGATATGACGCCGCCAGTGACAAAAATGTACTTCATTATATAGGTGGGGGAGGTCGGTGAATTTGGTAAAAAGATAAGACCGGCTGGTCCGTTAAACGGTAGGCCGGTCTGGACTTTGGAATGTCATAGCCAACTTTTAGGGAGGCAAGCGGTTTTTAGCAGAAAATGGGAGGGATTGACCTCCCCTTATGAGCGAATTTTACAGTTAACTAGGAAAAATCTAATACCCCACTGCAAATAAGCCAAATAGATGGCATAATACTGCAGGTCGATACGATGGTATTTGCACTTGGCATCGTCCATTTGCCCTTAACCTTACTACTATGTCTGCCAGTTCCTGTTGTAAAAATTGTCAGCCCGCCTCCATCGGCAAAAAAATCATCATGGCCCTTTCGGGTCTGGTCCTCGCGGGCTTTGTGTTTGGACACATGATCGGCAACCTCACGGTTTTCAAGGGAGCTGCTGCTATCAATGAGTACGCTGAATGGCTTCATGCTCATCCTGGATTACTTTGGGTAGCACGCTCGGTCTTAATTGTTAGCGTCATCGCTCATATTTGGTCCGGCATCTTACTCACGATTGAAAATCGCATGGCTCGTGCTGGCGGACCGGCTGTTGAAGTAACGCGTCGCGCCTCACTTTCATCACGCACGATGCCATACTCGGGTGTAGTCATTCTAGCCTTCATTATTTTTCACCTCTTACATTTTACTTTCCGAAAGATAGCTTTAGGTGGACAAGAATTCGGCCCTGATGTTTACAAAATGATCATTGCCGGATTTTCCCAACCCGCCGTCGCGATCTTTTATATCGCAAGTATGATTTTGCTCTGCCTGCACTTAAGCCACGGTATTAGCAGTGTTTTTCAAACGTTAGGCTTACGCAATGAACGCTGGCGTGGGCGTTTAGATGTTTTAGCCACGGCTTATGGTTGGGTCATTGCCCTAGGCTTCATTTCCATTCCTCTCGCCGTTCTTCTCGGCTGCATCAAATAAAGTTCATGAAACTCGACTCCAAAATTCCCGCCGGCCCTTTAGCTGATAAGTGGAATAATCACAAAGCGAAGTTGCGCTTAGTGAATCCTGCCAACCGCCGTAAGTATCATATCATCGTGGTTGGTTCGGGTTTAGCGGGGTCGGCTGCCGCCGCATCTTTTGCGGAAATGGGTTACGAGGTTTCTTGTTTCTGTTATCAAGACAGCCCTCGTCGCGCTCACTCCATCGCTGCGCAAGGTGGAATTAATGCTGCCAAGAATTATCAAAACGATGGAGATAGCGTTCGTAGATTATTTTTAGATACGATTAAGGGTGGAGACTATCGTGCCCGTGAAGCGAATGTTTATCGCCTCGCTCAAGTATCCACCTCCATCATCGATCAATGCGTCGCTCAGGGCGTACCTTTTGCCCGTGAATACGGTGGTTTATTAGCTAATCGCTCTTTCGGTGGTGCTCAAGTTTCTCGCACGTTCTATGCGCGTGGTCAAACCGGCCAACAATTATTGCTCGGTGCGTATTCTGCTCTCTCCCGACAAATTGGTGCGGGTACAGTAAAAATGTACACCCGACATGAGATGCTCGATTTAGTTTTAGTTGAAGGTCAAGCGAAGGGGATTGTAACGCGTGATTTAGTTACCGGCGAAATCAAAGCCTGGGCTTCCGACGTGGTCGTGCTTTGTACTGGCGGATATGGAAATGTTTTTTATCTCTCCACGAATGCACAAGGTTGCAATGTAACAGCGACCTTTCGGGCGCACCGTCGCGGCGCGGGCTTTGCTAATCCTTGCTATTCGCAAATTCACCCAACCTGTATTCCCGTTCACGGTGAAGATCAGTCGAAGCTCACTTTAATGTCCGAGTCATTGCGTAATGACGGACGTGTTTGGGTGCCTAAAAATTCAGCTGACTGCACCAAGCCTGCTTCTGAAATACCCGAAGAGGCCCGCGATTATTTCCTCGAACGTAAATACCCAAGCTACGGAAATTTAGCACCGCGCGATATCGCTTCACGTGCCGCTAAAGAAGTTTGCGATGAAGGTCGGGGCGTTGGTCAAGTAGTCGATGGTAAGCGTCTCGGTGTTTATCTCGATTTCTCCGCCGCGATTAAACGTCTCGGTGAATCCGCCATTCGTGAGCGTTATGGTAACTTGTTTGATATGTACGAAAATATCACGGGTGAAAACGCCTACCGTCAACC
>Ga0209191_1000726_pt1 | contig 24107 bp, 22 predicted proteins | sample S_130626_EF_Meta_FD_187320 | JGI IMG/M metagenome (GOLD analysis project Ga0209191, IMG submission 187320) | Freshwater microbial communities from Lake Simoncouche, Canada to study carbon cycling - S_130626_EF_MetaG (SPAdes) (version 2) | ecosystem: Environmental > Aquatic > Freshwater > Lake ...
TTTTTCAAATGTAGCGACGCGTTCTTCAAGTTCGCTACGAATCGCATCAGCGGCAGTTTTGACACGAGCCGCCGAGGTGACGTATTGATTGGCTGGATAGAGATCAAATTTATCGAGAGACTTTCCGGCTTTTAAAGTGATCGCGTCGAGTTCACGTATGTTTTCTAAAGTGTCACCCCAGAATTCTAAGCGGATAGCCGATTCCATATAAGCGGGCCAAATATCAATGGTTTCGCCGCGTGCTCTAAAATTACAACGTTCTAAAATCGCATCATTGCGCGAGTACTGATTATTAACGAGTCGGGTTAATAATTCATCGCGCTTAATGACTAATCCCTTGTGTAGGGGAATCATTAAGGAAAGGAAGTCTTCGGGAGAGCCGAGTCCGTAGATACAAGAAACCGAGGCGATCACGATGACGTCGCGACGGGAGAGTAGGGCGCTACTCGCACTGATGCGTAATCGCTCAATGTCCTCATTAATAGCTGAGTCTTTCTCAATAAATGTATCGGTCGAAGGCACGTACGCTTCAGGCTGATAGTAATCGTAATAACTAACAAAGTATTCGACCGCGTTTTCTGGGAAAAAGTTTTTAAATTCGGAGTAAAGTTGGGCCGCTAGCGTTTTGTTGTGTGAAACAATGAGCGCGGGACGTTGTTGGCGGGCGATGATATTCGCCATGGTGAATGTTTTTCCTGAACCCGTAACACCGAGAAGCGTTTGGCGTTGGTTGCCTGCTTCGATGGATTTATTTAAAGCATCAATCGCCCCAGGTTGATCGCCTGCGGGGACATAGTTAGACTTTAAACGAAACTCCATGCGGGCTTAGAAAATCTTACCCTGTAAAATCCACTGCGGATTAACTTCAGATAAATTATTAACAATATGATGAGCGTTCTGTGCTAATAAAATTTCGCGGGTGTGTGTCGTCGCTAAGGCAATCGTGGTAAAGCCGCCCGCGAGCCCCGCTTGAATACCAGAAAATGAATCTTCGAAGACGAAAGATTTTTTGGGATCACCGCCCGCAAGTGCACAGGCCTTAAGAAATACTTCAGGATTCGGTTTTCCTTGGGTGACGTCTTCACTCGACACCGCCCCTTGGAAATGTCCCTCTAACCCAAAGAGTTCGAACGAAAGTGCGAGATTAGCTTTATGGGTGGATGTTCCGATTACGCACGGAATGCCCAATGATTTTAGGGCATTGGTGAGTTCTTTGACCCCTGGAAGTAGTCGAATATGTCCAGTCCGTGCGATGGTACGGTAATGAGCTTCTTTCTTCTCCGAGAGACGGCGAATTTCTTGAGGGTCTTTCGACCAGCCTAAAATATTAGGAATGATGACTTCATTTAATTTTCCGAATCCGAGTTTAAAGTGATTCGGCACCAGCGGAAGATTTTCTTCTTTCGCTAAACTTTGCCACGCACGTTCGTGTGCGGTGGAGGAATCGATGACGACGCCATCCCAATCAAATACAGCAACAGTGGATGACATCTTAATGTTTGTCCCAGGCTAGAGTGACTTTGACGGGACGATGTTCCCAAACATTGAGCGGCTCGAAAATTTGGCCAGGTGCTAAAATATTATTCGGATCTAAGGCTTTCTTCACGGCTAACATCGCAGAAATTTCAGCAGGTGAGTGTTGCAGACTCAGGAAAGGAGATTTGGCGATACCGATTCCGTGTTCACCCGTAATCGCTCCACCTAATTCGACTACTTTCTTCATCACTTCGTGAATGGCTTTTTCGGCTTTCTTACAGTCTTCTGGATTATCGCGATTGTACATGATGTGTACGTGGAAGTTCCCATCCGCAGCGTGGCCAAACGTTGGAGTCGGCAGACCGATTTGATCGCGTACTTCGCGAGTGTATTTAATCAATGCAACGTAGCTTTTAAAGGGTACGACGATGTCTTCGTTTAACTTCGCATTACCCAGAGAATACATGGCCTGAGAACAGGTACGACGAATATCCCAAAGCTTTTCCGCTTCGACCTCGTTATCGGTTTCACGTGAGGCGACGCCAAATTTCTTGATCCAATGACGAACCTTAACGGCGTCATCCGCAAGTGCGGCAGGATGTCCGTCGATTTCGACTAACAAAATCGCACAGGTTTCTTTGATGCCACCGAGTTCTTCGGTCGTGAATACTCGACTGCCGCGTTGTTTTTCCGCGGCTTCAACGGTTTGCGTATCTAGGAATTCAAAGACCGATGGATTGATTCTTGAACCCATCAGTTCAGCAGCGGCTTCGAGCGCTAACTCGTCGGTGCGACAGGCAATTAAGAAAGTGCGACGGGCTAAAGGTTTATTAACCAGTTTAAGTGTAGCCTTGGTGATAATTCCGAGTGTGCCTTCGGATCCAATCCAGAGGTCGCGTAAATTAATTCCGCTGACAAACTTTCTTAAAGGGGCGCCCCATTTAACTTTTTCACCAGTCGGAAGAAATCCTTCGAGAGCGTAGACGTGGTCACGAACAACCCCGTATTTAGCGGCCCGAAGTCCACCTGCATTGGTCGCAATGTTTCCACCGATGCTACAATATTTCAGCGATGAAGGGTCGGGTGGGAAAAATAATCCGTGTGGTGCGGCTAAGTCATTGATCTTCGCGGTGATCGCTCCCGGTTGCACAGTCGCCATGGCTGAGATGGGATCGATTTCAATTTTGTCCCAATGATCCAGGTGAATCACCCATCCACCTTTAATCGGTGAGCTTCCGCCCGTATTGCCTGTGCCACGTCCGCGGACGGTGACCGGAACTTTATGTTGGTTCGCTAATTTTAAAACCGTACCAATATCCTCTTCAACTTTTGGACGAATCACCGCTTCGGGCATGAACGATAAACGCATGTTATCGAACGACGCAGCGAAGCAGGTTGCCTCATCAGTCAAAACTTTCTCGGGTCCGAGAAGTTTGCTGAGCTCTTGAGTTGCAGCGGGATGAGTTTGAAGAGGAGCCATCGCTCACCCATCAAGCACGATTAGCCTAATTCTGCAAGCCACGCCGTGGCTTCCGCATCCGAAGGCATGCGCCAATCGCCACGCGGGGAAAGGGCCACAGAACCGATTTTTGGGCCGTCTGGCATTGAGGAACGCTTATATTGCTGGCTGAAGAAGCGGGTCAGGAAGGTTTTTAGCCAATATTTAATTTCTACGGTATCATACTTACCGGCGAAGGCATGTTCCGTGAGCCAAAGAACTTTAGCCGGGCGGAATCCATTGCGGATAAAGTGGAAGAGGAAGAAGTCGTGTAGCTCGTAAGGACCAACCAAGAGTTCGGTTTGCTGAGTCATTTCGCCGTTGGCTCCGATCGGTAAGAGTTCGGGGCTGACGGGTGTAGCGACAATGTCTTCGAGTAGGGCGCGTTCATGACCGACGTGACGTGCGTGGGCGGCCCACGAGACCAAGTGTTTCACTAAAGTTTTTGGAACGCCGATGTTCACGTGGTACATCGACATGTGATCCGCGTTAAAAGTACACCAACCTAGAGCGGCTTCTGAAAGATCACCGGTGCCGACCACTAAACCTTGGGTTTGATTGGCAACGTCCATGAGCACTTGCGTGCGTTCGCGTGCTTGGGCGTTTTCAAAGGTAACATCAAATTTTCCAGTCGGGTGCTCGATGTCTTTAAGGTGATTATCAACCGCACTACCAATAGGAATTTCACGTGCCGTTATGCCCAGCGCGTCCATCAATTTACGCGCATTGATACGTGTACGTTCGGTGGTTCCGGGTCCAGGTAAAGTGACGCCGATAATTCCTTTGCGATCTAAACCCAAGCGACCAAACGCTTCGAGCATGACCAAGAGAGCGAGGGTGGAATCGAGTCCGCCCGATACTCCGATGACAGCGTGTTTAACACCTGTGTGACGAAGACGACGCGCTAAGCCTGTCGACTGAATCGCAAAAATTTCCTGACTGTTTTCATCGCGACGTTGAGCATCCGATGGAACGAAGGGATGTTGCGAGAAACGACGACGCAGTTTGGGAGTCGTACCAGTTGGATGTTTAACTTCGAAACTAATGAAGCGCGGTTGGTACGAGGGAATCTGACCAAAGAAAGTGCTATTGCGGCGACGTTCGGCCTGGAGTTTGTCGACATCGACCTGCGAAACGATGAGCGATAATTCGAAACGAAAACGCTCAGATTCTCCAAGAATTAGCCCATTTTCAGCAATTAAGCCGTGTCCGCTATAAACGACGTCGGTGCTCGATTCACCTGCACCCGCCGCTGCGTAAATGTAAGCGGCTAGGCAACGAGCCGATTGCGAACGAACGAGATCACGACGGTAATTGGCCTTAGTGAGAAGTTCATCGCTCGCCGAAAGATTACAGAGCAGGGTAGCACCAGCTAAAGCTTGCGCGCCACTCGGAGGTTCGACCGCCCAAAGGTCTTCGCAGAGTTCAATTCCAACGACGCAGTCAGGAACATCTTTAGCTTGAAAAAGTAAATCGATTCCGAAGGGAACTTTTTTTCCAAATAATTCGACTTCTTGAAAATGAGCGACGCGACTCGAGGCGAACCAGCGTTGTTCATAAAATTCTCCCGAGTTGGGTAAGTGAGTTTTGGGAACGACACCTAAAATATTTCCGTGCGAAACGAAGACGCCGACGTTGTAGAGTCGTCCCGAAATTTCTAAGGGCATCCCGACGAGAGCCGTGAGGGAGAGTCGAGCAGTCGCTTCGGCGATTTGGGAGAGTCCTTTGAGCGCGCCGTTGAGGAGGGTGCGTTGGCCAAATAAGTCGCCACAGCTGTAACCCGTCAGACAGAGTTCCGGTAAAACAACGATTTCTGAACCCTCGGCGGCTGCCTTCTCGAGAGCTTGAATAATGAGCTGAGTATTGGCTACGGGGTCGCCCAGTCGCAGGGCCGGGGAGGCGGCTGCAACGGTCACAAAACCGAATGGATGTGTACTTTTTGCCATTTTTGGCTCGGTAACCCGTATGTTCACCGTTGACCCTTGGCGAGGCAACCCGAAAGGTCTACCCATCCCTCGTTTTGGGGCTGATATGTCAAAAATGTCACTAAAAGAAGTCACTGTTTTCTCCCCCGCCACGGTCGCAAACGTAGCGTGTGGATTCGACGTGCTTGGTTTCGCCATCGAGAAGCCGGGTGACGAAATTATTGTCCGTCGATCCGACAAACCTGGATTCCGCATCACCAAGATTACCGGTGATGACGGCCGCCTGCCATTAGAGCCCAAATTAAACACCGCGGGTGTTGCCGTACTCGATCTGCTTCGTCACCTCGGTTTAGGTGATATCGGTATCGAAATGGAAATTCACAAGAAGATGCCTTTTGGTAGCGGACTCGGTTCCAGCGCCGCGAGCGCTGTGGCCGGTGCCTTCGCGGTAAATCATCTACTCGGTGAGCCTCTTACCCGTCGTCAGCTCTTACCTTTCGTTGTTGCGGGTGAAGCTGCCGCAGATGGTGCCTGGCACGCTGACAATGTTGGCCCGTGCTTATTAGGTGGAATCACTTTAATTCGTTCGAACGCTGAACTCGATGTTCATAATATTCCGATTCCCAATAATCTTTGGGCGGCGGTCGTGCATCCTGACATCGTGGTGCTGACAAAAGTCGCACGCGAAATCATGCCACGTCACGTACAATTAGAAACCGCGATTCAACAAAGTGGAAACTTGGGTGGATTGATTTCTGGTCTCTACCAAAATGATTACGCTTTAATCGGTCGATCATTGCATGACGCGATTGCTGAACCTCATCGTCAGCGTCTCATTCCTGAATTTTATCGAGCAAAACGCGCAGCGATGTCCGCCGGTGCATTAGGATTTTCAATCTCTGGTGCGGGTCCGAGCGTTTTTGCACTCTGTGAAGGTGAGAAGGTTGCCCAAGAAGTCGCTAAAGCTGTCACCGAAGTTTTTGCTTCGGTACCGATTAAGGCAACCCCCTACGTTTCACGCATCAATCCTAAGGGCGTCCATGTCATCTCCGAAAAATAAGTTAGAATTTATATCCACGGCCGATGCTTCGCAAAGTGCCTCTTTAAGAGAGGTCTTACTTTCGTCGATGCCAGGGAAGGGCGGACTGTGGGTGCCGAAAGTGATTCCACAAATTACGCCCGACTTCATTGAGCAGCATCGCAACGATACCTACGCTCAACTCGCTGAAGCCGTCATCGCGCCATATTTCGCTGATGAATTGGGTCCCGATGTTTTAAAGCGTCTTTGTCAGGAGGCTTTTGATTTTCCGGTACCTTTGATTTATCCTGAGGGTTATCAAGGTAAGCCTGAGAGTGCGATTAGCGTGCTCGAATTATTCCAAGGTCCATCGGCAGCCTTTAAAGATTTTGCGGTGCGATTACTCGTTCGAGTTACGGCACATATTTTAGGAAAAGATTTTCCTCAGCTGACGATTCTCGCGGCGACATCGGGTGACACCGGTGGAGCGGTCACCGAAGCTTGTGCTAATGTTCCCGGTGTTCGTGCCGTGGTGCTTTATCCACGTATTGGAGTGAGTGCGGTGCAAGAATCACAAATCGCACGCCGTCGTCCGGGTGTTGTCGCCATTTCTGTAGATGGAACGTTTGATGACTGTCAGGCCTTAGTAAAACGTGCCTTAGCCGATCAATCACTCAGTCAGCGCCGTCCGTTACTCACAGCCAATTCCATCAACCCTGTTCGTTTAATTGCACAGGTTCCCTTTGCTTTCCATGTCCGTCGTCAGTTAGCAAAAAATCAGCGCCTCGCGATTATTGTTCCTTCGGGTAATTTAGGAAATGTCGGCGCTGTTCAATTAGCACGTCGCATGGGTCTACCTGTTGAGTCACTCATCGCAGCGACCAATATTAATTCTCCCTTACCCGATTTATTTGCGACCGGTAAATATCAGCCCCGTCGGGCAAAGCCTACGGCTTCGAATGCGATGGATATTGGTGACCCCAATAATTTACCACGTCTCTTAGCTTGGCACCAAGGTGGACCCGCTGTGCATGCGGTGACTGTGACGGATGCGGAAACGCTCGATGTCATGCGTCGTGTTCGTCAGCAAGGTGGTTATGTTCTCTGTCCGCATACCGCTGTTGGTTGGAAGGCCGCCGAAGATTATATTAAAAATAATCAGAACACCCAAGTGGTCGTGTTTGGCACTGCGCATCCTGCCAAGTTCCCAGAGATTTTAGAACAAGCCTTCGGCGATCGTAACGCTTCCACTTTCCCTTACGCCTTACCCAGCCCAGAACCCCTGCGCACGGGTAATGATTACGAAGCGATTCGTACTATCTTAGAATCCGAAGCTGGCTTCAGATAATCACTTCTGCGTGTTGTCAGTCGGAGCCTTACTGGCTTCAGCTTTAGCGCCGTCTTTTTTCTGAGGGGCTTCGATGACAACGATGCAACCGGACAGTGCTAATGCGATTAAAGAGAAGAAGAGGGCGGACAGTTTCATGTTTCTTATTAAAATTAATTATTCTGGTTCAGCAACCGCGAAGGTAACATTGCTGATGTCGGCACGAGCCAAAACATCGAGAACGTTGATGACTCTCTCATAGCGGGCCGCTTCTTCAGCTTGCACGGTAATCAGAAGTTTAGTCTTAGATTGTTTAGCGGCTTGGGCCATCTTGGTCATTTCATTGAACAGGCCTTCGAGTTCGCGGTCTTGTGGCTGGCCTACAGGATCCTCGTTGATGGTGATTTGCCCGCTCTCCGAGACGCCGATGGTCACTTCATCAGGCATGTCAGTTTCCTTGGAGGTTTCAGCATTACCTGGAAGAGTAGTTTTTAATTCATGTTCCACTTTGACGGCACCGGCCATGACCATGAAGAAAAGCATGATCACGAAAACCACGTCGATCATCGGAGCGATTTGGAATCCGGCGTCAGCAGGAACTTCTTGAGGGGCGAGGCGCATTTTTATTCGTCGCGGTTGAGGCCTGAGAAGGCGATGTTATCGATGCCAGCTTCGGCACCCCATTCGAGTGCTTTGGAAATAAATTTGGCCTGACATTGACGATCGGCGCGAATGAGCAGACGGAATTTTTCGTTGGTGCCTTTGCGCGCAGCGAGCTCTTTCGCAATGCCGTCCTTGTCGTTGATGTCTAGCTCGCGGTCATCGAGTTTATATTTGGCCTGACCCGTACTCGCGTCCCAAGAAATATTGATTAATCCGGCAGCAGCTTTGTCGTCACGTTTTACACCGTGGAGGGCGACAGGAAGTTTGATATTTTTATCAACCTTCAAGACTTGGGCTGAGGTGATGGACATGAAGAAAATCAGTAAGACCAGGAGCACGTCAATCATCGGTGCTACTTGGAATTCCGGTTCTCCGTCCCCGCCTCCGCCTCCTCCTGCCATGGTTAGTCTTTTAGGTTTGAGGGGTTAACTTACGCAGAGGGTGGAGTGCTGGAGGCATTCCAATCGGGCTTAGCGGCGTAGATTTCTTCATCACCGATAGCGTGACCTTTGACTTCGTCGTAAGGGAAGGAACGGAAGAGACCCGTAACGATTTCTTGTACGTCGTGAATACCTTTTTGAATACGATTACGTAAGAGGTAGTAGCAGATGAACGCAGGGATCGCGATGAAGAGACCAGAAGCGGTTGCTACGAGAACTTCGCCGATTGCTCCAGAGAGTTGGGATGGGTCACCTACGCCCGATGAGCCGAGCTTATCGAACGCCTTCATCATACCAGTCACGGTACCAGTCAGACCAATCATTGGAGTACACACACCGATTACCGAGAGGTAAGAGGCGCGGCCCATGAGGTCGGCTTGGATGCGAGAGATTTCAGAGATGACCGCTTCTTCGGTCATGACTTTACCATCGGGTGCGAGGGCAACACCGGCGCGAACGACTTCAGCTACCGGCGAGCCTGCGGTCTTAGCGAAATTGTAAGCACCAACATAATCACCGCGCTTAAAGAGGTCGCGTAGTTGAGTGACGTGGCTTGCAGGATAAAGTTTTTGAGCGCTGGTGCGGATAGTGCCATCGACGATGAACCAGATCATGGCAACGGAGCAGAGAGTGATTGGGTACATGACCCAGCCACCTTCAACGAAGAGGTGCATCATGGTTTTCTCTTTCACGCCAGCAGCTTCTTGAGCGCAGGCGAGGACGGTCATCATTCCGAGGAAGGCCATCGTGAGGAGGGGGAGGCGGATTGTCTTCATGGTAAATAGGGGGTGTTAGATTTTATTTAGGTTGAGATTAAAAAGGGGGCAAGGGTTCACTTGCTCATTTCCTGAGGTTTTTCCTCTGTTGCATCGGTAGAGGGTTTAACGGGGGCTTCAGGGATGAATTCAGCATCCTTAATCTTCCCAGCATCCGCTTCGGCTTCGAGGCGTTCCTCTTTAGGCAGTAACTTTTTGGCTTCTTCGGCTTCTTTGGAAAGAGGGTAGTTGGTGATGAGGTTGCGGAGGTAGCGATTGGAAACTTCTTCGAGCTTTTGTTCTTTGGTGGCTGGACCGTCCATGCCGCGGAAAGCTCTGGCGGCACCTAAAAGGGCTTTGGGGATTTGTTCGACCTGTGAGCCGTAGAAAACAGGAACACGTAAAAAGGTGTTCATCGCATTTTCATATTTTTTAGTCACGAGCAGGGAACTTCCTTTGAGAATGTGTAAGCGAGCGAGAATTTCTACGTCGTCGATATTCTTAATGAGCTCAGTGGATTCGGTAATGACTTTTTCGTAGTCTGCCTTGCGGTAGCTTTGAACGAGTCGGGCCACTTTAATTTTGGTACTGAGTTCAGGCTGGGTGCCATCATCGGCGCGTTCTAGGTTTTCTAAGAAACTCGAAATTGCGGCATCGTTCTCGAGTCGATCCAACGCATCCAATTTAATCATCGATGCTTTTAACCACCATGAGCCAGGAACTTTCTTTAACGGTTCAAAGAATTTAATCACGGGCTCGATTTCATCGAGGGCCAGATTCGGTTCGCCGCGGCTGACATAGATTTGTGCTTGAGCGATTTTTTCAGGCTGAGCCCAGACAATGCCTTCCACTTCGCTGATTTTCTTGGTTAAAACCATGTCCACATCGCCGGTGCGAGTGGTGCGTTCAATAGTTCCCTTCGTCGTACTGATAATAGCTTTCTTGGGGTCAATCAGCGGCTTAGGTGGCAGTGACTTATCCATTTTGAATGGATCATTCACTTCCCAGCGTTCGTTATTTTTAAAGAAGAGGGTTTGGGCTTCGCTGACGAGTGGAGCGAAGAAGGCGATGAGAAATAGGTGAGCAACTCGCATGGTCTTAGAGTGATAGCATTAGGATTTTTGCTTCTTTAGCCTCCGGTGTGTCCTTGATGCGGTCCTTGGAAAGCATTTCCGCGAGGAGAAGTTTAGCTTCAGGTTTTTGATTTAATTTTCCGGCTAAAATTTTCGCCGTTCCAAGATAGGCTTTGGCTGACCAGAATTCGTACTTCTTCCAAGTTTGGTAGCAGCGACGATAGAAGGCGACTGCTTCGGCGGAGTTTCCTTGGCGCTCTTCCATGAGTCCAATCCAGTAAAGACAGCCCGCGGTAGTCTCACCTTTCCACTCCTTGGTCTTAACAATCTCCTCAAAGCCTTTACGTGCTTCTTCGTAGCGTCCTAATTCTGCCAAGGCACGGGCGTGAGCAAATTTGATATCCTTTTCCTTGGACATCACGATGTTGTTGTCCGTGGCCTCATTACAGAGATCGAGCGCTTCTTTGAATTTACCTTGGTTCAGGCGAACTTCTGCCATGCCCGCAAAACCAAAGTCAGCATACTCGGATGAGCGATGGTGCTCGAGGAGGTACTGATACAGGCCTTCGGCGGCTGGATAATTTCTTTTCGCAACGAGATGATCTCCTACCACACCTAAGAGGGTGGAACTGAGTTCTTCGGCTTTATAGTTATTGGAAATCTTTCGGAAATACAGATCAGTCTTCTCGGGATTGCGTAAGAAGGTCGAAAGCTGAGCCAGCGCGAAATAGCCACGCGCTTGGGCGATTAAAGAATCTTTGTTTTGTTCGAGTTTAAGTAACTGGATCATTTCCTGTTCAGCTTTCTCGGCGGTATAGGCCTTAGGATCGAGAGCGATACCCGGTTTAACACGTTTTACTTTACGCGAAATTTTTTCAGCTAAGAAAATAATTAACTTTTCAGAACCTTCTTGTTTGCGGTCATTGATGGACTCGGCGACGGATTTAGAAAGCATCGCGAGCGCTTCAGTTTTCGCAGCCTGAATGCTTACTTGTCGGTCCTTCTCAATTTGATCGAGTTCGGCGGCGAGCGCATCGGAGAGTTTGGCAACTTCAGCCTTAGCAGCAGCTAATACGCCCGGGGTAGTACTATCTGCTTTGGTTAAATCATCTACCTTCCGACGGGCCACCGCTAAGAGCGCACTGTATTTTTTCTGGGTGGCTTCGGTGCGTTGTGAGAATTCAGGCTTATCGCCCATGCGCTCGGTCGCTTTAATAATCTCGTAGAGGTACGACATCGCCTTGGGGCTGTTGTGATCCCAATCGTAGATTTCCTGATAGAGGTTTTTAAGTTTTTGATGTTCGCCGCGACCCGAGAGAAGCTTGTTGAGTTGTTGCACGACGAATTCCAAGGCACTGGCATTATTTTTACTCGATTTCGCAGCAGCAATGTAAGCCTCGATTGATTTTACGACATGGCCTTCTTTTTCTTTTTCGAGGCGCTGTTTCTCTAAAGTGTATTTCTTTTTAACCGCAGGATCTCCATTGGTTTTAATATTATTATCCGCTGTACGAATCGCATTATCGAGATCGGTGCTTAAACGAGTTTCACAATCTCCAATTAACGTGTGTATTTCGGGGATTTGATTTTGTACTTCGGGAACGCTGCTCGTGCTGTAGTCCTTCAACCAATCTTGGCAGATTTTTTGGCACTCAGCGAGTTCGGGTGGATTGAGTCCGTACTTGATAATCGCTTGGCGGTAGCGGACGTCGGGTAAGAACGCACCTTTGGGATATTGCTTCTGGTAATCATCAAACCCTTGTTTGGTTTCCTTGTATTTACCCTGATAGAACCAGCAAAGGGCACGCATGTAAGTCACTTGTTCCTTACCGAGTGACTTTGGGTATTTGCGCGCAAATTCATCGAGTGCAACGCGTGCCTTTTCCCAGTCGACTTGTGCAAAGTGAGATGAAGCGATACGGAAATCGAGTTCCTCCATTGTGAAAGGGTCCATCTTCTTAACATTCTGCTTCGCCCATTTATAATGTTCGATGGCTTCAGGATATTCTTCGCGATCTTGGGAGATCGATCCGAGAATTACGGCGACTTCAGAAACTTGTTCGGCTTCAGGGAATTTTTGTAAGAACTCTTTGCACTTAGCTTGGGCTTCAGTGTTTCGTCCGATTTCACGAAGTGCTAAAATGTAATAGTAATAAGCTCCAGTTACTTTCGTGAAGTTAGGAGAGTTGTCAAAAATATCACGGAACCCGACGAAGGCTTCCCAGGGTAACTTTAATTCGAGTAAGCATAGACCGATGCGATAGGCAATCAGTGCGTCGTAGTCTTTGTTCTTGGAAAATTCGCTTTCGATTTTCTGAAACTGGGCGAGCTCAGCCTTCACGGTCTCAATCTTCGCTTTGGTTTCATCACTAACGGTGCCGGTAACACGGAGAAGGTTATCCAGTTCGTTCTGTTTTTGCTCCAGTGCCTTGGTGATCGAGCGAGTGATGTTATTGCGACGAAGTACGCCTTGGTAACTGGCTAAGGCCTGACGATATAGCTCGAGTTTAGTTTTTTCGTCGGTGCTGGCTTCAGCACTAGCGAATCGTGCATCACCGATTTCGATGCGTTGGAAGTTAGCGCGTACAATTTCTGCAGGTGAACCCGATCCTTTGGAATCAATCTCGGCTTTTAATTGTTCGGCTTCTTTAACCAGGCCGAGTTTGGTGTAAACTTCAACGAGTTGATTGCCAGCTTCACGCGCTTCAGGTGTACCTAAGCCGCCCGCGATGGCTTTCTTGAGAAGTTCTAAAGCTTGGCCGTAAGCTTTTCTCTTTTCTGCATCGGTGCCACTCTTGGCTTGTTCGATGATGATGCGACCCGAGAGAGCGTAGGCACTCACGCGGTCTTGGGGCTGCACGAGCGGGCTGGTGCGCAGTTCACTTAAAAGTTTTAACGCATCTTCCCATTTTGATTGTCCACCGTATACTTCAACTAAGGTTAAACGCGCGACGCCGATTTTGTTATCATTGATATCAAAAAAATCTTCCGTGCCTTTGGGAAATTTTGTTAAAAACAAATTAATCGCACCTTCGGCCTTCGCCCAATCTTTTTTGAGGTAGTAACAAGAGGCACGTTTGAATTGCACGACGGCTGCTAATTTTGATTCTAGCTTCGGTGCTTTTTTCTCAAGTTCATCTAAATTTTTCAGAGCCTCATCATACTTTTTTTGGTCCATCGCCATCATGGCTTTGGTAAAAAGAATCGTCAGGGGGTCTTCAGCTGGTTTCGTCGCGGCCGCTTTATTTTGAGCAAGGCAAAGCGTGAAACCGAGGGTTCCGGTGAATAGGGCAACGAGGGTCGCAATTACTAAAAATCGAAAGGATCGGTGTGCGGATAAAGCCATCGGGGTGAGGAGTTTGGGGACTCTCGTAAGTGGGCTTTAAAAGTGCCGTTGCGGCCGAATTTTGCCAAGTCTTAACAAGGCAAAAACACCTAAACTTATCCGCAGTGATAAATGAGTATTAACCCTAAAATATTACTTAGTTGGTCGTATCGCGGCGCCCAAAATTGTCTCAAAGCCTGGCTCTTGTGACTCTTTTGTGACAATTCTCACTTCAGTCTTAATAAACCCCGATTCTTCAAGCCAATCGTGCAGGTCGTTCTCATTAAAACCTAACCAACGATCGGCGTAGAGTTCACGAGCTTTTTCAAACTTATGTGCACGCAAATCTAAAATCAGTAATCGGCCACCCGGTTTAAGAATACGATAGGCTTCCGCTAAGGCTTTTTTCGGATTCTCGGCGTGGTGTAAAGCTTGGCTGAGCAGGGCGAGGTCCACGCTCTTATCGGGCAGTGGGACTTTTTCGATATCTCCTAAAATATATTCCAGATTTTTGATCTGTTCTTTTTTAGCTAAACTTCGACCTAACTCCACCATGCGCGCCGAGTTATCAATGCAGTAAACAAATTCTGCTTGGCGCGCGAGAAGTCGGGAGAGCGTACCGTCGCCCGCACCGAGGTCGGCAATTTTAACTTTAGGGGTTAATAAAAATAGCATCTGCCCGATGGATTCCCATGAGCGACCGGGACAATAGTTTTTCCCTAAGCGTTCGGCGACGAGGTTGAAATGCTGTTCGGTTTTGCGGCGACGTTTTTCTGCCAAGCGTTTGAGTGCTCTTTGATCGGCCAGAGTTTGTGATTCTTGGGCGGTGGCTTGCTGGGTCGCCTCAATAATTTTCTGCACACCACTGGGCAAGTTTTCGGCTAAGACGTAAAAAGAATTTTTTCCATCGCGTCGGTCATGGGCCAGTCCGGATTTTTTTAATAGGGCGAGGTGCGTGGAAATGCGTGATTGGCGCATACCTAGTATCTCTTGAAGTTCTCCTACCGAGAGTTCGCCTCGGCTGATGAGGAAAAGAATTCGTGCCCGGGTGGGATCAGAAAGAAGGCGGATGGACTCCCAAGGGTCGGGCATGGGGCGAGATTGCAGTAGGTTTGTGTCCGTGTCAAAAGAGGAAGCCCTAGAAATCTAGGGCTTCGTCGTGTCCAAAGAATGAACTTCGGCTTACTTTTTATCGGTCCAGCGTGTAATCGAAAGAACCTTCCACTTTTCAGTGCGTCCTTTGATGTTCGTGGTGAACTCTTCACCCACTGTCTTATTCAAGAACTGGCGAGCTAAAGGAGTGATGTAAGCTAAGATATTATGCTCTGGTTCGCCATCCCAGGCACCAAGAATGGTGTAGGTGATTTCGCTCTTATCGGAATCGCGATGTAATTTAACATTGGTGCCGATAGAAACCTTATCCGTCTTGACTGCAGAGAAATCAATCACTTCAGCCTTCTTCAGCATCGCTTCTAATTCACCGCGACGTCCCGTTAAGGTATCGTGATCTTGGCGAGCCATCTTGTATTCAGAGTTTTCGCGTAAGTCGCCGTGCTCTTTCGCAATCTGAATCGCTTCTTTAGTGGCAGGAAGTTTGACCTGAACGATATCGATAAGCTCAGCTTCGCGGGCTAATTTACTTTCGTTGGAAACCTTGAGAGTGCTTTCCTCTGTGGTGTTTTCGTCTTGTTGGCTCTTCCAGATTTGTTCGACGCTAGGTTCGATATTGTGGAAGCGGGCCTTGAGTTTGCTCTTGGTGGTTTCGTCGAAGCCTTGATTGCGTAACATGACGCGAACGAGGTCGAAGATGGTTTCGATATCTACCTTATTGCCATTAGGCATGAGGATATCGGAGAGAATATTTTTGTCGTTGATCAACTCAGTGACGAGAGGAATACGTGCTGTTGAGTTAGACTCGAGCGCTTCGATGTCGATGCTGCTTAAGATTGCGGCGAGGAGATTGGGATTAACCAAGGGGGTGACAATCTCTGCATATTTTTTGGACTCACGATTTTTGATGATCCAAATAATGACGGGAGGACGGAGGTCGCGTGAATCGAGCCACTCGCTGAAACGTTTCGCCACCTTGTCGCCGAGTTCAGCATCGCAAAGATAAGAGATGCATTCGGAAACTAATTTAGCGGAACCTGTTTTAGTTCCACCGATTTCGCGATTGCGGAGCAAATCAAAAGCACGGTCGGCCCAGCGTTCGCCACTGTGTGCACGAATTAAATCGAGCAACGCACGAATTTTTTCGCTCGTGTGTGGGATGTGTAAGGCGATGTTGGCGAGGTCGGCGTCGCTACTCTCAGCGATGATTTCCGAGGCCGTTGGGCTTTGGGTGTCGACGGTTTCAACCGCAGTGCGGAAGAACTTATCGCGATTCCAAATAGCGCATAAAATCTTAGGTAAATGGGTGTTTCGGCGGGAGCCAGTAAGACCTTTTAGAGCCTTGCTGAGGTCGCTGGAAACTTTCGCTAAATTAGCTTCATTCGCAGCCGAACGTGTCTCGTTGGTTGGACTGTCGGCGAGTTCTTCGAGGATTGCAATTTTGCGTTCGAAGATCGGAGACATTTCGTATTGAGCGAAAAGATCTTCACCCACGTCCTTAGGAGCTTCGAGCAAAGCGTAGGCTCCACCTTTGCGTTCAGGAATTAAAATGGCGCGATCTTTACGAATGGCGGCGCGACCTTTCGTCCACCAATTTTTGAATGCCGTCGCACGATCTTTACCAGCAGCCAGAGAGGCGAAATAGATGCGATCTAATTGCGCTTCGAGGGCGTAAGAAGAGCACTCGCCGGTTGGGTATTCAGCTAAGATGCTTTTGATTAAAGTCGGTACGTCGTCGGCGACTAATTTTGCAATTTTTTCTTTGGTACCGTCCGCGTAGGATTGGGAGAGGATGCTCTCAGGATTGAGGATCTCAATTTTTCCGTTGGAGAAAAAAGCAACGTCGATGATGTGTCCTTTTTTGGACTGTTCAGGGAAGTCGATGGTGAAGCGCTTTGTAGCTTCGTCGTAAGCACGAATGATTCCGATACCCCAAGCTTGGTGTAAGCAAAAACCATTTTTACCAGCCGTGACTAGGCTGATGGTTTCCGGGATGAGGTGGTTTTTGCCACCGTGTGGGTTTAGGGCCTTGTTACTCATTGCAAATTGTGGTTTTGGGGGTAACAAAACTTACTTGCAAGCCGGAAGGAAGGTCCATCGTCTTTGCCATCAAAATAAGTGCAACTCGTCCTAATCACTCATGGCCTTTAAGCCAACAAAACCCTCAATCCATGGCGAAACTCCCGACTCTTTGGGGCTTAAGCTAGCTGAAGCCGGTCACCCAAAATACCGGGCAGGGCAGATTTTTGAGTGGATTTATCCCCGTCGGGCCGAATCCGCCGAGATAATGACTAATTTGCCGGCCAATTTGAGGGTTTGGTTGGCCGAAAATTACGATTTTACCGCAACGGACGTGCTTGGACGCAAAACAGCCCAAGACGTGACCCAGAAACTTCTACAAAGACTCCGCGACGGATCCTTAATCGAGACGGTCATTATCCGCGCCCCGATGGAAGGCGTCGGCCAAGATAAATCACGTCGCACGATTTGTATCTCCACTCAAGTGGGCTGCGCCTACGGCTGTAAATTTTGTGCTTCAGGTCTCGATGGATGGAAGCGCGACCTGAGTGTTGGTGAAATTGTTTCTCAACTTGTTCAAGTTTGTCGCATTGAAGACCAGGCTGATCCTGCGCGCGCTGCCGAAGGATTGGCTTCGTTCGATAATATTGTGGTCATGGGCATGGGGGAGCCTTTGGCCAATTATGATAATTTGATGGCGGCCCTGAAAATTGTGAACGCGCAGTGGGGCTTTGGTTTTGGCGCTCGTCGCGTGACGATTTCTACATCGGGGGTCGTTCCTAAGATTTTAAAATTAGCGGAAGAGACTTTAGGATTTCGTTTAGCGATTAGTTTACACGGGGCCACGAATGAGGTGCGCGAAAAAATTATGCCGGTGAACAAAAAGTATCCGCTCGAACAATTAATTCCCGCTGCCAAAACTTTTGCCCGTGAACATGGTCGCATGTTAACGTTAGAATTTATTCTCATTGAAGAGATTAACGACTCACTCGAACAGGCTCAAAAATTAGCGGTGATTGCCCGAGAGCTTCACGCTCACGTTAATTTAATTCCGTATAATACGGTTGAGGGACTGGAGTGGCGTCGACCTTCTATTACTCGTCAGGATCGCTTCGTAAAAGAACTACGTGCACTGGGCGTAACAGCGACTTTACGTAGGGAAAAAGGGCATGATATCAATGCTGCCTGTGGTCAGTTAAGACTGCAGAAGGAGAAGAGTTTAGGCGCAGATTCTACGCCAGTCGCGGAAGCTTAAGCGGTTAATCCAGCGATAAAAGCTCGGCGATCTGGAGCTTTGTAAAATGCGGTGCCTGCGACCAAGGTGTCGGCTCCCGCAGCGCGACATTGTAAACCGGTTTCACTGTTGATTCCGCCGTCGACTTCTAAGCGGAATTTCAATCCACGCTTTTTTCTCTCGTTGTCTAAGAACTTAATGCTCTCGAGTACGGATGGCATAAAAGATTGTCCGCCGAAACCAGGGAAAACTGTCATACACAATACGAGGTCGACCGAATCAAGATACGGTAAAAGTCTTTTCGGGTCGCAATCAGGGTTCATCGCAATGCCCGCTTGGACACCAGCCTCTTTGATTGTTTTCAAAGTCTTGGCGACGTCGTGATCGGCTTCAACGTGAACGGTAATCGTTTCCGAACCCGCTTTAATAAAAGGTGCGATGTAGCGATCTGGATTTTGCAACATCAGGTGTACATCGAAATGCAGTTTGGTGCGCGATCTTAAATCGGCCACCACTTGTGGACCGAAGCTGATATTCGGCACGAAGTGTCCGTCCATAATATCGAGGTGGACCCATTTTAATCCGGCCTCTTCAATCGCTTTAATCCCGAGTGCGAACTCGCCGTGATTAGCGGCGAGCAGGGAAGGAGCAATGATGGGCGAATTCATAATTACCAAGCCGTGGTCGCAGCTTCTCGTATCTGGCTAACGATATCCATAAACAAACCGGGTGCGATACTGCGCTCTTCCGCGGAAGCATCGCTATTAGGCTGTAAGGTGGCGGACGCACTGAATTCACGGTCTTTAAATAAAACTTTGGTTCCGTTGTTGGTGGTTAAGGTACAACGCACGGTGATTGAAATATTAAAGCTACTGTAAGTATAACTGTCGGTCGATTTCGTGGTCAGACCTTGGTGGGTATAGCGGGTCACTACAGTTTCTAATTTCGCACCGCCTGGACCGATTTTAATCCGAGGATCGGCGGTAAAGGATTCAATTAATTTTTGTTCAAGCACAACATGCGTCCCGATACGTGAAGTGGTATTTTGAATAGGCGCAATTTCAATGGTCGTGAAGGCAGGTTTCGGTCCGCCGAGTTCGTACGATGAGCAGCCGGTTTGGCTGATGGTTAAACTCAGAGTGAGAAATAAAAATAAGGTACGGAAGATCATGGACGGGAATTTTCGGTTGCAGGGTTAATGGATTCTTTGCGGAAACCCAGTGCGTCCAATTCGTCGCCTACAGTGACAGGTTTGTTTTCGGTACTGGATGTTGGACGGGGATAATTGCCAAGTAGTTTATCCGCAATGGTTGTAGGTGGATTAGGATTTTTCTCGATTTCTTTGAGTAGGCTTTGGGCTTCCACCGCGGCGGCGGATTCTGGTGAAATGCTTCGGCAAGCATTGGCCATGAGTTTAGCGGCTTCAGGATTATTGCGACTGTACCAATAGAATTTTCCGAGATTGAGTCGGGCTCGAGCCGCGCGATCGCGTAAGATTTTAATTTGTTCGGGTGCAATTTTCGCACGCGGGTCGTTAGGGTATTGGTCCGCGAGAGTCTTCCAGTGGTCGGCAGAATCGATGGTGCTCGCTTGATCCCAGTCGGGTCCGAGTGATTCTTCGCTGCGTAGTTTAGCCAATCTTTCCAGGGCTTCGGGTGCGTATTTTGAATTAGGATAGTCGCTAACAATACGTTCGAGGGCCTCAAGACTTTCAGTCGTGCGACCTTGATCGGCATTCAGACGGGCGATACGAATGAGAGCGATGTCGGCGAGTGGTCCATTCGGTGCGACTTTCACGACTTTTTCATAAACCGTGACGGCGTGTAATCGGTCTTTAAACCAAGGAAACCAACCACCGAGTTTTGGGCGAACTCCGTCAGCCAAACGCGAGGCGATGATAAAATTTAAATCTATGGCGTCTTGGAAATTTACGTAATTAGTGTGACGTTTGAAAAATTCATCGAGGTCTTCGCGTTCGGCTGGCTCAAACTGATTACGAGCCATATGAATTTTGGCTCTCGCAATGAGAGCAATCGCTTCGCCTTCCTGTCCAAATTGGCTTTCCGCAATTTTATTCCAGAGTGACAAAGCCTTGGAATAATCAGCTGCATCCGTCGCAGCCTGCGCTTCGTTAATCTGATTTAATAATTCAGGTAATGTGGTTGGTGCAGTGACGACCGAAGTGGTGCCTTCTTTAAGTGTCCAGCGTGGTCCGTTGTGAACCAGCTCGGCCTGACAGGTGAGTGTGAGGGCGAGGGCGAGGATGCAGAAAAATTTATTTTTTAGGTTCATGCCAGCGAAGGAGTGTTGCGCCCCAGGTTAATCCTGAGCCGAAAGCGACGAGCAGTACAAGGTCACCGTGTTTGATTTTGCCTTCCCGCCAAGCCTCTTCGAGGGCCAGAGGGATAGAGGCAGCTGAAGTGTTTCCAAATCGGTCTAAATTCGAAGGAAATCGCTCAAGCCCTACATTTAATTGGCCAGCCACGGCTTCTAAAATTCGCGCATTGGCTTGGTGAGGGATGAACCACGCCACTTGATCGGAGGTCACTCCACATTTGTTTAAAACACGCTGGCAGGATTCGGACATCACCCGCACGGCGAGTTTAAAAACTTCTTTGCCATTCATGCGCAGGCAGTGTTCGCGATTTTGAATCGTTTCGGGTGTCGATGGTTTAGCTGAACCGCCCGCCACGCTATGAATAAGCTCAGCGTTAGTTCCGTCGGAGCCCAACATGTTTCCGAGAATGCCTACGTGAGGAGTATCGGTTAATTCTAAAATAGCAGCGCCTGCTCCGTCACCAAAAAGCACACACGTGGTGCGATCTTGCCAGTCGAGAACTCCCGAAAGTTTTTCTGTTCCCACTACGAGAGCGCGTCGGTAATTACCCGAGCGTAACATGTCGGTGCCCACTTGAAGGGCGAAAATAAATCCAGAGCAAGCGGCAGAAACATCGAACGCTGGAATATCACGACGGAGACCGAGTTTAGCTTGAAGAATACAAGCCGTTGAAGGGAAGGGGACATCAGGGGTCATCGTCGCCACGATCAGGAGGTCGATGTCTTCAGGATTTAGTCCGGCATTTTTGAGGGCTTGGGCGGAAGCCTTTGCTCCCATGTCCGAAGGATTTTCGTTGGGTCCAGCGATGCGACGTTCGGCGATTCCTGAACGCGTTTTGATCCACTCGTCGTTCGTATCGACGATTTTCGATAAATCATCGTTAGTCAGTTTTCGCTCGGGTGTATAGACGCCGAGTGAACGGATGAAGACTGAGGATTGAGCCGGGTTCATCAAGTAGTCGAAGTAAGCCCTCCGCGGGGAAGAAGGGAACACTAAAACCTCATTCTTCTTCCGGAGTCGAAGAAATTACCGCATTTGCTTCTGCTAAAGCGACTAACATTCGGCGGTTAGCATCGTGTCCCACAGCTTCAAGGCCTAGACGAATGGCACTGGCAATACTCTGACGATTGCTCGAACCGTGCGCCTTCATCACTAAACTGGAGAGTCCTAATAAAGGAGCTCCGCCGTATTTTTCAGGCTTAAGTTTTCCTTTAAGATCACGCAGGAGAGGGAACATGGCGATACCGCCTGCGAGGTAGACCGGATTGCTTTTAACTTTTGTACCGACCATATCGCGTACCATGTAAACCAGACCTTCGAGAGTTTTTAAAATAACATTTCCGGTGAAGCCATCAGTGACCACGACATCACAAGCGTCGCCAAATACATCAAACCCTTCGACGGGTCCGACGTAATTTATTTTATCGCCCATGGCTTTCAATAAAGTGTGCGTGCGATTGATTCTGGCGCCGCCTTTACCTTCTTCCGTGCCCACGGATAATAAACCCACGCGTGGATGGGTTATCCCTAATGCGCTTTGGGCATAGATGGATCCGAGCACGGCATTATGGACTAAATGTTCAGGTTTAGCTTCAGGATTTGCACCGACATCGAGCATCACGAAATGCCCTTCACGACGAGGCATAATCGCTGCTAGGGCCGGACGTTCGGCACCTTCCATCGGGCGCACTTTGATGGTTCCTGCTGCGACTAAAGCTTTGGTGTTTCCGGTAGAAATAACGAGATCGGCCTGACCTGCTTTAAGCATATCCAATGCAATCAACATCGACGAATCGCGTTTAGATTTAATTACCGTCATCGCTGCGTCATCCGGATTCACCACCGTCGCGGCGTGTTTAAATTCAATGCGCTTGGATTTAAGTATGCGGTGCTCGGCGGCGAGTTGGCGTAAATTATCTTCGTGACCTACTAAAATAAGTTTATCGTTGGGCCCGACAAAACCCTCACGGAGTGCAAGGGCTGCACCAGCGATGGCTTCAGATGGACCTAAATCGCCACCCATACAATCGAGGGCGATTTTTTTTCCAGTGGGCGTGATTTCTTCGCTCATGATTGAACGGGCGTTGCCCGCAAAATTTGCTTAAGCCTCGGTGTCGAGGACTTGACGACCACGGTATTTACCGGTGGTTGGGTCGACGCGGTGTGAACGGCGGAGAGCGCCTGATTCAGCATCGCGTACGAGCTTGGGAGCACGGAACTGATTGGCCCCGCGACGAAGGCGGCTGCGACGTTTAGACTGTTTGCGTTTCGGATTTGCCATGGTTTTGCTCTGGTTGAGGGTCAGATGTAGAGTCTCCCTGCCCCCACGGTCAAGCCCCCATTCAATGGCTTGCTCTACTTAATTGTCTCGATTGGCTGGGAACATGGCCAAATCGCCCGCCCTTTTCCTCGATCGGGATGGAAATCTCATCGAAGACCACCACCACACCTGCCAAGTTGACCAAGTAACCCTTATTTCAGGGGTAAAACCAGCCCTTAGGGCCTGTTTATCGGCCGGCTATAAGCTTTTTATTCTGACCAACCAAAGTGGAATTAATCGGGGGATTTTTACCTGGGAGCAATACCACGCCTGTAACCATCGCATGCTTGAATTGCTCGATTTGCCGACCCCAGGAATTTTAGAAATCAAAGCCGCGCCCGAAAAACCGGACGAGCCTTCTTTATATCGGAAACCGAGCCCTCGATTTATTTTTGAAATGATTGAGCAACATGAACTCGACGCCACTCGTTGCTGGATGGTCGGTGATCGCATCACCGATTGGGATGCCGGATTAAATGCGGGAATAAAATCTTGTGCCGTGCGTAGTGGCGCTGGTCGCGCCGAAGATTTTATTTATGCCGAGAAAATGAAATTCACGATTCGCCAAGATTTTCCTGAATTTGTTCGTCAGGATCTCGGCTTGAATTGGGATAAATAAAAAGGGCGAACTCGAAAGTTCGCCCTTTAAAAATCAATGTTTAAAACGAATTAGGCCTTAGGAGCTTCAGCAGGTGCAGGTGGGCACTTTTCGCCGTCTTTTTTCTCAGGGCAGGACTCGCTCTTTACAGGCTCAGTCTTAGCAGGCTCAGTAGCAGGAGCAGTGGTTGGCTCGTCTTTTTTACCGCAGCTACCGCAGTGGTTTGAGATTTCGCTTTTTACAGGCTCAGTCTTCGCAGGCTCAGTGGCTGGCTCATCTTTTTTAGAGCAGCTACCGCAATGGTTTGTGATTTGGCTTTTAGGTGCATCGTTGGGGCAGCAAGGCGCGCTTTCATCGCCTTTCTTTTTTTCTGTCTCAGCTGCAAAGCTGGTAACAGAAGTAATCGCCAGAGCGACTGCAGCACAGGTTAATAAACGGAGGAATGAGGATTTCATTAGTGATAGAGAAGGACCTAAAGAAGTAAAAGTTTAGCCTACTTTGTCAAATAGTGCTCTAAATCACTGGTAGTTAGGAGTTTATTCATTTTTAAGCAGGCATTGAATAAACTGCTACTAGGCAACCAGTTACAACCGCTGTTGGTAGAAAAGACCTTTTTATTTTTTACCGCATTTACCTCTCTGACGGCTGGTAACTTCGTAAACTCACTCAAGTGTTCTGGGGATAAGGCGATCGGTCCATCACTAGGATTATTATTTATCCATAAAATGATATCGGGGTTAAAATGCGCAATCATTTCCCAGTCACACTTAATCCAGGTTGAATCAGGAAACGGAAAATCAAATCCATTTCTTTCTAATGGCCCAGCGAGATAGGAATTTTTCCCAGCCATCATCCCATCCCATATAACTAAAAGTTTCTTGGCTGAAGCAGAACGATTTTTTTCCAAAGCTAAAATTAAATCACTCGCCAACGTTTCTTGGCCAACGGCTTTCCCGATTAAACGTATATCATCAGCAACGCTGTTTTT
>Ga0209191_1000729_pt1 | contig 24083 bp, 4 predicted proteins | sample S_130626_EF_Meta_FD_187320 | JGI IMG/M metagenome (GOLD analysis project Ga0209191, IMG submission 187320) | Freshwater microbial communities from Lake Simoncouche, Canada to study carbon cycling - S_130626_EF_MetaG (SPAdes) (version 2) | ecosystem: Environmental > Aquatic > Freshwater > Lake ...
TTTAGCCACTCAGCAGGATTTTGATTAAAATAGCTAATGCATCCTAATTTATTATGAACGCTGTCAGTTACTGATCTATCATCTTGAAATTTGATTTGACTAATAATAACATCGTCCCATTGCTTCCATTTACAATCAACTATGCATCCTTCATTGACTAGCATGGTAATTTTAATACCATGCTGTTTAGCGTAATTACTCATTTTAGTCAACGTATCAAGATCTCTATTTAAACTTCTGTCAACAATGATACTTGTCATGTGCAACACTTGATGCATAAACACAAAATCTTTTAAAGTACGAACTAGGTTATTTACACTATTCTTTAATTCAATGTCAGGATTTCCAACTCGAAAATCATTGATAATGTTTGCTCTCAACAAATATGTATTGTTAAGAGTTATCATATCTGCTTTTATTTCTCTTACGTGATCTATAAGGTCTGGAACTTTTGAATAAAATTCGTTCTCATAAAGACTAGGATTTACTAGGTAATGAACTTTTATTCCGTATTTTTCACGAACAGCATACAGTTCATCGAACATTTCCTTGCCGTTAAAAATACTTCTAGCACTGCCAAATTTATTGTCACTAAAATACACATCTGAAATACTAGTTGTATCTAGATTGTCAAGAGCATCAATCATGCCATGTGTATAAGGTATACTAAACTTATGGGTTGTAGACATTTGTTCCTCTTGCGCCAACTGCAATCCAGCCTGCTTGTACATTAGAACCGTGATAAGAATGGCCAGTATCTTGTACAGTAACTGAGATTACAAATTTTCCGTAATCACTACTTTGATTATTAATTGTTGCAGGAGCAACTGTTACACCCCAAGTGCCTACACCCATGCCATACCATACATTTCGATAATCTTGAATTCTAGTTAAACTTGGAGCAATATTGAAATCATAATTACCTTTCCAATTTATATTTGTAGGATCATCGCTAAGTCCCATGAGCGTTGCAAGATTAACTGATAACCGAGCATAGCTATTGCCGCCTGATCCTGCAACTGTTTTAACTATGTTGTTTTCCATATAGGTATACCAACTGTTGATAGCGGCATCGCCAGTTACTCCTGCGCCGGCAACCGAGCTAGAGAAGCCGCCGCCGACACTTTGACCCATGTATAAATCCACAGTACCAGTAATTGTTTGAACAAGTTTACGTAAATTTGCATTTAGATTGGTAACATTAACTGGGGTAGGTATTGAAGGTGTATTGAGTAAATCATTGTAGCTACCAGTCGATGCAACAACTGCAAGTGTATCGCCAAAGTTTTTATCAGTTAAAATCTTGGCCCACGGACTCCAAGTAGCACCAGTATCCCTGCGACTACGCACGTAGTTGTCAGCGTGAGCCGCTGTTGTGCCGCTCCAGCCAACCAATAGTTCGCCGCCGCCTGCGCCGCCCAGTGTAATTACATTGCCATACGGCGCTGGGTATCCATTATTGTACACCGAACGTAATGTTAGCTTGTTTGCAGGTTCAGTTGTGCCGTTTGCTTCTGCTGTAACATTACCCAATGAATTAATTACTGTTGCAGTGTCTGCATTTCCAAATAAACTTCCAGTTACATTGCCAGTTACAGCACCAGTATGCAATCCAGTTGAAGGTCCAGATAAACTGCCGCTAAAAGTAGGAGCAGTAATAGTTCCAACCATTGTCAATGCGCCACCTGGTTTAAATTGGCCGGCATATTGTCCGTTACTAGCGATATTTGTAAATCCGTCGCCACCCCAATAGAAACCAGTATCTTGGGCTCCGTCACTTCCAAATGCAATACTTGGACTTGACGCAGATCCATCTCCAAGGAATATTCTTCCGCCTTGGGCATATATGTTACCAGTAACATTACCTGTTAAGTTTCCAGTTACATTGCCAGTTACATTTCCAATAACAGGTCCCGTATGTGTGCCTGTTGAATTACCTGTAATATTGCCAGTTACATTGCCTGTTACATTACCAGTCAAGTTACCTGTTACATTTCCAGTAACATTTCCAGTAACATTTCCAGTTACCGGTCCGGTTAAACTGCCAACAATGTTAGCACCTACATAACCAAGTTGTTTAGATGTTGAATTCCAAACTCTAGTAGCATCTGTTGCTAACACATCACCTGTTAAGGCGCCGGTTACTGGACCAGTCAAGCTACCAACAATGTTAGCACCTACATAACCAAGTTGTTTAGATGTTGAATTCCAAACTCTAGTAGCATCTGTTGCTAACACATCACCAGTTAAATTACCTGTTACATTTCCAATAAATGTTGGAGCAGTAACAGTTCCAACCATTGTTAAGGCACCGCTTGGTTTAAACTGGCCGGAGTATACACCATTATTGGATATGTTAATAAATCCGTCGCCGCCCCAATAAAATCCAGTATCAATTGCACCATCATTGTAGAACGCAATACTTGGGCTAGATGCTGTACCGTTAGATAAAAATATTCTACCGCTTTGTGCATAAACTGACCCAGTTATATCTCCAGTCACATTACCAACAACAGGCCCAGTATGTGTTCCTGCTGAATTACCAGTCAAGTTACCAACAAGGTTTGCACCGTTGTATCCAACTTGTTTTGTTAGAGTATTGATGATAAGGGTATTATCATTAGCACTGACACTACCTATTAAATTACCAACAACCCTGGCATTAGCATAACCAATTTGTTTTGCTGAAGCATTTGTGTCAATCATTACTGTACCGTCTAGCGATACAGTATTTCCAGTAATATTAATGTTGTATAAACCATTATCGTTATATACAAAGTTAAGAGGTTTATTTGCAACATTAGGCCACTCTACTAAATTTGCAACGTTTGCTAATTGAGCTGTGCCAGCATTATTAGCGTAGTTTGCTGTGTCGGCACTAGTTGCATGTCCAAAGAAATTTTGAGCAGTGACATTATTGGCAACAATATTACCAGTACTATTGATGTTACCAGATGAAATTACAGCTGCTGATAAGTTAACTACAGACGTTCCTCCGCTGCCATCTCTAGCAACAATAGAATTGGCACTATTAGTAGTAGTTGCAACTACGTATTGAGAACCCAATTTTAATGCATCTGTCTGCTGAGATGTTCCTATAAATCTTCCAGCATATATATTTTGAAATTGTAATGTTAAACTACCAATATTAGATGTTGATGTTACATTTGGTAAAATGTCTGCACCAGTTAAAGAAACAGACCCAGTAGATGTTTTTAATACAAGTTTATTTCCGACAGATTGCACTGTTGGAATAGATGCAATATTTAAAATGTTTAATGCAGAACCAACAGCAAGACCAGCATCTGGAAAAGTTGTTAGAGTAGGAAATACTGTATCGCGCAACGGAGCATAATAAGTTGCAGGATTATTTCCTAAATTGTCTGCGTTTGTTGAAGTACCGTATAATTTAGCACCCTCGCTTAATGTAATACCATTGTAAATTGTTGGAAAATCTGAAAATATACCAACATCTGCTGGAATAAAATCTGCTCCAGAGTTAACAATATATACTACATTACTATTTGAATATGCTAGTTGTACTGCATGAGTTGCTGATGGATTTGCTGTATCTTGCAAACCAATGGATGTCATCTTGGTTGGGCCGAACCCTAAAACACTTTCTGGTCCAATTCTTGTATACGATGTTCCATCAAAAACATTTAATTGATTGTTTACAGTGTCATACCATAAATCACCTAATGTGTGTACTGTTGGAGCAGACTCACTGATATTATTAATTGCTAGAGTTTTCCAAGCAGCACCGTCATATAGGTTTATTTTTAATTTAGTAGTAGTCGAGTCAAACCATAATTCTCCAGCTACTGGTTTTTTAGGAGCTTGCAGACCTGCAAAATGCTGTAACAAATAAACAAAATTCTCGTTAAGACTTTCGCCGTAGCCAGCATAATTTTTACCAATTAACGCAATATCCAGGATGTTGTTAACTGTACCGTCAACAACCGATGCTACTGGTGTTCCGTTATAATTGTTTATTGCGTATGCCATTCTGTTCGCTCCTTGTGTCTTTTCTTATTGTTGTTTATAATTACCATGGTGAGCTGCTTAATAAAGTTCTTTTCCAAGAATTAGTTGCTATACAAACATAAATGTATGAAGCATCCCACGCTATTTGTCCAGCAACTCCTGGAGACGTACTAGTAACTGGAGCATTGCCTGCTGCAATTCTAAATGTTCCGCCTACATCCAATGTTGCTCTTGGAGTATTATTATAAATTCCAGCATTTCTTAATTGTGCATCAATAAAAAATGCACTTGAAGAATTTAAGTTAATATCAAAATTTTGATCAGTTGTGTTTGATTTAATTTGAAAAGCCTGAGCTAGTGTATACTCAGGCTGAACACTCATTTCAATATCGTTTCCTGGGCCTAAAATTAAAGGTATTGCCGAAGTAATTGACAATGTTCCATCACCGCCTACGTCAGGAGAAATAATTGAAGATCCTGAAGTTTTTACTAGAGAACTTGGAGTATAAATGTCGTTACCATCGGTCAGCGCACTGGCTGTACTTGACAGTATTTTAGATTGTAAATTATTTAAATTACTGCTACCAGTGAATCCAACTACTATCTCAGAAAATCCTGGAATTGCCTCTTGAGGCGTAAATGCATCTTTACTGTAAATTCCAATTAATGTATTTGCTACATACATATAAACAACTGTATGCGATATACTAAACACATCTAGAACATCATCAGTAAAAAATCCGCAAGGTCCTTGACTTTGTGTATATATTGGCCCTGCTAAAATATTTCCAGTACCTGCATTAAAATTTAATTGGCCAGTAACACTATTGATCCACATATCGCCAGCCGAGTACGAACTAGGTGGAGTCGATGCTGTTGTGGTTCCGCCAACTGCTGCAAATGAAAAATTATCATAAACTTTTAATACTGCATTTTGAGTATCGTACCACAGTTGGCCTTGAATTGGATTCGAAGGTTCAGATGTATTAGCAAAATTTTCTAATAAATGTACAAAATTATCATTTATAAAAAGTCCGTAGCCTGTAGCATTTTGTCCAATTAAAGTAATATCAGTTGCTGTTTGATTAATTGCGCCGTCAATTAACCCGCCTTGTATTAACTGATCTCCGTTAGTTTTAAGTATTTGATAACCCATTATATTCCAACTCCAGTATAGATGATATAGTTAATAGTAAGGTACGGATTCATTATATTAACCGATTGCCCAGTTAATGTAGAATTATTACTTGTGTTTAATACCGGGCCAGCATTTGAAAGACCTCTAGTTGTACCGCTTGGAGTTACTCCGTATCCTGCATTTGTTGCAGTATCTGCATCTGAAACAGTAGAAGTACCACCGACTGCATAGTATTGTCCGTTATCGGTACTTTTTAAACTATGTGTATGTTGTGGTAACTGACTTGTTGTTATTGTTACTGTTGATGTGCCTGGACCTGTGAATGATTCAGACCCTGATCCAATATTATCAGCAGTTGTGTCTGGTACTCTATTTGCCGATGAACTAACTGTACTAACTAAGTTATTAGCATTACCGCTACTAGGAACGGTAATACCATTATTCATGTTATCAGCACCTAACGCAAATCTTCCTCTTAAATCAGGAAGTTTAAACGTTGCAGCTCCTAATAAATTGCTAGGACTACCGCTACTGTATGTGTAACCTATTATGTTGTATAACGCAGAATATGTTTGTTGTAAAATTTCACTTCCGTCACACATTAAATACCCAGCTGGCACTTTAGCTGCTGGTCCTGCAAATGGAAATATAGCACCAATTGGAACTAACGGTACATGATTAAACAAAGTAGTCTTAGTCATTCTAACTAACGACTGACTAGATGATTGGTATACTATTAACGAATCTGGAAATGCAGATGCTAAAGTAGAAGAATCTGTTGCAGCCGTTTTGCTGGTAATAAAAGAAGAACTTAACGTTGTGTTAAATGTAGCTGTACCGTTAAGTGTTGCACCATTAAAATTAATCGAATTACTTGTTACATCGCCTGCTAAACTAAAAATTGTTGGGTTAGCTAATTGAGTAGCAGAACCGTCAACTGACCCTGTAAAATATCCAGCAAATGTTCCGCTGAAATCTCCAACAAAGTTTTGAGCATAGATGTTTCTAAATTGACTAGTTGGGGTTCCAATGTCATACTGAGAAGATGCACTTGGTTGAATTGCTACACCGTTAGAATTTCCAACAGTTATTTTTCCTGCAACATTAGTATTTCCGCCTACAAATACATCTTGTGAAATACCAACTCCGCCAGTTGTAGTGATACTGCCTGTTATCGACGATGTTGAATTTGTAGTACTAGTAACATTTACGCCAGTACTTGCTTGAATTGTTCCAACTACATCAAGAGCAGTAGCAGGGTTAGGATTGTTTACACCCACAAAACCATTTGCATTGATTTGCAGAACGGTATTAGATGAATTTAAACTATTTGTTAACTGGAATACAACATTGTTATTTGTATTAATTGAGTTAAAAACAGTACCAGTACCTGTAGTTTTTATTTGAAAACTTAAATCGCTTCCTACTTTTAAACCATCATTATTTCTAATGTTTAATACGGTATTAGTAGTGTTAGTAGTGCCTTCTGTTGTTAAAAAGTTAGCAGACGATATAGTTTTATTGTTAATTAACAATCCGTTTGCTGAACTTGAGGTACCCCAAACTCCGGCTGTTGTACCGTTACTCGGATCTAAACTGTTAGCAACTGTGTATAAATTAACACCTTTGTTAATTGCAGAAAAACCCGCCAATGTTTGTTTAGGAGTAAAACTGTCTTGACTAATAATTGCAACTTTGTTATTATTTGAATAAAGTGTTATAACATAGTGCGATGTATTGTTTGTATCAACAATTTCTTCTGCCTGAGGACCAGTGTTAGAGCTTGAACTGTATTGTGGGCCAACTAGTACCCAACTAGATCCAGACCATACATACAGCTGGCTGGTATCAGTACTTACCCAAACATCTCCAATATTAGCACTTGCCGGAGGATTACTGTTTAAAGACTTTTTTATTGCTCCCGCTGGGTTCCATGTTCCTGCACCGTCATATACTTTAAGTAAATTATTAACGTTGTCATACCATAATTGTCCCTGTACTGGCTGAGCCGGTGCAGTGGGATTGGCAAAATTTTCTAAAAGATGTAACAAATCCGTGGCAAATACCGGAGCATATCCGCTATACCCTTGCCCTACCAATGTTACCGGAGTTGTAGTATCTAAACTTTGATCCTGTACTGTAATAGGAGGTTTATTTGGATTATTACTTTCTGTATATCGAATAGTATAAGGCATCGATTAAACTCCTACTAAGCCAGTTAAGCTCTGAATTCGCACTGTATAATCAATTTGTATCAATCGGTTTAAACTTTTTAATACTGGGTGAAAAATAACATGAGTTAAAAGCAGACTTTCGCCGGTTGAACTGTAGCTTTGTAAGCCTAATTCATCGAAAACATAAGTTGATGTGCCGTCACTGTTAGTGTCGTATGCTGCTTGGCCGCTAGGCTCGCCGTAATCTAGTAAACAAGTTACAAATATATCCGAATAGTTTTGCCCAGTTGTGTGTCTAACTTCTGTAAAATTACGTGTTGGATCCACATTAGTGCTGGAATTAGGGTCAACAATCTTTTGATATGTCTGATTATATAAACTTGCGTTAGTTCCCGACGTATTTGGGGTTAGATATGTAATAATTCCAGTAGGATCAATACTAGTTCCGCCGTTGCCAAATGCCATTTGGTAAACAAAGCCCTGACTACTATTAGTCATAGCTTCAACTATAGCAACACTTATGTTTTCGTAGTGAATGGCATTGCGTTTATTAATAAACACCTCAGCGGAAATCGGGTCATAAATCTTAATATGACCTTCAATATGAATTCCTGTTACGTCTTTAGTCTGCATATCAATCTCTCTTTATCTTATATTTATCATGTGTTATAATCTGATAGTTTAATCTATCACTTGTTAAACCCTGAATACCAGATGCCCGGGGTTGCCTTAATAAAACTAGCAATTGCACCGTCACTATCCAGGATATTCACCGGATTATTCTTATTTCCATCCCATTCATGTCCTGTTACTCGAACAACTGTAATTTTTGTGCCTTGTGTAACAGGGTTAGTTAATGTCAATAAAGCACCGTTAGTTGTTACATTAGAAATTGTAAACTCCGCAGGAAATATAACATCGCCCAGGGGACTATAAGGTGCTTGATTTACATCAAAAACGCTAAACGATGATTTTTTCAATCGTACTGTATCGTTATCACCACCAACAAATACTTCAAATAATGAATTATAATTAGTGAAATTACTGTTAAGAGTTGCACCAAGTGTAATTGCATACGAGCTTGAAACTCCATCGGCAATAATATTCTGAACTGTTGTTGAATCTGCGTACGGAACAGTTGAACTAGTTCCAATATCTTGAACAAATGTCCCCGTTTTATTATGAGTGTATATACCAGTTCCTAATGTACCCCGACGAATCTGTTTTAGAGTATTACCACTAATAGCAAAGAACTCGATTCGCTCACCGCGTATTTCAACAATACCTGGTCGGTTAGTAGATATATTCGGGATATCAAAATTACTAGCATCTTCAACTACTATTTCAACATCGTTCCAGTACAAATCTCTTGCTAATCTAGTTTGCTTATCCTTACTTAGACGCTTGTAAATTACACGATTAAGCATATCCTTAAATTGCATATAAGATATGTTAGACGATAGTGTATTATTTCCAAATGTCATCAATGTGTATGAAACATCTGAAATACCTGTTGTGTTAGCAGCTAATTGAATAGTTTGCTTATCTTCTAATAAAACATAATCAACGCCTGGCGCTAATAAAAAGTTAGTTGTAAACGTATTCTTAAATACCCAGACATAATTAGAATCTAATACAGGTCTATCTAACTTCATCACAGATCGACTTAAATCTTTTACGTAATGATAGTTCACAGACTCTTCTTCAAAGTTGCTTGTAACTAGCATATTGATTGATGTACGCTCTATATCTAAGGACTTTTGATTGTATGAACTTAAAATTTCAATAGTATTTGAACTATTATAAAACGATTTAAAAGTTATAGTTTTTGCTACAGGATTAATTGTATAGTCCCCAGCTGCTTCAACAGTAACTGATAATTTTTTACCTATGTTTGCTTTATAAACATTGTTTAAAATAGTTACGGAAATATTAGAAGTATCTACAGTATAATCTGACGATAAACTAAGTTTTTTACCATCAAGATAAACACCAATTTCCGAAACTTTAACTGAAGTTAATAAAGTAGTAAAAGGTTCGCGCCAAAAATCAGGAGTATAAGTTTTAACTCCGTTGCCCACTATAAAATAACTAGTCAAAGGAGATTTTAAAACACTGTTATCTACAATAACAATCATGCTTTGCTCTACTGGTAAACTTTCTCCTATAGGATTTGCAAGATTGTAAGTACGTGTACCGTTACCAACTAACACCTGTCTCTGGTTAATTGCAAAATTTTGAACTATACCAGATGTTATAATGTAACTAATTACATCGTTTTTAGCTGGCGGAAGTGGAAATCTAAATCCAATTGCATTAGACAAGTCATATGTCGAGTCAGTCTTAAATGATACCGGGTTTATAGTAACTCCATTAATATAAACTAAAGAAGTTGAATTAGTAGTCCAATTTGCTTTAGTTACAAACTCAGTTGTAACACCGTCTCCTATAAAATAGTCGTTATCTAAAACATTATTTCCGCTAGGACTTAAACTAAAAATACTCACAACTGTTCCAGTACTAGGCGTTGTGTTGAATGAAACTGTGTTATTTTGAAAATTAACAGTATAGTCTGATCTTTCTTGAACGACATTTCCAAGTCTAACAATAAGTGCATCGGTACTATTCATTTGTTGATTTATTTTAAATGTAGCAGTTGATCCATTACCAACATAACTATCTACTTTTATTTTTGCACTACCTGATGCGCTTTGGTCATAAACTTTAATTGCCAGCGTATCCACAACTTGCCCTGGTACAACTTCCTCAGGAGCTGGACTTGTTGTTGGTGTAACTAATCCGTCGCCGTCAATAACAATATCGTCTGCTGCAATACCTGTTGCAGTAGAATACGCTAAATCTCCACCAGAAATTGCAGTATCAAAATCTTGAGTTGGAGGAGCAATAGATCCATCACTGGTACTCTTACGTAAAATAAATTCATCGCCAGCATTTACAGTATACGAATTTGGAAGACTCACTATTGTTCTAGGCAACCCGCTAGTAAATTGCTGAATAGTTGCGGTAGCTGTTGCTGTTTGTAAACCAGAACTAATAGTGACTGTTGGATTATTTAAATAACCACTACCTGGATTTGTTAACGTTAACGATTGAACACCGTATATGATAGATATTGTTCCGTTTTGTCCAGACCCACCAATTAGCTGTTGATTATTTTGATTTAAAGATCCAGTAAATGAAGTAGAAGATACAATCGATACTGTAGTAATTGGGCCTACCGGAGGAACAGCATTACTAGCAACACGAGTAACTTCAAATACTACAGCACCTGCTCCAGTTACTGTTGTAGATGTATTATTTCCAACTAATGCGGTAGTTTGTTTAAGATTAACAGTCCATTTGCTTCCTGCGCCTGAACCGCTTATATTACCAGTAATATATGTTATAGCATTACTTGTTACAGTGCCTGGTGTTGTTTGCGTTGCTGAACTATTCATATATGTAGAACTATTAACAAATAATAAGTTATTGCTTACAATATAAACGCCAGTAGATCCGGTTGTTCCAGATACCTGGTCAGTAATGATAGTACCAGCAGCTACCCCAGTGCCTACTATGGTTTGTCCTATTTCTAATGTTCCACTAGATACAGTTGTTACAACTAATCGATTTCCAGGACCTGTTCCTGAAAGATTTCCAATTTTAGCTATAAAATTTGCCAAGGTAACAACTTTAGCGTATGAGACAGTAGTCGTTGTAGCAGCAGTTACATTATACACACCGTTAAACGCAGACGGTGATATACCAGCAACTGTTATTGATTGCCCAATTGCAAACGGGATGAAACTAGCCCCTAACGAAGCAAATGTTAATGTAACTGTGCCTGTAGAAGTATCACAACTTGCTCCAGTAGTTATTATAGGAGATTGTCTGTGCGCTATACCAGATCCAGAAAGTACCATACCAACTTGAACAGTGCCAGAAGCAACTGTACCAACTGTTAACATATTGTTTGTAATAATTGAATTATTCATTACAGCAGGAGTTACACCCGATGTTGGCTGAGCTACAAGTATATCCCCAACACGATATCCTGTTCCGTTATTGTTACCGTTGTAACTAACATCTACAGCAGTCATTACTGCACTGGCTGTTGCTGTGTATAAAGGAGCATTTAAATCGCTAGGGCTAATTGTTACTGTAGGCATTGTTGTATATCTGCCAGCACCTGTAACTGTTGTAGATAAAACAGGAAACGGTGTTTGCATTATTGCATCGCTGTTCTTTTGATTGCTTGTTCCAAATTTTGGATCATCTAACCTAACAGGATTAATTGTGCCTGTTATAACAACATTAGTGCCGACAGGAGGTACAGGATTTATTAATAAATTAATGGTTCCATCTTCAAAAATATTAACTTCCAACGATTCTTTTAATGTTTTTGTAAACACTACAGTTGAATTATTAGGAATGGCTTGGAATAATATCGAGTCAATTACTGTTGTAATTGTTCCATACGTAGTAACCAATGCAGAAACAGTACTAGAAAAACTCATACTACTTGTAGTAGCATCAGTTACTGTGTAGATTCCATTATACTTGTTTGGAATAAATCCAGTAATACTAATTAAAGAATTTACAGGATACGGAATTGCAGGTTGTGTTGAAAAAGTCATTGTAACTTTAGTACCAGTGCCGCTTACACCAATAACATTTAAACTAGTTATTGGATCAAATGTGCCTAGGCCAACTTTATTATTAACAGTATCTATTGATTTAATTACAGTGCCGTATGCAATAGAAGGTATTGGTTTATTGTTAACTAGTCGAGTCACACTTGGACAAGTTATCACGTCAGTAACTGATAACCCTGCTGTATTTTTAAGAGTTAAGAAATTACTTCCTGAATAATTGAATGTAAATGCTAATGGAACAACTGATGGAGTCCCAACCGCTGTTACAGATATAATCATGCCTGGAAGGCCTGATGAACTATCGCCAACCGATGTAATAGCTAATGTTACATCATTTAACGGAGTAGAGCCGCCAACGGCTGTTCCTAAAATTTTAATTGTATTAGGAGAACCAAAATTCAAGCTAACCGAATAACCAGTTCCGCCTGTAACAACTTGAGCTGAATAACCGTTTTCAGTAGTAACTACATTGAATGTAGCTCCAGATCCTAAAATATTGTTTTGATTTGTGCCAGTTAAATTAAGGAATTGTCTGTTTGCTGGATTGCTATCAGGGGCTGCACTAAGAGTTAAAGTTTGGCCGTCTACTACTGATGTTACAGTTTGTCCAGATGTAAATCCGTTACCAATGACAGCCATTCCTGGTAATATATTTTTACCAGTTACAATAGTATTTGCAACTTTTAATGTTGTATAATAACTACCGGTAGGCTGATAAATCGTAGCTATGCTTGTTGTTTCAATATTATTTACAAGTGTTACTACAGGCTTGTCTGCAAGAATATTATATGTATACTTTGTTTGTAAACCATCCGAAACATGAGTATCAGTTGACGTTGATGTTTTATAGACGTTGATTTCTGTACCTAAATCAGCAACATATGGTAATTGGTCAAAGGTTCGTACATTTGCAGCTACTGTTACAAAATAATCTGTAAATTTACTGTCAAAATTATCCCACTTGTCTGAATAATAAGGAGTTGTTCCCCAACCAGTATCTAAACTAAATCCTAAACCGTTAACTTGAACTCCACCGTAATCAACTCCTAACATTAACTGAGATAATTCTTTTCCAAGTTGACCAGTTACAGGGTTATAATAATATTGTATACGATCTGTTGCCGACATTACAGACTTGTCAATAATGTATACAACCTTAATAGCAGCTCCGTTTGCCGGTGCATTTTCAAAAGTAATTATACCGGTATATTGAGTGTTGCCATCAATTTTCTTTTTAACAATAGATAAAGAATATAATTCACGCAAAACAGGAACGCCGGCTACAGTTACAATCGACGTGCCAATTGTAACATCTGGCGCCCACTTTAGTGCAAATTGAATTTTAGAACCAGTGCCTGTAAATGTTTCAGTTTGTTCTAGTTGTGTGATATAATAATTATTGCTAGTTCTATCAAACTTTATTCCTACTAACGATGAACGAACAACACTATTGCCTATAATTGTAACAGCTTTAGCAGAAGTTCCGCCAATACCAACACCGCCAACAAGCGTAATAGTTGGTGCTGACAAATATCCAGAGCCCGTAGATGTTAAAATAATTCTATTAACAACTCCGTTAGAAATATAAGCAGTTGCTTCTACGCCTGATCCGCTATCTCCAGAAAATACAACCAGCGGAGGATTAACATAATTAGATCCGCCATCAACTAAGACTATGTCTGTTACAACAAATCCTACATTGTCTAGCCAGAATTTCCAAGGATAATTTTGTATTGCCGAATTGTCAGCGTCAATTTTACCATTAGCAACTATTGTATTAAGAGGAACTATTCTATCTGTGTAAAGAGGTTGTAAATCAAAATCTGAAACAGCCGTTGGTCCAATATCTAAATTTGTGTAATTGCTAATATACTCTCGTAGTTTAGTTCTGTAAGGCTTAACTTCATTTACATAATTTTCAAAATCAGAAATATTATCTACCGGATAGTTAACAGGCTGGTCTAATTGGCCGACATTGTGAGTTGCTCTTACAAAACTGGTTTTAAATGCCCAATCAATAAACACTTGTTCACTGTGTGCATACTTGATTGATGCAATAAACAAATCTAGATACTGTTGTTTTAAGTCTCCGATAAAAATATCATCTTTAATTGCATTTAAAATAACACGCAATTCAATTGAAGCAACAATGTCATATCCGTTATCAAAAATGTCCGAGTCGTAGCCGATATCTGTTTCAACAAAGTTATATAATTTAGAACTTAGTTGAATTGTTCCGTTTTGTATACCTACTACCTGATAGCTTTGTGTCCAATCAACACTTGTACTGTTAGCATATTTTTCTAGTAATAACCAGCCTCCAGAATTAACTGTTGTAACTTTTACAAGCTCACCTATTGCAGGGGTAATATCATTTAACCCAACAAACGTTGATACTAAGTAGTCTGCAGAAGAATACTGATTATACCCTGTTGCATACCAGTCAGTATAATTCCAATATTTTCTAACGTCATATGCTTGAGTTAATATACGAGACCATGCGCCAGCGCCTGTAGAAGTTGAGCTCGGAGTCCATGAATATATACTCCAATTGCCGTTGGCTTGATTGTCGCTGTTTATCAAAACAGAATAGCTTCTGACTACAAGTGTAGTATTGCTATCATCGTATGCTATGCCGCCATTTCTAACAATAACTTCTGTAATTTTTCCATTAGTGATAACTGTAGTAACTTGAGCATTTTTGCCTGTACCGATAATTTCTACGCTAGGTGCAATGCCGTAGCCGCTTCCTTCAAAATCAATATTAACTTTAGTAATTACTCCGTTAACAATTACTGGACTTAACTTAGCTTGTCTAAAAGAATTAATATTAATATACGATAGATCCGTATCAGTGTCTTGTATTTGGTCATACAAACCGGTAACTGTGGTAGGAGTTGTATCGTAACTTTCAAGTTTTGTTAAATTGTAACCTTCAGTAATTTGATTTTGTTGTAAAGTAATATTCACTCGCTCGATGAATTGTTTTAATGCTTCAATGCGATTAACAAACATGCTTTGGCGTGGTCTATTCTCAATACCATAGCGAAGTTTAGGAGGTTGTTTTGTATCAGGAACTAAACGTCCGGCTAAATCAACCCCGCATAGACTATCAAACCACTTTTGCTCTATTGTTACAGGTAAGTCAACATTAATGTCGTTGCTAATTAGACTCCACTGGCTATGAACATTCTGATCTGTTTTGTCTGTTAACCAGTATTCTATAGATAGTACAACATCTTTGTCAGCTAGGTAAGATCTTGCATTAACAAGACTAAAACTATCTGTTCCAATTAGTGCAAGATATGTATACGCTTCACCTCGAGGATTAGATATTAATTTAGATACCTGTAGTGCAGATATATGTCTGTTTGGTGTTGTAGGCACTACATTTTTATTCTTTACCCAGAAATAGTATGTGTTTACAAGTTTCTTTGTAATGTTATTATATTTTTGTGTTACCGAATAAGCATTATTGCCATACAAACTTATTCCGCTAATACCTAAAGCTAAACCTGCAGGTGTGTCTGCTTGTTTATCCCAATCTGCTGGTAACAATTTAGTTTGAACCCATTCGTAAATATCAACGCTGGCGCCTTCAGCAAGGGTGTTCCAAGAATTATTTCTATATGTAACATCATCTAAGTAGGCATTTACAAATTTTGTAGTGCCTAGATTCCACCAAATTTTTCCAACCTGTGCTGTTGTCCAGAAAGTTGTTGGATCTGAATTCACAGGAGCATCCGTTGTTGAATACGAATACACAGCTGGATCATAATAGGCCTTATACTGTATTTCTGCATCTGCAGGACCTGTAATTTTTCCCTGGCCCGGATCAATCACGTCTAAATATTTTAATAATGTTCCAGAAGCTTTATTGTATAAAAACGCTTGTTTAATTTTTTTAACATTAGCTATTGCTACACCAGTACAATCAACAGTCCACGAATAAGTATCTTCTGGTTTAACATAAGAATATAATAATCCAGATTGAATGAATGTTTTATCTTGTGCATATGGTGCGCTTACAATAATTTGATTATTGCATACTGCAACTCCGGTACCGTAACCATCGGTTACAGTATTGCTTGTTGTTAAACTTTCACTGAATACCCACTTGGTTGCATAGACATCATATATATCTACTCGTCCACTTGATGGCTGCTTAGTTACAAAGTTAGTCGAGTCTTTGTCAAATGTGGTAGGAGCAGTTTCTAGAGATGCCTGGTCAATCACATACGGATTATTATATAACACTTGACTGTTAATAAGTCTAGTCTTATGTCCGTCGAGCGTAGTTAAAGTTGATGTGTCACCATGTTCGCTATAAATTACTAATGTTTTATAATCATTCATGAAAGCAATTTTGCTTCCAAAACTAGCAAAACTTTGTGGAAACTGATTTGTTATAACATAAGGTAAAACTGTATTATAAGAATTGTTAGTTAATTTATATACATTAACTACACCTCGATTATTTAACGCATAGTCTGATATTGCAATATATGTTCCGTCGTCAGACACGTCAAGGCCTTGTCCAAATGTGCTATCGGTTCCTGTGATATTTTCTAAGAAAACAAATAAACCAGTTGTACTATTACGTTTGTAGATTTTTACAATATTAGTATATGTTGAAATAGCTAGAGTTGAATTATCTTTGCTTATCTTAACATCGATACCAATTCCTTGATCGGGCGCAGTGCCGCTAATAATCTGTTGGCCGCCATTATAAGTCCAACCTTGTTTTTTGAACGTTAGTTGCCCGTCTGGTGTTGAATCAGGCGGTGCATTTAATATAACTGTATTAATTCCAGTTATTTCTACAACGTATTGATCCGAAGTGAACCCGATGCCGTGTACTGTCATTCCAATTCTAATATTCGAAACAGGCACAGCATAGCTACTAGATATTACTAATTTAGTAGGTTCTGTAGATGTAAAACTTCCTACAGGATTGTAGTATACAAAAATTGAATCAGTTGTTTGATAAAATAATGTGTACACTCGACCAGCTTCATTAGCATAACCGTTAGCCGAGATGTATAGTGTGTCATTACCAAATTCTAAATTAGAACCAAATTGTTCATAATTAGTAGGGTTTAGACTAATAATAGTATCCACTACTGAATAAAAATTATCATTATCTTTTTTGTATAATGTAACTACACCTTGTTGCTGATATATAGACTCGGTTGCATTAATTTGTTCTGTTGCGGTTCCTGTACCTTGCCATGCTACACCACTACCAGGAGTTCCGCTTGAACCAACAGCAGTTGCCGTGAATATTGTGCCAATTGCGTTTGGAGTTGTGCCAGTAGCGCCTACTAACGCAAAATTAGTTGTACCAGGTGAAACAATAATATATTGCTTGCCTACAACAAAGCTACCATCTTTTACTGCACCAGTATTAGTTGCTACAAAGAAATCTCCAATTCTTGGAAGTCTAACATTTGACCAAACAAGAGCGTTTCCGTTAGAGTCTTTTGTTGCAGTTCCAATTAATCTAAAATCAGTAAGTAATTCTGTTGTCCCTAAAGAAGAAATTTGATATGTATTTCCTTTACCAAAGCTACCACTTTGTACGTTAGTACCATATGCTGTGATTGCAGCTGGAAGATAATTAATTCTAGTCCAAGCTGTGTTTCCTGAAAATGCAGAGTATCCAGTAATGGCGCCTGAAGGAGCTGTAACAGTTATTGTTAAGTCGTTTATAATATCTTCACCGCCAAGCATACTTCCAGAAATAATAAATTTATCACCGGTTAAGTATCCAGAACCTCCTGAAATAATTCCTAAAGACGGAATACTATATGATTCTAAATTGGCGCCGTTGTTAGTAGCTACATTGAATAATGCACCTGTTCCTGTGATAACGATTCCACTTACGTTTGCTTTTGTCTTGGCTAGCAATACTGAATTAGATTTAGATGATGGAACTCCTTGTAAATTTGATATAGTTGCAATACCATTTACAGAATTCACAGTTGCTATATTGACTGTCAAGTCATCGCTTGGCGAGATGCCGCCGAGCAATGTTCCAAGTATCTTAATAACTCCTCCAACTTTATAGCCTACACCGCCATATCTTACTTTTACATCATAATATCCATTGGTTGCAACTGTTTCTCCGTCTACTATAGACGTGGACGTAGGAACTACTACTACGTCAAATATTGCGCCGCTGCTAGATACTGTTACCGCTCCAGGCATACTAGTATATAACGGAGATATAGCTTTTTCAGTTTTGTAATATCGATTGTTATATATAACAATTGACCCTGAACTATAAGTGCGAGTTAAATCATAAATTCCGTTGTTATGAGATGACAAACTAGACGAAACCGATCCAGCATATTTAGAACCAACTGCAAGCCATGTTCCATCAGGACTAAATTTGATAGAGCTAGGTAATAAATTTCCAGTTCTCCATACATTTGGAGTTGGAACTACTTGCTTTTCTGACCAGCTAGAAGTTGTTCCAGATTTATAATAAACTGTTACCGCACCGGCATTGTCCCCAACTGCTAACAAATCGCCTTGCGCAGTTACATCTAATATTTTTCCAAATCCTAACAAGTTACTAGGCTCTTCGTTGAGTATATCTGATTTAGAATAAACTTGATTGAATTTCCAGGTAGCCCATTTTCCATCGTCAGGCACAGTGTTATCTACCCAAATTAATTCATCATTGTTAAATTCTGAAGTTAATATAGTGCCTATACTGTCCATATTGGCAGCACGTTGACTTGTTAAAACAAAAATATTAATACTGGCCTGTTGTGTAAAAGGCGGTTTCCAAGAAGGTAAATCTGCTGACACAACAAAAGTATTCAGAGTAACACTTTCAACTTTATAAAATCCGCTAAATCCTGCTACTTGACTAATACCAATATAAGACCCTTCTACGAAATTAACAATATTATCCGATGTCAACGTTAATAATTTGCTGTTACTATTGTAAGTTACTTCTGAAATTTTTAAACTAGTATCTGTGAATCTGTATACATTCCAAAATTGAGATTTAGGAGAATCAAACGTTACCCAGATGTAAGCACCATTTTCAAAAGTAGTAATATCTTTGGTAATAAGTTCATCTAACGAACCAACTGTTACAAAAACATCTGAAGGATTTACATATCCTGCACTGCGTAATAGTGGCTGATAAGTTTTAACAGCTGGGAATGGCGTTGAAGAATACCCCTGTGGCTTCAGGTAAACATCATTTGCTGTTTGCTGAATAATTACTGGACTTAACTGTTCAGTAGCTTTACTAAGAAGCAAAACTCCCTGAGGATTATTTTTAAATTTGTCTTCATCTAATATAAATTCAATATTTTCAAACGCCTCTGATGCGCCGTATTGTCCCACACGCAACGCCCACTCTTCATAAAATGTTAAACTTTCTTCGTTACCAGAACTGAGAACGTTAAAGAGTTTGTTAAGAACATTCTGGGTTCCTTTTTCTCTAATCATTCCTTGATAAAATTTAAATTCACTAACAGGTTCTTGAATAATATTACTTAGATATTGTCGAGATTGATATCCAATTAAATGCTGAGCAATTTTTTGTTGTTGAGAGTCAAAGTTATCAACTTCCAAACTGTAAAAATCTGTAAATTGGGTGGCAAGATTTGTCCAGTTAGGTAAAATTTGACTTGCTGGAGCTTTGGCTAGCTGTGTCCAACTTGTAGATTCAAAGGTGCTAGTACCTGGGAGGAATGTATTAGCACTATAATTATAACCCTGATAGGCAATAATATCACCCATGTTATAATCTTTCCAAGGTTGCCAATTTTTTACAGTTGCAGCATCAAAGATAAATCCTGGAATATCAAGGCCGCCGTACCAGTCAGCAGTTATATAGCCACTAACTTTAATTCGTTCTCTTCTGTATCCGCTAGGAGGATTATATATAATGTCATTAAAAATATCTGTGTTATTGATAATGATAACATGTTCGTGTTGTATTAGATAAAAACTAGCACAATAAATTCCAGCAGAAGTTCTTGGAGTATATGTTACAAGATTTCCAGTTCTATAACTGTCCAATTGATTTGGAGTTATTGGTGTACCGTCAACTTTAAATATTTCGTAATCATTAAATTTATTGCTAACATCATCAACTACAGTCAGTGAAGTTTTAAATGATATCGAAGCTGCTGAAGGGCTTAAACTAATAACTCCAGCACCAGCAACACTTAATCCTTCTAGTTTATTAAAATCGTCTGGATTAAATTCTGGACTAGAAGGAACATTTGTTAATGCACTGTAGTACTCACCCTCATATCTAATAATTGTACCATAGGCTATAGGTTTATTTGGAAGCCAGTCGTTCCACTTGTCCTGTCCTGCACTCCAATTTTGTGTAGTCCAGAACATAAATTCCTTAGCACTAGTTGACCAATTTGAAACTACACCAAGATTGTTATTGTAAGTGTCAAATGTAAATCCTTGATCTATTAAATATTGCTCATACCCTAACAAGAAATCGACCACATCCTGTACTGTAGTTAATTCTGTGCCGTACGGAATTGTTAAGAGTTCAGTTTTATCCCAAGTTGTTCTAAATGCCGCACTTACTCCGCCGGTTACTGGCAACGAAGTTAATACTTGAAAAAATTGTGAATTAAAAGTATCATCAGCAGTATGTTGTACAATAGTGCTGTAGTATCTTCCGTCGAACACTACAACATTACCAACCAGATATTCTTCTCCAGAAGTCCACTGCGCATAGCTATGGCTAATGCCGCCAATATTAATTGTTGTTCCAGAATTTAAATAATTGTAATATTTAAAATATGGTTGAGTTCTACTATAACCTTGAATTTGATATCCTGTTTGCAATTTAGTAATGCGAACACCACTATAGGTTAATCTAGTAGCAGGACTAGACGTATTTAAAAATACATCATAATCCTCTGGCGGTACAAATATACTACCGCTAGTTAACGGAGTCTTAGATTCTAGTAATAACTTAAATTGATCTCTATTAGTAAATGATCCAACTCTATAGCTAAGTTGAACCGCCATTGTATATAAGTCGTTAGCGTAATCGTTGTATGATTCAATATTATTACTAAAAATGTAATTTAAAATAAGATCTACAACATAGTTAATAATGCCGGCTGTCTGTACACGGGTTTTACTGTCATTTAAGTTTGGCAATTTAATATCAATTGGACGTACTCTTAAACCAGTATCTTTATATACAATTTGTCCTGCAAGATTTCTAACAATTCTAGATCTGTCTATTAGTGTACCAAATGTTTTAGCAGGAGTCAATAACATCGAAGCAGTTATTACACTAAACGGATAATGACTACTTCGTCTCCATGCAGCTTCAACTGGTGCAACATCTCCAAATACATAATCGCCAGTCGGGCTTGGAGTAATCATACCTTTAGCTAGGCCTGTTGAATTTGGATCTTTTAAATTACCGTTACCATCAACAGGAATTGACTGCATTAAAAATGGTTTTGCAAATTTAAGAGAGTAAAATACAGGTTTGCCCGGTTCTCTAATGGCGCCTAGACTAATATCTTGCCACATAGGCAAGTTGTCACTAGTATACGGGGCTGGGCCGTATAAAGATATCCACCACTGAGGTCGAACACTAAATCCTAGCATTTCCCAAGGACATAGATTTGGTCTGTCAGTATCTAATATCCAACGATAAATTCCTCTCCAATAACCTGGAACGTTTTGTGTGCCATCGGGAGTAACGCTACCAGAATAATTGTAAGTAAACGGGTCACTGACATTGTAATTGATTGGTTTGCTAAAATCGCTTCCTATTAATCCTGTCCATTTATAAAAACTTGGAGCCAATACATTGTTGTATTCTGATAGGCTATAAGCAGTTGTACGATTGTAACTGGGTACTATTTCAGTAATATCAAAAATTTCAGGATTGTATTTTACTTTGATATTATTGTAAATTCTACTTTCTAATTCTAAAATAAGAGCATCTCTATAATCGTTATACGCTAAAATAATACTGCCATCATGGCCTTGGATTACATTCTTAGGAGTAATTAACGTTGTATCTAAATAGATCTGTGGAACATACGCAGGCCACATGCCTAATTTTGTAGGAGTACTTGGAACAAAACTACCATCTGTATTGTCGTATTCGTAAGTAGTTAATATATCACCGTTGTTAAGAACAACACTGTTATCAATATAAAAATCTTGTGAACTAAATGTATAATCTCGGCCATGTACTAATTGTTTTGTAACAGAAGTCCCAGTTACCGAGCTTGTTTGATATATGCAAACTGCTTTGTTGGATAAAACATCTAAACTAAAAGATGTTGATAACGGATACTGTTTGATTCTATAATCAACTACATCTATTTCAGAAACTATAGATGCACCATATGGCACCATATCACTAAAATAATACGGAGCAGTAGTAGGATAATTTTCATTTATTTTTTGTAAAATCAAATCGACCATTACTACTGGAGATGCATCAACACCTAACGAGGCAGCAATTGCTATAAATTTACGTTTAAAATTACCGTAATCATCTCTAGAAGTTTCAATAGCTTTGATTACATTAGTTGACTGGCTAGTTATGTGATACAAACTAAGACTTAACGGGCCGCTGTGTTGTACAAATTTAGTACCGTACTGAGTTATATTACCCAAGTCTCTTAAATTACTTGTTCCTGGAAACACTCCGATGAATGTAACTCCATTGATATCATTAATAGTTCTATCGTATGCTAAATTATCAATGTCCGTTGCATCGTTACCATTTTCTGGATTATAAACATTATCGATAATACTGTTAACATGGTCAACAACTTCTCCTAATGTGAATGTTTTAACAACATCATTCAACGGATTGTTTTGTAAATTAATAGGAATTTCATAGTATCCTTTTGAATTTAATGGTTCATCAGAATAAACTTTGATTGTCACTATGTCTGTTAACTCGACAGGCTGTGTAAAAACAATTTGATAATACGATGGAGTAATAACTAAAGACCAATGATCAATTGCAACTCGTTGTGCATTAATGTACACTCTTACATCGTCTTGATCTAATAGCATTTCTTCCGGAGATGCATCAAAAATATCTATATCAAAATTGTTAGTTAAATTAGAATTGTTATAAATTCTTAAAGCAGCTTGTATATAATCAGCCTTGCATACTTGCCAGCCATTTTGATACAAGGTATTTCCTGAATAACTCTGACTTAGCAAATAGCCTCGCTCTATTTGTATAGTAATAAGATTAGTCGATTGCTTGTACTGAAAAGTATCTATAGCAAAATTAAAATCAAACACAATGTCGCCAATATTACTGACGTTTTGATATGTTAGAGGAAATCCTAAAACTTTATCAGGTAATCCTGTTCCTACTTTGTAAGAAAAAAGTGTTGTTCCTGAAAATGTTGAACCACTATATACACTAGTGTCGCCGTAGCTAATGCCTTCATCATCTACTACATCAAATAACGGAGATTGATTTGTATTTGTTTTTTGTTGACTGCTGACCCAAGTTGTACCGTTAAACCAATATGTTAAACTCTGATTAACAACGCCAGACCTTATGATTGTACATTCGTTAACTAACGGTTGAGCAATTTCAACTAGATGAATTTGTTTACTGCCAGTACTTAGATTCTTTACATCGATAAACTCAACTTGGTAAATTTTGTTCACTACAAGTGGATCAGTATCCGCTGTGACTAAAATCTTATGACCATGAATTAATGAAACCCCGTCAACACTGTAGCCGATAGATCCTTCTATCTTTGAAAAAATATCATCAGTAAAATTGTCAATTAAGTCAACGTCAGGAATCGCATAAGTTCCAAAATTAAATAATTTTAAATCGGCTGTAAATTCAATAATAGGTCTGTTAGCCCTTGATAACTGATTTAATGATGGAATACTTTTATTATATAAAGCACTAGTGTTTATCACATCCTTATGGAACCAACGATTATATCTACTCCAAGGATTTCGATCCCTACTGGCTCTATTAATTGTAATATAGTCTTTTTCACTGGCAAAACCAGTAGCATTACTAAAAGGCATTGATCCAAACGGATCGCTTGCAAACTCAACTGTTTGATCTACAGTGTAAGGTGTTATAATTTCTAAAACAGATGT
>Ga0209191_1000730_pt1 | contig 24076 bp, 35 predicted proteins | sample S_130626_EF_Meta_FD_187320 | JGI IMG/M metagenome (GOLD analysis project Ga0209191, IMG submission 187320) | Freshwater microbial communities from Lake Simoncouche, Canada to study carbon cycling - S_130626_EF_MetaG (SPAdes) (version 2) | ecosystem: Environmental > Aquatic > Freshwater > Lake ...
GCGGAGCAAGCAAAAGCAAGGAAGATGCGGGATGCAGAATCATGGCTACGAAAGGAAAGGGAGCGTCTCCTAGCAGAAAAGCAAGCATACCTGTTAGTAACTTTCCTATTCCTAATATACCTTTGGATGCTAATAGGTCTGGTAAGCAGGATTGGGAGAGCGTAGTGGGATGGATTGCCTGTTGTGTTCTCGTAATATTGCTGCTACCAATTATGGGCATAATTCTGCTAGACACTCTAGAGGCAAAGCATGAGGTAAAGCAACAGGTTGAGAAGGTCGAACAGCTAAGACGCAAAATTGAGAACTCTGAAAGGAAGAAGAATCGTGATAAAGAGCCTAGCAATAACTCTGACAATCCTGTTATTGACAGGGTGTCAAGATAGATTCAGATACCCTTGTCAAGACCCTCAAAATTGGTCTAATACTGAATGTAAACCCCCAATCTGTACTGCTACAGGTACTTGTCCAGAGCAACTCGTCAAACCCGAACAGGAGAAAAAGTAATGCCTACTATTGGATATAAACCTAATAACCGCCTTAATGCTGATGAGATTGAAGTCCGAGTATGGGCATTTGTCATTGTGGTTCTTGTCAGCATACTGCTTGGCGCTATGGCTATGTTTCTCTACTCAGTCTCATTCGTGACCCAACCAATGGCAGGCATGGCAAAGATAGACTCTATCTACCTACAGCAGATCAATACCATAATGGTTTTCATCACTGGGGTGCTTGGTGGTGTAGCTGGTAGGTCTGGAGTCAAGGCAATAGCCAATGCGAGTGCCAAGGCAGAAGCCATTGACAACGATGAACCCCCAAAGCCATGAGTTTGTTTAATCCTTGGGTACTTTTAGGCATCCTTATGGCGGTACTGTCTGCTGCTGGCGGTGGGTACTTCAAGGGTCAGCATGACGAGAATACCCGCCAGCAAGTAGAAATAGCCGCCTTGAATGCCAAGGCAAGGGAAACTGAGCAAAACATGACAAAGGTAGCAAATACCTATGCTGAAACTTTAAGGAAATCACAGAATGCTGCTAGGACTAAAGAAACTAAGTTACGGGCTGATGTTGCCTCTGGTGCTTTGCGCCTGTCAATCCCAACCCAAAGCCCCGTATGTTCCACCTCAGTTACCCCCGCTACCACTGGAGATAACAGCGGAGAAACACGAACCGAACTTAGTGGACAGGTTAGTGAAACTCTTATCGCCATCGCCTCAGAAGGAGATGCCGCCATCCGAAAACTCAACCAATGTATCCAAACCTACGAAACCCTGAAAGGAATGAAATGAATCTCTCCGCAAACTTTACCTTGAATGAACTCACCAAGTCTGAGACTGCAACCCGTCTAGACATTGATAACACGCCTAATGATGAGCAGATTGAGTCATTGCGTTTGTTATGCGAGAACATCCTGCAACCAGTGCGTGACCACTTTGGTAAGCCTGTGAAGATTTCATCTGGCTTTCGTTGTGCAGAATTAAATTCAAGTCCAGCAGTAGGTGGCAGCAAGACATCAGACCATTGCAAAGGTCAAGCAGTTGACTTTGAAATTGAGGGCTTATCCAATCCAGAAGTAGCCCAATGGATTATGGAAAATTTGACCTATTCCCAATTAATCCTTGAATTTTATGTCCAAGGTCAACCTAATTCAGGGTGGATACATTGCAGCTATAACCCAGAGAAGCTAACTAAGCAAGAACTCACAGCCGTTAAGGTGGCAGGGAAGACTCAGTACCTTCAAGGTCTACAGGCTTAATAAGCCGCCTACAAAAGTGTTTAGCGGTGAGGTGTTCGTACAAGATCACCTCACCACACTTCTCGCATAACCAAGCTACGCCAATATCTATGGTGGTCTGCTTACTTCCATGCTGACCATTCTGCCGCCCGTAGAAGGTTCGTATCTTACGAATCATTTGCTTGATTTAGCCCTTGAATAGATAGTAATTTGTTGCTTTGACTCAAGTCCAATTTTAGCTTGTACAGCTTGACCCCATGCCCTACCCTGCGCTATTTGGCGCATTTCCTTGTCCCTTGTCCAAATTGAAGATGTACCATCTTTCCAATCAAATACGTTTTTTGGCTTGTTCATTTCTTCTTCTCCTTTTGAATCCCTGAACTCATTTGCAGGAACATTCTCATCCACTTAGTCCCGCCCAATCTGATGTACTCAGCGTATTCGGATTGGGTCAGTCTCAACGTGATGGCTCTACCCTGCTCTATCTTTTCTTTCATGTCTTCATGTTCCTGATGTAAACAGTTAGTGAGTCAATCGTGTCTTTTCCAAAGCCCTGCATCTTCTCAACTTCTTTGGCGACTTCCTCAATAACTTGATCTCTATATGGGTTTTTGGATATAGCAGCTTGTACGGCACGTTTACGCCACATACTCTGCTTCTCAATCTCGTTGAATGCTTCATCCTCATCTGTCATAGTATTCACCCTTCAACTCAGCAATCAAGTCGGTGAGTCTAGAGATGCGTTTCTCGTTGTACGCAACAATTGATTGAGCATATTCAACAGCAGTCTGACCCTGCATCTTTGAATGTCGTGCCTCAATCAGTTCCTTTTCAGCTACCTCTAAAGGTGTTCTTGCTCTGAGTAAATCTTTGACATATTTGATTGTTAGTTCTCGCCAGTTCATGCTTTACCCTTTTCTTTATTTGAGTTGCAATAATCACTCGTTCAATCTTCTTGCACACATATCTGTTATCAGGTGTTCTTTTCCACTCACAAACTGGACACTTCACTCGTCTTGATCCTTGCATAGTAGGTACAACACAAATCCTGTGCAAACGCATATTCCCAATACGAACCCTGAAATCCCTGTGATGAATACCCATACGACTGTTTCCAACATTCGTCTTCTCCTTTGGTTTGAAATCTAACGAATCAAAGTACATCAGAGCCACAGCACAAGCAGCGGCAATGATGAACTTGATGAGCGTATTCATTTGCTTTCAGCCGCTAACAGGTCGAGTTCCAAGGCTTTCATCTGGTCTTTGATGATGGTCATCTCTTGTTCCATAACTTCAATCTTCTTCTCAAGACGCTTCCTTGTCATGCTCTCTGCATAAGTCCAGCCAATAGCAACGGCACTATTAGCAACCTTGTCAATGAGTTCGATGATCTCGTTACGGCTCATAAAGCCACCAGCAATGTCTTTAGCTGGCGCTATGCGGTTAATCAGTTCTGTGATTTCTGATGCGATGCTCATGCTGTTTCTCCTTGGGGTTGTGATTGATTCCATGCGGATTGCAAGGCGGTGAAGTTCATAGGCGCAATGGTGACTGTGGACAGGAACAGACCCTTACCATGCAGCTTGCGCCCCCAATCGTCAGTTGCCTTGGTATTGGTCAACTCCTTGCGTTGAACGGCGCTGTATACGCTATGAGGCTTGTAACCAGCCTCTACCAGTTCTTCCATAGTGCGATGCTCTTGGCAGAAGTCTTGAAGGTCAGTCATGTTGACCACCATGCGGTTAAGAGGATTGCAAGACCGATGCCGATGGCAACGGCGGTGAGAATGTCGGGGATTGATTCTTTCATGTTGTCTCCTTAAAGGCTTTTACGCATTACAGCGGCGGCTATTGCATCGCACTTGTCAGAATCAATTTCTGGGAAATTGCATTCAATGTTGTAGCCAAGGCTTTCAACATCCCATCCGCTAGATGACTCTAAGCAATTTTCTGCATGAGCAACTGCATTGCGGGTTATTGCAAATGCGTCAATTCTTGCTAAGTAGGCTTTGCTTTGGTTTGCATTCATTTCAATTCTCCTTTAAGGTTGAAAGATGGGGCTTGCGCCCCGTTGGGTTAGGCTGCTTTGCGAGCATCCATTTTTGTGTTGAATTCAAACTGCTTGCTAGTAACGCATTTGACGCAACGAAACTGCACAGCCTCTTGTTTGAATTCAGACCAGTTAGTTGAAATTGGAGTACGCAACATATTGCGACCACAAGCTGTTTTTGATGACCATCCTGTACCAGATTTGTTAAGGTGTGTAACTCTCATTTGAAATCTCCTGCTTGGTTGTTGATGTTGCCAATCATACGATGATGGACTACTAAGTCAACCCCCCTACATCTAATCCCACACATTTCACTAGGGTATTTAATCAGATAGGACTTGACTTATTAATCCTATCCTCCCTAGAATCCTTACCCATGAACACACCAACCATGCAAACCATTGAAAACATTAAGGAAAAAGCTGAGAAGGCTGGCTTCACCATCACTGATGTTGCTCGCTATGCAGGCTTTGACCCATCACAGGTATCTCGCTACGCCACTGGTCGAACCATACCATTGGTGACTTCAATACAACGCTTGGAAGAATCGGTAGATTCCCTAATCCAGCAGCGTATTGAAGCCTTGAATGGGGGTACAGAATGACCACCACAGTCTTCACCCCAAGGCGAATCATTGGCATTGACGTAGGCTTGAATGGCGCTATAGCAATGATGCAAGGCGAAACCTTAACTGGTGTAGTCGATATGCCCACAGTCACGCTAGACCGCAATGGCAAAGCTAAGAGGCAGATCAGTATCCCCGAACTGATTGCCATTCTTGATCTGTTTAAGCCTGAAGAAGCGTACATAGAGAAGGTGTTTGCTATGGCAGGGCAAGGGGTAACAAGCGTGTTCTCCTTTGGGCGCTCTCTAGGGGCTATAGAAGGCGTTATAGCGGCAAGATCAATCAAGTCCACTCTCGTTACTCCACAGACTTGGCAGAAAGCTATGGGAGTCTCAGGCGGCAAAGATGGCGCTAGAGCAAGGGCAATGGAAGTCTTCCCTTGGAATGTTGACCTGTTCAAACGGGTCAAAGATGATGGCAGAGCAGATGCGGCACTAATAGCAGCTTGGGGGCTAAGACATGGCTAATCCATTTAAGATCACAGAGCCAACCTGTATCAGCTTCTCAGGCGGTAGGACTTCTGCGTATATGTTGTGGCGTGTACTGGAGGCGCACGGCGGTAAATTGCCTCAAGAAGCGGTTGTTTGCTTTGCTAACACTGGCAAGGAAGATGAGGCGACCCTTAAGTTTGTTAATGACTGCTCTGTCAACTGGAATGTGCCAATTACTTGGGTTGAGTATCGGGATGCAGACCCTGCATTTGTTGTTGTCAATTACGAAACAGCCAGCAGAAATGGAGAACCATTTGAGGCATTGATACGCAAGCGTCAATATTTGCCCAATCCCGTGACAAGATTCTGCACTTCTGAATTGAAGATTCGTAGCATCCACAAATATTTGAAATCTACTGGATGGGATGACCATAACGAAACAATGGATTGGATTGGCATGAGGGCTGATGAGCAGCGTAGAGCAGCCAAGATTGCCGACAAATCAAGGATGCCACTTGTAACTGCTGGCGTTACAAAAGAAACTGTTGGTGAGTTTTGGCGCAACCAATCCTTTGATCTTGAACTGCCAAACATTAATGGCGTGACTTATCACGGCAACTGTGATTTATGTTTCCTTAAAGGCGGTTCTCAAGTGTTATCTCTAATTGCAGAAAAACCAGAACGTGGTATATGGTGGGCGCGAATGGAGGCACTGGCACTGGCACTGGCAAGCAAGCCAAGCGGTGCGGTGTTCCGTTCCGACAGGCCATCCTATAAATCCATGATTCAATTTGCGGCTGAACAAAAAGATATGTTCGACCCAAATGAAGAATCTATTGCTTGCTTTTGCGGAGATTAATCATGGATGACAAAGAAAGAAAGACCTTGCGTGAACATATCATTTGGCTAGGCTCACAGCTAGACCAAGAGCGTAGACAAAACCAACACACTATAGTCTTCATCAAGCGTCTGCTAGACCCTGAAGACTTAGGCCATGCAGTCTCAAATGAGACACGGCAACTCGCCTACCAATTACTCATCGAAAACCACCACATTGAAAGAGCATCATGGCAACAAAACAACTAAGCCTTAGAGCATCAGCGGCATCTAGATGGATTGCCTGCCCCGCCTCTGCCAGACTATCAGCACAAATGCCCTATGTAGAAGGTGGCGAGGCGGCAAAGATCGGGACTGCCATTCATGCCTTGGCAGAACACTGCTTCAAGGAACAATCAGACCCCATGACCTTTGTCGGCAAAGCCTTTGAGGGCATCACAATGACTGAGGAGAACTGTGATTTTGCTAAACAATACCTTCACGCTATTTTTAATATATATAACGAGCATGAATGGCATTGTGAAGGTCTTGTAGAAGAATTCCTACCCTATCAAGACACTCCACAGGTCAAGGTTGGTGGTACTGCTGATTTCATTGGCATTTGCAAATCATGGCGCAAACTCATCATTGCAGACCTTAAAACAGGTCGAGGCTATGTCGATGCTGACAGTGAACAATTAAAACTCTACGCATTGGCTGCTCTAGAAGGCGAGAAACTCTATCAAGACATAGACACTATAGAACTGTGGATCATCCAACCCCATCATGGTGAGGTACGCAAGCACACAATGACAACGCAAGAGTTGGTGGATTGGGAACATTACGTTCTAGTCCCTGCAATTGAGAATGCCCTCAACCCTGTATTTCCACCTGTACCCTCGGACTCTGCCTGCCAATACTGTAACGCTAGAACTATCTGCCCTGCACAAGCAAATATTGCTGAAGTAGTTGCCACTGCACCACCTGTAGAGATGCTCACAGAAGGTCAAATCAGCGTCTTGCTGACTAAGTTTGATATGGTTGAGGGCTACATCAAGGCAGTCAGAGAACACGCCTTAAAACGCATGGAATCAGGCTCTGTGATTGATGGATGGCAACTGCAACCCAAACGAGCGTTGAGGTCGTGGACAGATGAGAAAGAGGCTTATGCTGGACTTGTTGCCTTGGGACTTGACCCAAAAGAAGTAACGAAGACCGAAATGATTACCCCTGCACAAGCTGAGAAACTGCTAACAAAAGACCAAAAGCCTAACCTTGAAGCGTTAACTTCCCGCATATCTAGCGGATTAACGCTTGCAAGGGATAAAGGTTTGACCCAATAATCACTACCCCGAATCCCCCAACCCCGTGGCATAAGCCACTTCAACTTAAACTTTAAACAGGAAACATCAAATGAACCTTAACCTTTCAAACTCTGGCGGCTCTGGAAACTACATCCGCTTTTCTCCACAAGCTAACGCTTGGTCAAACCAAGATGGTGAATTCACCTTAGACAAGTTTGTCTTTGACTATGAGAACTTGCAAACTGGATGGATGCTTATTGCGGTTGGTGTTTATGAATTTATTGCTGATGAGTCTTTAGGTCGTAAAGCAGCACAACCAAGTCCCGAACACAAACGTGGCTTTAAGGCAACTTTCTATAACAAGACGATGGGTATTGCTGAGTTCTCGGCTAACGGCGCTGGAAGTAACATGGGCTTGGAAGCCTTGTACAAGCAAGTGCAAGCACAAGCTGCAAGCAATGAGGGTAAGTTACCCGTGGTCGAGTACAAGGGTTCACGCCCCGAAAAGGTCGGCAAAGGTAGCACTCGTGTACCTGAGTTTGTTGTGACAGGTTGGGTGGCTAGACCAGCGGCATTAACTGCAAATGGTGAGTCAGAAGTTGAGGCTATACCTTTCAGAGAGAAACCCGCACCTAGCAAGCCTGCACCCTCTAAGCCAGCACCAGCATTAGAAGATGACGAGATGTTTAGCTAACCCTTAGCACTCAACAGCACCAGAGTTTTCGGGGGAGAACTCTGGTTTTTTTGTCCCTTTAAACCTTTGATGGCAGACCTTAAAGAGAAATTGTGATGCCTTACAAAAAACCAAATCTAGATCAAGAAGTTCTTTTTGGAGAACAAGAGTCGTGGAAAGAAGAATGGCAAGGTATGCCTGAGTTTGAACAAAAGAACCTTTTGCCAACTTATTCAGTGCGTGTGAATTTTGCTTCTTATGAAGATATGCAAAATTTTGCATCTATGCTTGGTCAAACAATTTCAGTCAAAACTCAATCTATTTGGTATCCCAAGCAGATGCGGGAAGACCTTGCGGGAAAGCGGTATGTTGAATAAATACCCCATCTACATTGTCTCTAAGGGGCGGTGGGATAAACGATTGACTGCAAACGCTCTTGACGAAATGGGTGCAGATTACAAAATAATTGTTGAAAAACAAGAGTTTGAAAACTACGCAAATGCTGTAGGCAAATCAAAGGTTTTAATTCTTCCGCAATCGTATTTGAATGAATACGTTACTTGTGATGATTTGGGTGACGATAAAGGAAAAGGCGCTGGTGCGGCTAGAAACTTTGCCCTCGACCATAGCAACTCTGACCGCCATTGGGTCATGGATGACAACATGGATGGCTTTTACCGATTGAATAGAAACTTAAAAGTCAAATGCCTGACCCCTTCAATTTTTAGGGCTGCTGAAGATTTTGTTGACAGGTATGAAAATGTCCCGTTGGCTGGATTAAATTACGCTATGTTTGCTAAACGTAAAGACAGCCCTCCTCCATTTGTTTTGAATACAAGAATCTATTCCTGTTTGCTGGTTAGCAATTCAATAAAGTATCGTTGGGAGGGTCGATACAACGAAGATACACACTTGTCCCTTAGAGTTTTAAAAGATGGCGATTGCACAATTCAATTTAATGCTTTTCTTGCTAACAAGGTAAGAACTCAAACAATGGCAGGAGGCAATACAGATATGTTTTACGCCAAAGAAGGCACACTTAACAAATCTCAAATGCTTGAAAAACTTCATGCAGACTGTGCAAAGGTGGTATGGAAGTTTGATCGGTGGCATCACTTTGTTGATTACAACCAATTCAAAAAAAATCAATTGAAGCGTAAAGCGGGTTGGAATTACATTGGCGTAAACAATTACGGAATGAAGCTATATGTGCCGCAACAGCATGGCGAATCCTCACAGAAAGATAACTAAATGTCAGCACAAGAAATAGCGTCCAGTTTGGGTAACGCAAAGAAGGTAGGCAATGGTTATCTCGCTAGTTGCCCCGTACCCTCTCATGGGCAAGGCAACGGAGACAAGCATCCAAGCCTCTCTATCTCAATGTCGGATGATGGCAACTTCCTGTTTAAATGTCACAGTGGATGCGATCAGCATACAGTCTTCTCTACCATCAAAGATATGGGACTCTTGCCTTCCCTTCCTGACAGACCTGACTACCTCGATAGCATCAAACCAATGAAACCAATCCCACTCATCTCTACGCCTGTGCTAGAGCATGAATGGCATTACACAGATGAAGAAGGCATCAGCCTGTTTATCAAGCAAAGATTCAAGACCTTTGACTCCAAAGGCAAGACCTATAAGACCTTGAGAGTCATGCCCGATGGCACAAGAGTTGGCAAGTTAGGAGATTGCCGCCTTGTCCCTTACAAGCTGCCCGAACTGCGACAGGCTACTGCCGCTGGCAGAGTTGTCTACATCACAGAAGGTGAGAAAGCGGCAGATGCCCTAGGCAGCTTGGGCGTAGTAGCCACAACTTCACACGCTGGTGCTGGTGGTTGGAATGATGAGTTAAACCAATACTTTAAAGATGCCAATGTGGTAGTAGTGCCAGATAACGACCTTGTAGGTTGGCATTACGCCCAAAAGGTCACAGAGGCACTCATACCATTTGCAAAGAGCGTCAGAGTCTTGGACTTGAACCTCAATAATCCCAAAGAAGATGCTTACGAATGGGTCAACAGATATGATGGTTCTCGCACCTTGCTGGCGCAAATAGCGAAAGCCTGTCCTGTCGTTAAGTCAGCAGATGAAGTCTGGACTCCGCAAAGGCTAAGTCTTTATGTGCCTGAACCTACGCAAGCAGCCGAAGAAGCCACCAAGTCTAGATTCCTTGTCGAGTCATGGGACAGCATAAAGGATGAACCAGTTGAGTGGCTCATAGAGTCAATCATCCCCAGACGAGCATTTGTAGCACTGTATGCACCACCAGCATCATTTAAGTCATTCATTGCGCTAGATATTGCAGAAGCAGTGGCGACAGGCAGGGATTGGATGGGCTACAGAGTACCTAAGAAAGGTGCAGTCCTGTACATAGCTGGTGAAGGTCACGGCGGTATGGGCGCTAGGGTGAAGGCTTGCAAAATACAGAACAACAGTCCAGATGGCGCAAATCTCTATGTAATACGGGCTCAAATCAACATCAGATCAAGTCAAGAAGACTTTGATGCCTTAATAGCTGCCATCAATGAACTCATAGCCGAAATAGATGAACCCCTTGAACTCATCATCTTAGATACCCTGATGAGGATGTCAGGTGGCGGCTTTAACGAGAACTCCTCTGAAGATATGGGTGGTTTCATCACCCAAGCTGGCAAGATTCAAGCAATCTACCTGTGCGCCATGTTGCTGATTCACCATAGCGGTAAAGACATAACGAAAGGTCTGCGAGGACACTCAAGCCTGTTAGGTGCTGTAGACACTGAACTTGAGATACAGCGTCAGGATTCGGTTATCAATTCGGCAGATACCTCAGTTGTAGGTAACGCAATCCTGACTGTAACCAAGCAAAAGGATGGAGCGGACTCCATAACTGTAGGCATCGAAGTGGTGAATGTTGAGATCGGTGAGTCAGCCTTGGGTTTCGAGATCATCACTTCATTAGCCGTAAGACCTAACCCTGAGATCGCTAACAGCAGACCAAAAGGGACTAAAAACAACTCAGGTAGCGGTGGAAATCAGAAGATTGAGTTGGATTCTCTCTACAAAGCAATTAAGTCTAAAGGCTCATATCGTGTAGTAGATGGTTCTAGTAGGTTTGGCGTGAGTTTGGATGATTGGAAGGATGAATTTTGGAGCATGAAGGGCTGTACAGAGGATGATAAGGCTGCTTTTAAGAAGGCTTGGCTACGGGCAAGGGAGAGACTTGTAGCCGTGAATAAGGTTGTAATTGGGTCTGGTTGGGTGTGGCTGAAGTCTGCACTAGAGACATGAGTGCTGTACGTTCATCCAGTGACAAACGAGACAAATGGGGACAAATGTCCCAAATGTCTTTCCGAGTAAATGGGGACAAACCACCTCTTGTCTATGTACAAGAGGTTTGTCCCCTGTCGGTTTGTCCCTTTGTCGTTTTTTTAAGGAGTTATGAAAATGGTTAGATCAAGGTCGAGAAAAGATGTTCCTGAAGTTATCAAGCCAGCTAGACAGGCAACGCAGTGGGAGATTCAGTCTAACGCTGTGCTGGTAGAACTTGAACGTAAAAAGGGTCAGCACTACGAGAAATGGGGAGTTGACCGATTGATTACTTTAGTTGACATTGAGTTTAGGACTAAGGTTTGGCTGCAAATGGGTAGAGTTTGGGATGCACTGGATATGGGTGACCTCGACAAGCTGCATAAAGCAGTTAACGGGATGTGCAAAGGATTTGATGCGTTGGAGAAGTGGGCTTTGGAAAATGAGATTGAACCCAACCCGCCCATCCAGTTCCTTGAATGGAAGTCAGTCCGAGGAGTTCCGATGGTGGTGGTCAGAACAGAGAACGATGCGGTTGAACTCCAGACCCACCGCAAAGACATCAACAACGGCAACATCTGGACATTAGAAGAACTTGAGTTATTCCTGCAAGAGCCACAGGTGCAGACCATCATCAAGGCTAAAGCCCTGTCCCCAACTGCAAGGATGACTAAGTTCACGCCCAAGGAAGGATTCGGTCAAGGTTCAGGCTTTGATGACATGGAAGAAGACCTAGATGCGATCTTCTCTGGTGAGCCTTATGAAGCTAAGTACAAGCCTATTGGGACTAAGTAATGAATCGTGGTGGTAGACCGCCGAGCATCAACTCACGCTGGTTCTATCGTGAGTTAACCATGCCAGACAAGATCATCCTAGCTTGTGCTGGCGATGGGAACATCTCTGACGGGTTTAGAAACGTACTTGACGCCTATCAAGTCTTATGGAATTGCGGATACCGCCCTACAGTCGATTTATACGATTTCCTTGGGGTAGATAAGGACAGCATAGAAAAGTCTGTTACAGGCGATTCTGAGGCTTCCTAAAGGCATTAACACTAGCGGTTTTGGCACTGGTTAACGAGAAACCTAGAAGTGCATAACAAATGCGTTTGATATAACCAAAAGTCCTTATGATTTAAAGTAGTCAAGTCCCCCAATAATGCACCACCCGCCTCTTTTCCTCTCCACCACCGCCCAGAAAATCCTTTTCAGAATGCGAAATATAAAAGTTATCCACAGGTTATCCATAGATCGGAAGGCAAGTTATCCACATTTTGCCTATTTGGTTTCATTTCCAGTTGCAATTTGCAGATGCGTGTAATGCTTTCAGATATTTAAAGTTAACATAATGAACATTGTATAAAGCCGATTTTGTAAGCAATCTGTAAGCGTTTTGTAAAAGTCCAATGGAATCAACAACTTACAGAAGTTATCCACAGAATCCACAGATGCCTGTGGATAACTGTCTTATCATTTTGATAGGGGGGAGGGGGTGGTCGCTGGTCGTGATAATTGTGGGAGCCTCTGCCCCCCTGAAAAAGCGAAATTGAAAAAAAAATAGGTGTTGGCGCAGGGAGTTCCGATATCGCAACAAGATAACAATAGGAGTTATAAGTTTCGGGTACTATGCGCCAACGCTGATAACTCTAGCATATTACCCTCGTATTTGCTATAGTCCCCCCCAACATCACGCCCACAACTCTCAAGGACAATCGTGAAGATAGAGCAAATGGACAGCATCCAAGATGAGGCAGAACCAACCAAGAAAAAGGCTGGCAGACCCAAGGGCGTATTCAAACTCAAGCGTCAGATACAGGAGTACGCAAGGAATCCTGACTTAGCGTTACCCAAAACCGATAACCAAAGAATCAAAGACTTGAAGGATATGCTTATCAGGTCGAGTGGCAAGGATGTTGTCGAGAAGATGATCTCAATAGCGTTGAACGACAATCATCCTGCTCAAATGGCAGCTATCAAGATGTGTGTAGACCGCACCCTTCCCGTGAGTATGTTTGAGAAGGATAAGAGCCAGAGGAGTGCAATCCACATTAATATCACTGGCATAGGCGCACCAGTAGCGGCGACAGTTGAAGAAGAACCTAAAGACATAGAAGACATAGAGGCTAAAGATGGCTGACCTGAACTTTGCGCTATTGCCTTGGCAGCAACAGGTATACGCTGATAAGACGAGGTTCAAGGTTGTGGTAGCTGGCAGGCGGTGCGGTAAGTCTAGGTTAGCGGTTACTACGCTATTGATTGAGGGTTTAAGCTGCCCTGCTGGTAGTGCGGTGCTGTATGTTGCCCCTACTCAGGGGCAGGCTCGGCAAATTGTTTGGGATGTATTGCTTGATGTAGGCAGGGAGATTATCCAAAGCAGCCATGTCAACAACATGGAAGTTACCTTGATTAACGGGGCAAAGATATATGTAAGGGGCAGCGACAGACCCGACACATTGCGGGGAGTCTCATTGACTTACGCTGTATTGGATGAGGTTGCTGACATTAAGCCTGAGACTTGGGAACAGGTCATTAGGGCAAGTTTGTCAGACAAAAAGGGTAAAGCCATGTTTATCGGCACACCCAAGGGGCGCAACTGGTTCTTTGACTTGTATAACTTAGGTCAAGAGGGGAGTGATCCTGATTGGAAGTCGTGGCACTTTACGACAGCAGACAACCCACTTATTGACCCTAGCGAGATTGAGAGTGCGAAGAAAACCCTAAGTTCATTCGCCTTCAAGCAAGAGTATATGGCAAGTTTCTCAAATGCGGGGTCAGATGTCTTCAAGGAAGAATGGATTAAATACGGGGAAGAACCTGAGCATGGTTCTTACTTCATAGCCTGTGACTTAGCTGGATTTGAAGAAGTAGCTAGACAGGCGGCTAACTCCAAGAAAAGGCTAGACCAGACTGCCATTGCTGTAGTCAAGGTGACTGAAGATGGCAAATGGTTTGTAAAAGAGATTGCTTTTGGGCGTTGGGACATCAGGGAGACTGCTGCCACGATTCTGCTAAAGATGCGGGAATACCGACCTTTAAGCGTTGGAATTGAGCGAGGAGCATTAAAAAACGCTGTTTTGCCGTATTTGTCAGACTTAATGCGGAAAAATAATGTATATTCCCATATAGTTGACTTAACGCATGGCAACAGGAAAAAGACTGACAGGATTATCTGGAGTCTCCAAGGAAGGTTTGAGCATGGGCGCATTGTGCTGAACTCTGAGGAAGATTGGGATGAATTCAAAGATCAACTCTTGATGTTTCCCGCCCAAGGTGTTCACGATGACTTACCCGATGCTCTTTCCTACATTGACCAACTGGCTGTGACCTCATACTTTGTTGATGACCAAGAAGATGAGTGGGAGCCTCTAGATATTATTTCGGGGATATAAATGGCAACAAACAAAGAAGTCAAGTTAGAACAAAACGAATTTTATGAGCCTACTGAGGCTGATAAAGAACTGACCGACTTTGTTACCGACCACTGCAACAAGTGGCGTGACTATAGAGACACCAACTTTCTTCCTGATTGGCTTGAGTATGAGCGCATCTTCCGAGGACAATGGGCTTCTGAAGACAAGACCCGTGAGTCTGAACGTAGCCGTATTGTTACCCCTGCTACCCAACAAGCCGTAGAGACTCGCCATGCTGAGATCATGGAAGCTATCTTTGGTCAAGGCGACTTCTTTGACATTGAAGACAATATCCAAGATATAGGTGGAAACCCTATAGATGTTGAAGCAATCAAGAATCAGTTGATGGAAGACTTCAAGAAGGACAAGATTCGCAAGAGTATTGACCAAATTGAGTTGATGGCTGAGATTTATGGCACTGGCATTGGCGAGATTATTGTCAAGACTGAGAAAGAGTATGTACCTTCTACTCAAGCTATTCCTAATCAGCAAGGTCAAGCAGCTATTGGAGTGATGGAGAGAGACAGGATTTCTGTCAAAATCATGCCTATCAACCCCAAGAACTTCTTGTTTGACCCTAACGGGACAAGCATTGATGACTGTATGGGCGTAGCTATTGAGAAGTATGTCTCTATCCACAAGGTTGTTCAAGGCATTGAAAAGGGCATCTATCGTAAGGTGGACATTGGTACAGCTAGTGAAGATACCGACTTAGAGCCCACCCAAGAAGTATCTCAGTATCAAGATGAGAAGGTTCTATTGTTGACCTATTACGGGTTAGTACCCCGTGAATACTTAAATAATCTTGAGGAAAACAAAGACATTGTTGAGTTATTCCCTGAGAACTCTGCCGCTGAAGACTACTCAGACATGGTAGAAGCCATTGTCGTAATTGCCAACGATGGTCAATTGCTCAAGGCTGAAGAAAACCCTTACATGATGAAGGATAGGCCAGTTCTCAGTTATCAAGACGATACAGTGCCTAATCGCTTGTTGGGGCGAGGTACAGTGGAAAAAGCCTTCAATATGCAGAAAGCTATTGATGCTCAGACTCGTGCTCACTTGGATTCACTTGCTTTGACCACTGCCCCAATGGTTGCTATGGATGCTACACGCTTGCCCCGTGGTATGAAGTTTGAGATTAAGGCTGGTAAAGCCATTCTCACCAATGGAAACCCCAATGAAATCCTCTATCCATTCAAGTTTGGTCAGAGTGACCCAAATAACCTAGCAACTGCCAAAGACTTTGAGCGAATGTTGCTACAAGCTACAGGTACGCTTGACTCAAACGGCATGGTTTCCCAATCTAGCCGTGATGGGGGCGGTATGTCGATGGCGGTTGCATCGATTATCAAGAAGTACAAGCGTACTTTGGTCAATTTCCAAGAAGATTTCCTTGTGCCTTTCATCAAGAAGGCGGCTTTCAGGTTCATGCAGTTCGATCCAGAGCGTTATCCCTCTGTAGATATGAATTTCATCCCCACTGCTACCCTTGGAATCATTGCTCGTGAGTACGAACAACAGCAATTCATTGGTTTGTTGCAGACTCTTGGCCCAAATACCCCTGTTTTGCCTGTGATTCTCAAAGGAATCATTGCTAATTCAAGTTTAAGCAATAGATACGAGATGATGGCGGCCTTGGATGAGATGAGTAAGCCTAATCCAGAGGCACAGCAGATGCAACAGATGCAACAAGAGTTGGCAATGCAGACTGCACAGGCTAATATTGCTGTTCAGACTAGCCAAGCAGAGCAAAACAAAGCAGAAGCTATCAAATTGTCAGTTGAAGCGCAGTTGTTGCCACAAGAAGTGCAGGCAAAGAACATGGCGGCAATGACTAAGAACCTTCCTAATCAGGATGACCAAGCATCTAAAGAGTTTGACAAGCGTGTCAAGATTGCTGAGTTGATGCTCAAGGAAGCAGACATCAAAAACAAGTCTAAAATTGTTGAGTTGCAAATGAATAATGCCAAGAGCAACGTAGTAGATATGGAAAACCAGTTTCTACAAAATTTAAATCAGGAGTTGTCAAATGGCAATAGATAAAATCTTCAATGATGGAAATGTTGATGGCATTGCAGATAATATCTTTAATGCAGTAAACAATTCTGTGTCTGAGGTTAAGCAAATGCAGCAGCGTAAGGCGGCTGAGAATGTTCAAATGGTTGTCCAATCTCTAAAGAAGATTGATACTGACATTCGTGATAAGTTTGACAATGTAGCCACTGTCCTTGAGAAACGCATCATCACCATTAAAGATGGGCGGGACGGGTCTAATGGTAAAGATGGTCGTGATGGCAAAGATGGTAAAGCTGGACGGGACGGCATCAATGGTAAGCAAGGGCCACAAGGTTTAAAAGGTCAAGATGGAATAGATGGCATCGATGGTGTGTCTGTTGCCAATGCCAACATCGACTTTGATGGTTCTTTGATTATTGCTTTGTCTGATGGTAGAGAATTAAATGTTGGTGAAGTTGTTTCTCAAGATTTGGCTGAGAAGATTCAAGTTATCTCTACTATGTCCACCAATGGGTCGGTTGTTGTAAAGGATGAAGGAACAGTAGTTTCTAGTGGTGTCAAAAGTTTAAATTTTGTTGGCACTAATATTACGGCAACTACATCAGGCGATGATGTAACAGTAACTGTAACTGGCGGTAGCGGTAGTGGCACAGTCACAAGCGTTGCCCTTTCTGGTGGCACAACTGGACTGACTGTAAGTGGCAGTCCTATCACTACATCAGGAACAATCACACTCGCAGGAACATTGGCAGTTGCAAATGGTGGTACTGGTACTGCCTCTCCTGCTATTGTTGCGGGTACAAATATCACAGTAAGTGGTACTTGGCCTAATCAAACCATAAATGCTACTGCTGGTGGCAGTGGCACAGTGACCAGTGTTGCGGCAACAGTTCCAACATTCTTGTCTGTTTCAGGTTCACCAATTACAACCAGTGGCACATTGGCAATTACCTTGTCTGGTACTGCATTGCCTGTTCTTAATGGTGGTACAGGGGTTACAACTTCTACAGGCAGTGGTAATAATGTGTTGTCAACAAGTCCCACATTTGTTACACCTATCTTGGGTACTCCAACAAGTGCAACATTAACCAATGCAACAGGTCTACCGATTTCTACGGGCGTGTCGGGACTTGGAACAGGTATAGCAACTGCTTTAGCTGTAAACGTGGGTACTGCTGGCGCTCCTCTTGTCAATGGCGGTGTTTTAGGTACACCCTCTAGTGGTACAGCAACTAACTTAACTGGCTTGCCACTGTCTACAGGTGTAACAGGAACTCTGCCTATTGCTAATGGTGGTACAGGTCAAACCACTTTGGCAGCGGCTAATATTGCTGTTGTCAATGTTGCCAACACTTTCACAGGGACTCAGACCTTTAGCGGCACATCATCAGCACTTGCAATGGTCTTGAATGATGTGGCAGAGGTAACAACAGTATCGGCTACAGCGGCAACAGGCACGATTAACTACGATGTCACTACTCAAGCTGTTCTCTATTACACCAGCAATGCAAGTGCTAACTGGACAGTTAACTTCAGAGGTTCAAGCGGTACTTCCCTTGATACTTTGATGAGTACAGGTCAGTCAATGACTGTGGCTTTCTTGGTGACTCAGGGTGCTACTGCTTACTACAACAGTGCTGTGCAAGTGGATGGCACTGCTACAGGTGTAACAACAAGGTGGTTTGGTGGTGCGCCCACAGCGGGTAATGCGAGCGGCATCGACAGTTACCGCTATCTCATTATCAAAACAGGCAGTGCAACATTTACTGTCTTGGCAAGCAACACACAATTTAAGGCTTAAAAAGATGCCATTACAAGCAACAAGCGGTGCGGCTAGTTACGATGCCTTTGGTGGTGGTGCGCCAGCGGCTGCTCCAACGTATATTGAGGATGTGTTTTCTACTTGGCTGTACACAGGAAATAACTCCACCAACAATATTGTCAATGGTATTGATTTGTCTACTAAAGGTGGGATGGTTTGGTGTAAAGCAAGAAGTGCTGTAAATAGTAATACTATATGGGATAGTGTTAGAGGTGTTAAAAACTTTCTAATAACAAATGCAACTAGTGCTAATGTAAACCTTACATCCTCATTCCCAACCTATGGTTTACAGTCTTTCAATACAAATGGTTTTACTTTAGGTGTAAATTATGAGGGTGAAAATGATACTGGCGATAGTATTGCCTCATGGACATTCCGCAAGCAGCCTAAGTTTTTTGATGTTGTGACGTATACGGGGACGGGATCTAATCGCACAATTGCCCATTCACTAGGGTCTGTACCAGCTTGCATCATGGTGAAGCGCACAGATACAACTGGCGATTGGCAGGTCTACCACCGCAGTCTAGCCAATACCGAATACCTTGTTTTAAACTCTTCAGCCGCTAAAGCAACAGGTGCAACTCGGTGGAACAGCACAACGCCTACAAGTTCGGTCTTTAGTCTTGGTACTGATGCAAGCGTTAACGCATCTGCTGGCACATACGTTGCATATATCTTCGCCCATGACGCAGGGGGCTTTGGCCTGACGGGTACGGACAATGTGATTAGCTGTGGGTCTTATACAGGTAATGGTTCTACATCAGGGCCAACAATTAACCTTGGATATGAACCTCAATGGTTGTTAGTTAAGAACGCCACTACCATTGGCAATTGGTTCTTGATGGACAATATGCGTGGTATCCCAATGACTGGCGATACTGCAATACTTAAAGCAAATACATCGGCGGCAGAAGATAATAACCAAGGCCATGCAATAGAATTAAATGGAACAGGCTTCCAAGTTACCACGTCTTTCACAGGAACAAACGGAAGTGGCGATACGCTCATCTACATAGCCATACGCCGTGGCCCGATGAAAGTTCCTACTACGGGTACGAGTGTGTTTGCGCCAAACATTGGAAATAATGTTTCTGGTTCTGGTCTTATTGCAAATGCAGGATTTCCTGTCGATGCTCATTTTGAGGCATTTAAAGATACAACAGGAAGATTTTGGTTTGACAGGTTAAGAGGTGACTATAATTATTTGTCAACGGCTAGTACAGCCGCAGAAACGGCTGCTGGACAAAGGCAATTTGCAAATATGTCAGGTGCGTTTTTCTCAGGAACATTTAACTTTTCTAGTGCGGTTGTTTATGATTTCAGACGAGCCCCATCGTTTTTTGATGAGGTTTGCTATACGGGGACGGGAAGTACTACAACAATAACGCATAATTTGGGTCTTACGCCTGAATTAGTAATAACAAAAAGTAGAACAAATGGGTCATTAGGTTGGGTAGTTTGGACTACTAGTTTAACAAGCACAAACTATTGGATTCGTCTTGATGACACAATGGCTCAAGCAAATTCACCAGTTGGATATGGTGGAACTTTTTCAGCTAGTAATTACACAATTGCTAACACAGGCCCATACAACGCATTAAACGGCTCAGGACAAACTTATGTCGCCTACCTTTTTGCAACTTGCGCTGGTGTTTCCAAAGTCGGCTCATATACAGGCACAGGAACAACTCTGCAAATTAACTGTGGCTTCACCGCAGGGGCGAGGTTTGTTCTAATTAAGCGCACTGATAGCACTGGTGATTGGTATGTGTGGGACACAGCAAGGGGCATTATTGCTGGTAACGACCCATACCTCTTGCTGAACAGCACAGCCGCTGAAGTGACATCTACAGACTATATCGACACCTACAGCGCAGGGTTTGAGATTAGTAACACAGCGCCAGCCGCCATCAATGCAAATGGTGGAACATACATCTTCTTGGCTATCGCATAAGGAAACATCATGCAAATCAGAACAAATGACGGGCAAGTAATGTACGAAGCAGAGTTTCGTGCATATACCAAAGCCAATGGTGGCCCTACTTGGGAGACAACAACAACTGAGGTGTTAGAAGCCTTGGGTGCTGATGTCATCTTTGAAGGACCACAAGCCACAGGTGGCACTGTCTACCAATACTCAGTCTACGGCGGTATTGAGCAGATTGGCGGCAAGTGGTACACCAAATGGAATCTAGGCCCATCATTCTTTCAAACTGAAGATGCTGAAGGCAATGTAACCACTGCTGCTCAAAATGAAGCTGCTTACAAAGCCATTAAAGATGCAGAGCAAGCCAAGTCTGTTCGTGCTTCTAGGGACAGCAAGCTATCAGAAACTGATTGGCGGTTTCGCAGTGACATGACACCAGCGCAAGCATGGAAAGACTACTGCCAAGCCCTGCGGGATGTGCCATCTCAGGCTGGTTTCCCTTGGACTATTGAGTGGCCTGTAGCACCATGACCCCAGAATTACAAAAATACTACGAAAAAGACTTTTTTGAGTTAAAGTTTTCTGATGTTGAAATTACAACAAAATCTTGTGGTTTGTGTTATGAAAAAAAACCATTTAGCCAATTCATAAAAAATGTACGCTACAAAGATGGTTACTACAAACATTGTAAAAAGTGTCATTACGAGGTTTATGGCAGGGATTCTCACTACAGAAGAACTTATGGCGTTACGCAACATGAATATAACTTAATGGTTGCAAAACAAGGGAATAAGTGTAAAGTATGTGAAGTAGAGGCTGGTGATGGTCACATGAGTAGATTGGTTGTGGATCACTGTCATAAGAGTAATGAAATGCGTGGTTTAATATGCCAAAATTGCAATATGGCATTAGGAAATGCTAAAGATAATTCTGAAATATTAAGAAAACTAGCTGATTATTTGGATGAATTTTATGACCCCAGAACTTGAAAAATACTATACCAATCGCTTTGACATGATGTCAACAGAGGGTTGGAAGGATTTGTCCGTAGATATTGACATTATGATAGAGTCGCTGAATAATCTAAGCGTTATTCCTGATGGAAATGCCTTAATGTTCAAAAAAGGTGAACTTTCTATCTTGACTTGGCTGAAAACCTTGAAAGAGGTCAGTGAACGAGCCTTTGAGGAATTGAATGAAAAGAATGTTTGATTTTGCCTGTGCAAACGGGCATAAAACCGAAAGACTTGTCAATTATGAGTTGATGAGTTTTAGGTGTGAATGCGGAGAAACAGCCAACCGCATTTTGTCTGCTCCTAACTTCAAGTTAGAAGGGTGGTCTGGTTCTTTCCCATCAGAGCATGGGAAGTTCGAGAAGAAACACCTAGATCAACTGAAGTGGGAGCAAAAGCACAACTCATAAGCAGAAATGCCGAGTTGAATGTCCTAGAACCGATGAACGGCAGGAAAAGGAAGAAATATGTTGATTGACAATGAAGATGAGTCGCTAAGTGAGTTAGATGCAGTCGAGCAAAAGAAGCAACTACCTGAGACTGAACCCTTATCCGAGATGCCTGATAAATACAGGAATAAATCTTTGGAAGAAGTGGTCAAAATGCACCAAGAAGTTGAAAAACTTATGGGCAGACAGGCGCAAGAAGTTGGGGAAGTGCGTAAGCTGGCAGATGAACTCATAAAGCAAAACCTCTCCTCTAGGCAACAACCTATTGAAAAAGAGCCAGAAGTAGATTTTTTTGAGAATCCACAAGAGGCAGTTCGTAGAACAGTTGATAACCATCCCGATGTACTTGCGGCTAGACAAGCTGGTCAAGAGTTCAAAAAGATGCAGATTCAACAAAAGCTGGCGCAAGAGCATCCTGATTTTGGTCAGATTGCTCAAGATACAGACTTTGTGAATTGGGTGAAATCTTCACCTATTCGCCTTGGTTTGTACGCAAAAGCTGATGGTGAGTTTGATTACGACAGTGCAAATGAATTGTTAAGTACCTATAAACAGTTGCGTGGTGTTAAGGCAAGACAGACTACAGATGCAGGGGAAACTCAGCGAAAGTCAAACCTTAAGGCAGCAAGTGTTGATGTAGGTGGAAGTGGGGAGTCTGGAAAGAGGGTCTATAGAAGGGCTGATCTAATTCGGCTGAAAATGACCGACCCAGATCGTTACGATCAGTTAAGCGGAGAAATCATGCAGGCTTATCAAGACGGACGGGTCAAATAATTTAACCTATCGTTTTTTGGAGATTTAACATGGCAACCTCATTTTCCCCCACCAATTCGGTGACAGTAACCACAGCAGCTAATTTCATCCCTGAAATTTGGTCAGATGAAATCGTAGCTGCCTACAAGAAAAACTTGGTTCTTGCGAACCTCATTATGAAGATGAACTTTAAGGGCAAGAAGGGTGATGTAATTCACATTCCCGCACCTACCCGTGGTTCTGCTTCTGCTAAAGCCGCTGAAACAGCAGTCACCTTGATTGCCGCTACAGAGTCTGAAGTTCAAGTTTCTATCAATAAGCATTACGAATACAGCCGTTTGATTGAAGATATTGTTGAAGCCCAAGCCCTGAACAGCTTGCGTAACTTCTATACTTCTGATGCTGGTTATGCTCTGGCTAAACAAGTTGATACTGACTTGGTTCAGTTGGGTCGTTCTACCAATGGCGGTGCTGGTACAAACGCATATGCGACTGGGGCTTTCATTGGTGGTGATGGTACTACTGCTTATGTTGCTGGTAGCAACAATGAGTCAGCATTGACCGATGCCGCTATTCGCCGCACTATTCAGCGTCTTGACGACACTGATACCCCAATGGATCAGCGTTTCTTTCTGATTCCTCCCTCAAGCCGTAACACGCTGATGGGTCTGGCAAGATATACCGAGCAAGCCTTTGTCGGTGGTACTAACAATACCATTCGCACTGGTGAAATCGGTAACCTCTATGGTATCCCTGTGTTTGTCTCAAGCAATTGCGATACAGCATCAGGTTCTGCTGCCGCACGGGTTTGCTTGATGGGTCACAAGGATTCATTGGTTTTGGTTGAACAAATAGCTATTCGCTCACAAGTTCAGTACCAACAACCGTACCTTGCAACTTTGTATACTGCTGACACTCTGTATGGAGTTCAAATCCTCCGTTCAGCGGCAAGCACTGGTGCGGCTAAGTCTGCATCTATGTTCGCTTTGTTGGTTCCTGCCTAATTGCAGTTGCGCCCCCTGCCCTAGTGGTGGGGGGACTTTTTTAACCTAATTAGGAGAAATCAAAATGGCAGCAGCAACAGCAGTAGTTTCACGCCGTGGTAATGACAGTTTTCGGGGTTTATTCTCTGATACATGGTCTGTTTCAGCAACTCTTGACGCATCATCTCTTGCAGATGGCGTTGGTGAGACAAACACAATAGCAGTAGCAGGAGTCAAGTTAGGCGACATTGTGATGAACGTAAGTTTGGGTGTAGATGTCTCAGGCATATCTATCACACCTTACGTTTCAGCGGCTAACGTAGTGTCTATTCGTTTCCAAAACGAGTCAGGCGGTACATTGGACTTAGCATCCACAACAGTTCGCTGTGTGGTTGTTAGGCTGGTTTAAAGATTGGGGGGCTAGTCCCCCCTTTCTCATTTAAGGGTTTTATGGCTACTTTTCGTTGTCTTCAAACAGGTAATACTGTGACTTTTACATATCAGCATGATATTGATTCTATGAAGGGTCATCAGGGGTATGTAAGAATAGATGAACCAGAAGTAACCATAGAATCTGAAACTAGAACAGATACCGCATTTGCGCCTGTCATGCCCACAATTAAGCGTATGGGAAGACCCCGAAAGGTAGCAAATGGCTGAGATTGATGCAAGAGATTTTGGTAGGTTAGAGGCTCAAGTTGATTCTCTACATGGTCAGGTAACTCAGTTGAGTACCGATGTAAAAGCCCTTTTGGAACTTGCTAACAAGTCTAAAGGCGGT
>Ga0209191_1000733_pt1 | contig 24024 bp, 21 predicted proteins | sample S_130626_EF_Meta_FD_187320 | JGI IMG/M metagenome (GOLD analysis project Ga0209191, IMG submission 187320) | Freshwater microbial communities from Lake Simoncouche, Canada to study carbon cycling - S_130626_EF_MetaG (SPAdes) (version 2) | ecosystem: Environmental > Aquatic > Freshwater > Lake ...
CTTCAACATTAACACTATATACTGCAAATGGAAATATTCAGTCTCTCACAATTGGAGCATCAACATTAACACTTGCATTATCAAACACTGGAATGAAAGTTAATAAAGGTTATAGTTTAGGATTAGTAATATCACAAGATAACGTAGGAAATAGAAATATAGTATTTCCTAATGCAGTTAAGTGGCAAGGTGGATATACTCCAGCATTAACAAAAACAGCAAACTATACTGATGTTGTTTCAATGTTTACAATTGATTGTGGTATTACTTGGTATGCTACATTATCAGGAAAGGCGTATATTTAAATAATGTTTGGAATTACTGGAATAATGTTAGGATCAGATTGGAGAAATGGAGCATCCGCCGTTCCTCCAGCTGTTGATAGTAGTATAGTTATATTTACTAATAGTCTAGTAGATTTAGATAGTTCTTGGCTAACTATATCTCAAGGCAATAGCAGATTGATTAGAGCAAGAGATCACAATTTTGCTGATGTTGGTGTTCCATCTGGTGGTACAAGTGCCTCTTTTACTTTTAGTACTGGTACTGCTGGAAGTCATCGTGCAGAAGATTATGGTGCATACGCTAATCCATATGAACAAAATTATGGTAGTGGAGGCGTTATATCAGGTATTGCTGGAAGTCATGTTCATGGTTCTACCAATATGACTTTTACTAGTAATATTTTTCCTTCATATAGGTCTGCTTATATGAGAAAAAGAAATCCAAATTCATCACCATATTTTACTCTACCATTTGGAACAATACTTTTTGGTGAAAATTTAGATAATATTTCTGGTGTTACTGGTTATTCCACTTATAATGGGAAATATTTAGTTGGACAAGGAACTTCATCATTATCAAATGGTGGTTATTCAAATCCTGTATCTTATCCTTTTCTAACAAATTATGCTGGCGATCATACTCACAATCCAAGTCCATATGGTGGTTCTGCAGTTAATGGTTTTTATGGTGGTGGCGCAGAAGTTAATAGAGCATTTACTGATGGTGATGATGGTACTTCACACAATCATACAATAACTGCAAATTTTTCTATAAAAAATCAATATGTAAAATTGAGACCTTATGTAACTACTAATTCAAGTGTTCCTGTATCTAGAGGAATGATATTTGGGTTTGTTTCTGCTATAAATGATCCTGATTGGTTTTGTTGTAATGGTCAAACAGCAAGAGGGTATACTACACCAAATCTTGTTGATAGATTTATTATGTATGGAGATTCTTCATCACACAATGCAAAACCTATTTCTACAGATGATGTTAATACAGTAACATACTTATCAAGTACTATGGATACAAATACATGGAATCATAGACATGGTGTTACAAATCCTTACCCTGCAACTACAAGTTTAGGAAATAATAGAGTTATAGCACGTTATCATGGAAATGCAAATGTTCCTCATACACATGGTATTTTTCATAATACTGGTGGTAATACGTTTGCATTTGAACCAGCACATTTCAATTTAATATTCTATGTTTACCTACCATAAATACTAATAAATTATTGGATTTTTAAAAAATGGCATTATCATTTCCTACAGAACCTACGACAGGTCAAAGACATTTCACTGGCAATCAAACTTGGCAGTGGGATGGATTCCGTTGGAATTCGTTTCCTGATGAGGGGTTTCGTGGTTCTGTAGGATTTTTAGGGTCAGAAGGTTATAAAGGTAGTGCAGGATATAGAGGTTCTGAAGGATTTCAAGGTTCTGTAGGATATACTAGCTCTGTTGGTTATACTAGCTCAGTTGGTTATATGGGCTCAGAAGGTTACAGAGGAAGTGAAGGATATAAAGGTTCGGTAGGGTCTCAAGGATCAGTAGGAAATATAGGACCAATAGGATGGTTTGGTTCAACTGGATATACTGGATCAATAGGAAGTACTGGATTGCCAGGTGGACAAACTGGTTATACTGGTTCTATAGGTTATGCTGGTTCAGATGGATTTATTGGGCGTGATGGATATGTTGGTTCATTAGGAATTGCAGCTGCACAGTTTCAAAATACAATTCCAGTTCCTGTAGAAAATAGAGCGTTGACAGCTGGCGAATTGTGGTTTGATACTGATGAAGGTATCATGTCTGCTTATTTCCCAGATCAAGATGTATGGTTAGGTATAAATGGTGGTACAGTTGGATTTTCTGGTTCAATTGGAAGACTTGATCCAGAAGCAACATTACAATTTAATAACACGGTTACATTTTCCAACAGTGTTATAATAAACAAAACTTTTATTGGTTCATCTGTAGATATGATAAACTACAGTGAGGCAACAAAAGATCATGGTGCAGTTTCTACTTCTAAGACAATTTATCTTTCCAATGGCAATATACAGTATTTAACATTATCAACTAGTCCAGTAACATTAACATTTGCAAATACTGGAATGGTAGATAATAAAGGATATAGTCTAACTTTAATTCTTACTCAAGGGTCAACTAATAGAACAATAGCATTTGATGCATCAACAGTTATAAAATGGGCATCTGGCTCAGTTCCATCATTATCAACTGCTTCTGGTGCAATAGACATACTCACATTCTTTACTGGTAATAAGGGAGCATATTGGTTTGGCTCTCTTTCTGGTAAAAACTTTAGTTAATAGGAGAAATATATTATGGAATTTAATAGAGTAACACTAGATTTTCTTAATAAGAGTTGTAGCATTTCATTAAGTGGTGTTGATCATTTATTTTCTTCACCAGAAAATTTTAGATCATTGACAGGTTATCCATTTGAAAATACTCATCTTATGTTTTTTGAACAAGAGAGAAATATCTTTGTTGTTGAAAGATCAGGACCAGAAACTGTATCTGGAGATGATGTGGAAGAAATTCAATGGGTAATGGCAAACAAAGATAATATAAAACAAGCAGCATATAATGATGGATATGGCGCATTAGCGCCTATGGCATCAGTAGAACAAGTTAGAACTGGTAAATTATATGAAACTGATTGGATGGTTTTGCGCCATAGAGATCAAGTTGAAGCTGGTACTACAACATCATTAACAAATACACAATATCAAAATCTTTTAACATATAGACAAGCTTTAAGAGATTTATCAAAAGATTATAATAATGATAATGTAGTTTGGCCCTTATTGGACCTATAACCCATGTTTGCTTTTAAAGCTAGAAGTATTTCAGAATACATTGCCAATCCTTTAGCATCTGGTGCAACTATACCTGTTGATTCTGTTATATTTGTTACAAATCAACAAATGAGTAATTATAGTGGAAGTGGTAATTGGAGCTTTATAGCTGGTGGATCATCTCCAACATATATTAGAGGTGTAGTCAACCCAGCAAATGCTGGTCTAATATATTCTAAAAATATAGGTGGGGATTCTTTTATAACTAGAAGTGCTGGTGGGCATAGTGGAATTGAAGGTGGTACTTTCTCACAGCCAAGAAATGATGGTTCTGGTACTACTAATTATGGAGTTACTAATACTAATGCTGGTTCGCACACTCATACAATAAGTGGTTTATCTGGAGTTAGTTATCTTGGTGGAGTATTTTTTGCAGGAACAGTTGTTGGAATGTATAAGTGCATTACACCTACTAAAGAAATACCAGATAAAACAATAGTACTAACATCTGGTAATGTTTTAAATGATGATTATGCTCTGTTTAATAATAATGCTGCTCTTATTACTGGTTCTTCTACTTGGATAACTACGAATGGTGGAGCATTGGGAGATGCAATTAGTCCAACATATGGCACATCTAATCCTGTAGTATCATTTACTAATATACTCACATCTAGTGCCGGTACACATACTCATGAATTATCAAATGTTTTTTCACAAAATAGACGTTACACTAGTACAGTTAGAACACCTGATGAATTGAGTATGCCAAGAGGAAATCATAATCATTATGCTACCGTAGATGCAATCATATATCCAGCAATAATTTATCAAACAGCGCATCAAACTAAAAAAACAACTGGTGTATATAGAGGTATAATTCTTGGTTGGGTTGGAACTAATCCTGCAACTCTACCAACTGGTTGGTATTTGTGTAATGGTCAAATTGTAAATGGTTATACAACTCCAGCTTTAAATGTAAATAGATTTATCATGACTACAAATAATGCAAATGATAGTGGTGTTCAAGGAGGAAATGATACCGCTGATATATATATTTCTACTTCTGCGGGAACAACTCCATCTACGCATTCTCATTATCCTGGTGGTGATGATTATCGGCAAAAAGATACTACATACTCAGCTTATCATCAATCCCATGATTGGGTACATAATCATGATTCAATTACTGCTACACCTATAAGTTACAGACCATCTTATTATACTTTAAATTTTATAATATACTTAGGATAAATATAAAAGAAATATAAACGAAAGATACAAATGGCAATTTCATTTCCTTCTAATCCAGATATTGGCGCTTCATGGACTACAGCTGGCAAAACATGGCGCTGGGATGGTAAGCGTTGGACAACTGTAGGTGATATTGGTTACAGAGGTTCAGTTGGTTATACTAGTTCAGTTGGATATACTAGTTCTGTAGGATATCAAGGATCAGAAGGTTATAGAGGAAGTGAAGGCTATAGAGGTTCTATAGGATATACAAGTTCTGTAGGTTATAGAGGCAGTGAAGGATATAAAGGAAGTGAAGGTTATAAAGGTTCAGAAGGATATACAGGTTCTGTTGGTTATAGAGGAAGTGAAGGTTATAAAGGATCAGAAGGATATAAGGGAAGTGAAGGTTATAGAGGAAGTGAAGGTTATAGAGGATCAGTAGGATTTCAAGGATCAGTAGGTTATACCAGTTCAGTTGGTTATACTAGTTCAGTTGGATATAAAGGCTCAGAAGGTTATCGTGGTTCTGTAGGATTTGTTGGGTCTGTAGGATATACCAGTTCAGTTGGTTACACTAGTTCTGTAGGATTCACTGGTTCTGTAGGATATTTTGGTTCTACAGGTTATACTGGCTCTGTAGGATATACTAGCTCTGTTGGATATAATGGTTCTGCAGGGTATAGAGGTTCAGAAGGTTATACTGGCTCTGTAGGTTATAGAGGCAGCGAGGGCTACAAAGGTTCTGAAGGATATAAAGGATCAGTTGGTTATCAAGGTTCAGAAGGTTATCGTGGCTCTGTAGGATTTCAAGGATCAGTAGGATATACCAGTTCAGTTGGCTACACTAGTTCTGTTGGTTATATGGGATCAGAAGGATATCGTGGATCAGAAGGTTTTAGAGGATCAATAGGATTTACTAGTTCAGTTGGTTACACTAGCTCAGTTGGATATAGTGGTTCTGAAGGATATCGTGGATCAGAAGGATATAAGGGAAGTGATGGATATAAAGGATCAGATGGATATAAAGGGTCCGAAGGTTATAAAGGATCAGATGGATATAAGGGAAGTGATGGTTATAGAGGATCAGAAGGATTTACTGGATCAGTAGGATATACTAGTTCTGTTGGATATACTAGCTCAGTTGGTTATGTTGGTTCATCAGGCTATCGTGGATCAGAAGGTTATACTGGTTCTGTAGGATATCTTGGATCAGAAGGTTACAAAGGTTCTGAAGGATATAGAGGCTCTGAGGGTTATCGTGGTTCTGAAGGCTTCACTGGTTCAGTAGGATATACTAGCTCAGTAGGATATACTAGCTCTGTTGGATATAATGGCTCTTCAGGGTATAGAGGTTCTGTTGGATATATGGGTTCAATTGGATATATTGAGCAAACATTAAGTGTTGCATTATCTAATGAACAAGATTCACTAATTGCTGGTACTTCTATTTTGACTATAAGATCACCATTTAGTTTAAATCTTTCACAAATACCAAGAGCATATATTACTAACGCATCTTCATCTGGTTTGCCATCAGTTGACATAAAATTGAATGGCACATCTATTTTACATTCAACTAACAAATTAACAATAGATGTTAATGAGAAAACTTCTAGGACAGCAACTACTCCAACATCACTAGTAACAACAAGTATAGCTGATGATGATGAAATATCATTTGATGTTTTAAACTCTGGTACAGGAACTAAAGGATTAAAAGTAACATTATATTTCTGGAGAGCATAATATTACTACATTTTTAATCAATCAAACTATAATTGCTCGTCATGGCGAGGCTACGTTTACAACAGCTGGTTCTCATACTTGGCTATGTCCTTCTGGTGTCACGAATGTTTGTATTGCAGTTTGTGGTGCTGGAGGAAATGGCGGTTCTAATATAAGTATTCAGAGAGGTTCTGGTGGAGGTGGAGGTGGGTTTGCATATGTAAACAATCTTCGTGTGTATGCTGGAAACACTTATAATATCCAAGTTGGGGAATCTGGTGGAACATCTGGCGTAGGAGGAACTGGTTCTAGCTGGTTTGATTCATCTACGTATCTTTATGCTACTGCGGGTTCTTCAGGTGTTGTTGGTACAAGTACTTCTACAAATGGTGGAGGTGGTGGCGCAGCTGGATACTCTGCAAATGGTGGAGGTGGTGGTAGCGCCAGTACAACATATGCTGGGGGACTTGGTGGATATGGTGGTGGAAATGCACCATCGACAATAATATATCGTACAGGTGGAAGAGGTGGATATGCTTCATCTGGAAGTCAAGCTGTTACTGCACCTACATTGGGAGTTCCATCTACTGGTGGTGCAGCGGGTGGAGGTTCTGCGGCATATACCAATCCAATGAATGGTGGTGGTGTTTCCTATAATGGACAATCAAGTTTTGATGCGAATAATGTCTCTACAAAAGTAAGTAGCGCAGTGCTTATTGCTCCTGTTACTGGTGTTGCAGAACATAATGCTGGTTCTAATGGAACAAGTGGTGGTATTGGTACTGTAGGACTTACTGGTGGAGGTTCTTTTGGTGGTGGATCAGCTGGAGGAAGATCAACAGCTGGTGGTGGTTTTGTAAGAATAATATGGGGTCCAGATAGAGCATATCCAAACACAATCACTGGTAGTATATAAACATAAATAAGAATAATAACAGCTAACCATTTAGGATAATTACTATGCCCACAAAGATATTTGTATCACAGATTGATGATACCTTAAATGATGGATCGCCAGCACCATTAGATTCTATAATTTATCTTGGTAATGATGGACCAACATGGAAATTAATTAATGAAATTTATCCTGTTGGTTTTAAAGGATCAGCTGGATTTAAAGGTTCAGAAGGTTTTAGAGGGTCAGTCGGTTTATTTGGTGAACCTGGTTATAAAGGTTCTACAGGCGATGATGGATTTAGAGGAGTAACTGGTTTTAGAGGTTCAATAGGCTATACTAGTTCTGTTGGATTTTCTGGTTCAATTGGTGATAAAGGAAGTTTTGGTGATACTGGTTATAAAGGATCAGAAGGTGATTTTGGAATAACTGGATATAAAGGTTCTGATGGTGGTACTGGATTTCAAGGTTCAGAAGGATACCGTGGTTCAAAAGGAATTACAGGATTTACTGGCTCAAAGGGCGCTATTGATCCATTTAACTTTTTAAATTTATCTGATGTTGCATTATATTATAACACATATGTTGGGTATGAAAATGCATATGTAAGAGTGAATGAATTCGGAGACGGAATATTTTTAGATACAACAGAATTGCTTTCTAACAATATAAGCAGTAATGTTTATTTCAATAACAACATAGTTGATAAACCTGTATTTAAAGGTTACTCAGAAACAGTAGTAAATAATTTAGTTGGTGCTAGTGTAATATGTAATCCATTAGATGGAAATATATTTAATATAACTTTAAACAATCCTGTGACAACAATTGAATTAAGCAATTATATTACTGAACCAGATATAGTAGCTGGCAATTTTTATACATTGACATTGTTTATTAAACAAGGTGATGGTGATAATACAATTGATTGGACAAATGCAAACTATAAAATTTTCTGGTCTATTGGAGATGGTGTATCACAAGAATCAGGACCATCACTATCAGTCACATTAAATTATATAGATGTAATTACTGTTTCAACGTATGATGGTGGTGAAACTTGGTTTGGTGTATTAGGTGCCAAGGGATTTAACACTGCGTATTATGATTAAAATGAAAGTATAAACATGCCTATTTCTATTGCATCTTCATTAAACAACACTGGTGTTAAATCTTTTAAAATTGAAAAAGCAATACCAGATTATTCAATTTTATTTTGGCATCGTATCCATAATTGGGATACTGTAAATTCTATTCATGGAACAAACCCATCACAAGATAATGATGAGTTTAAAATTTTTAGACAATATGAAATAGGAAATGCTCAAAAACCAGATATCATTAATTATAATATAAATAATATTATTAAAAAATTTAATTATGTTGTTAGATGTGTTTCAAATTCAGCATTTTGGCCTGAAATATGTGATATAAAATATGATGCAAATACAAACATGGATAGTAATCAGTCAACATTATTAGATATTGCTGGCGCACATGGATATAATTTGCTTGGAAGAGTTGCGCCTCCTCTTAGAAATAACTCAGAATTTCCATATTCTACTATTACAGACTACACTGTATATACTTCTGACCATGTTGGTCACTTCCATCAGTCAGAGGGATTACATGATAGATTACTTTTGTCTGATCCTGGAAGTACTCAAAATAATGTTTTTGCAAGTTTCTTTGTTGATCCCATAATCAAAGACCCAAAATTAAATTATATAAATGTAAAAACTATTCCCAAAGATATCATAGTTATGTACTATGGTAATAGTACGCTTTCATTAGATCATTATGATCCATATGATATATCTGTTGATGATTTTAATGATATATCAGCCAATGGTTTTGTTCTTCCAATGACTATGGTTCATACTACTGCAGATTTAGAAGTAGGAAAAATTGGAGTTAAAAATTTAAATGATTACGCAAACAATATATCTTTTGTAGTATCATCAAATACTTCTGGGTTTCATGATCACAAAACATCAACATTCAGTAGAGTTTCTACAAAACTTGAACCAGCATATAATGTTGTGACAGAACCATTCAAATCAATTATATTTCCAAATGACGCTGGTGAAGAATTTCCAAATGGTCCTGATCCTGTAAGTCATACTCATAAAATTACATACACATCTGAATTGAAGTTAAAAGAAAAAAAATTAAAAGCTTTTCTTTCAAAATCAGCTGAAGCTCCAATTCAAAAAGGATTGATAATTGGATATAGTATTGGAAAACATTCTGGATTTGTTGGAGAAAAAAAATCTGGAAAGAATACGCTTCCATCTGGATGGTATTTTTGTGATGGAACAAATGGTACACCAGATTTAAGAGGTAAGTATCCACTATTAAATTTCAGAGATGCAAATAATGCAATTGAAAATACTGAAAGTACAATAGAGATAACAGATATTCAAGTTGAAACTATAAATTGGCAACATGGTCATGTGTATAGAACAAAGCCATATACTCCAGTAGAAGGCGCAGCTGGATTTAAAGATTCAGGAAGTCATTCATCAAATTATGATAATGATACTGATCCAAGTAGAACTACAAGACACACTCATGAAGTTTCTTCAAGAGATACTTTTGTTGATGGAAGTACAAATGCAAAGGTTGGTTCTACATATAATTATGAGCCACCGACAGTAGAAATAGCATTCATAATGTTTAACGATACAATATAAAGAGGTAACTATGATCACAGTAGCACAAATTAAAGAAATATGTCCAACTGCAAAACAAGATATTGCAGAAGCAATTGCAAACAACTACGATCTTCTTTCAGAGTATTATGAAATTAATAGTCCTCTAAGACTTGCACATTTTCTTGCACAATGCGCTCATGAATCTGGTGGGTTTAGATTGATGCAGGAAAATCTTAATTATTCTTCAGATGGTTTGAACAAAATTTTTCCTAAGTATTTTAAAAATGCTGGGCGTGATGCAAATGAATATGCAAAGAAGCCAGAGAAGATTGCAAATGTTGTTTATGCAAATCGCATGGGTAATGGTCCACCAGAATCTGGTGATGGATATAATTTTTGTGGAAGAGGGTTAATTCAATTAACTGGCAGAAACAATTATGAATCTCTTGCAGAAACTCTTGAGATGACTGTTGACGAAGTAGTAGAATATCTTCAGACAGCTGGTGGCGCTTTAGAATCAGCTGCATGGTTCTGGGCAAATAATGGATGCAATGAACTTGCTGATGCTGATGATATTGTTCGTGTCACCAAGAAAGTTAATGGCGGAACTATTGGTCTTGAAGATCGTAAAGAACATCTTGAAGAATTTAAAGAAGTTTTAGGTATTAGCTAATGGCACAAAGACCTTTATCAAGATTAGGAGATGTAAGTAGTCACGGTGGTATTATTATATCATCTGGTCAACTTCTTAGAGACAGTGTTGATAATAGATTGGTTGCAAGAAGAGGAGACTTACATAGTTGTCCTCTTCCACGCCATGGTATTACTCCTATTTTAACAGCTTCTTCAAAGGTTAGATCACAAGGAAAAGCTGTTGCTGGAATAACAAGTGTATGTGGCTGTGGTGCTAGTATAGTTACAGGAAGTCCAACCGCCACTATTCCTATGGGCAAAACTATTGGTGATTTTGGTGGTGATGTTTTTATATTAAATGATCCAGCATCTGGGTTGATGAATGGTTTATCAAAAATAAAATAGGATTTTAGTAGTAATGACTTATTATTTACAATTAAATTATCCAGCATCAGCTGTGGCTGGCATTCCAATTGAATGGGATATAGTCAATGGTGAACCAGATGAAACTTATTATATAACTACTAATATACCAGATCATACTAGAATTCCTCCAACTGGTACATATTCGTTAGATGTAAATGGTGAGGCGTCATCAAATACAACATCATTTGGTAATTTTCTTGGTACAGCAAATATAGATTTTCATTTTCAATATAATGGATTATTCAGTAGAGTTGTAAATTTTACTGCTATAAAATTATGGGTTCCTGATGAAATATTAAAATCAATTGAACTAAATTGGAATTTTGATTATTTGCAAACAGAATTTGATAAACTAAAATTTTCAAATTACAATGGTAGTAATGGCAATAGTTTAAATGCTGGTGGTTCGTTATCAAATGATTTTTATATGAGAAATTGGAGTAGCTTTCAAGTTGGTGCTGAAACTAATTTAACATATAAAATAAATTTGACAGATTCGCCATATGGAAATACTGCGGTTGAAACTTCAGATTATGTATGGGCAAGAGGTCCTATTTTTCAATTAGAAAGAACTTACAGATGGAACGCAGAATTTTGGGCTAGAAAAACAGTAACTGGTCCTGCAAATTCTGGTTCAATTTTTATGGTAATTTCTAATTATAATAGTAATGCAGTATTAATTAGTGCTGAAAATGATACTCATACAGATGGGTTTGATTGGAATTATCCATTAGCTAATCTTTATCAAAATACTATGCCACTTGGTGTATGGACAAAATACAGATATACTATTGGTCCAGAAACAATTAAAAATCATAGTGCAAATGCAAGATTTATTAGTCTTGGATTTATATGTAACTATCCATCCACTGGTGTAGTTGGCAATGATACTATACAATTTGCTGGGTTTTCATTAAGACCTTTTCTTGTACAAGATGAACCTATTCGTGGTCCAGAAGGATTTAAAGGTTCTCGTGGAATAACAGGGTTTACTGGTTCTATTGGTGATCCAGGACCAGCTGGAACAGAACCTGGTCCAATAGGATTAACTGGATTTCAAGGTTCTACAGGCGCTAGAGGATTGCCGGGATATCGTGGGTGTGAAGGAGAAAAAGGACCACCAGGAGATGTGCCTGGACCACAAGGTGGGCAAGGACCAACTGGTTACAGAGGTTGTCAAGGTGAACAAGGAATAGTAGGGTTTCAAGGATGTAGAGGCGACCAAGGAAGTAGAGGCGATAAAGGTTATACGGGTTCAGCTGGAACAGAACCTGGTCCAGTAGGATATAGAGGTTCAGCTGGTAGAGATGGCACAAATGGTACAGATGGAAAAAACGGAACCAACGGAACCAACGGAACAAATGGGACCAATGGAACCAATGGAACCAACGGAACAAATGGACAAACTGGTGCTACAGGATCACGAGGTGAAACAGGATTTAGAGGTTCTGGAGGTGATAAAGGTCAACAAGGTGATCCCGGTGGTCCACAAGGAATACCAGGAATAAATGGTCAAAATGGTCAAAATGGATTTACTGGTTCTGTTGGTTTAACTGGTTCTGCAGGAAAAGAATATCGAGGATCAACTGGATATCGTGGTTCAGAAGGATTTAAAGGTTCTGAAGGTTATAAAGGATCAGAAGGATATCGTGGATCAGAAGGATATTTTGGATCAACGGGGTATCAAGGTTCAGGAGGATTTAGAGGATCAGTTGGTGCAAGAGGCGTTAATGGTTTTACTGGATGTGCGGGCATTGAAGGACCAATAGGACCCACTGGATTTAGAGGTTCACTTGGAACTGATGCTGTAACTTTTCTATCTTATGCTAATGGAGAAGGATACGGTAATGAAGTGTGGGTATTTGAAGGAAAATTCTTTGACCAAGGTAATGGTTATAATCAAGTAACTGGTTTATATACAGCACCAACAAGTGGGTATTATCATGTTCATATGAATGGTCTTACTAGACCTGATGCTATAAATGCAATTACATTGTGGTTTCAGGTAAATGGTTCTGCAATATTACAATCTCAATTTTTAGATTATAAATTAAATGATACTGTACCATCTCCAATAAGAATGTCAACGATTGTTCATTTGGAGCAAGGTGATACTATTAGTGTATTCGTAAATGATGCTGGTGGAACTAGCACGTTAAACAATTTGCCAAGATATACGAATTTTGGCGCATTTTTAATAGGAAAATAAAAAATGGAATATAAAATAATTTATACTGAAGCAGAAGATATGGCTATGAAAAGTATATCTTATTCTGTTGATGAGTGGGTACAAAATGTATGTCATGAGAGAGCAAGTAAAGCTATTGATGCTATTGTGGATAGATCATTATCTAAATTTTTTCAGGCTGGAATTCAAATTCCTTCATCAAAAGCAGAAATAGTATTAGCTGCTTTTGCAAACGGGTGGGAGAAAACTGCAGCTGAGACACATGATGAATTTATAGCTAGTTTATCAGCAAACACACAATCATAAATACTTTAAAAGGGTATTCATATGGCTACAATTACAACTAGAGACGGTTTCAAAGAGTATTGTCTTCGCAAACTTGGTAAACCAGTTATTGAAATTAATGTTGATGACGATCAGGTTGAGGATCGTATTGATGAAGCATTGAAGTATTATTGGGATTACCATTTTGATGGTACTGAGAAGATATACTATAAGCATCAGTTTACTGAAGAAGATAAAGTAAACAAATATATTACTTTGCCTCAGAATATCATAGGCGCAGTAAATATATTTGATATCGGTGATTACATAGCTTCAAATAATATCTTCAACATCAGATATCAGATTGCTCTGAATGATCTTTATACCTTGACATATCAATCAATGGTTCCTTACTATATGGCATTCCAACAACTACAGCTTCTTGAACAGCTTCTTGTTGGTAAGCAGCCAATTAGATACAATAGAAATACCAATAAACTATTCATAGATGTTAGCTGGGACAAAATTATTGTTGGTCAATTTCTTGTGGTAGAAGCTTATTCTGTTGTTGATCCTGTAGGATTTACAGATGTATGGAATGACAGATGGCTACAGAGATATGCTTCTGAATTGATTAAGAAGCAATGGGGAACCAATCTTACTAAGTTTGTTGGTATGCAATTACCTGGTGGTGTTACCTTTAATGGTGAAAAAATTTATGGTGATGCTCATGATGCAATTGATAAGTTGGAAGCAGAAATGATTAATAGTTACAGCTTGCCTGTTGCAGATATGATAGGATAAAATTTTATGTTACCATTTAATCTATTCATACAACTAGACGAAGATCAACAACAAGCATTAAAATATGCTGCTAGAGCCCATGCTGGTCAAACAAGATCAGATGGTTCTGATTATATTCGTCATCCTGAAAGAGTTGCTGCGATTGTTAAACAATTTAAACAATCACACAATCTTGATGCTCTTGTGAGTGCTGCATATACTCATGATACCATCGAAGATACCAATACAACTAAAGAAGATTTAGAAAAAATGTTCGGTGCTCTTGTTGCTTCTCTTGTACAGGAATTAACTTCTGATAAAGAAGAAATTGCAAGAGTTGGCAAAACAGAATATTTGTCTCAGAAGATGAAGAAAATGACTAGTTATGCTTTGGTTATCAAGTTGGCAGATAGATTGGATAATGTACAAGATATCAAGTCAGCAAAGAATGCTGCATGGCGTGAGAAGTATAAGAAAGAAACTCTTAGCATAATGAGCTATATAGAGAAGGAAAGAGTTTTATCAAAGACTCATATGAAAATTATTACAGCTATACGCCATAAACTAGCAGAATTGAGTCACTAAAATGTTAATGTTCAAACAATTTATCAAAGAATATATGACCATCACAGGGTACAATGAAATTCTCAACGAAGAATTAAATGATGATCAAAAAGCAGTTGTCGATTCATGGGGTGCAAACACAAAGGCTAAGAAAATATCAGCTAATGTTATACCAAAAGGTGAAGATAGAACATATATTCCTCTAGAACATCCAGATGATAATAAACCAGTAGAACCACATCCAGATGTGAAAGCACATCTTGAAAAGCATGGCTACAAGATAACTGATTATAGAAATAATAAAGCAGTCGAACCTAAGTATGGAAGAGAGATTCGTATTGGTAAAGCATTGAATGCTACTGGTGCTTCTAAAGATTTGATGGATACATTCAACAATGATCCTAAAAGGGCTGCTTCCAACTCTGGTAAGTTGGGCGTAGTTATTTCTCGTCACCCTCATGATGTTGCTGGAATGTCTACTGATAAAGGTTGGCGTTCATGCATGAAGATGGGTAAAACAGGAAATAAAAAAGATGATGATGCTGGTCTATATAGTCATTATTTAAAACATGATGTTAAACAAGGAACTCATGTTGCTTATCTTGTACATGAACATGATAAAGAAGCAAAATCTCCTCTTGCAAGAATAGCATTGAAACCGTTCGAATCAGAAGATAAAAAAGATACTATCCTTAGACCAGAAGATAGAACATATGGAACATCTGATCATGCATTTGGTCATACAGTAAAAAAATGGGCAGAAACAAATTTTCCTGCTAAAGAAGGTAATATATATAGAAAAAATACAAAATTATATGATGATGATAACAAAGGTACAGTTGCTAGTACTAATACATTATTAAAAAGTAAAAGTTATATGGATAGAGCAGACGCTTTTAGTAATAGTGATGTTACACATGAACATATTACTCAGGGATTAAACGACCCTATTGAAGAAGTTAGAAGAGCCGCAGTATCTCATCCAAATGCAACTAAAGAACATCTTTCTAAAGTATTAGATAACCCAAATGAAGAACGCCATGTAAGAATAGGTGCATTATTACATCCAAAATTGCCTTCAGAAGAAATTACTAAAGTTTTAAATAGTCCTGGAGGGTATAGAAATAATACAGAAAAAGAATATGCACTCAAGAATCCAAATGTAACACAAGAACATATTACTAAAGCTTTGAATGATCCAGATAGAGATATAAGAAAATCTGCTATTCAAAATTCTAAAGTTACATTAAAACCAGAACATATTTCTAAAGTATTAGATAACCCAGATGAAGATACACAAACAAAAGCTATAGCTGTAAGAAGACCAGAAGCTACCGCAGAACATATTACTAAAGGATTAGATCATAACAATTCTTACGTAAGACATTTTGCCATCAAAAATCCTAATGCAAACGAAGATCATATTACTAAAGCTTTATATGATCCTAATGCAGATGTTAGACGATCTGCTATTTTTCATCCTAAAGCAACACCAGAACATATTACAAAAGCTTTGAATGATAATGATGAAGATGTTGTTCAAGCTGCTATTAAACATCCAAATGCAACACCAGAACATATTACAAAAGCTTTGAATCATCCAAGCGGATTTATAAGAAAAGATGCTATTGAAAATCCTAATTCAACAGAAGAACATGCCAATAAAGCATTAAAAGATTCAAGTGGTATGGTCGTAAGAGCGGCAGAAACTCGTCTTGCACAACTTAGAGTAGCAGATAAAAGAAAAAGTAAAGAGCTATAAATAGTACATAAAAACAAAAGAAAGCTATAATGGCAACTAATTTTTACTTCAACAATTTTTCTTCTTCTGGTGAACAGAACCTGATAGAAAATCTTATCATTGAATCTATAAGGATTCATGGTGTAGATACCTATTATGTCCCAAGAACAATTATTACCAGAGACAATACTTTCAGAGAACAATCAGTCACCGAATATGGTGAAGGAATTTCTATTGAAATGTATATCAAGAATGTTGATGGCTTTGAAGGTGATGGCGAATTCCTATCTAAGTTTGGTGTTGAAGTAAGAGATCAGATCACATTCTCTGTTGCTATGAGAGTATTTGATACTGAAGTTGGTTCTAATCTTAGAAGAGATAGACCACTTGAAAATGATCTTGTTTGGTTTCCATTCAACCAACATCTTTATCAAATTAAATTTGTCAATAAGAAACCCATATTCTATCAGATGGGCGCACTACAGATGTACGATGTTGTATGTGAATTGTTTGAATATTCTAATGAGGTATTCAATACTGGCATCAACATAATTGATGACACTTATAATGCTCTTCTTACTACTACTGATCCTTATATTCTTACTGGTGAAAATGGTGTACGTATTACAGATGAAAATGGTTATGATATTCTTGATGAAGATTACAACATTGGAACCTTGGATACTGCATCTCAGAATGATTATTTTGAATCAGAAGGAATTGATTTCTTAGATTTCTCTGAGAGAGACCCATTCAGTGAACTTGAGAGGAGAATTTAATGTTAGGTTCTCCCTTTTACAATTCACTATTTAAAAAGTATGTGGTTATCTTTGGTAGTCTATTCAATAATATTAAAATTGAAAGAGTGAATGACGCTGGTGAATTAGAACAAACATTCAAGGTTCCTATTGCATATGGACCAAGAGAAAAGTTTCTTGCTCGTGTAGAAGATAACCCAGATGCTACGGCACTTACTGCTATAAGATTGCCCCGTATGGCATTTGAAATAACATCTATCAGTTATGATCCTAGTAGAAAACTTCAGACAATCAATAAAATTTCTTCTAGAAAAAATATTAATGGAGTCAATACATATAAGAAAGTGTATAATCCAGTTCCTTATAATATTGGATTTAAACTTGATATTATGGTGAAAACTATGGAAGATGGTCTTAGAATTGTAGAACAGGTTCTTCCTTATTTTACACCAGATTGGACTGTATCAGCTAGACTTCTACCAGATTATGATAATGTAACTGATATTCCTATCATTCTTGATAACGTAGAGATTGATGATAGTTATGCTTCTGATTTTACTATTCGAAGAGTATTAACTTTCTCTCTTACTTTTACAATGAAATGTTATTTCTTTGGTCCTGTCACAGAAAGTAAACTTATCAAAATTATTGATGTTAGAATTTATCCTGATGCAACTGCTAATAATGGAGTTGTGACTACCTTGATTAGACCGGGACTTACAGTTGATGGTGAACCAACATCTAACGCAGAGCTATCAGTTGCTCTTTCTCAAATTGATGAAACTGATTCATACGGATTTATCGTAACAGTGAGTGATAATTATGGATAATAAAGATGTGATTTCAAATTCTTTAGGGATACCTTCTATGACTATTCCACCACCTCCTAATCCTGTTATAATGCCAGTTGAGGAAAGAAACGACTATGAATATGCTCGTCGTAATATGTACGATATAATTGAAAAAGGACAGAATGCCTTAGAAGATATTGTAGATATTGCCAGACAGTCTGAGTCACCTAGAGCATTTGAGGTTGTCACAAATCTTATCAAGACACTGGCTGATGCCAACAAAGACCTTATGGACTTGGCTAAGAAGAATAAAGAATTGTCTAAGCCTGATGCCAGCAATGAAAATAAAACTGTGAACAATAACCTATTCGTTGGATCATCCTCTGAACTATTGAAAATGATAAAAGATAAAGCAAATGAATAATACAAATGATGTATATCTTGGTAATATAAATCTTAAACGTAAAGGTATTCAACTAGAATTTACACAAGAACAAATTCTAGAGTATATAAAATGCGCTAACGATGTTAATTACTTCTGTGAAAAATATGTAAAGATTGTCAGTATTGATAGGGGTCTTGTTCCTTTTACTCCATATATTTATCAGAAAAAAATGTTTAAAACATTTGATGATAATCGTTTTACTATATGTAAGATGCCTCGTCAGGTGGGTAAGACAACTGGTGTGGTTGGATATATGCTCCACAAGATTCTTTTTAACGAGAACTATAATATTGCAGTTCTAGCCAACAAACAGATTCAGGCTAAAGAAATTCTATCCAGAATTCAACTCGCATATGAGTGGTTGCCCAAGTGGATGCAGCAAGGCATTATCCAATGGAACAGAGGAAACATAGAACTAGAGAATGGTTCTAAGATTCTCGCAGCTGCTACCTCATCATCCGCCATTCGTGGACAGTCCTATAACTTAATTTATCTTGACGAGTTTGCATTCGTGCCTAGAAATATTCAAGATACATTCTTCGCATCAGTCTTCCCTACCATTACATCTGGTCAAAGCTCTAAGCTATTGATTACTTCTACTCCAAATGGTATGAATTTATTTTTTAAAATATGGATGGACTCTGTTAATAATGAAAATTCTTATGCTCGTGTTGACGTTCACTGGTCAGATGTTCCCGGTAGAGATGAAGCTTGGAAAGTAGAGACTATCCGTAATACATCAGTTGACCAGTTTCGTCAAGAGTTTGAATGCGAATTCTTAGGTTCAACCAATACTCTTATTCATCCTTCTGTTCTTTCTAGACTTGTCTACATGAGACCTATTGATAATCCTCATGAAGTAAAAATTTATAAACATCCTATCAAAGATCATGTGTATGCAATAACAGTGGATGTGAGTGAGGGATTAGGAATGGATTCTTCTGCCCTTGTAGTTGTCGATTGCTCTACTGTTCCTTATGAAGTAGTGGCTACTTTCAAAGATGCCAACATATCTCAGTTGATGTTACCAACTCTATTGGCTAATATTGGAAAATACTACAATGATGCCTCTGTTTTGGTGGAGATAAATATAGGATCACAAGTAGTAAATATTCTACATCAAGATTTAGAATATGACAACATTGTAATGACCAGAATGAGCGGAAGAAAAGGCACAGCAATTGGTACAGCTGGCAATCAAAACAGATTAGGTATAAAAACAACTCAAATTACTAAAAGAATAGGATGCGCTAACTTAAAGACTCTTGTTGAATCAGATAAAATAATTTTAAATGATTATGATATTATAAATGAACTGTCAACTTATGCTGTAGACAAGAACACTTATAATGCGGAGGAAGGTCATCATGACGACTTGGTAATGTGTTTGGTGTTATTTGCTTGGATGGTAAGCCAGAATTATTTTAAAGATGTGTCGAATACAGATATTCGTAGAAGAATTGAGGAAGATGTGGAAGAAGATTTCACACCTTTTGGGATTATAGATGATGGTAGAGAAGATGAAATGGAAAACAAGATATTAAGCCAAAGTGAATTCGAACAATTTTTCCTAAATTGACGTTTTTTATAAATAATCATACGAAATAATTTATGATTTTTATTATAAAAAGGAGAAAACAATGCCATTTCAAGTTAGCCCAGGCGTTAACGTTTCTGAAATTGATCTAACAACCATTGTTCCTTCAGTATCTTCAACTTTTGGAGGTGTTGCTGGGGCATTTAAATGGGGTCCAATAGAAGACAGAGTTCTTGTCGGTTCTGAGGACGAGTTAGCATCACTTTTTGGTAAACCAAATGCCAACAATTTCGAAACATTTTACACAGCTTCAAACTTTTTAGCATATGGCAATCAGCTATATGTTGTAAGAGCCGCAGATGATGCATTCAATGCATTTGCAAATACAGATACAGAATATTCAAATACAATTTTAATTAAAAATTTGAATGATTTTCAAGATCAATATACATCATTAGAAACTACTGTAGGTGCAAATGGAGTAAATTTTGTTGCCAAGTATGCTGGTGATCTTGGAAACTCACTTAAGGTTTCTATTTGTACATCATTGGATGGATATGAATCTAATCTAGTAGCATATTCAGGTTCTAATAGTGCTGTTCTTGGATCAAATACTTCATTCTCATTTACATTAGCAAAGGGAAGTAAGGTTGCAAATGTAGTGTTCTCACATAAAGCAAGTAATACACTTACAATTGCAGCAAATACTTATTATGCTAATGTTGCTGCTACATCACTTGAAACTAGTATAAAAGTTGGTGATGTTCTTCTTGTAGGAAATACTACAACTGGTACTCAATATATGACAGTGGCAAATGTAGAATTCCTAGATCAATCAACTTATTTCTTTAATTCAAATACAATTGGTTATTATACAATACAAAATATAACATTTACTGATAAATTTAAACAAAAAACTAGTTATACTGTATCTGGATCAATAAATGCGGGTCCTACATACGCAGACACTAAGTTTGCTACTAAGTATTGGCAGTATCATAATACTGTTGTACCTGGACCAGGAACTTCTAATTATGTTGCTGCAAGAAATGCAAATCCTGATGTAGCTGACGAAGTTCATATTGTAGTTGTTGATGCTGGTGGAAAGTTTACTGGAATTCCTGGAGAAATCTTGGAAGTTTGGCCTAACCTTTCAGTAGCAAAAGATGCTAGGGGCGAACAGGGCGGTTCTATCTATTATAGAGACGTTATCAATAAGAGTTCACGTTATATTTGGTCAACTAGTAACTTCTTGTCAGTTGATGGTACACCACAAAATGCAGCTGATGAAGGACTTGCTGTAGGCATAACTAATAATTTTGTGTCAACATTTACCAGTGGTGCAGATGGTTCTGATGAAAATACAATTTCAGTAGGAAAAGTATTGACTGCCTATGATAAGTTTAAGTCAACAGAAGATGTTGAAGTATCACTTATTATGGCTGGTAAGGCAAGAGGTGATATTGGTCAAGATGTTGCCAACTATATCATAGATAACATCTGTGAATATAGAAAAGATTGTGTAGCATTTATCACATCACCATTTGATGACACTGTACTAAATCCAGGTCAAGAAATGGATAACTTACTTGCATTTAGAAACTCCTTAACTTCATCTTCATATGCTGTTATGGATTCTGGTTATAAGTATCAATACGACAAGTATAATGACGAATACCGTTGGGTTCCTCTAAATGGTGATATTGCTGGATTGTGTGTACGTACAGATAATCTACGTGATCCATGGTTCTCACCAGCTGGATTTAACAGAGGTGTCATCAAGAACGTTGTAAAACTTTCTTATAATCCAGATCAAAATGATCGTGATGTTCTTTATCGTAATGGAATTAATCCTGTAGTAACATTCCCAGGTCGTGGAACTGTTCTATATGGCGATAAGACATTGCTTGGTAAGCCATCAGCATTTGATCGTATCAATGTACGTAGACTATTCATTACCCTTGAAAAGGCAATTGCAATAGCTGCTAGGTCTTCTCTATTTGAATTTAACGATGATTTCACAAGAGCAGGGTTCCGTAATCTTATTGAACCATATCTTCGTGACATTAAAGGTCGTCGTGGAATTTATGACTTCAAGGTTGTTTGTGACAACACAAATAATACTCCTGAAGTAATTGATTCAAATCAATTTAGAGGCGATATCTACATTAAACCCGCTCGTTCAATTAATTTCATCCAACTTAACTTTATTGCTGTACGCACTGGTGTTGAGTTTGAAGAAATTGTTGGTAAGTTCTAAGAGGGAGAAAGAAAATGGCATTCAATATTAATGATATCAGATCACGCCTTCAATTTGGTGGCGCAAGACCTTCCCTCTTCCAAGTAATCATCAGCAACCCAATCAATCCGGTTGCTGATATTAAGCTCCCATTCCTTTGTAAGGTAGCTCAAATTCCAAGTTCACAGCTTGGTCTAATTGAGGTTCCTTACTTTGGAAGAAGACTTAAGATGGCTGGTGACAGACGTTTTGATCCATGGACAGTAACAATCATCAATGATGAGGACTTTGCTGTAAGAGACGCTATGGAACAGTGGAATAACTATATCAATCTTTATGAGCAAAATCGTACTGCACTACCTACTGGTGCCCCATCTGAGTACAAGTCACAGGCAACTGTTTCTCAGTACAGCAAGGCTGGCGAAATCATTAGAACATATCAGTTCAATGGTATCTATCCAGAAGCAATTTCTACAATTGACTTGCAGTGGGCATCTGTTGATGAAATTGAAGAGTTCCAAGTAACATTCCAATATGACACATTTGAAATATTAAATGGTCTTACTGGTAATGCTGGTGGTTCTTAATTAAGTAATTGAGAGCCGTTATAAATAGAGTGTAACGGCTCTCTCTTCTTTAAGGAAAATTATTATTATGCAATTATTTGGTTTTGAAATCAAAAGAAAAAATGAAGAACCTATTGAATCCTTTGCTCCAGAGATAAAGGACGATGGCGCTGTTGTTGTTGCGGCTGGTGGTGCGTATGGCACATTTGTTGACCTTGATGGTACTGCAAGAACAGAATCTGAACTAGTTGCTAAGTACAGAGAAATTTCACTTCAACCAGAATTAGAAATGGCTATTGATGATATTGTCAATGAAGCTATTGATGCTGATGCTGATGAAGTTGCAAACTTAAACACAGACAAGCTTGAATATGGTGATAAGGTAAAAGAACTTATTAGAGAAGAATTTGATAATGTGCTTGATCTATTTAATTTTCAAAACGAAGCTTATGATATCTTTAAGAGATGGTATATTGATGGGCGTATGTACTATCATGTTATCATTGACGAGAAGAAACCAAGAGAAGGTATAAAAGAACTTCGTTATCTAGACCCAAGAAAAATTCGTAAGGTAAGAGAAGTAAAGAGAAGACCAAAGGGAATCGTCACTGTATATGATACTCAGAAAGAATATTTTGTGTACAATGATAGAAGTTTTCTTCCAGCTGGTGCTAATGCTGGACTAGCATTAGACACAAACACATCTGGATTGAAGATTGCTTCTGATGCTATCCTTCATGTTACTTCTGGTATAACTGATTCAAATAATAAACTTGTTTATTCTTATCTACAAAAAGCAATTAAGCCACTCAATCAGTTGAGATCACTTGAGGATGCGACAGTTATCTATCGTATTTCTCGTGCGCCTGAAAGAAGAATTTTCTATATTGACGTTGGTAATCTTCCAAAGATTAAAGCAGAACAATACTTGAGAGACATGATGGTTCGTCATAAGAACCGTCTTGTATATGATGCTGCTACTGGTGAAGTGCGTGATGATCGTAAGTATATGACTATGCTTGAAGATTATTGGCTACCTCGTCGTGAAGGCAATCGTGGTACTGAAATTACCACGCTTCCAGCTGGTCAAAATCTTGGCGAATTGTCGGATGTTAATTACTTTCAGAACAAGTTATTCCAAGCATTGAATGTTCCTATGTCAAGATTGAATCCTGGTCAGTCTGGTTTTAATCTTGGTCGTTCTGCAGAAATTTCTAGAGATGAAGTTAAGTTCACCAAGTTTGTTGGTAGGCTTCGTAGACGTTTCTCTCAGTTGTTAATGAAGACACTCCAAAAACAATTGATATTGAAGGGCATTGTTGCAGAAACAGATTGGCCTGAGATTGAAAATCAAATATTTGTTGAGTTTAAAATTGACAATCACTTTGAAGAATTTAAAGACGCAGAGATTCTTTCAAACAGACTTAATACTCTTAATATGATTGCTCCATTTGT
>Ga0209191_1000734_pt1 | contig 23998 bp, 29 predicted proteins | sample S_130626_EF_Meta_FD_187320 | JGI IMG/M metagenome (GOLD analysis project Ga0209191, IMG submission 187320) | Freshwater microbial communities from Lake Simoncouche, Canada to study carbon cycling - S_130626_EF_MetaG (SPAdes) (version 2) | ecosystem: Environmental > Aquatic > Freshwater > Lake ...
CAGCAGAATTCCAAGTCGTGCGTCTTAAGAAGGACCTTAACGAAACTAAGCTTAAGGAAATCCGTATGTACAGGCCCGAAGTATGGCGGCGTATGTCGGATATCATCACCATGAAACCAGCCAAGGTTTCAGTATCAATTGAAAGGATTGAAGAATAATGGCGTTTGATCTTAAAAGTATCAAGCGAAACGCGACAATCGCCGCCCCTCGCATCATGGTTTATGGTGTCGAGGGGATCGGCAAAACGACGTTTGCTTCCGGTGCACCTGATCCAATTTTCATCCTTACCGAGGATGGGCTTGGATCGCTAGACATTGCCCATTTCCCTTTGGCTGCTAATGCCGAAGACGTTATGGATGCAATTGCCACGCTGTATAGCGAGGAACACGCTTTCCAGACGGTGGTAGTCGATAGCCTGGATTGGCTAGAGGCTATGATCCAGAAGGAAATCGAATCCAAGTATGACGCCAAAGACCTAGCCTATGGCAAAGGCGCTATCATTGCGGCGCAGAAATGGCGCGATGTTTTGGACGGTTTAAACGCCTTGAGGAACGATAAGGGCATGTCGGTTATCCTGCTAGCCCATACCGCTATCAAGCGTTTTGATAGCCCAGAGGTCGAACCATATGACCGCTATCAGCCCAAGCTACAGGAACGCTCTAGTTCCGTTGTGCGCGAATGGGCGGATGCCGTGCTATTTGCCAACTACAAGACCATCGTCAAGAAGGACGATGTTGGATTCAACAAGACGAGCAACCGGGGAATCTCCACGGGCGAAAGATTGTTGTTTACGAGCGAGCGGCCAGCCTATATGGCCAAGAACCGCTACAGCCTGCCAGACACCATACCAATGATCTGGTCCGAATTTTCAAACTCCATCAAAAAGGGAAACTAAATCATGGCTAAGGTCCATTTCGATATTTCTACCTATGAAGCGCCAAAGAGCGATTACGATCCATTGCCCAAGGGAGAGTACATGGCAATGGTCACAGAAAGCCAGATGAAGGTCACCAAGGCAGGTACGGGCGAATATCTTGCCTTGACTATGCAGATCATCGAAGGCAAGTATGCCGACCGCAAGATTTGGGAAAACCTCAACCTACATAACCCTAACGAGGTTGCCGAAAACATTGCCCGCGCAAACCTTAAGGCCGTTTCCGAGGCTTGCGGCTTTGCGGAACTCGATGACACCGACCAGCTTAACGATATCCCGTTTATTCTGGTTCTAGACATTGACCGCAAGGACCCCACCAGGAACCGCGTGATGGGCTACAAGCGTGCAGGGTCTGGTGCGGCATCGTCTGCATCGTCAACGGCTTCAGCGACCGCCGCTAAGCCTTGGGAGCGCAAGTAAATGAGCAAGCCCGATCAAGTGACGACCGCTAGCCAAATCTTTGGCTGGTATGAAGCCAAGACCGAGGATTTCCGGGAACACCTTGGTGCGTCCTTGATCGGGCATAACTGCAATCGATACCTATGGCTCAATTTCCGCTGGGCCGTTAAACCGAAATTTGAGGGGCGTATCCTGCGCCTCTTTAATACCGGGCATCGAGAGGAAGCCCGAATCCATGAAGAATTGCGCGGCATTGGCGTAGAGCTTCATGTGGAAGAAAACGGTAAACAGATAACTTGCAGAAATGACTCTGGTCATTTTGGCGGGTCTGTCGATGGCGTAGGAAAAGGTTTTGTCGAAAATCCTAACGTCTGGGCCGTCCTCGAATGCAAAACCATGGGAGAAAAGGCATTCACCAAGCTATATCCTTGGGGCGTCGAGACTGAAAAGCCACAACATTTTGCTCAGATGCAGGTCTATATGGGCCTGCTGAAGCTTGACGCGGCCATGTATATCGCGATCAACAAAAATACCGACGCGATCTACACGGAGTGGATCACCGCAGATTCTGCGGTGTTTAAGCAATATAATCACCGCGCCAACACAATTGTTGAGGCTAAGACTGCACCACTAAGACTAAGCGATGATCCTACATATTGGGAATGTAAGTTTTGCGATATGTATCGGCTTTGCCACCATGCAGAGCCAGCGCAAGTCAATTGCCGTACCTGCGCCCATTCAACGCCCGTTGCCGACGGCAAATGGCGCTGCGAATTGGCCGATACGTTCTTGACGGGCGCGGATCAGCGCAAGGGTTGCGACCAGCATCTATTGATTCCAGACTTTGTACATGGCGCGGAACCAATAGATGCTGGCGTCAACTTCATTGAGTACAAGAACAAAGAAACTGGCGAGATCTTCACCCACGGCAAGAAAGTAACAGCGCCAAGGGACAGCCTCGCCAAGCGCCAGGCCGAAGGCCGCAAGCGCGGCTCCAACAATGGCCTACCCTTCAACGATGAAATTCCTTTTTAGGAGAAAACACATGGCTCAATCACTGAATCCTACCTTTAAGAAACTGACCGCTATCGACATTGTAAATGTGTCCGATCTTTTTAAGCAGCATCTTACCGTTACAGGGGATGGCGCTGTTTATGCAGACGGTTGGGACGATGACCGCGTAGCTAAAGAGGCAATTCCCAATTACACCGGGAACGCCCGTGCAGCCGTGGGAAAGTACCGCATTACGCTTGGTTATGGCTTGCTTGCCACCACCAGCAAAAAAACCGTTTCTTCTGAATATGAAGAATTACAAGGGCAAATCTATCGCGTTGCATTTAACGCGGAGGAAAGATTTTGCAGATTAGAAGATCGTATTGAGCGTTTGGAAAGGTCTCACTTTGCAATCAGTTCCGCTGAATTGCAATTAAGGCATATGAAAAATGGCTGATCCATACAAAATTGAAGGGCCAGCCATTGTATCTTTCAGTGGCGGCAGGACTTCTGGGTATATGCTTCGCAAAATCATTGAAGCATATGATGGCGCATTGCCAGACACCGTGGTTCCTGTTTTTGCCAACACTGGCAAGGAACGCAATGAGACCCTTGATTTTGTAGAGAAATGCTCAAGCCAATGGGGCGTTAAGGTTCATTGGCTTGAGTTTTCTAAGCGGTCTGGCGAAAAGTCCGAGCGTTATCAAACTGTTGACTATACAACAGCGTCTAGAAACGGGACGCCATTTGCCAAGTTAATAGAATCTAAAAAGTATGCCCCAAATTCCATGATGCGGTTTTGCACCGAAGAACTTAAGGTCAACACAATCCGTCATTTTGTCGAGCAACATCTTGGCTGGACAACATGGAAAAATGTTGTTGGGCTTAGGCATGATGAAGGCCATAGGTGCCTAAAGGCTTACGCTAGAAACGCAGAAGGTAAATCGCCTTGGGTTACCCTTTGCCCAATGGATAAGGCCAAGGCCACTAAGCGTGATGTTATGGCGTTCTGGGCTGCACAAAATTTTGATCTTGGCCTTAAAGGATATGAAGGCAATTGCGATATGTGCTTCCTGAAAGGCCGCAAAATCCTGCGCGTTCTTGAACAAGAAAACCCCGGCATGGCCCAATGGTGGACTGATCAAGAAGCAACGGGCGTACAATTCAACAAAGAAGAAACGTATCAACAATTACAAAAACAAGCATACGACCAGCCAAATCTTTTTGACGCATTGCAAGAAGATTTTGACGCTGAGTGTGGCTTGGTTTGTGGAGGCGATGAATGACACCCATCATAGGCGTTGATCCAGGTCTCTCTGGAGCCTTGGCTCTATTGACCGACGATGGATTGGAAATCTTCGACATGCCCACCTTGCAGGACGGCACCAAGCGGCGTGTAGACCATGCCCAGCTTGCGGTTATCTTGGACGTATGGGCGAAAAACCAAGGCATTAGGTGCATCATAGAAAAGGTTGCATCTATGCCGGGGAACGGTCACGCCGGGGCGTTTACATTTGGACGCGCTGCCGGGGTGGTTATAGGTGCCGTTGCGGCTAACTTTATTCCGATTATTGAGGTAACGCCTCAAGTCTGGAAGAGGGTTACCAAGACGCCAACTGATAAGGATGGGGCGCGGCTAAGAGCATCTGAACTCATGCCGCGCCAGTCTCACCAATGGCCACTTAAAAAGCATGATGGTAGGGCAGAAGCTGCCATCATCGCTTATTATGGGACGCTTGTTTAAGCATCGTCTTGGCTCGCCTTGATACCTCGTCAACGCGTCGTTCCCAGCCCTTGCCGAATGTTTTCCATGTCGGCAAGGCGCTGAGGAAATTCAGACGCGCCTCGCAGTATGTTTCAATCAGGGTTTCCTGATTCTTCTTTAAAATAGCAGCAAGGGTTTTAGGTCCAATGCCCCCGTCCGTGATAAGACCGAGGCTAGATTGAAGTACCTTAACCGCCCGCATAGGCCCCGAATTAACTGCAAAGTCGAATATCGCATAGTCAACTCCCTCAGGCAAAGCATCGCCGCTTATCTTATCCCAGTAATTGTCTCTGTAGAAGGGCGTGACGGCTCTGGGCGTTAAGGCTCGCATATCAGCCTCGTGACATGTCTCGCCCGTGTACGCCTCCCACGCGGCCTTGGTAACGCCCAGGCAGGTCATACCGCCCGGATCGATAGGATGGTTTACGAAACCGCCTTCAGACTTAAGCAAAAGCCGCAGGGATTCGTCAAAGTTACCGATCATTTTGAAGCAACGCCTTTTAGTTTTTCAAATGTACGCAGACCGCCCATGCCCAGCATACCGAACATTAATTCCCATAGGCTGTTATCAAGCGAGGGCGGCGTAGGAAGGGCATAATGCGCCATGCCCGCAATCCATACCGCAATGGGCGACAAGGTGTATTGGTACATAAGGGCAATGGCACAGACCCAGCCAATGGCAGGACGCCAGCCAGCAACAAACACCGATGAGTTATTGGCTTCGGCCGCATTGACGGTGTTTTGTTGTGCATCCCAAGCTAGTAGGGATTCACGCAATGCGGCCTCGGCCTTAATTTTTTCCGCCGGATCGGGAACGAACTTATCTACAATCTTTAAACCAGCCGCAATCGCATCGCTAACGCCAAAACCCATATTATTCTCCCGACGCATCTATAACTGCCTGGCCCCTAAAGTAAGCCACGTTATCAATAACTTCTACCAACTCAGGCGGAAGCAACATGCCATTCCTAAACGTCAAGACCGCAAAGCCTGAGCAATGTGGGCTTGGGTTATTCTCGGCATAGTCAAATTGCGAGCCATGCGGATCCGATAGCGTGCCGGTATCAACGCCATACCTACGTCCGTTATAATCGCCCCACGGCGTTACGATCAGCCTGTGAAGGTGCCCGGTTACGATTGACCGACCAGATTTCATCGCATTGTTGTACGCGGCATGTGCGCCATTATGGTAACGGTGCTTGATCATCGTATGGTCATTGACGTTAAGCGACCATGCAAAGTTCCAAGCATGGAAGCGTTCGTCTAGCCTTTGAACCACACCTTCAAAGCCAGGAACAGCCATACACAAAGTACGGTCCAACCGCATATCGTGATTGCCAACATTCCAGAATAAATCCGCCTTTGTCTTGGATGCCATTACGATTTCATGCAATCGCTCATCGCAGATTTCAAGTTCTTCTTTTACGGAAGGCAGCTTGGACCAGCCAAGGGGCGGATGGCGGCTAACGCCCGCCCCGTCAAATATGTCGCCATTGGCGATAATGGTCTTGGGATTAAGTTCTTTGATCAATTCTACTAGCGCCATATTGGCTACGGTCTGGTTGTGATCAGGCCAGAAATGCGCGTCTGAAAAGACGATAATAGTACCGTTGTCGATGTTGTAGTCATTTTGCCTTGCATAAGCACGGCCAACATCTGTACGCCAAGTTTTGTCTTGGCCTTTTGTAACTTCGTTTGGTGTTGTCGTTAAGATTATGCCCTTATTGGCCATTTTAGCTCTGCGTCTATAGACGCTGCGAATATCCATTTCAATGATACCGCTTAAGACTATTGGGCTTCCACCGCTCTTTTGCCAAGCGGCGATAAACTCGTCATCCGTATAAGACACATAGGTTCCTTACTTTGGTTATTTCAGGTTCACTAGCTTGTAATGGGTTGAGGAGTAAAGTTGCATAAGATCGTCAATTAGGTTTTCCATCATCGTATTATTTTTGGCGATCTTGCTGCGATTGGTAGCAATCCAGGCCAGTTCATCCCTGATCTTGCTGGTTATATCATCCTTTGGCATCATAAGGATACGAACTTCTCCAATTAAGCCATACCAGCCTTGATACGCCTCTACGATGGCATCAATTTTATCAATCAATTCATCATAAAATTTGCCGAGGGCCTTATGCTCGCTATAAGACTTTGTAGCCCAATGCGCCGTATGGGCAGCGTTACGCATGGCAAAAACGTGAGATACAAGTTCTTCAATCATTTCAAATATCCTTAATGTGCGTTAAACAGTTTGAGTTTGATAACGCTAAACAAAATAGCAAATGCCCCGGCAATGCTGGCAAGCCATTTCATAAATGACACAACGCCATTGGCTGTTTTCCAAGCCTGAACCAAGCCCTCAATGTCGCTAGATTGCTTGGCAACGGCCTTGGTCAATGCTGCCATATCCGCTTGGAGCAAAGCAATCTGGGTTTCAACTGATTGATCGTTCATTTTAGGCCCACTCAGCGGTTAGATTTATTGACGCAGTTGTCAAAACGGTTGTGGTTCCAATCAATCGAATATCAACAGTTATACCAGCAGTTGTAATGCCTGTTGATGTTCTGTTTCTAGACCAAGACCTAGTTACTGACAATGCTTGCCATACCCCAGACGTACCGCTTGTAAGGGTTCCAGATGTAACAGTTACAAGGGCCTCGTAATTTGAAGCAGAAGTACCTGGCACAACCCAATTTCCCAATGAGGTTGTGCCGCCTGTATTTTTGATGGAATTAATTACACCAGCAGACGTTAATTGATAAGTAGCGGATGCCGTTCCGCCAGTAGTAGTATCATAAATGTTGACATTAGAAATTTTAACTATGTCTCCACCACCCGCAAGCAGCATCATGCCAACGCCGCTCATTAGGAGACTCCAGCGCCGCTAATGTACCATGCCGTTGCCGTAACCTTGATAATGGTCGCAACCGCGCCCACGGCCAATGTACGCGTCCCTGTGGTCGTTCCGCCAGCAAGGGTTAGGGTGTCGCTTGTAATTGGAACCGTCCAGGTCACGCTTGCACCATTGACTATGGAAATGGTTGTGCCGATTTGGAATGCTACAGACGCATTGGCCGGGATCGTAACCGATTGTGAAGCCGTAGAACCCGTCAGATAAACGTGATGGCCAGCATCCGCCAAGGCCAAGGTATAGCTAGCGGTCTTAGCGACTTGCGGAACGCCACGATAGCCAATGCTGCGGACCGACGTTGGCGCATATGCGGCGGTGAACAGCCCGTCCGCGCTCATCGTGGTAACGCCAGAAGCGCCGAGCGTTGTAAACAAACCAGCCGCCGCAGTCGTTGCGCCGACCGTGCCGTCAATTGCGCCAACGAAACGCGTATTGGCGGTAATGGTCGTCCCAGTAATGGTGGTCCCGTTGATAGTGGTCCCGGTAATGGCAGCAGCCGCCGTACCGCCAATGGCAGGGGGCGATGCAAAGTAAGCCGTGAACCCTGCGCCGCTTACCGTGCTAGACGCCGATAGGGTCGTGAACGCGCCCGTGCTAGGCGTTGTAGCGCCAATGGTGGTGCTGTTAATGGTCGTGCCAGTAATGCCGCCAGAAAGCGTTACGGTGCCTGTAATCGTAAGGTCATTCAGCGTGGCATTAAGACCATAGGCCAACGCATCGCCTGACACCGTGGCCTGGCCGACGCCCGTTAACTTATAGCCGCCAAGCTTGATGTTGTTGGTCGGGGTAGACTGCCCGTCCTTGGTCAAGGTATTGGTCAAGCCGTTGCCAAGGTCAGCCGTAAGGGCGTTGAACACGGTCGAACTAATGGTCGTGCCCGTGACAACAGGTTGACCGCTAGTGTTGATGTTGAATGTACCAGTGCCGTTGAAACTCATTGTTCTTGATCCTTGTTCAAGTCAGCCTGAACAGCGTTATATATCGTTCTTACATTTTTATCATTAGTTGCTAAGTCAGCCAACTTTGACAAAGCAATTCGTTTGTCGCCAGCATTGGACGCCGCATAAATCTTGTTAAGCAATCCAATGGTGTTTTTGTTATACAAAGCAACAGTGGGAACCGATTTTGCAAGTCCCGTTAAAGCCCCTATAATGGGTGATTGCATAAGACTTCTATATGCTGTTCCCGAGTCGGGAACAGTCCTTGGCAAAACTTCAGAACCAGCTTCTGATAGGTCTTGCATAAGGGCTTCACCCCTTGCGTACCTTGAATTACGAGGCCCGCCCTCATAACGCTTAATAGCCGCAGCCAATTGCGCTGGCGTAAAGTTTCCGCCTGGCGCTCCTGCGCTAGCCGACGCTTCTTCAACGCGAATCAATCGGGCTTTAGCAGCATCTGCTGCCTTCTTCCCCGCCAATGCATCTGGATTGGTTCTAGCCAAAAGATTGTCTAATTCTGTTCTAAGGCCAGAAAGGCGGTTTTGAAGTTCACGGCCCGTAGGGGAATTTGGCGCACTCCTAATTTGAGCGCCTAGTTCTTCATCAATCAGTTTCAATTCCTTACCGCTAATGGGTCCGGTAAAGTTTTTGTTAATATTATCAATCGCCGTTAGAAAATCATCATTTAAACTACCGCGTATTGGCGTTTGCGATGCTGCTGCTAAAGCAGTTGCAAATTGTGCATCTGGTGCAACGGTTACCGTACCTAAAGCATCATCATAAGCGTTGCTTACAATTTTATTGGCAGCGGAAATTCCCTTTCTACCAATATCAATATTGGTAGGGAGCCTTGCGCCCAATGGATTAAGGGCCTGATCAATAGCAACCCTATTATAAGTTTGAACGCTGCGGTTTTGAGCGGACTTAATAATATCCCCAGCGATAGGGGCGCTGGTAGAAGCATCTTCTATGCGCTGTAAAGCGCCGCCAGTCATTTGCCCTGGCGTTAATTGAACCCCAGCGCGAGAAAGCTGCTTGCCAGCCGAAGGATTTGCCAAAGCATTTGCAAGCGCACGACCACCGCTTTGTGCAACCGACCTAACAACAGGCGCAGCAATAGCCGAAACAACGCGTCCTACAGGAACGCCAATAGCGTTTCCTGCAACATCCTTTACCACATTTGTAACTTGTTGCATGGGCGTTTGAGGTTTTTCCCAACCCATTCTTTGGGCAAGAACATCATAGGCTTGACCGCCGATCCCTGCGCCTAGACCAACACCAGCCGCTTCAGTAGCAACACCACCAAGGCCCATTGTTGGGATAGATGCAAGCCCAGCAAAGGGCGCTGCAACCAAACCGCCTACGGTTCCACCAGCAAGCGTTGCCAATTCACGGCCATGCTTTTTACCATAATCAATCGCTTGATCTGCAAAAGACGGTTTTGTTTCTTTGGCTTTTGCGTCCCTATACATTTGCGCCAGACGAGCAGCATCTTTAGTGTTGCCGGAATCATGGGCATTTCTAAGTGCTTGCATAATTTCAGAAGATGAAGCCATTATCTTTTTCCTGGCTTTGTTGGATATTGCTTAAGAAGGTCATCATCAGAAAGTTGTTGTTTACCATTAGGTTGAACAACAGAAGGTTTTGCAGAAGTTGTTGGAGCAGACTCAAATAAACCGTTATCGGCACTTAAACCCTTAACGGCCTTTTCCATTTCTGGTGTCCATGCTTTTCCGGCTTTACTTTTTGAATCAATAACAAGTGCATTAAAACGCTCATTTTTTGATGCTCGTGTTTCTGGCTTGTCTGAAAACGCAGGAATAAAAGATTCAATTTGACCTTGACGTTGTTCTTTATTGTATGCTGCGCCCGTGGATAGATTTAGCAAAGCGTCCACTATATCTCGTTGTACCGCTGCTACAATTTGACGATTAGAGCTTCGTGTAAAATTTACAGCCTTATCAACAACTGGGATGGCCCCAACGGCGGCTTCCAAAGCATTGGGTGCAATTGCGCTAGGGTCTTTTTTGAGTGCTTTTTTTATTTCCACGGCACCCCTCAATATGCGCCCAATGTTATATACTGCTGTTTGTTCAGCAGCGGTTGGCGCTTCAGGTTTTGGAGGAACAGCAATCAATGGCTTTGGCGGACCTTTAGGGGCGGGCGCAGCAGTAGGCGCAGGTGTGCGTTGCCCCGTTTCAAACTGACGCATGGCTTCGGTTAATTTTGGAATGTCTGCGGCAGTAATTTGTTGACCAAGCGACAGGCCTGTTTTTTGCACCAAATACGTTTTGTAACCAGAGCGGCTTTCAAATGAATTTTCGGAGCCTTTACCCAAATATTTGTCAACAATTGCGTCAATTGTATTGACGCCTTTCCCAACATAATCATTTGCAATTAAAGCGGTTTGCGCTTGGATGCCAGCCTCAGGCGTTGGGAATCTTGCAAAACGCCCATCTTCAGAAACAACCGCACCATACTTTTTCATCCAAGGACGATATTCTAAAGCGCCGGGATTATTGTTTTCTACAATTGATGGCACATTAGCTGTAGGGGTGGCAGCAGCAGGCGTTCCAGCCGTAGGGGCAGGTTGCGCGGTTGGTGGAGGATTTGTTCCAGTTAAGGTTCTAGTATCATATACTTGACCGCCCGCAGTGACCGCAATTGTTTTTGGATTTGCAAATTGTACATAATCCATAAACGATCCGGGATAACCTTGTGCTACTGCTGCTTTATAATCTCTTTGAAGGGACGTTGTTTCTTCAGGCTCAAACATTTTTCCTACAGCACTTTTTAATGCTGTTGAACCAAGAGCCGAAATTAATGTTAATTTGTCTTTTACCTCTTTTGGTGCATCTTTGACCGCTGGATTATCAAGAATACGCTGCACTTCCGCCTGATCAGCAGCCTCAGCAACAGCACGATCATATTCAGGCTTGGTAGCAGCCGCAGCATATTCGTTGCCGCTCATTTGCGCTTGTAGGGCCATAGCCATACGTTCTTGCGGCGTTCTTTCCCGGCCGGGCATAACCGTAGCCTGTGGCCCTGCATATGTAGATGGCTGGGCATTGTTATACACTTGCGGCATAGGCGCTTGCACGGCTGCGGTAGGCGTAACATTGCCTTGCATATCTGGAATGCCGCCCACTTGCATCATTTCAGGAGGACCGGCGGGCGCAACAGGCGTCAATGCAGGGACAGCGGCTTGCTGCATTGCCTCTTGCGCCGACACAGGAGTTTCAAACCTGCCAATGTCTGGGGTACGCTTCATGCTCTCAAGATAACTAACCGCTTCCTCACGCGCCGTCTTACGCGCTTCCTTCTCACCCTTTATCGCATCAGCCGCTTGCTTCGCGCCCATGTAGGTTTGCAGCACCTTGGCTAAGGCCGAGAACGGCGAGATAGGGGCCTGGATGCCCTTGTAGGACTGGACCTCAATAGGTGCAGCACCTTGAGCCGAAAGGGCCTCAGCAAGCTTCTGACGGCGCTGAAGTTCTGCAATCTGGGACGCGGTATCGGTAAGGGCGATGCTAGAATTTTGCATTTTACGATCCTGCAAACATGTTTTTTAGAAAGTCCATAGAAGGCTTAGGCTTGTTGATCTGATTTCCGGTAATGGCATCAAGCGCACCACCGCCCGTATAGTTCGTGTCGCCAACGGATATACCTGTATTGCCCATAGCCCTGTTCAGGATGGCGTCCTTTTGCCTTGCGCCCATATAGGACTGCAATACCTTAGCAATAGCTTCACCGCCCGATATAGGGGCTTGGATGCCCTTATAGGACTGGACCTGCATAGGCTCGGCACCAGCGTCCTGCATAGCCTGAGCGCGACCCAAGCGGGCCTGTTCTTCAGGCGTAAGGGCCATGCCCGCAAGGTTGACGTTCTGGTTATACATCACAGGATTCCGTAATTAACCATCTTGAAGCCGCTAGCATGTTCAGCAACAGCCTCTGGCATAATTTGTTCAACTTCCTGAGCAAGCACACCGATCTCGTGCCGATCAAAAATGTCATATTTATAAATGCCAAAGCCGCGCTCATGTGTTCCAATACGTTCGATATTGGACTTAAGGCGAACGTCACTAAACGCCATTGCTGCTGCGCCGCCAAGGCTTGCAAGTCCTTGCATATTAGCATTGGCCGCATTTTGCTTGATGCCATACAGGTCCATAGCCGCTTGATTCTGGGCTTGGACGCCTTGGAACACAGGAGCCGCCGCAACATTAGAACCCGTATATTGTTGGAACTGCGGGTTCTGGATTTGCGATCCCGACATGAGGGCCGTAACCTCATTGATAGGCTGATTACGCAAAGCCGTCTGCTGGGCCAAAGACTGCTGCAAGGCCGTGTTGCCAAACTGGCCAGATTGCAGGGCTTGGTTATAGCCTTGGTTATTAGCAGACATATCAAGGTTGAGGCCCTGCAAAGCCGCTTGGGTCAACAGATCGTTTTGCTGATTGCCTTGGGTACGCATGGCATTGTTGTATGCCTCGCTACCAGGCGTAATGCCTTGGTTGGCAAGCTGTTGTGCCAATGCCTCTTGCTGTTGCTGAATCTGAGGTTGAAGCCTAGACATAATGGCCGCTTGACCCGTCATCCCTGCATTGACGGGCATGGCCGCAACGCCAGACGTATCAAGACCCGTTTGTAAATTAGGCAGGTTAGGATTGAACGCCTTGCTTAACGTATCCTGTGCATTTCCAATGCCCGTTTCGCCAAGGTTGGCAAACTGGTTTTGAACGCGCTGTTGCGACTCTAGCGTGGCCTGGGCCTCAGGCGTAAGCGTTTGAGTTACAGTGGCCTGTGGAACATTACCTGGCGCACCCGTGCTATTCCACGTTACGGTCTGATTGCCGTAAGGACTGATGATATTAGGGTTATTGCTGACATTGCTTTGCGTTGCCGCCTTTTCGTTGGCAATGCCTTGTTCCCGTGCAGCCGCCGCATAATCGGGCGCTGCTGGTGCTTTGGGGCTATGGAAACACATTTTATTCTCTTTCGTATCTATACATGGCGCTGACCAAGCTATAACCAGCGCGATCCATTGCGGCGGGCAACTTATTGTTTACAACAAGATGAGCCGCAAATACATCCTCTATGCCGCAAACCTGCAAATGCTTTGCAGCAAACCTCAACAGGTTGCTAATTTCATGCGTCCCACGATGTTCAGGCAGCACATAGAAGAATGAATCTGTTGCCGTCAAACATCCAAAGAACGGACAATCGGTAATCCTATAGCCAACATGGCCGCATAGTTTGCCTAGATCGTCACGCATAGTGTAATAGGCAAACTGTCCAGCCTTTTCCAGGGTTTCCACAGCCTTCCAATTGGCCCTAAACTTTTTCTTACCGAAAAGTTCTTCCCAATGCATCGTGACAAACATGGCACATTCGGTCGAGCAATCAGCAAACTTTTCATTTGCAAAAATCATATGCCCGCCCACCCTTGTTGGTACACTATGTCGGTCGAAGCCCATTGAACCTCAATGCCGGAACTTAGCGTTTTAAACTGGATGCCACCGCAATAACCTATTCCGGTAATGCCAAGCCAGACGTTTGAAACGCTATTGCCAGCGCCCCATACATCTACGTCCCATGTCGCCGTATTCCAATTTGCATAAGAAGTTGGCGTAAACGCAATAGGCGCGGTCGTATCGGAAACATCAAAATCGATGTTCATGCCAAGCGAAACGCTAGGATTACCATTGGTATAAAGGCTAGGCCGAGCGCGGGTAAAATACTTCTTGACGCCGCGATTGCCAAAATAGTTAAACGCTTGGATGGTCTGGGTAGTGATATTGCTGCCATTGTCCGAAAACGTATTGGTCCAAGCTTTGCCTACAAAACCATCGCCGCCAAAGTACGGATTGTCAAAAAAGGTTTCCCAACAGAACGCGCCCCAGCCCGTAAATTGGCACCAAGACTTTGTGATGGTGTTCATCACATATTGTTCTTGTTGATTATCGGCTACGGGGACGTTGATCCAGACCGCATTGTTCTTGGCGTTATAATAAACTTGCCAACCAACCGCAGCATGGTTGCCGCCGTAAGACGTGGTTGCCGCCGTAATGGCCCCTTGAATCTTGTCAGAGAGGGCTACACGGGGATCAAGCCTAGATGACTGCAATGACCCCGCCATAGGCATAAGGCCGTCATACGTCAAAATGAGAAGGTCGCCGCCCCATTTAAGGGTACTACGACCGCCAATCGGCGAACCTAACTTCCAAGCGCCGATAAGCGACCATGTAGCCGCGCTTGCGGGATCGGTCCCGCTATATAAGATGACTTCGCCTTCGCTTGTTATAAAAGCAAGGTTATCGTCAACGCCGTAGCCTGCATCAATTGTCCAGGTGTCAATTGCCACAATATGACCGCCAAAACGGGCGATGGATTGCAGGTTAAGCTGTTGAGCCGCGCCGCCTACCGATGACGTTGGCAAGTACCATGCTGTTAGCGTGTTGCGGTCAATGAACCAAACGCGATTCTTAAACAGGCAGATATTGCCTAGTTTTGTGGTTGTAACGCCCGTAATGTTAATTGCCCCGACACCGGAAATACGAACCCATGTCGTTCCGTCGTAAAGCAAGGGCTGATCAGGCGCGGCGATATTGACGGCATAAAGATAATTACCGCCGGATGTAGATACGTTAATATAGTTCCATATGCCGCCAGCAAGCCCAGTAACTATTGCAGCACCTACCGCACCGCCGCTGCTAACATCGTAAAGTTTGCCTGTGGACGTTACCGCAAACAACGCTGAGGTCGTACCGCCCGAATAGGACATTAGGGTTTGAACCTGACCGTCTAGGCCAGTCGTATACCTTTGGTATCCGCCGCGCATCGTAAGGTTTGATACGGTTGGAAACATATTGATCATGGTAACGGCGTCTGCCGGGTCCATATTGGCAAACGAATCCCGTGCGTTCCAACCGCCTATGGGCGCAGGAATCGAGGCAACATTTGCAGTAGTTTGCTGAACCAGTCGGCGCGTATCCATTGCTATTCCATCCCAATATGTATAGTATGGGCATTATGGAAAACTGGAAGCCCGTTATAGGATTTGAAGACATTTACGAGGTGTCTGATTTTGGCCGTGTTCGATCTAAAAATACTGAAAAAATTAAAAATTTTACCATTGGCAGCAATGGTAGGCCATATTTGGGACTTTGGAACAAAAACCGACAAAAAATTGTTAAACCGCATACTCTTGTATTGGAAGCATTTGTTGAAAAACGTCCGCATGGAATGGAATGTTGCCATAATGACGGAAATCCTCAAAATAACAATTTGAGCAATCTTCGTTGGGACACTAGCAAAAATAATCATGCCGACAAAATTAAACATGGTACTACAAATCGCGGAGAACGTTGTGGTACGGCAAAATTGACGGAACAACAAGTTTTTGAAATTCGAAAAGATAACCGACTTCAACGTGAAATTGCTGTCGATTATGGTGTTGCTGCCAACACCATAAGCCGCATTAAGAATAGAAAAAGATGGGCTTATTCGTAACATTTTCATTTTAACGGCCAAAACCGCTATCAGGAATATTGTCGTAGCCAATAAGGATATTGCCCGGTCTTGGCGCGAACGAAAGGTTGGCCGCACTGGTGTCCTGCGCCATAGCCGTTTCAAGCTCTGTAAGATAATCTCGGTAAAGCGCCGTCGTATCAAAGCCTTTGGCCTGGAAATACTTAAGCTTGGTGCTTAAGACCATAACCCGATCTGGATAAATGCAGGTGTCGGTATCAAGCGTAAAGCTATTCTTTACGGTTCCGCCAGCAGCCCGTGCCCATCCCTTGCTACGGTATTCGTATCCAAGATATTCGTTGGTGGAAAATCCGGGCCAGATTTGAAAATAATTGCCATAGAGACGCCACCGGATACGCGGTCCGGTGCTGATATAACCGCTAAGCAGCCATTCCCATTGCTGGGCGTCTTCAGGGCCAAGCATTTCCCAATGTTTGGACTTGTCCCATTGAGTACGAGGCACAATAGAATCATAATCATCTGGAAGGTCGTATTTTACTTTTTGGAAATAAATGACGCCATCCGTAGCGGTTTCAGTCGAATAGGTAGAAGCCGTCACTTGCGTGGCGGAATCAACGCTTTCGATGAATGTGGCATTAGGAAAGCCGTTGCCTACAATCATGTAGGTGGTGTCAAGACCACTGGTACTTGGAATACCAGTGATCTGACGGGTTACGGTGTCATAGGTTCCGGTGGTCGTCGTATATTCCGTAAAGAAACTGTTGGGCATCGTGAGTGCCCGCCAGTCGCTTTTACGCAATAATTCGTAACCACTAGCGTTCATCAATGCGAGTATTTGGATAACATCCTGATTGGTGTTTCCCGCAACCGAAACTGGCGTTGGGATACCAAGTTCGTTAGTGACCTGCGTCACCAACTGGAGCATCGTACTCGGCATTTGTTTCTTCCTTCTTTGGCCGTCCTGGCCTACGAGGTTCTTCTGCCTTAACGGCTTGAGGCAATTGAGCCATAAGCAGGGCCATTTGGGACTTTAGTTCATCAAGTTCGCTGCGGGTCTTTTCAAGTTCGGAATTGCTTTCGGTCTTGTTCTTGGCCGAAAGATATTGCCTAGCCCGTTCCCGCATACCAAAGCCACCCATACCAACGCGCTGCATTTGAGCGTCCGAGGCAGTAGCAATTTGTTCCACCGTTTGGAACTTAAGAATATGCATTTCAGACATTTGCATATGGTTAAATTCTTTGGGTTGATCTTCATTCCACTTTTCTAAAGGCGTACCAATAAAGGCAGCGCCGGAGTTTTTAGATTGGAAATGTAGCCATTGGCGGGCAAATCGAGTCTTATGATCTTCCCGCAAAGGCTGTTCTACAATGTTTGTCTTGTCGCCTGGATTCATAATCCTAACAAAAATTGACCCCGGATAATCAGAGTCATAATTGTTTTCGTAAAACTCCACCATCATGAAGGAGTCGGCGTTAGAAACATCGCTATCCAAATTCATACATTATGCTCCGATAAGGGAGACCCAGGTTGTATCGCTGGTTCCCCAGAAAATACGCCGTTTAGTAGGCGCAATTTGAACTGATGCCGCACCGTCAATGGTGGACCCGGTAGGTGGATAAACCACAATTGTATTTGTGGCAGCATTATTGGCAACAACCATACATGCGCCATTTTCGGTCTTTAGCAACTTAACACCAGCTAAGGCAGCGGTGGTAGTTATAACGCTAAATGAAGTCTCAAGTTGAAATGCGGTGCCTGCTGTTGTGCCAGCAGGCGCAACGCCAACGGTGGCCGTGCCGCAAATGGATTGCGTAGCAAGGGGCGAGATACCCGAACCCAAGACGCGAGAAGGAATAGTCATGTTAAACCCCTTTCCGAGGGAGATAAAAAACGAGGGGCAATTTTCAAGATCGCCCCCCGTTTATTATTAAAGAGGCGACGTGGTCTTATAGACCCAACCGTATTCGCCCGAAGCAAAGGCCGTAGCGGCGGTATAGCTACCAGCCGTGTCGGTAAGGTTGAAAGACGAGTCAACCGAACAGGTGCCAGTGGCAACCGCTTCCGTAGCCTTAACGTAGACCCAAGTGTCGTTTTGGTTGCCCAGCATAGGGGTACCAACAGCAAAAGCAGGGATGGTGTTGCGGTCGGTAAATGTAACGCCAATGCTAGGAGTTGCAGCAAAAGTACTAGCCATGATTCAAATCTCCCTGATTAAGCGATCAACACGCCTTGGAACTGAGCGCCGGAGCAGGTCAAGTTACCCGCCCAACCGATCAGTTTCACAATGGCATCTTGGTTAACGGCTTGACGTTCGCCGCCGATTGGAACGAAGTTACGGTCAACGTGAGGACGGAACATCAAATACTTGGTGTTCAGGAACCACATGTGGTTCGCGGTAGCGGCAGAACCGATACCACCATCAAGCACAACGTCCGAAGCCATACCAGCACCGTAATACTTCAGCGAGGCAAAGCCAGCGCCAGCGGCGGTCGAACCGGAATCCGAAATACGCTGGATGGATTGCAGAGACTGAAGATACAGGCGGTAATAGTTGCTGTCGGCCACAATCAGGTCAGGCTTATCCGTACCACGGATAAGTTGGACGGCGAGTGCGTCCATGTACTGCTGAATGTTGGAAGCCGTAACAGCCGAACCACCGTCGGTACCGCCCGAATACTTAACGGAGCGCCAGAAGGAGAACGAAGCGCGGTTAATACCGCCGTAGGTGCCGGAAGAAGGCGCATCAGGCACAGCCGCAGCCAGACCCGTGATGTTCTTGCCGCTATTGCCAGTCCCATCAAGATAGATGTCGCCGCCAAGACGGTTAGCCAATTGAGCTTCAGCCACGTTCATGCGACCGTCAAGCAGGTCAATAATGGCTTCCTTGCCGCTGTTTTGGATCATTTCCAAGCCGGAAATGGTAACAGCCGAAGCATATTGAGTGATGCTAAATTGAGCAGCCGAGATTGGCGAATTTTGCGAAACGTTCAACACTTCATAGCCGGAATAGCTGTTGGTGTTGTTGGTCGTGGAGTCGTTGTACATGATTTCTTGCAAAATCACGTTACCACCGGAAAACGTCTTGACGTTACCACGGTCCTTAAGACGGCGGAGCAAGGCGTTGTTGTTCGTCACGTTGTCAGCGAGTTCACCACTGCGGCTTTGGATATTAGTCGCAATGATGTCGCTGATCGAGGAATTGGCAAATGCCATATTAATCTCTCCCAGTTAAATCAAAGACGGTCATTCATACTGTTGAACTGCTCAAACAGCATTGTCCGTCTGTCTTGCGCTTTGGTAGCCGTGGGAACTCCTGGTGTGGAACTTCTAACGCTGACCGCTGCTGCCTTAGCCGCTTTCGCAGCCCGATTGGCCGAATCCCTTCTTTCCGTTTCCAGTTTGGCTTGTTGGCTTTGCTGAATTTCAGAAAAAAGATTGTCGTCAAGGCGGATAGCCTTTTCATAGGCTTCTTCTAGAGTGTTGACAATACCGTTTTGGAGAAGCTGGATCATAGTTGGCCGCGCTTCTTCAAAATATTCTGCTTTTTGTGCAAATTGATCAATCTGCGAAAGCAAGCCTTGCGTTTCTGCTTCTTCCTGTTGTTGCTTCCAGCCGGAAACTTCACCACGGATATTGTTAAGTTCGTTCTGAAGCGCGATGACCTTTGGGTCAATCGGACCCGTTTGAAGCGGTGCCGCGCCGTTCAAATCAATGCCGTAATTGTTGGCTAAGCTAAGCAAGAAGTTTTGCTTTTCTTGTGGATTGCCAAACCGCATAACGCGATCCGCTTCCATAAGGCCCTTAATGGCGTCAATAGGATTAGAACCATTACCGCGAATGGTGTCCATATATGGCTCAAATGCCTTTTGCACTTGATCGGCATACTGGGCTTTGGTGATAAGGGGTTCAACACCCTTACGCATTTCTTCTTCACGCTGCCAAGCATATTCCTGTAGCTTAGGATCGGCGGTCTGCCAGGTTTCGTGAAATTCTTTTTTCCAACTTGAAGGAGGGCGCTTCCAAACAGGCTCCTCAGCTTCTTCCTCGGTTTCTTCTTCTATTTCTTCGGATTCAACGGCTTCAATTTCTACAGGATCGTCTTGCTGTTCAGATACCTCATCAAACTGCTGAGCAAGCAATTCCTTGCGATCAATTGCAGAATCATCGACCTCGTGACCAGTTTCTTCGATACTCATATTATTCCTTACTTTCTAAGTTGCGCCAGTATCTTGTTGGCCTGGCGGTCGCTCATGTCACCTAATTGACGGTGCAATGCTATACGCCGATCCATTGACGATGGTGGTGTCGGTGGACGGCTTTCCATTTTCTCGTTACCCACCTCAAAGCAATTGTGGCGCTTAAGATGTTCACGATGATGAGATCGGCTGGTAATCATGCTACCATCGACCATGCTTTGATATGGCTCAATGTCCCTAATGACTTGCGGGCCTGATTCGGTTTCTTGCCCGTAATCATCACGCATAAAAACGACTTCATCATTTTCAATTTCGTATAGCAACCCGCGTGAATCATATATTGCGCGATACCTAGCCATCTTAAAATTGTTGTCCTTGTGAATTCTGGTTGGCAGAAATTTGAGCAATTGCAATTTTGGTCGTTGCATCAAGTTCGGCTTTGAACTTTTCAAATTGTTCCTTGGCCGCTAATTCTTGAAGCTTAATCTGACCTTCATACTGTTGCTTTTGTAACTCAATTTGACCCGCCGCTTGAGCCTTCATCTGCTCAATTTGCATGTTGGTTTGGGCACGCATTTGTTCAATCTGCATGTCAGCCTGAATCTGGGCCTGTGCGGCCTGTTGCTCGGCTTGCATCTTAATCTGTTCAGGAGACGGTTGTGGAGGCTGTTGCTGGGCCTTCAGCGCACCCTGTTCAAACTGTTGCAAGGCAACGTCAATGGTGCCCTCAATGGCCGCAGCCTGTTTAAAACCGCCAACGCCAAAGCGCATCATTTCCATGATCATTGGCACCATTTCAGGAGCCTGTTGACCCATTGGCAATGCCTCACGCAGAAAATTAGAGAACGCATTAAGGAAGTCCATGCGGTCCTGCTTAGTTTGCGTCTCGTCAAGCTGCACTAAGCTATCGGCAGCAACCTCAATTCGGAAAGCCCGCAAGGGCGAGTTTTGCAGCAGTTGCAGGGCTTGCGGAATCATTTGTTGATCCGCCTGGCTCATTTGAGCCGCGCCCGCATATTCAAGGATGGTTTGCGGTTGGAACTTGGTGCAAATGATTTGCGCCTTCATACGCAGGAGTTCACTTGCAAACATGGCAACGCCGTCTTGCATGGCGCGTAGACGCAGACCCGCATACTGGCCCTTGATCTGTTGGGCCGTAGCAGTTTCGGACGCTGCGGTTTGGCCCCGGATAATATCAGAAATACCCGTGATTTCGTAGATTTGGCCCTTGATCTGGGATTGCGCTTGGTAGCATTGGATTAGCACCGCAGCCAGCGTATCAATGGGCAAAAGGTCAATAGCGCCCTTAAGCCCGCCTTTTTCGCTAAACGCCATCCATTTATCAACGGGAATAAGCGTATTGTTGTCGCCCTCGGTCAAAAGGCGTTGTAGGGCAGGTTGGCTAGCATCGTACACGCCGCGCACGCGTAGGGCCTTTACAAGGCCGTCAATGCGGTCTGTAAGAATGTCCAGTTCGTTTGCCTGATCTTGGTAAAGCACAAAGTCGGCAACGGGGATAAGCGTATCGCTAGTTGTTGTGGCGTAAAGTGGCTTAGGACATGGAAAGAAGTTTTCCAATTCTAGCGGATCTTCACGCTCGTCGATAATGTCTGGATAGCTTTCGGAAAGCCAATAGACCTTTTGCGTTTCTTTGTCCCAAAGTTCGCAAATCCGAGCGCGGTCATTATTCTTGCTGTTTTGGCCAGATTTGCTTAGGGTTTCAGGTGAACTATCAAACGGCATCTTTTTGGCAATTTCTTCGCCAAAGCGTTCCGTAAGGGCATCTTTGGTCATATAGACCCAGCGCCATACGCAAGTTACTTCTTCCCAAGTCCGCGCCGTGGAATGGCCAAAATCTTTCCAATGAACATAATCAGCAGGAGAACACTCATATTCAATCTCCTCGGGAACCTCCTGCATAGCCGCTGTATGGTCTTGCGGATAAAGCGGTGATTGCCCAGCGCCCTCGGCGGATTCGCCTTCCTCAACGTCCTCAGTGATCTGGTAGCCGTCTTCAGGAACGTCCTGTTTACGGATATGCGGATCATAACGCACCCAAGCCGTACCGCGACCGCCAAGGAACCGATCCTCGACTGCGTTCTTCATAGCCGAACGGAAATCGGAATAATGTTCAATCTCGTAATCAAGCGCCCGCTCAACCAACAGCGCCGCAACCCGGCCTACGGGATCATTGTCGCTAAAGCGCCTGGCCACTGACGCCTTGGGCATACGGGCATAAACCGCAGGGACAAGCGTCTGCACATTGGACCAAAGGATGTTGAACTTGGCCGTCTCATTGCCAGACGCGCTGCGCGTATCATCCCGGTACCGCCGAATGATCTTTGTGGATCGCTCGCACCACTTCTTAAACTCGTTGTCATATGTATGAATGACACCAAGATATTTTTGCAAAGTAGAGGTTGGAGGAAGCATTTAACTTTTCCTTTAGGCCCAAACGCGCCAGGGGGTTACAGGAGACGTTTGCAGGGCCGCTAGGGCCTCTGGTGCTTCATCCGCATAGATGAGCCTTAGGTTGACAAAATAGCCACGCTCGGTGCTGTCAGCGGGCGAAGGGCCAACCCTATCAATTAGAATGCTTGAATTAACGGGATTTAATTCACCGTCAAAATCTTCAAACAATTCCGACGCCAACAATGCCGCGTCCATCTTGGCCTTACTGGTGGCTTTTAGATAAAGGTCGATCATGCTGTTATCGCCTGTAATAAAGTGTTCGTAAGGCGGGTGTTGTAGTAGGAAATGGATTTGATATGGTTGGATGTATAGTTTGCGGCTAGCAAACGATCATCCGCACCAATGTTCAATTGGGTCAGTGAAACAGGCAATGCTCCGCTTGTAATTGAAGTGCCCAAAACGCCATTGCGTGAGGCCGCAAAGTCATTGACCGCATAGGCAGTAGCAATCCTGTTTACTGCCCCGACTGTGCCAATTGCAGTCAAGCCTATTGTTGCAACAGCTGTGCCACCAGAATAATAAACAGCCCGCATGTTTCCGGTGTCGTTATCAATATGCAAAGAGTTTTGCGTAATTGTTCCGTTAGACGCAGACACATATGTTGCATTACTATTAGCCGAAGCATCAAACGAAACCGCAAGAGTGCCGGTGGTTTGGTTGTACCAATTGGAGAAGTTATTGCCTACCATTGTAGCAACGTCAGCCGAGCGGGTAACAGATGCGCCTACAGTAGGAATATGCGATGTTGCAAATCCACCCGCTTCAACTTGTGCGCCATATACATAACCGCCTAAACCTGTTGAGACAGGAGTGTAGGTAGCATTAAAAGTTGTTACTGAAGCTGGTTTAAATGACGCTGAAAAAACATAGTTTCCAGAAGTTATAAGCGAAGTTGCAGTAACTGTACAACGATACCAGCCATTACCGACAGGTGTAATGGTAGCGGTTGAACTACCACCAGTAACAACTACTGTTCCATTTGCTAAATCAAACAAAGCGCCTGTGGCGGTTAAAAAGGATGTGTTTTCAAAATTAATTTGAGCGCGGGTATATTCGCCCGCTTTTAAATATGCTGAACCACAATATGTTGTACTTACGGCTCCAGTATAAAGTTTAAAAATTGCATATCCACGATCTGCAAGAGTGGCATCATTAGTAGTAAGTTTTGTGGCATTAGTTGTTCCATCGGGACTGATAGCAGAATTTGCTGTTATAGCTACTATGCTAGCAGGAGACATGGACCAACCAGTCACATCCGATGGGTACATCAGGTTTGTTCGTGCTTCCTCAATCAGTAAACCCAATGGCGCAAGCGTGGTGGGGCTATAATCAAACCGTGGGCCGTAATAGGCCGTTGATGTCAGGGCTGCGGCTGGGTTATAGACATACGGGTCCACTGACGCGCTATCAGACAGTTGAGCGCCCCAAACAAGAACGCCGTCGGTGCCGTTGCCCGCCCAACCAAATTGATTGTTGGCGCTTTGTGCATAAATATCACCCGACAAAACAGCAGTGCTGGATGCGGCCCGAGTTACGGAACAACGAAACCAACCATTGCCAACATTTTCAATAGTGTTGTTTAACATTGTTCCGGTACCGCCAATTGTACCATTTAGAACATCAAAGAATGTATACCCGCCGCCCGCTGCGCTTCCAAAACTTAAACGAATAAAATTATATCCGTCTGCTTTGGCGTAAACAGAAAAATTATAAATGATACCAGATTGAACCGTTCCAATACCTGCGCCGACTGAGTGATCCGCGCTTGTCGTATTTGGTATCAATTTGTCAGCAGTAGTTGTGCCATTAGGCGCTACAGATGTATTAGCGCTAATGGTAAGATTAGTTTTTCCCCAAGCCGCATTATTAAATTCTTCGGTAAAGCCAAGCAGGTT
>Ga0209191_1000735_pt1 | contig 23951 bp, 24 predicted proteins | sample S_130626_EF_Meta_FD_187320 | JGI IMG/M metagenome (GOLD analysis project Ga0209191, IMG submission 187320) | Freshwater microbial communities from Lake Simoncouche, Canada to study carbon cycling - S_130626_EF_MetaG (SPAdes) (version 2) | ecosystem: Environmental > Aquatic > Freshwater > Lake ...
CCCTTGTGGTAAAGACATACAACTGACCACCCTGAATCAATTGACCAGCATCATCTTTGATGTCATGAGCAAAAGCAAATCTCACGCCAAAACTTTTTCCAATCCAATTCTGTTGCATGACCTTCACCCGCTCTGGCCAGCCCAAACCTTCTAAATCGGTAAGTAATTCTTCTGCATAGTCTGTAATTTTGAAGTAATAACCCGGAATCTCCCGTTTTTCAACCAAAGCTCCTGAGCGCCAACCTCTGCCATCAATCACTTGTTCATTAGCTAATACGGTTTGGTCAATCGGGTCCCAATTGACTAATTGGGTTTTGCGATAAGCAATCCCATTTTCCAGCATTTTTAAAAATAACCATTGATTCCAGCGATAGTATGCGGGATCACAGGTGGCAACTTCGCGTGACCAATCAATGGCAAGACCCATCGATTGCATCTGTTTTTTCATATATGCAATGTTCGAGTAAGTCCACTGTGCTGGGGGTACTTTATTTGTAATTGCCGCATTCTCCGCGGGCATTCCATAGGCATCCCAGCCCATGGGCATGAGCACGTTGTAACCTAGCATGCGCAGATGTCTTGCCATGACATCGTTAATGGTGTAATTGCGCACATGGCCCATGTGTAACTTACCTGAGGGGTAAGGCAACATGGAGCAAGCATAAAATTTGGGCTTTATTTGGCCGTTAGCATTTTTTGCGTATTCAACTACGCGGTAAACATCTTTGGTGTTCCACTGCTCTTGTACTTGAGATTCAATCAAGCGATGATCATAAACTTGCATCAGACTTCCATCATTCAAAAAATAGTTGGTTTATAACTGATGTAAGCCAAGTACATCATACATATCAAAAAATCCGCTGTTTTTATCTTTCAAAAAACGTGCGGCTCGGACAGCTCCTTGCGCATAGGACATTCGTGTAGCAGACTTATGAGTGATTTCAATACGCTCACCATCACCAGCAAAAAGAACGGTGTGATCACCCACAATATCACCACCCCTAATCGTTGCAAATCCAATCGTTCCTTCTTTACGCTCGCCGGTATGTCCTTCGCGGGATAAAACAGCCCAATCTTTGAGATTTTTATTTTGCGCTTTTGCAATGACTTGGCCCATTTTTAAAGCAGTTCCTGATGGCGCATCTACTTTATGTTTATGGTGAGCCTCAACAATCTCAATGTCATACCCTTCATTTAAGATCTTGGCTGCTAGCTCTAGTAACTTTAAGGTGGCGTTGACACCAACACTCATATTGGGTGCGAAGACGATAGCAATTTTTTCGCTGTAACTAGCCAGCTCCTGTTGCTGCTCTTCGGTAAGGCCGGTAGTTCCAATGATCATGTGTATGCCATGATCGGCACAATACCTTGCATGCTTCAAAGTTCCTTCGGGTCTTGTGAAATCAATTAAGTATTTAGCGCTGGCAAGGCCTTTTTCAAACTGATCGGTAATTTCAATACCAGTATTGATTCCCCATGAAGCTCCTGGATCAGATCCTACAGAAGGGCTACCGGCCACTTCCAGAGCTCCAACCAGTTCGGCATCATCTGCAGCAAGGACCGTTTCGATCAGCATTTTCCCCATCCGTCCGGAAGCTCCTGCGATGGTTATACGTAAAGATTCGCTCATAAAAACTCCTTAGGATTTAAGGGGTGACGCGGGTTCCGCCAGGAGGTACGCCTGCGCCACCAGTAGGATTCGGAAACGCTGGAACAGGATTGGCTGGTGGTGTGCCATCTAGCGCACGTAAATTCACTTTGTTATCCACTTTACGACGGTTTTTTCTTAAATCATCAACCTCATCAATAAAGCCTTGCTCGGTAAGCAAAGAGTCTGCGTCAATCTTGGCAAGTTGCACACCGTTAAAAGTTAAAGTCACCTTACGAATTTCGATTTCTTGTGTCTGACCACTCAAATAAGAAAATACATAATCCCAACGATTAGGATGAAACATGTCTGACATTAAAGGTGTTCCTAAAATTTGTTTGACCTGATCTTTGTTCATGCCAGTGCGAATCGACTCTAGTTGCTCTTTTGAAACAAAATTACCTTGCACGATATCTGGGCGATAGGGATTAAATAATCGACTAACTATGGGGCGATCAATTTTATCGGTAATCGGTTTATTATCTAGGCTCGTGCAAGCAGAAAGCAAAGTAAGTAGGCACAGACTTAGCGTAAGCAGACCTTGAAAATGTATACCTAAAATGGATAGTGAACGTTTTTGCATATGAAATCGTATTATGATGTAAGTTGATTTTAACGCTTTACTGACTCACTCCCAATTTATTTATAAATACACCTATTTTTTATGTTTTTTCTGATTTGAATTGCTTCTTATGAATAAATCTTCTTCTAATGATTTACGTGATATTGGACTCAAAGTAACTGGTCCTAGAATCAAAATTTTAGAGTTTTTTCATCAAAATCCTGGTGCTCACTACAGTGCGGATGATCTCTACATGGCACTATCTAAAGAAGGTCTCGATATTGGCTTAGCGACTGTCTATCGTGTATTGACACAATTTGAGCAGGCAGGAATATTACTCAGAAATCATTTTGAATCTGGCAAAGCTGAAGGTAAGGCGATTTTTGAACTGAATGAGGGTGTACATCACGATCACTTAGTTTGCTTAGATTGTGGTCACGTAGAAGAATTTGTGGATCCGGCAATCGAAACTCGTCAACGAGAAATCGCCGAAAAACTAGGCTTTGAACTTCAAGAACATGCCTTAGCCATGTATGGCAGTTGCCTAAAGAAAAACTGTAAATATAAGGTGAAGTAAGCTTTAGAAGTTCTAATTGCCAATTGGATCAAACACGCTTGAGCTCTAGATGATGTTTGATAACTAATGCCACCATATCATTTGGAGACAATTTTCCCGAGCGTGTCAAGGCAACTAATAAATCATCGGTTGAGTCACTTTTAACTTCATCACCAGCTAATTTCGTTACGGATAAGGCCCAACGATCTGCGAAAATGGGCTTAAAGCTAATACCTTCCTTTTTTGCAAAATCTCTGACAAATCTTGCCGTTGGTGTTAAATGTGTTTGCTTAACTCGATAAACATATGGATGACGTAATTTTTTTGTTTTTATAGAAGCCATTTACAATAAAGCTTCCCGACCCAATTGCGCCACTTTGGATGGCTTAGCATAAATACCGCGATCAAGCTTTTCAATAAGGCCTTTGATATCCATATGGTTATTATAATTTACTATAAATATTAAGTATTATCAATAACTTAATATATTATTCTATGCCTATTTATTCCTATCTTGTTGATACTGGTAAGTAAAGGTTTCGGTTTTACTTGCCAAGCTCTTTTTACGATTTAATAGAAAAAAGTACCCTAGTAATGAGGTCATAATTGATGTCTAATGATGCTTTAGTTGATGCAATAAGTGATTCAAATGATAATAACCGTAACTATTGAAGATTCTTTGTGCGAGAAGGCTTTGGCGCTTGCCGATCCAGCGATGGATAAGACAGACTTATTCAGAGAGGCTATTAAGACTTTTGTTCGTGTGCGTACTTCTAAGCGCTTAATTGCATTAGGAGCAACCATGCCAGAAATGAATGACATTCCCCGTCGAGATGGTTCTATTTGATAGCTTCTGTTGTAGTTGATACTTCCGTATAAGTAAACCACTTCCTTACTCGTAATCAAGCTTTGATTGACTTGCTTGAAGTATTGCTAACTTATTACGCCTAGTTGGTAAAGGTTATTACTTAAAAATTTTCTGATTTGATTTTTGTAATATAGTGTCGGTAAAAATTTAAATACCTATAATTTGTATTTTTTCCGAAAGATAAATCGCAACGAAACTAGGCTTTAAGTTTCAAAAACACACCTTAGCCATGTATAGCCGATGCCTAAAGAAAAATTGTAAATTGATTTAACATTAAATAGCCGCTATTAAGGGCTTCATTGGAATTGGTGCAATTGCAGGATTACTAATAAATCTTTGCTCAACTTCCCATAAATCTACAGCCTCTTGCATATGCAACCAACTCTCGGGAGTGCCGCCAATTACCTTTGAGATTCTTACTGCCATCTCAGCACTAATACCTCTTTTTTCATGAAGTATTTCAGAAACGGTTAAACGACTTACTCCTAAATAATTTGCTAAAGCTGCCTGAGTAATATTGATCTCGGGCAAAATATCTTCGCGCAAAATAGCCCCTGGGTGAGTCGGCCTACGATTTGGATTTCTCAAACTTCTCATTATTTTCTTCATTAGTGATAATCCTCCAAATCAACTTCAATTACACCTTCGATATTAAACTTAAAAGTAATTCGCCAATTTCCTGAAATAGAAACTGCATAAACACCCTTTTGTTTACCTTTTAATTCATGAAATTTAAATCCTGGTAAATCCATATCCTCTGGAACAACTGCAGCATCTAATCTATCTAATATTCGCTCTATTCTGGAAGAATACTGTGCAGGTATTGCCTTATAACTACCTCGTGAAAAAAAACTCTCTAGCCCTTTGTGGTGAAACGAAACAATCATACTTACCTTTTTTAATTATTGTAATGTATTACATTACAATGTCAAGACATATATTACATAAGTGTATTTTAGATTTGAGCAATTAGGCTCCTAGAAATTTTAGTCCTTTGAAAAGTCCCACTCTCTTTAGGGCTTCATTGAAATGATGACTAATTTTGCTTTTGTATCATTTTATCTTTTTAATTTTAAGCAGGCTAGGGAAAGTAATTATTCTCTTTTCAGGGTCTTCAAATGAAATGGTATCTAACTTTTTGAATGGCTCACCCCGATCTGCCTTTTGAGCAGATTGTCGTGCGCGATCAAAAAAGTCTTCAAACTTTTCAGGATGAATAATTACATTGATTAATTTTTTTACTTTTAAATTGAAAGATTTTTTATTTAGCCTCCATTAAGGCTTGAGTAGCATTCAGCATTTGAACGCTATAACCCCACTCGTTGTCATACCAAGACAATACTTTGACTAATTTGCCATCTTTAGATACACGAGTTTGCGTACTATCAAAAATACTCGGTGTGGGATTGTGATTAAAGTCGATTGAAACAAGTGGCAGTGTATTAAACGCCAAAATACCTTTTAGTTCACCTTCGCTAGCTGTCTTTAAAATTTGATTCACTTCTTCTGCAGTCGTTGGTCGAGATGCAGTAAATGTTAAATCAACAACTGATACATTGATGGTCGGAACGCGCATCGCAAAGCCATCAAATTTTCCAACTAGGGAAGGCAATACAAGGCCAACCGCTTTAGCTGCACCAGTTTTTGTTGGAATTAAACTCATCGTTGCAGAGCGCGCACGACGCATATCTTTGTGATACACATCGGTTAATACTTGATCATTGGTGTACGCGTGGATGGTTGTCATGAGTCCTGCATCGATCCCTATCTTCTCAAGAAGGGGCTTCACTAATGGCGCTAAACAGTTCGTTGTACAACTCGCATTCGAGACGACTTGATCAGTGGCTTTGAGCACTTGATGATTCACACCATACACAATCGTTGCGTCGACATCTTCACCACCTGGCGCAGAAATCAATACTTTTTGTGCTCCCTGCTGAATATGAACCATGGCTTTTTCTTTGGTAGTAAAAGCACCTGAACATTCAAGCACAACATCCACCTGGTGCTCCCCCCAAGGAGTTTCTAGAGGATTGCGTGTGGAATACATTTTGATGCGATCACCATTGATGATGAGATAGTCGCCATCGACACTCACTTCGGCATTAAACCTGCCATGCGCTGAATCATATTGCGTTAAATGGGCGTTGATATCAATGCCACCTAAACCATTAATGGCGACTACTTTGATATCACGTCTTTCTTCGTAGACGGCACGCAAAACCATACGTCCAATTCGGCCATATCCATTAATTGCTACACGAATCGTCATCTTTTTTCCTTCATCCATTCACACACTACAAACACACATTCTTAACACTCTATTTTATTACTCCAACACATTGAGAGCGGTTTTTTCGATATTTTCTGCAGTTAAGCCAAAGTGTTGATATAAAACTCCAGCAGGAGCAGACTCTCCAAAAGTATCGATGCCATGCACTGCGGCACAACCGTATTTCCACCAGAAATCAGTCACACCAGCTTCAATAGCAATGCGTGGCACTCCAGCAGGCAATACTTCCGATTTGTATGCTTGACTTTGTTGATCAAAGGTCGTGGTAGATGGCATTGAAACCACATTTACTTTTTTACCTGCTTGCTCTAAGCGCTTAGCAACCTCCATCGCCAAGCCTACTTCAGAACCAGTTGCCATCAAGACAAGTTCCGGTTGCTTAACTGCATGAATCACATAGCCACCTTTGGCAATATTATTGATTTGCTTTTCATTTTTTGTGAGATAAGGGCAGTTTTGACGACTGAAGATTAAGCTAGTTGGTCCATGACGGCGCTCAACTGCATGCGCCCAAGCAACTGCGGCTTCGGTTGTATCCGCCGGACGCCAAACATCCATGTTCGGAATCAAACGTAAACTTGCCACATGCTCTACGGATTGATGCGTTGGTCCATCTTCTCCAAGACCAATCGAGTCATGCGTAAATACAAAAATACTCCGAATCTTCATGAGTGCAGCCATGCGCAAAGCATTCCGGCTGTAGTCAGAAAACGTTAAGAAGGTTGCACCAAATGGAATATACCCGCCGTGTAAAGCAACGCCATTCATAATGGCACTCATCCCAAATTCGCGCACACCATAATTGATATGGTTACCCCATTGGTTTTTACGTAGGGCAATGCAAGTACTCCAATTGGTGAGATTCGATCCAGTTAAATCAGCTGAGCCACCCAAAAACTCTGGCATTGCCTTGGCTAATCCTTCAATCGCATTTTGACTGGCTTTACGCGTAGCAATCGTTTCAGCCTTAGTCACGGTCGATTGGATGAGGTCCTTGACAGTTTGCTGAAATGATTCTGAGAGATCACCTGCAGTACGTCTTAAAAATTCTTTGGCTAAGTCTGGATAGGCTACTTGATATGCTTTGAAGTTCAGTAGCCAAATTTGCTCCGTCGCGGCGCCCATTTCTTTTGCGTCCCATAAGTCATACACTTCTTTTGGAATCACAAATGGTGCATGCACCCAGCCTAAGGCTGCTCTGGTGGCAGCAATTTCATTTGCTCCTAAAGGTGCTCCGTGTACTTTATCGGAATCGGCTAAATTAGGCGCTCCTTTACCAATCTTTGTTTTACAAGCAATAAGAGTTGGTTTGCCATTGTTCATAGATTTGGCATAAGCAATTGCATTAGAGACTTCTGCGGCATCATGCCCGTTAACCTCTCGAATCACGTTCCAACCATAAGATTCAAAACGTTTTGGTGTGTCATCATTAAACCAAGATACGACACGACCATCAATTGAAATACCGTTGTCGTCCCACAGCGCGATTAATTTATGAAGTCCTAAGGTACCAGCCAATGAACACGCTTCATGACTTATCCCCTCCATCAAACAACCGTCCCCTAAAAACGCATAGGTGTAATGATTCACAATACTATGTCCTGGACGATTAAATTCTTCGGCGAGCAGCCTCTCTGCTAGTGCCATACCAACTGCGTTCGATATTCCCTGCCCTAAGGGCCCTGTAGTTGTTTCAATACCCGGAGTGACTTTATATTCTGGATGACCTGCAGTCTTACTATGTAATTGACGGAAATTTTCGATTTCAGTCATCGGTAAATCATATCCCGTTAAATGTAACGTGGAATATAACAACATGGAACCATGTCCATTGGATAAAACAAATCGATCGCGATCAGGCCATAAAGGATTTTTAGGGTTGTGTTTCAGATGATGTGCCCAAAGCGCGACTGCAATATCTGCCATGCCCATAGGCATACCAGGATGACCAGAATTAGCTTTTTGAACAGCGTCCATGGATAAAACACGAATGGCGCTTGCCATGAGTTGATGATGTTCGGGGGTATGTTGGGCTGGCATTTTTAGATAGAGATAAGAAATTCAAGACGAAAAGGATTATTTATTTTAACATTCGAGGTATGTCACATTTTTATCTACCTGGAAATTGGTCTGAAAATCTCATAATTGCCCCGATTGAACTTCGCCACCATCTGCGTGTCAGAAGAGTTCGGGGCGATCAAGAGTTTCAGGTATTTAATGGCTATGGCAAAATTGCTCAGGCACAAATCATTCAGGAACCGACGGACAAACAAACACTTTTGTCTTTATCGCATATCCAAGATGATACTTCGCTAGAGTCCCCCTACCCAATCGTCCTTCTTCAAGGTCTTGCCGCGAATGAAAAAATGGATTGGATCATCGAAAAAGCTGTCGAGCTGGGAGTCCATCACATCATTCCTTTACAGATGGACCGAAGTATAGTGCGCTTAGATGATAAAAAAGCTGAAAAAAAATTAGTCCACTGGCAACAAATTGTGATTTCTAGTTGTGAGCAGTGTGGTCGCAGTGTTTTACCTCGTATCGAGGCAGCTCAATCGTTACATCAGTACTTACAGAGTATGAGCGCCTTAGACGATCAACTTGCTCTGTATTTATCACCTACCGCTGATTTAAAGCTGGTGAGTGTTTTAAAAAGAGCTCCAGGTCAAAACTTGATGTTCATGGTTGGACCTGAGGGTGGCTTTAGCCCCGAAGAAAATCTTGCGATTGCTGCCAAAGGCTTTACTGGCGTAAATCTAGGAAAACGGGTTCTCAGAACTGAAACAGCTGGCATCGTTGCGATGTCAGCTGTCCATAGTGTGTGGGGTCAGTTTTAGTTAGTTTGCAAACGAGTAAAACACGCGGTAAGGTACGCGGCGCTCTGCCCAATATTCAACAGCATCTCTAAACACATCTAATAATGTTTCACGAGCGTCTTTATCGAATTTAAGCGTACTAGGTAAACCTTCAAGCACCACAACAAAACCCGGCTGTGGACCCGATTTATCAATTAATGTTGTCAGAGCATCTAGCAATGGGTCATAGTTTTTTGCCTGTTGCTTCGTAAAGTGATACGCCTTAGCAATCGAATCTAAAACTTCGCTTTTTGTATAAGCATTGGATGCATTAGCGTATACAAAGTGCTGCCCTAGTTCACTAGCGGCTTCCATTAATTCTTCCGTACGGAATGCACGGATGGATTGCACAATATTTGTTCTGACACTACGTAGCATCGCTGCTGGACCACCATCACGAACTGCTAATGCTGCTCTCCAAGATGGCGGCTGTTTTTTGAGAGGAATTGCGCTTAAATCACGCAAAACACTGCCTGTTGGATATAAATGATTGCTATATTGATAAGTAGAAGGCGTACTTGGCATATTCATACCTGCGTGATGACCAGATCGGTCTGGGGTTGAACTATGGCTGTGATCAACAATCTGATCTTCTTCCCAGCCAGCGATTAAAGCGTTTTCTGGAATGTTTGTACTCATAATTATTAAAGATTACACTTTTCTTCTAATTTTGACAAGTAGTCACAGCGAAAATATTTTATAAGTCATTGATTTTAATAATTATAAATTTTTGTTAGTTAATACACACTACCAAAACAATCTATCACAAAAAATCAAGAATGTTTTAAATTCAACCACTTACTGACTACTCCCCATAGCTAAAGTAAGGGGCTTTACAACATGTTTGGTAAATAGATGCTTACTTTTTTAAATGAACGGTTAATTACTAATTCGCTACAAAATATGTCTACCACTAGCGATGTGTTTGAACGCCCATGACTGCTAAAGTTGCTAAATTGACAATTCGACGGACGGTCGCAGAAGGAGTCAAGATGTGAACTGACTTTGCCGCACCTAATAGGATTGGTCCAATCGCAATTCCTTCACCAGCTGATTGCTTAAGTAAGTTGTATGAAATATTTGCAGCGTCTAAATTTGGCATCACTAATAAATTCGCTTCACTACGCAATGTTGTATCTTTGATGACGCTCATACGAATCTTGTCACTTAAAGCGCTGTCTCCATGCATCTCACCATCGACTTCTAATTCAGGTGCAGTTTCACGCAAAATCGCTAAAACCTTGCGCATCTTGATTGCAGAGGCGTGGTTAGATGTCCCAAAATTCGAGTGCGATAGAAGCGCAACTTTGGGCGTGATGTTAAATGACTTCATCTCAGCAGCAGCCAATAACGTAATCTGTGCAAGCTCTTCTGCAGTTGGATCATAGTTTATATGTGTATCAACGATAAATAATTGGCGTGTTGGCAAAACTAGCGCATTCATTGCTGCGTAAACCGTTGCCCCAACTTCATGTCCAATCACTTCGTTAATGTAATGCAAGTGTGCGGATGGATTACCTACAATGCCGCAAATCATGCCATCGGCCTGATTCTTTTTTACCATTAACGACCCAATTAAAGTACTTCGTCTTCTGACTTCTAATTTGGCGTATGGCTCTGTCACACCCTTGCGTTTAGTTAACTCATAAAAGGTTTCCCAATAATCATTAAAACGATCATCTTGGGCTGGATCAGTGATGGTGTAATCCACGTCACGCACAAGACGTAAACCAAGTCGCACAATCCGACGTTCAATAATCGATGGTCTACCAATTAAAATTGGGACTAAAATACCTTCATCAACCAACACTTGTGTGGCGCGCAAAATTCTTTCATCTTCCCCTTCACAAAATACAATTCTTTTTTGTGTTTCATGAATTTTTTTAGCCGCTGAGAACAGTGGCTTCATAATCGTGCCAGAGTGGTAAACAAATTGTTCAAGCTGTGATTGATAAGCTGTAAAGTCAGTAATCGGGCGTGTCGCTACCCCTGAATCCATCGCTGCTTTTGCTACAGCTGGTGAAATAATCGTTATGAGTCTTGGATCAAATGGTTTAGGTATTAAGTACTCTGGCCCAAATGTTAAATCAGCAATACCGTACGCAGTCGCCACCACTTCGCTTTGCTCAGCTCGTGCCAGCTCAGCTAATGCGTTCACAGCAGCAATTTCCATTTCACGGGTAATGGTCGTTGCGCCAACATCTAAGGCTCCTCTAAAAACAAAAGGGAAACATAAAACGTTATTGACTTGGTTGGGATAATCCGTTCTGCCAGTCGCAATAATCGCGTCTGGCCTAACTTCCTTAACCTCTGCTGGGTGGATTTCCGGGGTTGGATTAGCCAGTACAAAGACCAATGGATTCGGCGCCATTTTTTTTACCATCTCTTGGCTCACAACCCCACCAGCAGATAATCCTAAAAGAATATCCGCATCACCCATCACATCAATCAACTTACGTGCATCCGTATCTTTGGCAAATACGTCTTTATCTGGGTCCATCAACTCTTTACGGCCACGATAAACAACTCCCGCCAAATCAGTCACCCAGATATTTTCGACACGCATCCCAAGATCAACTAGTAAATTGAGGCAGGCAAGTGCAGCTGCACCTGCTCCAGATGCGACTAATTTGACGTCTTTAATATCTTTGTTGACAATTTTTAAGCCATTGGTAATTGCTGCTCCAACCACAATCGCTGTGCCATGCTGATCATCATGAAAGACTGGAATCTTTAAGCGTTCACGCAGTTTACGTTCGACATAAAAACAGTCCGGAGCTTTAATATCCTCTAAATTAATTCCACCAAAGGTAGGCTCGAGTGCGGCGATTGCTTCTACCAATTGATCAGGATCGTTTTGATTGAGTTCAATATCAAATACATCAATTCCAGCAAATTTTTTGAATAATACGGCTTTACCTTCCATAACAGGCTTACTTGCTAGTGGGCCAATATTTCCAAGTCCCAGGACAGCTGTGCCGTTGGTTATTACTCCAACCAAGTTTCCTCTTGAGGTATATTTAAATGCATTGGCAGGATCGCTTACGATTTCAAGACATGCAGCGGCAACCCCTGGAGTGTATGCTAATGCTAAGTCGCGTTGGTTTGTTAACTGCTTTGTTGGGGCAATAGAAATTTTTCCAGGCGTGGGAAATTGGTGATATTCAAGAGCGGCTTGCTTTAAATCAGCGGCCTGATCGTTTTGTGCTTTACTAGACTCTTTACTCATATTTTTTCCTATTGCGAATTTTTAATTACTTTACGCTATTTATTTTGATAACCGCAAGAAACCATCATGACTTTTGAAGATTCTGACCCAATTGGTGAATTTGATGTAATTAGACGTTTCTTTTCCCCTTCGAAGGGCAGTCCCTCTCAAGGGCATTTTTCGCAAAATCCCGTTCTTTTAGGGATTGGTGACGATTGCGCTCTCATGAATTCACCGCCACCCGGTGAGGTCTATGCAATAACGAGCGATATGCTCGTTGCAGGTCGCCATTTTTTTAAAGATGCCAATCCCAGTTTATTAGGTCATAAGTGTTTAGCCGTCAATTTGTCGGATTTGGCAGCTATGGGTGCAAAACCTGTTGCCTATAACTTAAGTATTGCTCTTCCTGATATCGATATCGCTTGGTTAGAACAGTTTTCTAATGGTCTGCATAGGATTGCTGACGTTCATGACTGTACTTTGATTGGTGGTGATACGACCGCGGGTCCATTAACCATCTCCATTACTGCATTTGGTACCGTTCATCCGCAACAGGCTTTGAGGCGCAGTGGCGCTCTGGTTGGGGATGATATTTGGCTTTCTCATACCGTTGGCGACGCAAGGCTTGTCTTAGGTTTTCGTCGAGGGGAGTGGAATATATCATTGCCATGGCAAGAACTCGCGCCTCGCATGGATGCGCCAACCCCGCGTATCGATCTTGGTCTAGGCTTAAGAGGTGTCGCTAGTAGTGCAATTGATGTTTCTGATGGCTTATTAGGAGATTTAGGCCATATTCTAGATGCATCAAAAGTGAGTGCAAACATCTGGATTGATGATATTCCGTGTTCGCCTCCATTGCGTGAGGTTTCTTTAGAACTGCGACGTTTATGTACACTCAAAGGTGGGGATGATTATGAGTTGTGTTTTACCGCCCCCCAGAAAAATCGTTCTCTCGTACAAAGCTTAAGCGAACATCTGCACCTTCCATTAACGCGCATTGGTGAGGTTACTAAAAGAATTCCTGAACAACCAAATATGGCTCTATTGGATAAAGATAATGTTCCCTTACCTGCCGATTTAGCAAAACAATACATGCGATCTTTTGATCATTTTAAATAAACTATGAACTCGTTTACGTCTTTAACTCTACCAAATCGACGTTGGATCTTTGAACGCCCTTGGCGAATTATCGCCTTTGGTTTTGGGAGTGGTCTAAGCTCATTTGGGCCTGGCACCGCGGGGACTTTATGGGCCTGGGCTTTTGCTCTCATATTCCAATATTTTTTTAATTCATTCTCATTGATGGATATGTGTCTTTTGCTGATATTCGGATTTGGCTTAGGATGCTGGGCTTGTGGAAAATCTGGGGCAGAACTTCAGGTGTTTGATCACTCTAGTATGGTTTGGGATGAAATTATTGCCTTTTGGATGATTTTGTTATTCGTTTTGCCAGCCTCATGGAAAATACAACTTCTTGCTTTTGTTTTATTTCGTTTTTTTGACATTGCTAAACCAGGACCTATTCGCTGGGTAGATGCTTATTTTAAAACTTGGCAAAGTGATGGTTTTTTTGGAAAATGGCCCAATCTGTTTCGTGGCTTTGGAGTTATGATTGATGATCTTTTAGCGGCTTTTTTTACTTTAATTGTTTTATCTGTTTTTATTAAGTTAGGTTTTAATTGATGAATCAACACTCCCTTGAACAACATGTTGCCAAATTAGCGCAATTGTTACTGTCGCAGCATTTGTCTATTTGTACGGCTGAGTCTTGCACTGGAGGGATGGTGGCGGCGGCGTTAACCGATCTCTCTGGCTCTAGTAATTGGTTTGAGCGTGGGTTTGTGACCTATAGCAACGAATCCAAACACCAGGAACTAGGTGTGTCCATGGATTTAATCCAAACCAACGGGGCAGTGAGTGTTTCTGTTGCCGAAGAAATGGCCAAAGGTGCTCTCAGCGCCAGTGGCGCTCAAGTTTCTTTAGCGATTACCGGTGTGGCCGGTCCTACAGGCGGTAGTTTAGAAAAGCCCGTGGGCTTTGTTTGCTTTTCTTGGGCAATCCAGTATCAGGGCTCACTCGTGTTAGCAAGTGAAGGGGTATCTTTATTAAGCCCCCGAGATATGATTACAGATCAAACACGTCTACAGGTACGGGCTCTTGCGCGTGACTATGCCATTCTTGGCATGATCAATCGCCTAGAAAAAATCTTGAAATAAACGCTTAAACGGCTCGAATAGCGTCGCGGGTTTGGATTGCAACTTGTCTTGCAGCTTTTGCAAAATCTTGATCCCTACTGGCATATAAGATAGCCCGCGATGAATTAATCAGTAAGTTTGTCCCGTGCCCTGCTTTGACTGTAGCAACTGTATCCCCACCTTGCGCACCAATTCCGGGGATCAAAAGTGGCATGGTATCGCCCACAATTTGTCTAACTTTCTCTATCTCTGCCGGAAAGGTGGCACCAACAACTAAACCAATTTGGCCCGTCGTATTCCATTTATCAGCAGCTAACTGTGCTACCTTCTCAAACAATTTTTGGGGTGCTTGCCCATTGTTTAACTCTAAAAACTGTAAGTCAGATCCACCAGGATTGGAGGTTCGGCACAGAATAAAGACACCACGATCTTGATAAGCTAAATAAGGCTCAATAGAATCAAAGCCCATATAAGGATTCACAGTGACTGCATCTGCTTGATATCTTTCAAAAGATTCTGCTGCGTAATGATTCGCTGTAGATCCGATATCCCCTCGTTTGGCATCTAAAATGACGGGGATATCTGGATAGTTTTGATGAATATAATCGATTAATTGCTCTAACTGGTCTTCAGCTCTTGCAGAGGCGAAATAAGCAATTTGTGGCTTATAAGCACAAACGAGGTCAGCCGTAGCATCAACGATCTCTCTACAAAAAGAATAAATAGCTCCACCCTGTCCGACAATGGATGCAGGTAATTTGGTTATATCGGGGTCTAACCCTACACAGAGCATGGTATTGTGAGATTTAACCCGGGTTTGGTACTTTTGTACAAAGCCATTAGCACTACTTTTGGCAGGGTAATTTACTGGGTCTTTCATAAATTTCTTCCTAGTTCTTTTTAATAATATAAACTCTCTTATGATTCTAGTTGAGAAGTATTTTTTGGGCCCCTAAGATGATTAATTTATTCACCCTCCAAAACGGCCGTTTAGCTCAAGAACAAGTGGAAGATCGTAATGAACTTCTCAAATATCATGATCCTATTTGGATTGATGCCATTGAGCCAGATGATGAAGAACTAAGCTGGATTAAAGAAGCTTTTGGGGTGACTTTGCCCGAGCTTGAAGAATTAGGTGATTTAGAAGCATCTGCCAGGTACTTTGAGGGCGAAGATGGTTATTTACATATTCGAACTGACTTTTTACTCGATGAAGATGATGAGTCACGTAACGTTCGTGTCGCTTTTATTCTGACGAACAATACTTTGTTTTCTATCCATGATGAAGATCTTCCCGTTTTCCGCTTAGTCCGAATGCGCGCTCGGTTACGCCCAGGCTCTGTTAATGACGCCAAAGATGTTTTATTGGATCTATATTCAACCGATGCTGAGTATTCTGCCGATTCTTTAGAAGAGGTTTATGAAAGTCTTGAAGAAGCAGGAAAAGTCGTTCTTGCTGATACGGTGACCGATCAAATTGCTGCTACTGTACTTGAAACCATTGCTAAAGAGGAAGACGTGAACGGTCGTATTCGACGCAATGTCATGGACACGCGTCGCGCTCTTTCCTACTTAATGCGTAGTAAGCTGTTGTCCGACTTACAACAGGAGGAGGCTCGACTCATTTTACGAGATATCGACTCTCTTGAAAACCATACTGCTTTCTTATTCGATAAAATCAACTTTTTGATGGATGCAACTGTCGGTTTTATTAATATCAATCAAAATAAAATTATTAAAATCTTTGCTGTGGTTTCTGTTGGGCTCATGCCCCCTACTCTATTAGCTAGTATTTGGGGTATGAATTTTGAGTTTATGCCTGAATTAAAACTCACAATAGGATATCCGGGCGCTCTGTTACTGATGGTCATTTCTACGATCGCACCTCTTTGGTATTTCAAACGCAAAGGGTGGATGGATTAGTCTTCAGCTGATTTGATGCACCTCAACGAAGAGATGCATTGTCATTAGACAACTGGCTTACGAAGCATTTGTAGAACTGCGCCAGTATTTAAACTTTCTCGTGGAAGTTTACGCCACACTTCAAATGCCTCAGCAGCCTGCTCGACCAACATACCTAACCCGTCTTTTACTTGAAATCCACAAGCGCTCATTTGCTGCATAAAGTCAGTCTCTTTGCCATAGACCATGTCGTAAGCTAAGCCTATCTCCCCCCTTTGCATGACATGCTGCAAATGTTGCGCTTGAGAAAATACCAGCGGCGAAGAGCCCTGCAAACCTGAAGATGTGCCGTTGATGATGATGGAATATCCTTCTTGAAGATGCATAATTTGATCAAGGGCAATGGCACTTAACTGAATACCAAATGCTTGCGCTTGGGGTAAATAACGATCAACGATTGCCTGCGCTTTTGCAAGGGTACGATTCGCAATCATGATTTGGTTTGGCTTTTTTTCCATGAGGGGCAAAATAACTCCCTGTACTGCGCCTCCTGCACCAATCATTAATACCCTCTTCCCAATAATCTGAAATGGGTGTTTTTCAATATCTCTAACCAATCCAATACCGTCAGAATTATCTCCAACATATTGCCCATTTTCTTGCCAAAGTATATTTACAACGCCAGCGGCTTTTGCTCGCTCAGTCAATTTTTGACATATCTGAAATGCCTCTAATTTAAATGGCACTGTAACGTTAAGACCTTGCCCACCTCTGTTAAAAAACGTATCTACTGTTTTTACAAATTGCCCTAAGTCTGCATACAGTTTGCCGTAATGTACAGATTGTTGAGCCTGCAATGCAAATTGCTCATGGATCAACGGTGATAAGCTATGCGCAACAGGATTGCCAATCACACCATAAACAGCCTGCTGAGGATGCATTCTTGGATCAAGTTGGGTGTCGTGGGTATTCATGGTTTTGGATTCATCATTTTTAATTCTAATTGAGTTTGTCCAACACCCTTAACAAATGTAAAGGTAGCAATCCAATCAATGACATCAAGTTGAGCTTTCATATTTACTGGAAATTTTTCAAACGGAGCACAAGCCTGAATAATGGCCAAGGTTTGTCGATCCAGTTCTGCATTGCCTGAAGATTGTTCAATTTTGGGTTTGGCGAGTATTTTTCCTTCCCGATCAATACTCACCATCACAATTAAACTGCCGTACAAGGGCTGGCCAGCTACTCTTGGAAAAAAACGAGTGCCATAAGCCTCTACTTTGTTACGCAGGCTGTTGTAATACTCAGCATATATAACGGACTTTGCGCTCGTTGACGTCAATGTTGCTTTGCGAGGTCGTTGGCTTTCTAATTCAATGCGCTTAGCGAGCTCAGCCTCTAGGGGATCATTGGCTTCTTTTTCTATAGCAGTTTTACCCTGCATCGTTTTTTTTTGCTGACTACCGTCTTCTCGCCTACTACTTAATAATCGATTTTGTTCTTCTTGTAGGTTATTTAATTTTTCTGTAACGCCAGGAATCATTGGTGAGATGGCGCTGGCATTAACTGGTGCCTCCTGCTGACCTCCGCCATTTAAGTTATGCTGTGCAAGTTTCTTGGGATTGACTGGGGCATTTTGACTTTGACTATTCACCAGCACAACTGTAAGGGGTGCTTTTACATGTTTAGGCTCAATCACTGGATCATTTTTTTTTATGAGCAATGCCGTCAAATGAATTAAGCAAGAAATCACAAGCGCAATTACGATTGATCGCTTATACCATTGCCTATAGACTACTGAATTCGAGGTTTGATTAAGTACTAGCGCTGCCATTGCTTTCACTTGGAGCAGGTTCGATGATCAGCTCTACTACCGGGTCAGGCACTTCTTCTTCCACCTCGGCTTCTATTGTCGCTGATTGGTTTTCTAGAATTTGTACGACACGAACAGAGGCCGTGAGCATCAGTAAATCAATCTCCAAGATTTCTACTTCTACACGTGCACCCCGAGGTGCATTCTGTAATTCAGGGACAAATAAACGTAAGGGTATAGGCTCAACCCTTACCACTCCTTCCTTTTGCACACGCACAAAACCACTCCAAGGTAAGCCCTTGGTTTGCATCCAGCGTAATGACCAGTATTTTTCTGCAATTTGTTGATACGTGTTGTAGGCAGTGTAGGTCGCATCAAATTCTGCACAAAGGCCCATGATTTTCGTATCTTTAGGTGCGAATGGTGCCGCTAATTTTGCCATGACACCTTTTTGTACATATGCAATCAATTGCCATTGATTGATAAGATCAGCGTATCTGCGCAGTGGTGATGTACACCATGCATAGTTTTCAACGCCTAAGCCTTCGTGACGGCAAGGCGTGGTTTGCATTCGAGTGCGTTGCGCTCCCCACCCCTGCTGAGCACGGTAAATTGCCGGAAGATCATGTTCTGCGAGAATCGATCCCCATGTCTGATTACTAAAGATCATCCATTCAGCAACAATGGAATCAATCACGGAGCCTCGTTGACGAGAGGTAATCACGGGGATCCAATCTTGATCATTGATGGGGCTCTTAAGTAAAGTTTCTGCCGTAAGCACTTGCTTATTATTGGTTTGAATTTCAAAATGAAAATCTCTGGGCAAACTTCCAGGCTCAGGTGGTCCCAGTTTTTCTTCACGTTGGCCATGCTCGATTCGTACTTTTTGTCGTTCTGCATGCAATTGTTTAGCAGCACGCCATAAAACACTGAGCTCTTGGCGATACACAATATCACCGCGAGTTGAGTCTTCTATCGATATTTCATTTACTAAGGGTTCGATGTCACCTAATCGAAGATTGTCGGCTATAAGAATTTTTTCAAGTAAGGTGATGGGTGCAATATCGGCGTCAATGGACCCATCTTCACATATGGTGACATATAAGGAAATTGTTGGTCTTGCTGCATGTTCATTTAATGAAAAAATCTCAATAACTGATTGGGGCAGCATGGTAATTTTGCCACCTGGAAAATAGACGGTCGACATGCGTTTTTGCGCCACTTGATCCAAGGTGTCTCCTGGGACAATCGCTAGCCCAGGTACAGCAATATGAATACCAATTTGATATTTTCCACCCTCAAGTAACCTTACTGAAAATGCGTCATCAATCTCCGTAGTGGCGGCGTCATCAATTGAAAATGCTGTACCTGTTGCCAGTGGTAAATCTTTGACAATTTTTTGCCACAGATCTTCTGAAAGAATTGCATCGGCAGCAAATTGAGGGCCTTTGGGAAAGTGTTCTTTTAAAAATTTTCCTTGATGAATTTCTAAAGGCGAATGGATAGCTCCTAACTGCAGTAACAATTGCGCAGAATTTATACCTAGTTGCTGGCTAACATTACTGAGGGCTTTATAAGCAATACCATTTTTATCTGGGCTCCACAATAGTTGCAGCGTAACTTGGGCAATCATGTCTGGCAAATGACCATCTAACATTTGCTCTTCCCATTCTTTTTGCACTTGCGCTTCTTTACGTTTACGCTCTACCGATGCCAGTGCGGCTTTTAATTGCTCATCTGGAGCCCTTAAAAATTGACCACGCCCTTTTCTGCGAAAGTAAATAGGGGCGCTTTGTAATGCGATCGCTAAAGAAATAATTTGTGCTGGCTGTAGTCCTTCGCCAAAATAATCTTTTGCTACCTGATCGAACTGAAACTCCACTTCAGGTGCACATTCCCAAACAAAATCCATATCAATTTGCCCCGCCAATTCTTGTGCTTGCAAAATTGTTTTATCTAAATCTTGGCTTGACCATTGGTACCATACATCTTTAGCCTTGAGTTTGATACGCTTACCAAATTGAGTTTGCGCTGCATAGTGGTCTGCTCCAGCAGCAAATGTCCCAATCGTTGTGGCACCTTTTATCTCGCCACCTTCTTCGTAAATAAAGTGCATAGTTAAGCTAATGCCTTGAGTAATTGTTGATGAACGCCACCAAATCCGCCATTACTCATCACTAAGATGTGGTCACCTGGCATTGCTACCGACTTTACTGCATGCACCAAAGCATCTAATTGATCAAACGTTGTTGCCTTTTTTCCCATCGGGTTCATTGCCTCTTGTAAATCCCAACCCAAGGCAGATTTACCTTCTTTCGCACCATAGGCGAAGACGAAATCGGCTTGCGCTAAGCTATCCGGCAACTGCTGCTTCATCACACCTAGCTTCATGGTATTAGAACGTGGCTCTAATACCGCAAGCAAACGTTGTGTACCAATCCGTCGGCGAAGTCCGTCAATGGTTGTAGCGATTGCTGTAGGGTGGTGTGCAAAATCATCGTACACCCTGATTTGATTAACTTGGCCCACCAGTTCTAAACGACGTTTTACATTTTTAAAAGTCCCTAATGCCTTTGCACTGTCCTGTGGAGAGACCCCCACATGTTCAGCCGCTGCAATCGCAGCTAAAGCGTTCATTTGATTATGCCGACCCGCCACATTGGCTAAAACATCCCAATGGACCTTTGCAATCTCTTGACCTTTTTTCTTGACTAGAAAACCATCATGCTCCAGACTTTCATATGACCATGTAGCTTCTGAATGTTGCTGACCAAAATACTCGACTGGGCTCCATACCCCTTTTTGAATAACTTCTTGTAATGCATCTTCCTCACCATTCACAATTAAACGACCATTACCAGGAACCGTCCTCACTAAGTGATGGAATTGCGTTTGTATAGCTGCTAAATCTGCAAAGATATCCGCGTGATCAAATTCTAGATTATTCAAAATAGCTGTACTAGACCTGTAATGCACAAACTTACTCCGCTTATCAAAAAACGCGGTATCGTACTCATCTGCTTCGATCACGAAGAGTGGTTTAGATCCCAGTGCTTGACCAATTCTTGCCGACACATCAAAGTTATTGGGCACACCCCCTACTAAATAACTGGGGTTCTTACCGTTTGCTTCCAAAATCCACGTTAACATTGCTGTTGTGGTGGTTTTGCCGTGAGTACCTGCGACTGAGAGGACATGATGATGTTGCAAGATCTGCTCACCTAACCACTGTGGACCTGAAACATAAGGTAAACCGGCGTTTAAAATAGCTTCCATGAGTGGATTACCCCTAGAAACAACATTACCTATAACAAATAAATCTGGTTTGAGAGACAATTGGTTTGCAGCAAAACCTTCTATTAAGGTAATGCCCTGAGCCTCCAACTGTGTACTCATCGGTGGATAAACATTGGCATCACAACCAGTGACCTGATGACCCGCTTGGCGAGCAATAGCGGCTATACCTCCCATGAAGGTGCCGCAAATACCGAGAATATGTAAGTGCATGTTGTAATTTTATCTAAGGAATTGGAATGACTGAAGAATTAAATCGAAAAGAATCTTTAAAAAAGCAATTTCCACTCCTCTTGATGCTGACAATCATTGGTGTAGTCAGTCTTTTGATTGGACTTGGAGCCTCGTTCCTGAAAAATAAAGAAGATGCGAGCTCCTTACCCTCTGGGATCTATCAAGAGTTTCTTGCAGCCGCTTGGAACGATCCACAGGGCCAAAGTATCGATACGAGTTCTTGGAAAAATAAAATAATCGTGATTAATTTTTGGGCGTCTTGGTGCCCACCGTGTGTTGAAGAAATGCCACTTCTTTCAAAATTAAGTCAGGACTCTGATGCGCAAAAAGTCGTGTTTATTGGGGTTGGCATTGACTCTCCAAGCAATATCCGTGAATTTTTAAATCAAACATCTGTGCCTTATCCGATTGTCGTTGGGGGTATTAATGGTAGCGAGTGGGGTAAACGACTCGGTAACTCCCAAGGCGCTCTTCCCTATACGATCATCATTGACCCCAAAGGCAATAAAGTCTTTTCTAAATTAGGTAAAATAACTGAAGATGATGTAAATAAGTCAATTTTAAGATTAATTAAATAGCTTTTAACAACAAATAATGTATTTTTAAATTATAAAAGTACATTATTTTGAGAAAGTTACGGATTTTAAGTATTTTTGGGGATTGCTTCGGCTATACTATGTTTATTCATTTTGACCCTTTTCAAGGAAATCGCCGAAGATGAGCGCAGATAAACACCAAATCGGTTCAGTACTTGTTTTACAAGGCCCCAATCTTAATTTACTGGGGACCCGCGAACCAGCCATTTATGGTTATGAAACTTTAGATGAGATTCATCAGCAACTCCACGCACAAGCGGTGGCCTCTCATTTGCATTTAGTGGCCTTTCAAAGCAATCATGAGGGTGAAATGATTGACCGTATTCAACTCGCAAAGTCCGAAGGTATCCAATTTATTATTCTCAATCCGGGCGGTTATTCACATACGAGTGTGGCAATTCGAGATGCTTTGGTAGGGGTTGATATTCCATTTATAGAAGTACACCTTTCTAATATCCATCAACGTGAAGCCTTTCGGCATCACTCTTACTTCTCTGATGTTGCCGTGGGCGTTATTTGTGGGCTTGGCTCGATCGGCTACCGATTAGCCCTTGAGGCTGTACTTGTTAAATTAAAAAAATAATATATTGATTTATTAATTCTCTCTAATAAGGATGTTTCATGGATTTGAGAAAACTCAAAACGCTGATTGACCTAGTTGCCGAATCAGGTATTTCTGAATTAGAAATTTCTGAAGGGGAAGAAAAAGTAAAAATTGTCAATCATCGAACTGGTCATCAACAAACTGTCCAGCAAGTCTATATCCCGCCGGCAATCCAAACACAAGTAGCGATGGATCAAGATGGGGGCTTAGCACAGCAGAACTCTTCACCCTCACCAGCTCCTGTTGCAGAGATACCTGAAGGTAATATCATGAAGTCGCCAATGGTCGGCACTTTTTACCGCGCACCAAACCCTGAGTCTCCAGATTTTGTGAAGGTCGGTGATCGAGTGAAGGTGGGTCAAACACTTTGTATTATCGAAGCGATGAAACTCTTGAACGAAATCGAGTCAGAGTTTGATGGCGTCGTCCAACAAATCTTAGTCGATAACGCCCAAGGTGTTGAGTTTGATCAACCCTTGTACGTGATTGCCTAAGGGGGACTTTATGTTTGACAAAATCTTAATCGCCAATCGTGGTGAAATAGCTCTTCGTATTCAAAGAGCATGCCGCGAGCTTGGTGTAAAAAATGTGGTGGTTTACTCTACAGTTGATAAAGATGCCAAATACGTAAAATTGGCTGATGAGGCTGTCTGTATTGGTCCTCCGCCATCTCCTCTCAGTTATCTGAACATGCCTGCGATTATTTCAGCAGCGGAAGTGACTGAAGCTCAGGCGATTCATCCTGGTTATGGTTTTCTTTCAGAAAATGCCGATTTTGCAGACCGAGTGGAAAAATCAGGTTTCGTATTTATAGGGCCTACTGCAGAATCCATCCGCTTGATGGGTGATAAAGTTTCTGCAAAACAGGCGATGATCGCTGCAGGTGTACCATGCGTTCCTGGCTCCGAAGGTGCTCTTCCAGATAGTCCAAAAGATATTTTAGCCATTGCCAAAAAGGTTGGCTATCCAGTGATTATTAAAGCTACGGGTGGTGGCGGCGGTCGTGGTATGCGGGTAGTTCACATCGAATCTCAACTGATTAATGCGGTCAACATGACGAAGGAAGAAGCTGGTCGCGCCTTTGGTAATCCTGAAGTGTATATGGAAAAGTTTTTAACCAATCCGCGTCATATCGAAATTCAGATTCTGGCAGATACCTATAAAAATGCAGTATGGCTTGGTGAAAGAGATTGCTCGATGCAACGCCGTCACCAAAAAGTGATTGAAGAGGCCCCTGCACCCGGTATTGATCGTCGTCTGATTGCAAAAATTGGTGAGCGTTGCGCATTAGCTTGCCGCAAAATGGGTTACCGTGGAGCTGGG